>Ga0208462_1001111_pt1 | contig 20121 bp, 14 predicted proteins | sample AD_SCU001_MetaG_FD_184452 | JGI IMG/M metagenome (GOLD analysis project Ga0208462, IMG submission 184452) | Active sludge microbial communities of municipal wastewater-treating anaerobic digesters from China - AD_SCU001_MetaG (SPAdes) (version 2) | ecosystem: Engineered > Bioreactor > Anaerobic...
GCGGTGGCGGAGAGAGTACGGGTTGGCTCCTACGACTACCGTCAAACTTTACTCTTTACTCTTCACTCTTTACACATCACCGCGCAGATGAGCATGATGCAGGCAGCGAGACAATTTTCAGAGCAGATAGCACAGATATCACACAGATTATCACAGATGGATCGTGGAAGTCGGCGAGGTGCCGGGCGAATCGTCGCAGATGAAGCCATACAACGCCCGCTGACAGCAGCGACGCGAATCGGTGTACATTGACTGCGGCGGCAGCGGAAGTACGGGTTGGCTCCTACGACGACCGTCAAAGCGTTACCTTTACTCTTCACTCTTTACTCCTCACCGCGCAGAAGAGCATGATGCAGGCAACTGGGTTGTTTTCACAGCAGATCGCTCCACACTCTCCCAAATCTCCCGTGACTCTTTATTGACTCCGTACCCGAGGTTTTGTAAGTTGTCATATTGAAACGAAAAGGCGCATGTTACCTCAATTAACACTTGATGCGGAAGCGGCAGTACGTCTTCTGGTGGGCTTTCTTCGCGAGGAGATTTCCCGCACCGGCTTGACGAAGGCTGTTATCGGTCTTTCCGGCGGCATCGATTCCGCTCTTTCCGCCTATCTCACCGCCAAGGCCCTTGGCCCCGAGCATGTACTCTGCGTGATGATGCCTTATGCAAGCAGTTCGCGCGAAAGTGTGGAACATGCGGAATTGGTTGTGCGAGCGCTGGGCGTTCGTTCCGAACTTGTGGACATCACTCCGATGGTGGATCCCATGATCGCCACCGATGCTGAAATGAACCGCCTGCGTCGCGGGAACATCATGGCGCGGCAACGCATGATCGTGCTGTATGATCGTTCCGCGCGCGAGCACGCCCTGGTGGTGGGAACGGGCAACAAAACCGAACTCATGCTGGGTTACAGCACGCTCTTCGGCGATTCGGCCTGCGCGCTCAATCCCCTCGGCGATCTGTACAAAACGCAGGTCTGGCAGCTCTCCCGCTACCTCGATATTCCGGAGGTAATTATCTCAAAAGCCCCCAGCGCGGATCTCTGGGCGGGGCAGACCGACGAGGAGGAACTCGGCATCAGCTACGAGGATGCCGACACCTTGCTGTACTTCATGATCGACGAGCGGGCATCGGACGAAGAATTGCTGCAACAGGGGTTTCCGGCCGAGCGCATCGAACGCGTACGACGACTCGTTCGTGTCAACCAGTTCAAGCGCTTGCCCCCGATCATCGCCAAAGTGGGGCATCGTACCGTGAATGCGGACTTTCGCTACCCGCGCGATTGGGGTTCCTGAGCCCTCCGGTTGGGCGCGGCGCTGGCTTTTCGTAACTTCTCATGGAACTTCCGTCATACTAAAAGTGGGTTTCCCATGTTCGAACGGAAAATTGAAGAAAGCATTTCCCGACTCATGAGCGACACCCTCGCCGGACGTGATCGCATCACCTCCCGCGAGATCATGGCGGCCCCCATTCCCAAAGCGCTACGCACCTTCTTTGAGCGCGATATCGATGCCTGGGTGCAGGAGGAACAAACCCGACTCCTGCAGTCGCCGCACTTCTCGTACGACGATGACGAAGTTCTCGGTCTTTTCCACGCCATCGCCGGCAAGGCCCGCGAGTACGTGGTGTTTCAGCCGACGGAGTATGCCGCCGCGCTCGACCGCAATGTCAAGCTGCTCTTCAATCATGTCTGTCGCCCGCAATGGACGCTGACCACGTTTTTCTTCGCCGATCGCGACACCGTCCCTACCGACGATATCACTGCCGGCTTGCGCTACTTCTGGCATTACGAGTACTACGGACTGATCATCGCCGAGTATTTCGCGAAAAAGGGCATGACCACCATCAGCGCGAAAAAATTCTCCGAATTGATCTCCCATATCGACCAGGAATTGGTGCGTGGTTTCGACACGAGAAAACTCGCGACTCTGACCGAACCGCTCTTCGAATTGTTCAACATCGGGAGCGACAGCGAAGAGAAGCGCGTCCCACTCGAGGCGGTGTCGCTGTTCTTCGACGATAAAAATCTCACCGCCATCGTCGAGCGTGTCGACGCCGAACGCCCGCAGCGCGAATACGTCACCATGCACGAGCTGGTGCTTATCATCGCCGACGTGGATTACACCATGAGCGCGGATATTTTTTCCATCGTCAGCCAGCATGCGCAATCGCTCGGCGTGAACGTGCCGGAGCGACCGATGACCGCCGCGCGCGATTTCGATATTCCCGCCATGGACATGATGGACCACGAATCCGTGGACATTGGTGACGAAAGCGATGAACTCAATTTCGTCATCTCCGAGGAAGAGCAGGGCGTGGTCGAACAGGACTTCGACTCCATCGATGACGACGCGGAGCTGGACGGGCTGGCGGAGGCGATGACACCCAAGCCCGCTGATATACTCGTCACGGATGAGGAACAGGAGCCGGAGGCACTCGAGGATTTCGGTGAGGAAACGGACGAGGCCATCCTGGAATTGGAAGATGAGATCGCTTCCACATACAACGCTCCCGCCGCGGATGACGATGAGGAATTCGAGGAAGAGGAAGTACAGGACGAACCCTCTGACAGCGCCTCCGACGAAGACGACGATGCCGATCAGCCAGCCACGCCGGCTCTGACGGAAGAGGATTTCGCTATGCTGGAGGACATCGATCTCTCGGATTTCGATGAAAATAAACCTGCGGACATCATTGTCGACGACGAGATTACTCTGGCCGATGATGTGCTGCTTGATGAAGAGCTCACGCCGGTCGCCCAGTCTCAACCAAAGGATCTGGAGATCGATTGGGAAAAGGAAGCGGCGAATGTCACGGACATTCTCATCGATGGTATTCCCGAGCCAGAGCCCACCGAAGCCAGGAGCAGCCTTGCGGACCTTCCAAAAGAAGTGGAACTAAAACCCGCGGAAGAACTTCTGTCACAACTCGATCTCGATGACCTTCCCGAGTCCCCGGCCGCACCGGCGAAGAAGCATGCCTCGGACGAAATTCCTCTGTTCAGCATCGACGACGACACCCCCGCTTCGCGCAGTCGTTCGGCGGCGGAAAGCGAAGCGCGTTCCAACGAGCCGAGTGTTCCTGTCGAAGAGGTTGTGCGGCAATTCGGCGACTTGCATCAAATCATTTCCGCATCGGACAAAAAGAAATACGCCAAGAAGCTGTTCCAGCGCAGCGATGATGCCGTCAATCAGGCATTGAACGTGCTCAACGGCAAACCCACCTGGCGCGAGGCATCGGAGTACATCGACGAACTGTACATCAAGTATGACGTCGATATGTATTCGCGCGTGGCGGTGCAATTCACCGATGACATTTACAAACGTTATCTGAAGAAGTAACCCGTGTTTGTCGATCAGGTAGAAATCAGCGTCGAATCCGGACACGGCGGCAAGGGCAACGTCAGTTTTCGACGGGAGAAGTACGTCCCCAAAGGCGGCCCCGACGGCGGCAATGGTGGCCGTGGTGGCGATGTGATACTCGTTGCAAATAGCCAGCTCCACACGCTGCTCGATCATCGTTACAAAAGGGAGTACGTCGCTGAACACGGTCAGCCCGGTACCACCAGTCGCAAGACCGGCCGTTCGGGTGAGGACCTCATCATTCAGCTCCCCTGCGGAACCCTTGTGCGCGATGCGGAATCGGGAGAAATCCTGGCCGATCTCGTCAACAACGGTCAACGCTTTATCGTGGCGCACGGTGGCCTCGGTGGACGAGGCAATGCGGAATTCGCCACGCCCACGCAGCAGACACCGCGACATGCGGAGCCGGGCTTGCCTGGGAAGCGGCGCCAGCTCATGCTCGAACTCAAGCTCATCGCAGACGTGGGGCTTGTGGGTTTTCCCAATGCTGGCAAATCCACGCTCATTTCCCGGATTTCAGCAGCTCGCCCGAAGATCGCGGATTACCCCTTTACGACGCTCGAACCAAATCTTGGTATCGTGCAATACCGCGATTACGACAGCTTTACCGTGGCCGATCTTCCGGGCCTCATCGAAGGCGCGCATGAAGGAAAGGGACTTGGCACAACCTTCTTGCGTCACATCGAGCGCACCCGCATTCTCCTCATTCTCATAGACTGCACAAGCGAGGATTACGCTTCGGACCTCGCCATTCTCCGCAACGAGCTTTCTTCCTACAGCGACGAGCTCGCTTCCAAACCCTGGTTCATCGGTCTGTCGAAAATCGATGCTGCTCCCGAAGACCTGGAACAGCGAGCTGCTGAATTGTCGGCAGCAGTAGACGTACTCGTCCATCCATTCTCCAGCGTCAGCGGTGAACATCTCGAGCAGCTCAAGGATCTTCTGTGGATCAGGATATCCACCGCCCGGGAAGGGGAGACGGGGGAAGGGGACGAGGAAGCGCCTCGCGACACGGAAGCCTGGCAGCCGTAGCGTGACGGAGTCGCGCGCATGGCCATGATCGCTCACCTCTCACGGCGCAACGCCACACTCATCAGTATAGCCGCCTTCGCACTTCTGCTGCTGGTAATCGTGCTCGCCATCGGTGTGGGCGCCTATGATATCGGAGTAGTGGATCTACTATCCGTGCTTTTCGGAGCTTCTGATGCAGGGACGGAACACACAGCACGCGATATTGTCATCAACATTCGCATCCCGCGCGTACTGATGGCGGCTGGCGTCGGAGCAGGACTTTCGGTGGCTGGAGTCATTTTTCAAGTTCTTTTGCGAAATGTGCTTGCCGATCCCTACATACTCGGGGTGAGCGGGGGAGCGTCCGTAGGAGCGCTGCTTTCCATTGTCACCGGACTGAGTGGTCTCTGGTTATGGGCGCAGCCCATCGCGGCAATGCTCGGTGCGGCTATGGTGATTGTGCTCGTCGCGTTCATTGGTTTGCGTAAACGCGCAGGTGAGCATGGCTTGCTGCTTTCCGGCGTGATGATCGGGGCCTTTCTCTCGGCAATTATTCTCGGCCTTGTGTCGGTAATGGACTCGTCGGTACGAAACGCGCTCTACTGGCTGATCGGCTATTTCGGCAACAGCACACTCGACGAAGTGCGTATAGTGCTGCCTCTGATTGTGCTGGCCTTTTTTCTCGCCATGCTTGCGGCGCGAAGCATGAACGTGCTTGCGCTCGGACAGGAGGCGGCGTCCCATCTCGGCTTGCATGTGTCACGTTTGCGTGTGCAGTTGTTCCTGCTCGCATCGCTGCTCACCGCCTCGGTGGTGGCATTCAGTGGGGCGGTGGGTTTTGTGGGCCTCGTGGTGCCGCATCTTTGCCGCACGGTTACCGGTCCGGATCACCGCGTGCTCTTGCCTGCGGCATTTTTCACTGGCGGGATATTCATGGTGGTGGCGGATATTGTAGCACGCACGGTGCTTGGAACGGTGGAGTTGCCCGTGGGCGCCGTGACGGCCGCGCTTGGCGCTCCGCTGTTTTTACTGCTTCTTCTGCGTCGACCGCGTTGAAACAGTTGCATTTATCGTTGCGAACTTCGTAACTTGCTTTTTCTGTCGGAGTATTCATTTTACTTTCCTTACAGTTATGAAAAGAACGTTTCAACCCAGCGTCAGAAAAAGAAAGAACAAGCACGGATTTCGTAGCCGCATGGCCACCAAGAATGGACGCAAAGTGCTCGCACGCCGCCGCGCCAAAGGCCGCTGGAAACTTACCGTCAGTGACGAGCCGCGCTACAGATAAGTCGCCTCGACATTGCCTCGCGAAATCCCAGATCCTTCGTGGACATGACGTGTTTCGGAATGTGCTTTCCCGAGGAAGGCACGTTCATTCACAGCATGTGCGCTGTTTTTATTTGATGGAAACCGCAATCCCACCGAGCGAATGCCAGGTGGGATTTGCTGTTAGAAAGGCACCCTCCGCCGTGCTCCGCAATCGGGTTCGACGTCTGATGCGGGAAAGCTGGCGGCAGGGGAGACATGCGCTGGCGGCCGCGTGCGCCGCTCACGATATACGCATGACCTGCGTGTTTCTCTACGATTTCCGCAGAGCCGGCCAGGCGCCATCGTTTGCCGATGTCGACGAGCGCATGCGCTGCCTGCTCCATACAATCGAGGAGAGCATCGTCAAGGCATGAAGCGCGCGGCGACATATCTGCTGGTGGGTCTGATACGGCTGTATCAGAAATTCATTTCGCCCATGTTGCCGCCATCGTGCCGCTATTATCCGACCTGTTCCGCCTACACAGCGGAGGCGTTGCAGAAATACGGACCCCTCCGCGGCACGTGGATGGGCGTCAAGCGTATTCTTCGTTGCCATCCCTGGCATCCGGGTGGCTACGATCCCGTTCCGTAATTTCCTCACTCAGAGAATACACCATGGACAGACAAGCCATTATCGGATTCGTCCTCATCGCTATCATCTTCATTGTGTGGATGTTCATGATGGCGCCGGATCCCGCTCAGCAACAGCCGCAGGCAAAGAAGGATACCACGACGCAGAAGGTAGAGGAGACAAAGGTGCAAGCTCCTCCCGCGAGCGCTCCGGACATGGCTAGCGGACAGCGCGACAGTTTGGCGGCCGACGGAAACACCATGCGCTTCGGACGCTGGTTCGGTCCTCTCGCAAGTGGAACTCCGTCGCGCTACATTGTCGAGACGGAGCAGTACATCGCGGAATTCAACACGCATGGCGGCAGTATAGCGCGCTGGACACTCAAGGAATTCCGTACCTGGGATGATCGCGCACTGCAGCTTATCGATTGGAAACGCCCGTCGGATTTCAACCTCGTCTTCGCATCCTCGGACGGCCGCTTTATTGACACAAAGGACCTGTATTTCCAGATACGTGGCATAAATGGTCATAAGGCCGTATTGAAGGGGAAGGACAGTCTTGTTATCGAGGCAACCTTGCCGGTGCGCGGCGACAGTTCCTACATCCTCAAGCGTTACATTCTACGCGGCAGCGGCTATGCCATAGACATGGATGTGGACGTGGTGGGCATGAGTGGTATCATCGCCAACAACGAGTATCAGCTCACCATTCATTCTCCGGCACTCACCGAGCGCAATTCCGTGGAGGAGGCCAGCTTCTCCGAGGCGCATGCATTTGTGGACGACAGTCGTCAATACGTTGATGCCACGGACAAGGACGAGAAATCGAAGCTTGACCAACCGGGCGACGCGAAATGGATTTCGGTGAACAACAAGTACTTCACCTCTGTGGTCATGGCACGCGGCGACTTTGTCGGCAGCGGCGCATACATCGAGGGTATTTCCAAGCGTCTGCCCAACGAAGGCGAGCGTGAACTGTACGAAGTGGCGTTCAAGGTCAAATACCGCGGCCAGGAGAAAGAGAGCGCGGCATTTACCCTTTTCATGGGTCCGATGGACTATGACATCCTGAAGGAGCAGTATCCCGGTCTTGAGCAGACAATGCATCTTGGCTGGGCCTTCGTTGTCCGTCCCTTCTCCGAATACCTTGTGATGCCGCTGTTCTCCTTCCTGCACGGCTTCATTCCGAATTTCGGCATCGTCATCATCATTTTCTCCATTCTCATCAAACTTCTGCTGCATCCTCTCACGAAAAGCAGCATGAAGTCCATGCAGCGCATGCAGAAGCTGCAACCCATGATCAATGAACTTCGCGAGAAGTACAAAGACGATCAGCAGAAGCAAAATGTGGAAATGATGAAGCTCTACAAGGAGTACGGAGTGAATCCCGCAGGAGGATGCCTTCCCATGCTCTTGCAGATGCCGATTCTCTTTGCGCTCTTCAGCATTTTCCGCTCCATCATCGATATCCGCCAGGAACCCTTCTTCGGCTGGATCGATGATCTCTCCGGACCGGACATTCTCATCGCCTTGCCGTTCAAGATTCCAATGCTTGGCATGTCTTTCATCAGCGGACTCGCATTGCTCATGGCGGTTACCATGTTCATACAGCAGAAGATGTCCGTGAAGGATCCTCGACAGAAATCCATGATCTACATGATGCCCGTGATGTTCTGGATCATGTTCAATTCCTTCCCGTCGGGACTCAACCTGTACTACTTCATGTTCAACCTGCTCTCCATCGGGCAGCAGTGGTACATAAACAAACGGCATGAAGACGAGCCCCTCGTCAAAGTCGTCCCGAAAGACGGAAAGAAGAAGACAAGCTGGACCGAGCGCGCCATGGCCAATCTTCAGGAGAAAGCCAAGCAGCAGCAAAAAGGCGGCAAAACCAAGAAGTTCTAACGCCAGTGTTTCACGTGAAACAGCCCCGATCATCGATCGGGGCTGTTTCGTTTTAGCCACGCGATATTCCCGCCCTGTAGAGACGATGCATGCATCGTCTTTACGTTCGGTATTCCGCGTTCCATGCCACCTCGGGTATCCCGTTCGGGCGATGTATGCATCGGCCCGCATCATGTCACGCCCCGGTATCGATGCCATTTCACGCATGGCGTAGAGACGATGCATGCATCGTCTCTACATTCGGGATCCCACGTTCCATGCCACCTCCCGTATCCCGTATGGGCGATGTATGCATCGGCCCCCATCATGTCGCGCCCCGGTATCTGTGCCGTATCACGCATGGTGTAGAGACGATGCATGCATCGTCTCTACATTCGGGATCCCACGTTCCATGCCACCTCCCGTATCCCATATGGGCGATGTATGCATCGGCCCGCATCATGTCGCGCCCCGGTATCTGTGCCGTATCACGCATGGCGTAGAGACGATGCATGCATCGTCTTTACATTCGGGATACCACGTCGCGTATCCCGATCGGGCGATGTATGCATCGGCCCCCATCATGTCACGCCCCGGTATCTGTGCCGTATCACGCATGGCGTAGAGACGATGCATGCATCGTCTCTACATTCGGGATCCCACGTTCCATGCCACCTCCCGTATCCCGTTCGGGCGATGTATGCATCGGCCCGCATCATGTCACGCCCCGGTATCTGTGCCGTATCACGCATGGCGTAGAGACGATGCATGCATCGTCTCTACCGTTTCACGTGAAACGGTGCTATGTCTATGTTTTTATTGGATTTATGCTGTTTCGGGGCGTTCTGTTCGGAAAAATGCGGTTTCGGGCATGCGCAGGGGCATGGTAACGAGGCGGTGGGGAGGCGGCCGGATATTTCGGAGCTGTCGGTATAGTTTGTTCCTTCACACGGGTTTCGTAAATTGATCCTCTTGCATTAGAGGTAGGTGATTTTCCATGCTGCATGCAAATGTTGTGAATCTCCGAAGCGTCGTGCTGTGCGCGGTCGTCGCTTTCGTTTCGTCGTTCCTTGTCGTGGATGCGCTGCACGCGCAACCACGCTTCTTCAGAAGCAGACCCACGGTAAACGTGGAGTCGGGTTTGCTCAACGCCAATGGAACAAAATCCATAATCGATTTAAATGGGCGTTGGCAGTATCGGCTGAAGGACGAAAGCGAATGGAAAACCGTGGCGGTGCCTTCCTCGTGGGAAGGAAATCACGCGCTGGTGTATCGCAGGGAATTCGATGTTCCCTCCAACCTCGCACGCACGCATGTGTTTCAGCTCGTGGCGCTCAGTGTGTCGTATTACTGCGAGATCAGCATCAATGGCCAATTCGTGGGGAAGCATGCGGGACTGACGTCCTTCAGCTTCAAACTCACACCCGGGATGATCAAGTCCGGACGCAACACCATCGAAGTGCACGTGCATAATAATCTCACCGCTCGCGAAACCATGCCGGCGGTGGAACAGCTCTGGGACAGAAAAAACTACGGCGGCATCGTGCATGATATCGCCATCGTCGCGCATCGCGGCGTGTGGGTGCAGGAGTCCTATGTGCGGACGTCATTTTCCGGAGAGGGTCGTCCGGGAACCATCACCTGCAACACCTTCCTGAGTTCTGGCGAATTGCTGCGCATGCGCGCCGACACCGCAGGCTTTGGTCGCTCCACCATTACACATGTGTGCGATGTCATCGAAACCTCCACAATGCAGGTGGTGGCCACAGGTGAAGCGCAACGCGTGACCGTGGAATCGGATCGTCTCAAGGAATTGCAGTTCAGCATCGTTGTGCCCTCGGTCAGACTGTGGGCGCCCGAGACTCCCAATCTTTATATGCTGCGCCAGCGTACGTATCGCGGTGCAGAATTGCTCGACGAAACGCTGGTGCATGTGGGCTTCCGCTCGCTGGAAGCTCGCGAAGGCAAGGTGTATCTCAACGGCAAGGAAGTCTTCCTCAAAGCATTGACCTATATGGAGGACGCGCCGCGCGGCGGCCGCACGCTTTCGGTGGATGAGATGGAACGGGATATTTTGATGATAAAAAATCTCGGTGCCAACGCCCTGCGCCTGGCTGCCGGTTCCGCGCATCCCTATCTGATGTCACTGTGCGACCGCTACGGTATCATGGTGTTGCTGGATCTCCCGCTGAGTCAGGTCACCACCGATGTGCTGCGCTACAACGGCGTGCTCACCACGGCAAAAAACACCTTGCGCGAAGTGCTGTCACGGGACAACGCGCGCCCGAGTCTTGTTGCACTGGGATATGCGCAGGGCGTTGCCGGTGGCGACGCGGGCATATTGCGCAGATATTTCACAGAACTCCGTTCCTCACTGCGCTTTGCCGATCATCTGTTGCACTACGCCTCCTTCGTTGCCGCACCCGAAGCCGCCACCGTGGCCGAACTGGATGTACTGGGCTTCGATGTTCCCCCGATGCACAGCGAGCAGGCCGAAGCATGGGTGAATGCCTTGCCGTTCGGACAACTCGGAAAACCGGTGCTGCTTTCATCACTGTGCTATCCAGTACAAATTGGCAACTATAACGGATATAGTGATCCGCGTTCCATTGACGCGCAGGGACAGTACTTCCTGCTGCTGTACCGCGCGGCGCGCAACAAGGCAGCGGCTGGATTCATAGTACACTCTTTCGCCGATTGGGCGGTGAGCCGTCCCATCATGTCGGTGGACCGCGTGCATCAGTTCACCGCCACTGCGGGCATCGTGGATCGCTACCGGCAGAAGCGCATCGTGTACGATGTGCTGAAGTCGAGTTTCAACAATGAAAAACCACCGGTGCTGGTGAGCGGGGCGTTGGAAGAAGAGCATCCCGTCTCTTTTGTCGTTGTCGGTATTCTCGTGATCTTCCTGTTCGCCCTGGTGTACAATCTGTTCCGCCGCTTCAGGGAAAACGTAGTGCGTTCGCTCATGCGTCCCTACAATTTCTATGCGGATGTGCGCGACCAGCGTATGCTCTCCATTTTCCAGACCTCCATGGTGGGTGTGCTGGGATCGCTGGCGGCGGGCTTGCTCTTCGCCAATGTGCTGTTTTTCTGGCGCGACAACATGTTCGTGGATATGGTGCTGTCACAATTCGTGCGCGGCAACGGACTCAAGCAGTGGATCAATTTCTCCGCATGGAATCCGCTCGAAAACATGCTGGTTCTCGCGCTGCTGCTTTTCCTCACGCTGCTCATTCTTACCTTCATCCTGCGTCTCGTCGCCTTCGTGGCGCGGCGTAAGGTGCTGCTCTTCGACGCGTACAGCGTGACGATGTGGTCGGTGTTGCCCATGATTGTGATCTCGCCGCTCGGCATGGTGCTGTATCGCATGATGAATGTTCCCGTGCTGGAAGTGCTGGCGGTGTTGGTGTATGTGGTGTTTCACATCTGGATTATCAGCCGCTTGCTCAAGGGCACGGCAATCGTGTTCGATGTGCGTCCCGTGTTCTTTTACCTCGGTGGATATGTCCTGCTTGCGGCGGGATTGGTATTCTGGCTGTTGTCGCTCGATCGCGATTTCGCCGTGTTCGCCTATCTGCGGCATTTCGCGAATATCTGGCTGGCCACGGCGGGAATTTCCTCCTGACGTTTCTTTCACTCATCGATGACTCATGTATCTCAGTAAACTCGAAATATTCGGCTTCAAATCGTTCGCCAATAAAACCTCCGTGGTGCTCAACGAAGGCATCACCGCCATCGTCGGTCCCAATGGTTGTGGTAAAACCAACATCGTCGATGCGCTGCGTTGGTCGCTCGGCGAACAGCGCTACTCCACGCTGCGCAGTGATAAAATGGAGGATGTGATCTTTAATGGCACCAAGCTCCGCAAGCCCATCGGCATGGCGGAAGTGTCGTTGACCATAGAAAACAACAAGGGAATTCTGCCACTCGAGTACAACGAAATCCTGATTACCCGCCGCGTCTACCGCTCGGGCGAGAGCGAGTACCTGCTGAATAAAACCGTGTGCCGTCTCAAGGATATCGTCAACCTGTTCATGGACACCGGCATGGGTTCCAATGCCTATTCGGTGATCGAGCTGAAAATGGTGGAGACCATTCTCAGCGACAAGGTGGAGGAGCGGCGACGTCTGTTCGAGGAGGCCGCTGGCGTCACGAAGTACAAGGCCCGGCGAAAGGAAGCGCTGCGTAAACTGGATGATGTGGAAGCCGATTTGCTGCGCGTGGACGACATCATCGCCGAAGTGAGTAAAACGGTGAACTCGCTGAACCGACAGGCGAAAAAAGCCGAGCGCTACAACGAGATCATGGAACGCCTCCGCGTGCTGGAAGTGGATGTGCTGCAGCGCGACTACACCAGTTTGCATCATCGCCTGCATCCGCTGGAGGAACGATTGGTCACCGCCATCGAGGAACGCGATTCGCGTAGCCGGGCGATGGAGGAAGAGGAAACCTTGCTCGAGGTGTGCCGCGCCGATGTGGCGGAAAGCGAACAGCGCCTCGCATCGCAGCGAGAGCGCCACGCCGGGTATATCGGTCAGAAAAATTCCACGCAACAAACACTGCTCGTCAGCGAGGAACGCGAGCGTTCACTGCAACAGCGGGTGCAACGCCTGGAAGAGGACATCGCGCACAGCGAAATCCGCATCACCGAAATCGAACAGTCGAAACGCGACCTCACCGCCACGCTCGATGAAGAGGCGCGCGAACTTGGCCAACTCGAACAGCGCAGCGATGAACTTCGCGCAGCGCATCACAGCATCGAAGAGGCGGTGTCCGGAAAAAAACTCGCCGCCGAAAGCCGCCAGGCTAAACGCATGGAAATCGTGCAGGAACTCTCGCGGCAGCGCAATGAAATCGAGCGACTGCGATCGCGCGACGAAGCGATAGAAACAACGCTGCGTCGACTCGATGCCGAGGACGAGGAATCCGCCACCCAGGCCGAGCGCATCGCGACACGCCTGTCGGAGGAAAGCCGCGGCCAGGCGCAGCTGTCCGAAACAGTGATCGCCGCCGAACGGGAATTTCACCAGATGGAAGAGCGCAAACAGGCCCTGCGCAACGATATCGATCGCTTGCAGAACAAAGCCTTCGAATTGCAGGGCTCCATCGGGGAAAAAATGACGCGCATCGATTTTCTCAATGGTCTGGTCGACCGCCTCGAGGGCTACAACGAAAGCGTGCAGCATTTGCTGCGCAATCGCGACTGGGCCGCCTCGCGCTATGGCACCATTGCCGACGCGGTGAATACGCGCGAGGAATTCCGCGTTGCCGTGGAGGCCGCGCTGGGTGAAGCGGCGCATTACATTCTCGTGAACGATGTATCGGAAGCTATCAGCGGACTCAGCAATCTCAAGGAGTACCGCAAGGGCAAGGCCACCTTCGCCTGCCTGAGCCGCATTCCCGAAAGCAAGGCCGCCACGTTTCCCATCGCCGGCGATGGCATACACGGTTGGGCCGTCGATCTCGTGCATTTCGATGCGCAGTATCGCGACCTCTTCACCATGCTGCTGCGCCACGTGCTCATCGTTCGCGATGCCGAAACCGCGCATCGCTGCGTTCGTGAGTATGCCGATCTGCGCTGCGTAACGATGGGTGGCGACGTGTTCGACAGTCATGGCCTCGTGCGTGGCGGCAGCCACAGCCAGGACGAAGGTAGCATGATCGGAAAAAAGGACCAGATCGCGACGCTGAGCAAGGAAGTGGAGGCCCTCAAGGCCCGACTGCTCGAGAATCAGGTGGAACTCGAGGAGTTGAATGCCGAGTATAGCGGCATCGATCTGCGCCATTTTGCCGATAATATGAAGCAAACCCAGCAGGAGCTGTCGGCGCACGAGCGCCGTATCGCGCAAATGGTGTTCGAAAAGGAAAAATTCGAGCGTCAACTCCAGAAAAACGGGGAAGAGCGCCAACGATTGGACGACGAACGCCGCGCGCTTCTCCAGCGTGTGGCCGAGTTGGAACCGCAGCTCGAAATTCTGCTGCAGGAGCAACGCGCCGTCGAAGACGAAGTGCAGGTGGAGGCCGAAGCGCTTGTTGAGTTGGAAAAAACCTACAATCGCAGCAATGAAGAGCTGAATCAGGCCAATGTTGCCGTGGTGCAGAAACGCGGAGAAATTCAAAACCTCCGCAGCGAATTCGATCGGTTGAGCACGGCGCTGCATGACACGGAACAAACCTTGCAGCGCGCCTCCGAAGAGGTGGTACTCTCGCGGAATGAAGTGGAACAACTGCTTACCGACATCGAGCAACTGCGTGTGAAGCTTGGTGAACTCGCCGGCGATGAAGAGCGTGTGCGCGTGGAAGTGGAGGAAAGTGAGCAGGAGCTGGAGCGCAAACGCGCTGAAGCCCGGCGTGTGGAACAAATGCTGCACGATGAACGCCAGAAACAGACGCAAATCATCACACTCGTGCATGAAATCGAACTCAAGGTCACCGAAATTCGCCAGCGCATGCTGTCGCTGGAGGAACATGCGACCAACGAATTCGAAATACAGCTCACGCTGCTGGAAAGCGGGGAAGAAGACGTGTTCGATCTCGCGCAGGCCCGGGAGGAAATCAACGATTTGCGACAGAAACTGCGCACGCTCGGTCCGGTGAATCCGCTCGCCTTCGAGGAGTGGAAAGAGGAAAAGGAGCGGTTGGACTTGCTTACCACGCAGCGCGAGGACCTCGTTTCGTCACAGCACACGTTGAAGGACACCATTCGCGAAATCAACGAAACAGCCAAGAAGAAATTCTCCGAAACCTTCGCTCTGGTGCGTGAAAACTTCATCCGCATTTTCAAAGGGTTGTTCGACGAAGGCGACGAGGCCGATCTCATTCTCGGCGATCACGAGGATCCTCTGGAAGCGAAAATCGATATAGTCGCGAAGCCGCGCGGCAAGCGTCCGCATTCGATCGAAATGCTCTCCGGCGGCGAAAAAACACTGACCGCCATCGCGCTGTTGTTCGCCATTTACCTGGTGAAGCCCAGCCCCTTCTGCATTCTCGATGAAGTGGACGCGCCGCTGGACGACGCCAACATCGATCGCTTCATTCACATCCTGCGCGAATTTTCACGCAACACGCAGTTCATCGTGGTTACGCACAACAAGCGCACCATGGCCGCGGCCGACACGCTATACGGGGTGACGATGGAAGAGGAAGGCGTCTCGAAACTTGTCGCGGTGAATTTCCGCGAACAGGCGGCCTGAGTCTTTCGAGCCTAGCCAACACACATTCAAAACCACAGTCATTCATGTTCCTTCGTCACACCCGGGAGGATGAACATGGAGCGGCGAAAGGAATCTTCGGATTCGACAAAGGTTCAAAACCACGGATTACACAGATTTCACACGGATTTTCACAGATAGCCACGATGTATCTGTGAAATTCCTCTGTAATCCGAGTAATCCGTGGTTTTGAAATTCGGCGAAATGGGAGCATCCTTTGCGGCATTACCGCAGGCAAGCGAACGCGTAACGCGCGCGTGGTTGATTCTGGAACCTGCCAATCCATGAAACATCGGAAATAAAGCGATAATAACCTCCGTAAAGGTATTGACAGCGTGTGGAGAATGTGGTAAGTTGAGGCGAACAACGTTGACACCCCCGCAACAAGCACCGCACGCAAGCATCGTGCGAGGGTTCATTGTTGCGGGAGCGTGTCGAACTCAACAGCCAGCAGTGCCGGAGGAGATGTATGCGCGACGGGATGCTCGAATGGCCTGAAGTACGGGAAGCGGTGACTCGAAAGGGAGACAGCGTTGAGCGGCAGTGCGAAAGCATGAATACGGATCGCTTCCACTGACTGCTCATCGATCCATATATGAAATGTTGCTATCTTCTTCAAGGTCGCGACATGGACTCTGAATGTGGGTATGGAATAGATTATGCTGGATTCTGTAAAAGACACACAGACGAAATTGCAAGTAGGAGAAATAATGCAGAAAAATATTGATTATTGCAGCGAGCGATCGGCGAACAGTGGAAGGTTAACAGTAGTATTCGTCATTATGGTGATTCTATCTCTTATTCCCGATAGTGTTGTAACTCAGCATATTAGGATTAACGTACGATCAGATAAAAATGAATACTATTCAGACGAGAAGCTCTTCGTTTTGGTAAGGGTCGAAAACAGCAGCACGGATACTGTACAAATATCAACCGGAAAGCTGAGAGGACATGATAATGAATTGGGATCCGTATTATGTATTGATACTGAATCCGCTGCGGAATATAGAATAGTCCATCCTGATTGGCGGAATTTAAGTTTTAGAGTCGCACCCGGCAGTATTGAATTGAGCTTGATAGTTCTTAGACTATATCGAATTGGCGGCAGAAATGAGCCGGTAATAGTACCGTTACATCCTGGTGAATATACTGTCAAGTACGAATTTATTGTCACTGTGCCTAATAAGGAGATAACGGAATATGTGGTCCAGGGCCATATAAATATTCTTAGCGCCCAGAGCGAACATGATCGAGTGCATAATTCTCAGTATTGGAGATCTAAGTTTAGAACAGAAAAACCAGACCAATGGCGCGATGAGCTTAAAAAGTTATTGACAATGCATTCTAATGCTCCGTACAGGAACACAATTATTTATATTTATAGTCAACTGCTGCTATACAATCAAAAATATAAAAGATCGTATCCAAATGTAGATGATCGCGAAAGTCCTGCAATTGCTGGCAGTATTATTATGAATTGGGTGTTAGAGCATCCGAATGATTTTGCTGCGATTATATGTCTCGAGGAGCTAAAAAATTACCATAATATCCGACTTATGTTATGTGCGGAGTTGCTTGCAAACATTGCTTTAACAAATGAGGTTGTATCGGACTATTTGCTTCATTCATACTGTCGATGAGATATTGGAGCGCGGTCGAAGGCGGCGTGTAAGGATTTATTGCTGTCCACAAAGAAGTGCACAAAACGCGTGACCGATATTGGTGGTGGTTTACGAATATTGAAATCCCCTCGTTTGAAGTATGAGTGCTGTATCGACGGCGTAGCGACGCGGAAATCCGTATCAAGGAACTCAAGTCTGATTTCAGCCTCGGCGCCTTCAACCACAACGAGTTCTTTGTGTCGGAAGCAACGTTGCACTTTGTGATGATGGCCTACAATCTGATGGGCCTGTTTCGTCAGGCGGTGCTCGGCGAAACGAAACAATCCACTGTGAAAACACTCCGTTATAAGGTCTTGGCTATCGGTGCCTACATCACGCGCGACGGTAGAAAGCGCACCCTGAATCTCGCGCTCGCCCCGAAGTACAGAGAGTGGTTCTGTGGGCTTTGGGACGTCGGGGAGGGCCTGATGCTACTTCATTCGGTGCCTGGGTAAATCTCTAATGACAAATCTGGGATTATTCGGATTCGACACGGTTTTAAAACCACGGATTTCACAGATTTGACACGGATTGGCACAGATGAATCGTGGAGAGCCGTGTATATGTGTCGGAATCGCTGCGATCGGTGGTTTTCAACTCACGCGCGGTGACGGATCGCGATGTTGAAACGTCACCGCGATGATTGCCGGGGGAGCATCGCGACTATTCTTGCGGCATGATGTCGTTATGCTTGTCGCATTCGCCCGGCAGGCGCATGACGTTGACGGGATACATGTCCTGAACCGGGCAGTGCTCGCCCGCCAGCATACCGCTTTCCCTGCACAACGGCATCATGGCGACGTCCGAAGGAAGGGCGAAGGCGCTGTCGGCGGGAGTAGCGCGACGCGCGGCATCGGCCATGACGCGTCCCCAGATGGGCGCACACATTGTGCCGCCGTAGCGGAAGCCGCCGCCGAGCTTGCGCGAGGGATTGTCGAAGCCCGCCCACACCGCCATGGACAAACGCGGCGTGTAGCCCACAAACCAGGCGTCGGTGGATTGCTGCGTGGTGCCGGTTTTACCCGCGGCCGGACCTGCGTAGTAGCGCCGCACCGTACGCCCCGTGCCGCTGTCCACTGCGGCTGCCAGGGCGTCGGTCAGAAGGAAAGCCGTGGCAGAGTCCAGCACGGTGGCGGTGTCGGGACGTCCCACGTGCAACACGCGGCGCTGGGCGTCTTCGATGCGGGTGATGACAAACGGCGCGGCACGTTTGCCCTGCGAGGCGAACACACCGAAGGCGGCGGCCATTTCCAGCGGCGATACCTCGCTGCTGCCCAGCGCCAGCGAGGGGAAGGGCCGCAGTTCCGATACAATGCCGCAGCGCTGTGCGAAGGCGGCCATTTCCTCGGGACTGGTCAATTCGGTGATCGCATGGGCGGCCACAAGGTTGAGTGAGCGCTGTATGGCGAATTTCATGGGAACGGCGGCGTGCGCACTGCTGTCGTTGTCGTTGGATGGACGCCATTCCCACGCCGTGCCCGAATCCACCACCAGCGGCGCATCGAGTATCGGAGTGGACAGCGGGTATCCCTGCTCCAGCAGACTCGCGTAGAGGAAGGGTTTGAAGGACGAGCCCGCTTGCCGGCGTATCTGTGTGGCGTGATTCAGATCACGGGCACCGGATTCCGGATTCCCTCCCACCAATGCGCGAAGAGCGCCACTGCCCGCTTCGACGCAGGCCAGGCCGATTTGCACGTCTTTCATGCCCGAGGGCAATTCCTTCCACTGCGCTTCCACCGCGCGGTCGGCAGCGGCTTGCAAGGCCGCATCGATGGTGGTGGCGATGCGGAACGGACCTTCGCCCAGCGAGCGGCCGAGGCGGGCGAGGATGCGTTCGGCTTCACGACGGGCATATTCCGCGGCATGCCGTCCTATGCGTGGGCGTGGGTTCAATCCCAGAGGCAGGCGGCGTTCGCGCTCGAATTCCTTCTTCGAGAGACGTCCAACATCCAGCAGATTGCGCAGCACCTGATTGCGACGGCGCAGGGCCTTCTCGGGGTGGCGCAGCGGGTTGTAGCCCTCGGGTGATTGCAGCAGGCCAACGAGCATGGCGCTTTCGGTGATGGAGAGATCGGCGGGTGCTTTGGAAAAATACTCCCGCGCGGCTGTCCACACGCCGTAATTGCCGCTGCCGAAATACACTGTGTTGAGGTACAGCAGGAGGATTTCGTCTTTGCTGTAGCGTTTTTCGATTTCCTGTGCCAGTTCGATTTCGCGCAGCTTGCGCGACACACTGCGCTCATGCGAAAGGAAGAGGTTGCGGGCGAGCTGCATGGTAAGTGTGCTGCCACCCTGCGTATCGCCCGTCAGGGTTTTCAGCACCGCGCGGCCCAATCCCTTCATGGATACGCCGTCGTGATTGTAAAAATCCCTGTCCTCGGTGGCGAGCAGCGCACGTATCACCCATTTCGACACCGAGCCCGTGCTGGGCAATTCCACGCGCCGCTCCGCGCCGACATACTCCAGCACCGAACCGTCCGCGGCGGTGATAATGGAAGCGAACTGCAATTTTACCGGCGGGAGGCCTTGCGCATGCAGCGAAGTACAGGCCAACAGTAGCACAAGCGTGGTGAGGATGCGACGGATCATGCGGCAAATATCGGAAAATTTCCCATGCCGGGTAAGGGGAAAATCGACTCCAGCCTGACAGACTCCGGCATGGCCGTCGGCAGTAGGAGGATGTGCGGAATCGTCGCAATACGCATGCAGGTATTTCGTCATGTGGCTGAGGCGCTTCCGCCTCGTGATGTATTTGTGGTTTTTTTAAAAAAAATATTTTCCTGACTTCGCCATGCTATTTGGGATTGCAAATGTGTGTCATTGTTTTCAATGACTTATGGGGATTCCACTTGTGATTTGGGTGCTGCAATGGCGAAAGCAGGCAGGAGGTGTCTATTTCACGAAACGACAGGGCTCGTGAGAATAGCCACTATTTGCGTCCTTGCACCCTGGCGTCTTTGCGTTGCATTCCCTTCCGACTTCAGGAGAATGGAACGCAACGTCGCAGAGAAGCAGAGACGCAATGAGACGGGAGGGTGTTGTCTCGTTTCGCGATTCAATGAGCCTTCCGCAGCGGGGAGGAAATTGTGTTTCCTTCCCGTGTCTCGGGTG
>Ga0208462_1001119_pt1 | contig 20036 bp, 17 predicted proteins | sample AD_SCU001_MetaG_FD_184452 | JGI IMG/M metagenome (GOLD analysis project Ga0208462, IMG submission 184452) | Active sludge microbial communities of municipal wastewater-treating anaerobic digesters from China - AD_SCU001_MetaG (SPAdes) (version 2) | ecosystem: Engineered > Bioreactor > Anaerobic...
ATGAAAACGACCAAGAGCAGAATGCCGTTGAAACCCTATCTGGAAGCCGTAAGAGAACACTGTGAAACGCTGTCGAAGGATGAACTGATCGAGAGCGTGCTCGAACTGGCGCAAGAGGTATCGATAAGAGAGCGTTCCGGTTTTCTCGACAAAATTCGCGCTATCGCTCCCAAGCCCGTTGCCGGGAGAATGGAAACAGGCCGGGATTTGGCCGAGACCTTGCTCGAACGCATCGCGGGGCTCAGGGAGGAGATCGAGGAGAGAATCCGTTCCATTGAAAACGGCGATTATTGGGAGGATGCCGAACATTGGGACAGTCGTGGTTACGACGATGAGGAGCCGGACTGCTTGGCGCCGGAGCAGGCCGAGGAATTGGAGAATCTGTTCGTCGAAACAGGCGGGCTGTTCCTGGATGGACGACTGGAAGTTGCCCGCCGCTTGTACGCCTCCCTTTTCGATCTTCTGGATGAGAACGAAGAGGCGGCCGGTTGTCTCTCCCGCGATGCACCGGACATGCGCGAGGAAAGGGCGAGGTATTGCCGTTGCGTTTATGAGACCAGCGATAAGAAGACCCGAGTTCAGTCCTTGTTCGATTGCATGACCGTACATGGAGCGATGGACCACGATCGTCTGGACATCTCGTCGGAACCTTATCCCATGCTGCAGGATATCGTTGACTCCAGCTCGGGCCGGATGCCGGATTGGGAATCGTTCCTGCCCGCCTGGGCAAAAAGGTTGGAGTCCCATGACAACGACAGGGCCGCCGTGCTTCTGCTGGAAGCGACGCAAATGCTGGAAGGGATCGACGGTGTTTCCCGGCTGGCAAGGAAATGGAAGACCGACCAGCCGCGTGGTTACCTCTTCTGGATTCAGCGTCTTGAAAGGGAAAACGATTGGAACGCGATGCTGGATGCCTGCCGGGAAGCCCTGGAAATATTGCCGAGGTGCGGTTTCCGGGAGCAGGCGGCCCGATGCCTGACCAGTGCCGCGACGGTGCTCGGGAGGACGGAATGCGTGCTGCTCGGGAAACGGGAGCGGTTTTTGTCCGCGCCTCGTGAGCGGAACCTTCTCGAACTGCTTGATGAAGCGGAGAAACAAGGCGTTCGTTCCCGCGAATTGGAAGCCGTCCTTGCCTCGATGAAGGACGCCGGCAAGGAGGGGAAGGCCCCCGGGGACCTGTTCATCAAAACGCTGCTGATGGCCGGCAAGGTTGGTGAAGCCTTCCGGGAAGGTCGAGGCGAGAGGAGCATCGGGTGGTCCTATGGAAAGGCCGGGGTGCTTTATGCCTCGATCCTGTCCGTCTTGACCGGAAACTCGCCCGCAGCATCCGTCATCAGAGCCTTGTTGAAGGAATACTCGGAGACGTATGATTCCTATCTCCATGAAGAGGATGAGGTCGGAAGGGGAGATGCCTGCCGCGCGCTGCTCACCGGACTTGAATCGGCGCAGATCGCGGAAGCGGAGGCCAAGAAATACGAGGCTTGGGCGCTAAAAATCGGCCGGGACCGCATCGATGCGATCGTGAGCGCAAAACACAGGGGGGCCTACGCCCGTGCGGCCCGGGTCCTGGGCGCCCTGGCGGAATTCTATACGCTGTCGGACGAGCGGGAGAAGGCGCGGTCGCTCCTGCACGAGTTCGTTTTTGTCAAGTACCCGCGACACTATGCGTTTCGTGCCGAGGTCAAGAGTGTTGCGGCCGGTTCGACCCTGATCAAAGAGCTCCGAGTGATCTGATCGGACCTGCGTCCCGGTGCCGGAATGACGAGGGCGGAAGCGTAACTCATACGGATTTACCTGGAAAATAGATTCACGGGTGAAACTGTTTTCATGCTTCGCGGGTGTCGCAGGGGGCATGGATAATTGCGTTCAAAATGATACTCTAAAAGCGTGGGGGACGTATCCCCCACACCCCCTCGCCGCTTCGCGGCTCCGTGTGGCGCTGCGGCCTTCGGCCAGTCGCCGACAGCGCCGAGCACTCGGCCTCACGCGCTTGCGCGTGTGGCCGAAACTTGGGGGGTGCGGGGGAATCATTCCCCCGCTCTTTTGTGCTTGAAAGATCCATCTCTTGTGAACGCAACTTCGTATCAGAGGCGCACCATTGCGGGAGCCGTTCCGGCGGCGGCGCATCCCGGGGACATTATTGAGCGGCGTTCCCACCGGCGCAACGCGCACGGCCTTCGGAATCGCAGGCGTTGCGTCCGCAAGGTTGACTGTCCGGTACCGGGCGTCCGTATCGAAGAACAGGAGACCCGCCGATGGGGGCGATAGGCTGATACTGGTTGGCGGGAACGGGGGGCTGGGGCTTTCAGCGCGGCGGAGCCTCTCCCAGCGGCTCGAGGTCCTTGCCGCGCAGCCCGGTGAGGATCGCGTCCCCGTCGGCGGCGACTCGGAATTCCCCGAAACGGGCGGTCGCGTAGCGGTCCGCGTGCCCTTCCTGGAAGAAGAATGCGTTGGTCGCAAACTTCACCTGACGATCGCGAACACGATAGCGCATGAGAAACTCATCCGGCGCCAACGGCCCCCCGACGTCCAGCCGCACGAACGAGGCGACTCCTCGCGCGTCCGGCTTGAGCACGATACGCCCGTCACGAACCTCTTCGCGCACTTGCCCGCTGCCGAACGCATCGGTTGCGGCCTTGAAGCGCAGGGCCATGTAATCGCCCTGCATGAGCGAGCGCGGATCGACGGGGGCCAGCTCCAGCAGCGCGACGCGGCCTTCGCCGATGATCCGTTCGCGTTCGTATATGGCGTAGTTGGCGACGGCGAGGACGACCGCTCCCATCAGGAGTGCGATGGCTTTACGCATGAGAGGCTTCCTCCGCGCTTTCCGGCGCGGGCAGACACTTGAGCAGCACGAGGCGCGCGATGAGCAGCGAGAGCCCGGCGCCCGCCAGTACCTCGGCTTTTTGAAGCAGAGTGGCGTCCAAAACGTAGTAGTAATGGGAGAGATATCCGAGCAGCGCCACAACGCCCAGCCCGGCAAGCCGGCGGTTGCCCGCCGCATGGCCCACGACGAGAATCGCAACGCAAGGCCCCAGTCCCGGGGCTTTCAGCGACGCCGCCGCAAGGATTCCTGCCCCCGCGAGAACCGCTTTCCCCGGTCTCGATCCAAGGGGGACATTCTCCCAAAAGAGCAGGCGGATCGACACGCCGATCAGCACGGTTCCCGAGAGCACCAGGCCAAGCCAGGCAAGGAGATCGTTCCCGGGGGCCGGCACGGCACGCGACCACCATAGAACGCCCTCGCTCCTCCCGCTCAGCATGATCACCGTCGCGATAATGGATGCGGCCAGTCCGTAGCCTCCGGCCCGCAGCAGAGCGCCTCGACGCGGGTGCCTGAATTCGCTGAACCATAAGAACGCGAAAGCGGCCGTCACAATCCCCGGCGCAAAGGTGCTGAGCTTCAAGTCCCAAAACGCCAGGGCCAGCGCGAAGGAGCCCGCCCAGGCGCTCCAGACCCTGTGAAGGAAGTTCGGTGCCGCGAAGAACAGGAATGTCTCCACGGCAGTCATTGCCAGGCATACGGCGAAGAAATCCCAACGGAGCAATTCACTGATCCCGAAACAGATCAACGCCTGACCCGCAAAACTCAGGGCCAGGGCAAACTGGCTCGCAAAATCGGCTCGCAGCCCCGACCGGAAAAGCATTGCGGCCCCGGCGCACAGCAGCGTTCCGGTGATGATCGCTCCCGGCCAGCTCTCGATCAGGGAGTGAAAGCCTATGCCGATGAAAGCCAGCAGGAAAAGCGCTCCGATCCATCCCGCGATGCCGAGCATGACGCGAACGAACCAAGGAGTGGGCGACGCCACGGCCGGAGGCAGTTCCCCGTGCACCAGGGCCGCCGCCTCGAGGCGCTCCCAAAGCTCCTGCCGCTCGGCGCCGTTCATCGCTTCTCCTCTGCCGCAACGCGTTTGAGCCACCACCCGCCCGCCGCCGAAAGGGCGATCACGACCAGGCCGATGAACAGGAACGACCCGGCCTGATGATCGCGCAGCATGTGCTTCCCGAGAAAGCAGGTCACCGTGACGATCACCGAAAGAACGCCGCCCGCAAGGGCGTAAAGGTCTTTGATACGGAACCGGTAGACCACATAGACGGCGGCGAGCCAGGCGAGCCAGACCGGAAATCCCCAGCCGCTGCTCCCGCGCCGGAGGCACAGGTCGGAAACCGCGAGAGCGGTGCACAAAGCGCCGCCGGCGGTGATGATCAACCGCGCGGCCCAGCGTTCCCGCAGCCACGCCACGCCATAAGCGGCCAATATTTCCCAGATTGCGAGCGCCGCCGTATTCAGCCACAAAAGTTGCCAGAGCAGTCTTTCCGGGCCGAACACCACGCCTGTTAAGCCGTGGAACACAGTGGTGTAGAGCGTCACCGCGAGATTGACGAGCAGGAGCCAGAAGACGCACAGCGCCGCGAACCGGCCGACCAGCATCCACGGCACGATCAGAACCGCCCAGGTCGCGAACAGCTCAAAGGAATCGGCGCCGGTCTGATAAGTCTGGCCGATGAGCGCGAAGATCGCGCCGACGAGCACCGCGCCGCCCAGAAGGGCGGCCTTGCCCGCGGGACGTTCCAGCCCGAGCTTCCAAACAAGAAACAGGGTGGCGACGAAGACGGCCTCGACCATGCCGAACTTCGTAAAATGCCCGATTTCGTTCCAGTTGTAGGCCAAAAAGAATATGACGCCCGCCGCGGACATCACCGACCCCATCCACAGGAGCATCCGGTCCAGAAAGAGCCGCCAGTCGCCGCCGGAGGGCAAAACTCCGGCGAGCTTGAGCGCCCGGCGCACATCTTCCGGCGCGAGGCGGCCCTGCTCGGCCCATTCCAGTATTTCCCGGCGGCGGTCGGTCACTGGAGCTCTCCCATGAATGAATCGCGGGACAATGGATGGCGTGCCCCGAGCCGCCCGGTAGCAGACCTTCCGGGGACGCCCGAGTCGAAAGCCATCGCTTCCTCGAAACCGGAGCGGTCGCGTCGGGGCATCATAGCACAGCCGCAGCTTTCCTACAGGGGGAATCGAGTCCTTCAGGAGATGAAGTCGGGAGCGGGATACGGGGCGTGCAACGCCGCCGCCGGCCGCATCTTCGCGTACGGGTATTCAATCGGCTGCGCCGCCCGCGGACTTTAGCCGCAGCGCGCCGCCTCGAATCGGACTGTGGGGCGACCTGGAAGGCCGGTTCCCTGATGCCGGCGGCATCCTGTCCGTTATAATTAATAATATGCTCCACGCAGTTTTTGTTGGTCGCGGTGCGTGCCTATGGCCTCCGGGCTTTTCCCCGAACGACGAAAGGAGGGAACGAGGCATGACGACACTTGACGAAACGGGGGGAATGAGAATCTGGCAGGATGAAGCCGGAAAGCTCTGGACACTCGCCGATTCCCGTATCGATACCGAGATATTTGAGCTCGTCGGGAGCCCGGTTCTCAATGAAGGGACAGGCTTGTGGTACCAGGAAATCCAGGTGCGGACCGATACGCGATGATTCACGGCAGGGTTGAGGCCCGGTGTCGGCATCTTCAACGCAACGCGGTCTCACGCCACGGCGCAACGCCGCAACGAAGGACATCCGTAGGGTGGGCACGGTTCCTCCGTGCCCACGATCAGGCCGGGCCTCGTGCACCCGCACTCGTCATGATCGCTGCGAAAGTCTGCGGCCACCAGTCTCTTCAATGGGGGCGTTCCACACGTCGGCTCCTGATCGTTCACGGCACCGAGCGCTGGGGCAAGGGTATCGAGACCGTGGGCTGCGCTGTCGCGCATCCCACCCTACTCGACTCAAGAGTTGACAAAGAACACAGTTGCTACGGAGCGATGTGCCCGTCAACAGAGCACGGGGCACGCAGCGATTCTCCACCAAAGCGCCCAATCCGGCCCCGGATAACGGAAACTGCCGCATCTGCAGAGTCTTTTTTCTGAAGGACTGCTTTCTCAATTCTTGGGGCGGGACATTCCTTTATCTCGAATCTGCCCCCGATTCCCGTGGAGTCTGCGCGCCGCCGAAAGAAAATATTGTGGAATCTGCATCGGAAAGGTTTAAAATACTGCCAAGCTGAATTGTTCGGCATACTGCGTCATCCGGCATATTCTCGTGCCATGTATCGTGCATCAACCAATCGGTTTCGCCGAGGCATCGAACCAGTAGAGGACCCCGGATCGGGGTTTCCGGTCAGCCGTTCCATCCCTTTTTACGCAATCGCGCGGCCGAAGGGCGTGCAGGTGATCGACCAATGGAGACCGTGCATCCGCGGGGACAGGCCTCGAAAGACATCCACGACGCCGATGGAAGGAGGGCAATATCGGCGCGGAGCAGGTGTGAGCCGGCCGGCGCGGATCGAATCGCGGAATCGCATCGAATCACCAGGAAAACGGGAGGATCGTCATGGGACTTTTCGATTTTGTGAAGGAGATTGGGAAGAAGCTTTTCAGCGGTGAGGCGGAAGCTGCGGACAAGATCAAGAACCATATTGAAGAGGCAAACCCCGGGATCCAGGGACTGGATGTTTCCTTTCAAGACGGGGTGGTCTCTCTTTCCGGGCAGGCATCGAGCCTCGAGGCCCTCGAGAAGGCCGTCCTGATGGCCGGTAACGTGCAAGGCGTATCGGAGGTCAGGGTCCAAGGCCTCCAGGCCCCACCCGTGGAGGCCAAGGTCGAATACTACGTTATCAAGAAAGGGGATACGCTTTCGGCCATCGCCAAGCAGTTTCTGGGGAATGCCAATGATTACCCGAAAATCTTCGAAGCCAACCGTGAGGTCATCCGCGATCCGAACCTCATCTTTGTCGGCCAGAAAATCCGAATTCCTCTGAAGTGAGTCAATGGGGAGGACATCGGTTTCCGGCTGCCATTCCCTGCGGAATTCCGCAGGGGATCGGTTGAGATCACTCGAAAATTCAGGAGAATGCCATGAGTCTCAGCGAAATATTGGGTTCCGTCATCCAGGCGGGGATGACTTCGTCGTCTCACAACCGGTTGAGGAATTCGTTTGGCGAAGGTGGGGGCGGCGGTTTGCTGGAGAGTCTTTCTTCGATGCTCGGAGGTACCGGGGGCGGGCTCGGCGCTGGCTTGGGAAGTCTGGGCGGTCTGCTGGGGAGTGTACTGGGCGACGTCGAACAAACCGTCGGCGGAAGGAAGAACCTCGCGCTGGGTGGACTTGGAGCGCTTGCCGGCGCGCTTTTGGGAGGTGGACGCGGTTCCATGGGGGGAGCCTTGGGCGGGGGGTTGATGGCGCTTCTCGGGGCCATGGCCTACAAAGTCCTGAAAGGCAGCGGCACTGAAACCTCCGGCGTGCCGATGGGGTTGACGGAGCCGAAAACCGAAGCCGAACGACAGGGGCTGGAGCAGCACGCAGAACTGCTCTTGAGGGCCATGATCAACGCCGCCAAGGCGGATGGACGCATCGATGACGGAGAAGTTCAACGCATTGTCGGCAAATTGCAGGAAGACGGCATAGACCGGAACGAGCAACAATTCATGATCATGGAGATGCAGAAGCCGATGGAGACTCAACAACTGATCGCCGCCGTCGGGGGGCGCCCGGACGTTGCGGCTCAGGTCTACGCGGCTTCGCTGTTTGCCATCGAGGTGGACACTCCCGGGGAGAAGGAGTATCTCAACCAACTGGAGGCCGGGTTGGGGCTGACACCGGAGGTGACGCAGCAGATTCGTGAGTTTGTCGGGGTGCAGCCGGCATAACGAGCCGGGAGGTCCCTTGGCTCGACATGTCACATGCCAGGCGTGCAACGAGTCTCACCGGGCAGGAGGGGACGGCAAGACTCGTCGCAACAGGACCGCGGCCGGGGCGAAAGGTCGGGAGAGTTCCTTCCCTTTTGCCCCGGTCGGCGAACGATCACCGGGGACAGCCGTCCGGTCGCATGCACGGCCGCAGCCCGGCGCTTTCGAGTGCCGGGGCGGAGCCCGCAGGCCTGCCCTGGGACGAGACCGGATTCGCTACTTTTTCACGAAATTCGCGCCTGCCCCCACGAAGATGAACCGATGACTCATCGATTCGACGCCGGCCTTGATCTGGACCGAGACGCCCAGACCGTAAGTGAAAGACCGCACGGAACCCAGATCGACGGTGACGGTCTTGTAGCCGTTCGACCAGCTTCCTTCCAGCACCTTCACCTTGTTGACTCCGTCGTAGATGTGGATGGCCGATACCCAGGCGTCCACGCTGCCCGTGTAAAATCTCACCTTGACGTAGCGCGCGCCCTGGGTGGGTGATGCAATTGTCGGAACGGCAATGTGAACCCAGTTGAAAGTCCCGGAGTTCAAAATGAAATCCAGTCCCCACCCGAATTCGAAGCGATTGGCGTTGGTGTATCGATCCTTGTACTCGATGTGCCCGCTGTGGCCGTGAACCCACTGCCACGTCGCGTGGACCGGACCGGCCAATACCAGCGTCGCCGCCAGGGCGACAGCAAAGACCAGGAAAATACGGCGCAGAACAATGATCCTTTTCATGATGCCCTCCTTCGTCATCGTGTTGCCATTCGGCACGAGCCCGGAAGGTCGTGCAATGCATCGGTCCCGCGGCTTATGGAGCCTCCAGGGAGCGGATCGCACACCCGGAGGCTCACGCTACGGCATTTTGAGAAGAATCCTGGTCATTGAAACCTCCCGCGAACGAGGAGCCTCAAGGAATTACGACCTGAAAACAGAGCTAACCGGAGTCGATTGAAAAGAGGGCTTTTACCCGGAAGAATATTGAATTACTCAATAAGATAATTAATCGAATTGGGATGTAAAGGGGAATTTGTACGCGGCAGTACCTCGTCAAATCCATGCCCGGTCTCGCTTGACGGAATGCCGCATTGGTTGTGATGTCGACGGTTCATGGGTGTCCCGTCATGCTCGCCGCTGTGGCCAGGGCATCGTGGAGGGTCGTCGGGGATGGGATCGGTCGTTTCTCCGCTCTGGCGATATGGGTCAGTGCTTCCCCGCGGCAACGGTTTTGCCGGATGCCTTCGTGTCTTCCGTGACACGAGGTTCCGGAAGGTTCCCGGCAAAGAAGGATCTCCCGTGGAAGAAATGCCTTCTTGAGTGTTTTCGAGGGCCTCGGGCGAAGGAAAGCCACCCCGTCGGTCACGGTAGCCCCGAAGGGGAGGCCCACGGCCGGCGACGGCCAATGAGCGATTCAATCCGCCCCGTCAAGATGTGCGGCAATCCGCCGCCGTCCGGCCCGGAGTATTGAATTCCGCCGCCGCGGGATTCCCGGATCGTTCGCGCAAACCTACCCCTTTCCCTTCGGCTGCGATCCGGCACAAACGATCGCATGATCCTGCCCGAACCGTCGGTACGCGTGCTTGTTTTACGCTGGAGTGCCCTGTATCGGCATCAAGCCGGCAACGATTGAATATCGGCCGCTCATGCCGTGGCGACAGTGGGGAAATACCCTTCGCCGCTCTTGAAGACTCCGATCTTTTCGCCCTTGTTGTTCAGGACGTCGTACACCTGGGGATCGGTTGCCCGCAGCCTCCACCCCTCGGCAGCGCAGAATTCCTTCCTGAAATCCCAGTATCGCATTCCAGAGGTACCTTCCATGACAACAGGCTCGGTTCCGGCGGCTTCCGGTTCCGTATTCTTGGTTTCCATGGGTTTCCTTTCCGTCTGAATTGAAGTGTCCCAACAATTGCGCCGAGTGAATGATCCCCCCGGTTCCGAAAACGGTTCCTGGGCTTGGAGACAGGAAAACCGCCTCGGCTTTGCGAGGTGGAGCCCCCGGTCCAAAGCGGTTCAGTTGATCGGTCGACGCAGCCCCGCGCTCGGGTGAAAGCCTTGTTTCGTAAAATCCGGCTTTCCCCCTCATGATAAGACCCTGCACTTCCGGGCCAAAGCATTCCCGCATGAACCGAGTAAAGCTCGGCTTGCGGCCGGGCCATGTTTTGCGACCAGACGACGCGTGGCTCAGGGACCGTGCATGGCGCGGCGGTGGCGGGCCGCTACAGCGATTTCGCCTCGAAGGTGTTGCACTGGTTGACGTCCCCCGTCTCAAAACCCCGCCGGAACCATCTCACCCTTTGAGCCGATGTTCCGTGCGTGAAGGCGTCCGGGACGACCGTGCCGCTGCTCCGTCGCATGATCCGGTCATCGCCGATGGCGCTGGCGGCACCCAGCGCCTCCTCCAGGTCCCCCGACTCCAAAAGCCCTCGAGACCTGTCCGCATAGTAGCCCCAGACACCGGCATAGCAGTCCGCCTGCAGCTCCATCCTGACCGACAGGCGGTTGGCCTGCGCCTTGCTCACGCGCCGCATCGTGGACTGAACCTTTTCAGCGATCCCCAGCAGGTTCTGCACGTGGTGGCCGACTTCGTGCGCGATCACATAAGCCTGGGCGAAATCGCCCGGTGCCTGGAAGCGATTCTTCATTTCCTCGAAAAAACCGAGGTCGATGTATACCTTCTGGTCTCCGGGACAGTAGAACGGCCCGGTGGCCGCCTGGGCAAAGCCGCAGGCGGAGTCCACCGCGTCGGTGAACAGGACGAGCTTGGGCTCCCTGTAAGTCTTCCCGTATTGTCGGAAGATGCCGTGCCAGGTTTTTTCGGTATCGGCAAGCACCACGGAGACGAACTGGCCCATCCGGTCCTGCCCTCCGTATGGCTGTTGCCGTTGTTGCGTTACGTAAGGGGGAGCGCTCTGCTGTGAGGTTTGCAGGAGCATCGACGGGTCGATGCCGAAATAGAGAGCCACGAGCACAATGATGATCGTGCCGATTCCGCCCCCCACGAACCCGCGAGAAGCGGGAACTCCCCGCCGGTCTTCCACGTTTTCGCTTCGTTCCTCATCTTCCCACCGCATGAAGTATCCCCTTCCCGGCGCGCCTTCCTTGCTCCCTGTGGAACCGTCCCACTCGCACTGCAGGGATGTGCGGTTACGGCTTCTTTGCCGCTCCCGCCTTCGGCGCCTGCTTTTCTTTCTGTCCCTGGACTTCGATCTTGGAGGCTTTCATGAAATAATAGACCGTCACCTTGGAGCCCACCTTCAACTCTCCACCCTCTATTTTAGTCACTTTGTCCAGGGCGATCTCCCATTTTTCCTTGCCTTTTTGAACGATGACGACATCGTCTTTTATCTCCAGGACCGGTCCCGTCACCTGGTACTCTCTCGGGCCCGCGGCAAAGGCGGCGGCGGAAAAGAACGCCGTGAGAAACAGGATCACCAAGCATTTTTTCATAGTCCGTTCTCCTCTCCATGTCCCATGATTTGTTTCGGATGCCCGCGCATCACCGCATTCCGGCTAGCGCGGATTCAAAAACCCGTCATTCCGCGGCCGTCCCGCAGGAGGAGCGGACGGGCTTGCGATGTCAATGCCGCAACCGCCCATCGAAGAGGACATTTATGGGCATCGGGGTCCCGCATGGCCGCCGGCTATTGAACGGTGATGAGATCCTTGATCTTCTCGTAAGTCCCCTTCTTGATTCCCTTGACCTTCATGATGTCCTCGGGTTTCGAATAGGGGCGCCCGGCGATGATGGCCTGCGCCTTTGCGGGGCCGATCCGCGGAAGCGCCGCCAGTTTCTCTTTGCTCGCGGTGTTGATATTGACCTTTTCTCCCGGTGCAAGCTTGGGGGCCTGCGCCGGTTTCTTCACTGCCGCAGCTCCTGTTCCCGAAGGTGAGGGAGTCTGCGAAGGCGCGACCGTGCTTTTCTGCATCTGCGCATGAAGCGTCGGAACGCCGCAGACGAAACCGGCCATGAGGAAAATCACAGCCACGACGCAGCCCGTGCAACGGCGGGCTAAAGTACCTCTACTCGGTATCATGGGCCAATCCCTCCTTTTCTGCGGTCCTCGAGACATTGAAAGAAATGCAACGCTTAGTACCGGATGACTCTGAAACATGCCGGCAGAATCGCACAGAATCGGCAGTCACTTCCAGTGAAAAATACCGTGCATTTCATCGATCGCCGCAGAGAAGGGGTGAATGCGCGCACTCTCCTCCCGGTGAGCCGGAAACGGGCCGTGCCGAGCGTTCGGCGGCGGTTCTATTTTATGGAAAAAGGCGCGCTCCCAGCCAATTGATCGTTGACGTAAACGTCGATCTTGTAGTTCCCGACCGGCCAGCCGTTGGTGGGCCTCGAAAGCATGAAATGCACGGTGGCGTTTCCTTCCCTTTTGAACTCCACAACGGCGGAATCGATTTCATAGTTCGGTGTCGAAATGGCGTCAACCGAGACCCAGACGCCTTTGACCTTCGTCCCCGGAGCGGGATCCACGACCGACACGAGTGCATGAACCGCCGCCTGGTCCGGTTTGAACTTGTCCGTGGCGCCCACCGGCTTGGTGGCGGTATCGTCCACGTTCTGACACGTGACCACCGAAGTGACCCGGGCGGCCTCCGCAGCCCCCTGATGGTAACCGAAGGACAGTATGCCGATGATGAGAACGAAAATCCTGAGACTGTTGGAATGCATAGATCATCTCCTTTTTGATGTTGTTCCGGGTTGTTCCTCTGAGAGCCTCCATTGCATGTCGGACGAGGGTGGGACGAGACGCCGTTCAGTGTTCGTCCGGGTCCGCTGAACGGCGTTTTTCCGATCGTCGAAAGACTTCCGGTCCGGGAGTGGGGACGGCATTGGGAAAACCCGGCGAGGCAACTTCCGGAATGGTTTGGTCGGTATCGGCTCCACCGTGCGAGGCCGGGTTCGACAGCGCCGGATCGATACCACGGATTCCGAATACCGTCCCGACGGATGTCATTCACAGAGGGCGGGCGCATACAGGTCCCCCTCGTACATCAGTTCGGTGATGGTGCCGTCGGCCGCTTGGTTGTAAACGGCGGCCACACCGGTGCTTCCATCGGAAAAAGCGAGGTGGACCCGGTTTCCGAGGACTCTGTAAGTACCATGGTCCGAAGGGTCCCCACCGCCTCCGTACCCCAGACCCGATCCTGAACTGAAGGAGCTTTCCGAGCTGTATGTGAACCGTCCGTTGCCGTCGAAAGTGGCTCGAATGGAGTGGGAGTAACTGCTTCCGGACCCCGAAGAACCTGACCAGTGGCAGAAGGTTCCCCGCAGCAGACCATTGAGATTTCCGGAAGCGGGTGGACCCACCTCCGCAGCCAGGCGTGCTTGCCCGGAGGGGAGCGTGGCAGGAACCTGAGGAATTCCCGCCTGTATCCTCATTTGAGTTGGTGGGGATGCCGGGAGGCAGGCAAAGCGGATTGGCGGCGAATCGCCCGGGAGTGAATGACCGTAGAGCGGAGTGGGAACGGGCATGTCCATCCAACCGGTGGTCCCGAACGCAAACACCACACCGAAAATCAGGATAACGCAGGATTGCCCGGCCGTTAGGCGCATGATCGATCTCCTTTCGATGCGAGGGAGCGGGCGGCGACCGCGGCGTGTTCGAAGGGTACACGGGCTCGACGAAGAACGCTCTACTGCTTTCTGCGGAACCGGAACGTCTGGCCTCCTGAGTCTCTCAGGGTCAACTGTTGACCCGACAGGCTGAAACTGAAGCGTTCCACCTCCCCGGTTATCGCGCTTCTGGTGATCAACTGCTTCCCGCGGATCTCATAAACCCCCTTGTCCTCCAGCATGTTGAACTCATAAAGCTCATAGGTGGACTCGCCCATCTTCAGGACTTCTCTGTCGGGGCCGTACCACAGGCCGGCGAGAGATGCGCTCGGTGAGGGCGGCTGGACCTGGGAAGGAACGGGAGGAGGGACCGTCATGCCGGGTCCGGGAGCCGGCCCGGTGGCCGTGCCTTGCGGAGCCTGCCGCTTCGCCCAGAGAAGGAGCCAGCCTTTCGGGACCAGGTATTTGAGGATCATTCTTGGTGCGCCCTGGTCCCATCGCGACACGAGCATCGTGAAGTTCATCGCCTCGACCGGCCGGCCCTCGTCATCGAAGGAGATGAGCCTCAGAGTCGGCATCAGCCGTGTGTCGAGAAGAACCGCCATGGGCGTGACTTTCCAGCTGGAATCGCCCGGGTTTTGTATCTTGGCGATCAGAACCTCCGGGTTGGAAGGGGATGGCGCAATCTCGGTGAACGGCGGGATCGGGTTCCACTGCCCGTCTTTCAACCCGTGCCATTGCCAGGTCCCGACGAGGTCCTTGAGTTTGACCTTTCGAGCGTTCTCCACGAAGGATTGCTCCTCTTTGGTCAATGCTTCCAGCTTGATTTGCGTGGTGGCGAACGACGACTGTCCCGCTATGGATTCCGCCCGCATCGCCACCGTCAGGTTGGACGGTTCATCGGTGTCGATGACAAGCTCGAGCCCCTTTCCCCACTTCAACGTCTCCCCGGCCACATAACCGGCCTTGCCGTCGTCGGAAATGAACTCGAAGAGCAAAGTGACCTCATCTTCGGGTTGCAGCTTGACTTGACGATACGCCACGGTTCCGTCCTTTTGAGGCAGCTCGGCGACCACATTCGCGACCGTCCAGGTGACGGCGTTGAAAAACAGGGTCGCAAAACACTGTTCCGCTCCCTGCCGTTTCAGAGCGACGGGGACCGCGGCATGCTGGAGGTCGGAAAGGCTCGAGGCGTCGATGGTGGCCCGGGCTGCATGCCGCCCGTCGGTCACTTTCAGATGCCGCCCGATGAATTCCTTCGACACCTTGTTGCGATTCCCCTTGAACTCGGGCATGATCAAGTCCACCACATCGGCCACGGCCCCCTCCTTCTTCTTGTAGAATTCGGGATCGTACACATAGCCTTTCTCGAGAAGGGCAAAGCCGTTTCTTTTGTCGTCTCTGACCGCCTGCATGTATTGCACCCACAGGATATTTTCCCCTTCCACGGTCGCTTCAACCTTAAAGCCCCCGCCCGGTTTACCTCCCTTCACAGGGTTGCCTGTTTGAGCGTCCACAACCCGGATATCGGTGACCCTGGGTGGGGAGAGCTGCTGTTCCTGAGCTTTATGGAGGGCGGACAGCATGCCCTGCCACGCACAGGTCTTGCTCATCCGGATTTGCAGATAGTCGGGATCGAATTGAGCGCCCCGTACGGGAGCGTATACGGCGAGTCCGTGACTGAGCCGGTGGCGGGGCGAGGCATGTTTTGCGATAATGGCCTTGTCCATGATCGCGACAATGTCCTGGTATTCCTTCTGTGCAGGAAAGTTGGGGGTTGAAAGGCGAAGGCGGTTCAATACATCCATCAGGTCCACACTCGCAAGCACTCCTGACTTCCTGCGAATGTCCGTCCGGTCGGCGTATCCCTCCGAATAGTATAAGGACCGCGAGACCTCCGGCCATGCACCCGGAACCGATTCCGACATCTTTCGCGCAAAGTCGCTCAGAGAGCTCACCAGCTTGTCCGTCTCGCCGAGATCCACGGCTGAGAGCGTGGCAACACGCTCTTTGCGCTCTCCGTAATACTTTCCGTAACTTTCGACGATCTGAGCGGCCAACCGCCTGGCGCCCATGGTTCCCTTCCCGAAATAGGGCAGTATCTGGTCATAGGGCCAGCCGTCCCCGGGTTCCACAGCCTGCGATGCCAACATGATTTCGGCAAGTCCCGAGAGCTCGCAGGCCACTTCGAGCTGGGCCATGAGGCACATGTCAAACCCAATGATATCGATCCGTTGTCGGCCGGTGTCCTTCAGTGCCCCCGCGACGGCCTCCCTCAGTCTTGGGAGCGTCATTTTGTCGCGGCCTTTGGGGGCGCCCGGCGCCTTTTCGTCGATGAGGTGGGCGGCCCAGCCCCCGCCGTGATCCCACAGAATCAGCGCGTGATGCTGTGCGGGAAAGGCCTTGAGCACCGAGGCCAAAAAGGTGTGGAGAACCTGGGGATCCGCCATGTTCACTTCACCGGCGGTCGTGATGACCTCCGATTTGGCGGAGCCCGCAATGTCCTTGCGGATTCGCACGACCTGGCCTTCCCCCCCGGCGCGATCCAGAAACACGATGCATTCGACGCCTTCTTCGGAAATTCCGCGCTCCATTTCCTTCAAGTCCTTCAGGGCGAAGGGTTCGAGATCGTTATCTCCGTCCAGATACACGGCTATGGTCCAGATTCGTTGCGGGTCTCTGCGTTCGGGGCCCAAATCGAGGCTGAAAGGCGGCCTGGCCGGATCGCCCCCCCGGACCGAGAAGGCAATGTTTCCCGCCGTCTTGCCGTTGATGTACAGGTCGAATCTGTAGTTTCCCGCAGGCCATCCTCCCTCCGGTTTTTCCACCAGGAAATGCACGGTGTCCCCGCCTTCCTGCCCGAATTCGGCCTCGGTGGCGTTGATCTTCCGGTCGGAGCCCCCCGGTTGTCCCAGAACGCTCCAGATTCCCTTGAGCTTCGTCCCGGGAACGGCGCCTTCAACCTTTGCGAGCACGTGAAGCTCGGGGGTTGTGGCATCGAAGGTGTCGGTGACGTTGATCGGGCTGAGTCCCGGGCTTGCCACGGCCTCGCATGAAACAAGGGAAACCAGTTTGGGGGAAGGTGACTGAGGGGAGGATTGGGAAGACGCCGGGGCGGCCATGGGTGATGCCGCGACAGCGAAGGGTACGGACGTCAAAAGGGCTCCGTCAAGGTGAAGATCCACCTTGTAGTTCCCGACGGGCCATCCTTGATTGGGCCTGGAGAGGGAAAAATGCGCGGTACCTTCTCCATCCTTCGAAAACTGGGATTCCGAGGAGTCAATTTCGTAGTTGGGGGTCTTGATCGCATCCACGGAAATCCATGTTCCCTTCACCTTGCTGCCGGCCTTGAGCCCTTCAAACTGAACCAGAAGATGTATTTCGCGGGTGTCCTGCGTGAACCGACTTCTCACCCCCACGGCTTTCATGCTCGACGGTTCGACACTTTCGCAGGTTGTGATGGAGACAATCCTGGCCGCAAAAATCTGCGAAGGGAATACGAACCCCAGAACGGCACAGATCAGAAACCACTTTCTCGGGCGTATACGAGACATTTGTCCCTCCTTCATCCCAGGCGGTTGCAGGGGAGGCCGTATGGCCTGCGGGCCGTTTTTCAATGTCTACGAAGAAGTGCCGGTCGAAACCGGAAAGCCGTGATCGTTTATTGAATGGTTGGACTCTGTGGGACCCTGCCGACTGGTGTGTCGTTATCGAAACCGGGAGTTTCACGACCGCTTCATGTTCTCGAGAAAGAATCGTGCGGTGCGGACGAAGCGTGCGAGCGGGAGAGTGGGCTCAATGGGACTGCCTGCCGCGAAGCGGGTCACGGGAGGCGTCGGTCACGGGCATTCCGAGGCAGACCTCTTTGAATCTCTTGATCCTGCCGTGGATCGCCTTTTGATCTGCAGGAACCGTTGAAATCGAATTGAAGCGTTACAGCATAGCGATGCGCAACATCGTGAGACAAACACCCCGGTCGGAGAGGAGGCGTTGAACAGATCGCACATCGGGAGGCCCGATCGCCTGACGCGAGTCCATGATGGAACGCCGCGCCGCCGCCTGCCATGAGTTTCAATGTAAACTTTGCGAAAAACGAGTGTCAAGTCCAAAAAAATTCCTTTCTAAAAACGATTCTTCTGGTTGTTTTCCACGGTTCCGGGGGGACGGCGGGTAGTGCGTCCATTCGCCCTGAACGCCCTTCGACGACATCGGCCGAACGAGGGATCGATCGGGCCGCCGCATCTCGAAGAGCCCCCCGATTTTGCCGATCCTGAAGTAGACAATCCCGGGCGATCGAGCGTCTTATGAACCAACGGCATGCGAAACGGGGCGAGGGGCATTCTCCGGGCAGGTGGAACAGGTGGTGCGGAATAGGAGGAGAGGCGGCAGGCAGATCGTTATCGTATTTGATATTGTCGCAGTGGGGTTCCGTCCTCTATAATGCATGCAAAACGGCTCTTTTTCACCATGCGCCGCGTGTTGCGGGCATGCATTTCCAACGCTGCACAATATCCTGATCGTGAAATAGCGTTTCGCTGAATCAACCACCAAAATTTCACCGCGAAAGGAGACCGAGATGCGCCTTTCGAACCGAGTATTGGCGGAGTTTATCGGTACGTTCTGGCTGGTGTTGGGGGGCTGCGGCAGTGCCGTTCTGTCGGCGGCTTTTCCCAAAGTGGGCATTGGACTTTTGGGTGTTGCGCTTGCGTTCGGCTTGACGGTGCTCACGATGGCCTATGCCGTCGGACACATATCCGGGTGTCATTTGAATCCGGCCGTCTCCGTCGGGTTGTTCGTGGGCAGACGTTTCCCCGGTTCGGACCTGATTCCGTACATAGTGGCGCAGGTGGCGGGCGGCATTGCCGGGGCGGGAGTCCTATATCTCATCGCAAGCGGGCAGGCCGGTTTCAGCCTTGCGGGAGGCCTGGCCTCCAACGGCTTCGGAGATCACTCCCCCGGCGGGTATTCACTTTCTTCCGCCCTCATCACTGAAATCGTGCTAACCTTCATGTTTCTGATGATCATTCTGGGCTCCACCGACGGCAGGGCACCCCAGGGGTTTGCGCCCATCGCCATCGGTCTGGGGCTCACGCTGATTCATCTCATCGGTATTCCCGTCACGAACCTGTCGGTGAATCCCGCGCGGAGCACCGGACCGGCTGTGTTCGTGGGAGGATGGGCGATCGCTCAGCTCTGGGTTTTCTGGGTTGCACCCATCATCGGCGCGGCACTGGCCGGTCTCGTCTATCCGGCCGTGGCCGGAAAGGCGGAACGGGAATAGGCACGGGAACCAGCTCCACGAGCTTATCGATATAGGGCTTTTTCGTCGAGGTTTACCATCTTTCCGTTCTTTCCAAGGAGGCACCATTATGAAAAAACGCGTGATCGTTCTGTCTGCAATTTTTTTCCTGGTTTGCACCGGTTTGCTTTCCGGCATGGCGCTGGCGCAAAAAGGAATCCATGCGGAAATCGACCAACAACAGCGCCGGATCGACAAGGGAATCGCTTCGGGTGCCCTGACCCGCAATGAAGCCGAGGTTCTGCAGGGGAATCTGTCTTACATCCGGAGTACCTATGACAGGGCGAGAACGGACGGAACCCTCACCCCCCGCGAGGAAAAAAGGCTTCGCACCATGCTGAATGAGAACAGCAAACAGATTTACCAGAAAAAGCACAATATGCCGGTAAGAAAACTGTATTAGCGCGCGATCGTTGAAAGGCAGGCGGTTGGCGTGCGCTTGACAAGGAGATGTCCGGCTCGGGAATCGAGGCGAATCGAATGCCGGGCGGCCGCACCGGAGGATGTTCCGGTCTGCGCGGTCCGGGTGCCGCGGCGAAAGCCCGGGCACTTGAAAAGAGTCCGGGGAATCCGGGTTTGGCACCGTCAATGAGGAAGGAGAGGCACAGGTTTTCGGGCTTGCGCCTCTCTTTCGTTTGCAGGGGAATGGGAGCCTGGCACAGGCAAAGGCCGGGCTTTCGCCGGTCTTCCCGGATTTCGGCGCGCGCGGGAACGGCAACAACGGTTTTCATGCTTCATCAGTGAGCTTCCTGCGCGTGACGGTGCACGAAAATCGATTTCGGTGCGGGTATGTCCGGGCTCCCGCACGGATTGAGGCAGCACGACGGAGCTGTTACGTCATCTCGGTGCAAAAACCCTGAAAGCGCCGTTGCCGGCGGCTTCGGGAACTTGCTCGGTGGGGTATGCTTTTTGTTTACGCGCTGTTTCCCGCTGAATTCAGTTTGAGTGTCCGCGGTATTGAACCTATAATCGGGACCGCGTGCCTTGCCGGTGCATCTCCAACGTCGGCCTCACCGGATGGATGGCACGGCAGGTGTTCGGTCATGGAATCATCGATGGAAGGTGGATGCCGACAGCCGTGCTTCGGCGGCCGCGCCCGGCACGTGCCGATCTTTCGACGATTCCATTGCCGCGCATCGTTGCGGGTATCGAATTCGGGCATGACGTTGTGACAGGCACAGGACGGCCAATGCGCAAGTTTTCGGATACGCCGCTCGGAAAATTCTTCGGCTTCGAGCGGAAAGGCGCTTCCATGCTGCGCCAGGGTTTGGCCCTGGTGAAGGGCAATCCGCACATCATCGAGACATCGGTTCGGGAGGTCTGGAACAATCTCGTCGGAGTGCCGTTATACCGCCGATTCGATCCCGGCGGCAGCACGCTTCCCGGGGAAATCACGCTCGACCTTACGAGACGGTGCAATTTGAAGTGCGCCATGTGCA
>Ga0208462_1001121_pt1 | contig 19986 bp, 15 predicted proteins | sample AD_SCU001_MetaG_FD_184452 | JGI IMG/M metagenome (GOLD analysis project Ga0208462, IMG submission 184452) | Active sludge microbial communities of municipal wastewater-treating anaerobic digesters from China - AD_SCU001_MetaG (SPAdes) (version 2) | ecosystem: Engineered > Bioreactor > Anaerobic...
CATGATCATGAGCCCCCCCGCGAATATTGATAATCTTATGTTTTCTCCAAACAGTCATATGAGGTTTTCACCTACAGAAGCGGAGTTAACATCAGTAACAACACTCATAAACAAATGGGATAGCCTGATTAAAACTGATGAGTACCTCGCAGGAAGTCAGAAATTCCAGTACCCCCAAGTATCAGGGTTTTGTCAACAACTCTATTCAGATGACTATCCCAGCTTAAGTGATCATATTATTGTAATCCGTAAAGCTACCGTTGGCAGACCGTTCAAGATCTTTTCGAGTATTTATAAACTAGACTATGATTTGAATGTCAGACTGGACGGATTGGGATTTTCCCGGATCTACGACTCCAATTCTGGGAGTGGATATCGAGCATAGTGGAGAACTGGGGTTTCTGGAGGACCGTCTCGCCATACCAGGTCTTGAGGGACCGGTCCTTGTACCCGTTTCGATGCCCCTTTCGCGCGTCGGTTCGCTCGTAGGAATCGGCTCCAGCCTGCTGGAGCCCAACTTTGCCAGTTGGCAACAACTAAGAGTGTTCTTAGTGATGTTTGAATTGAGTTAAAATGCAAACAAAACTAAGAACCAATGACATTGTCATCGGCGGTGTAAATTTGTACACTTATCGGCGGTCTAAAAGTGTACACCTACGAACCCTCACGCACGCACTTGAGGGTCGTGGCAATGTTCACTGTGGAGGAATTTTTCGTGATCCGAGACTTACATCACCAGGGGCTGAACATCAGCCAGATCTCACGAAAGACCGGGTATCACCGAAATACGGTACGGAAATACCTTGCTGCACAAACCGTGCCGACATCGGCACCCCGCAGGACACGACTGAGCAAACTCGATCCGTTCAAGGAGTATATTCAGCAGCGTATCTGTGAATACTCCTTGAGTGCCGCCCGGATCTGCCGTGAAATTCAGGATATGGGCTTTGACGGGAAATGCACCATCGTCAAAGACTATATCCGCACGATCCGCCCTCAAGCACCGGTACAGGCAGTTCTCCGGTATGAGACGAAACCCGGCGTCCAGGCACAGGTAGACTGGGGAGAGTGCGGCCGGATCGAGGAAGATGGTCGCGTACGCAAGGTCTACTGCTTCAGCATGATCCTCGGGTATTCCCGGATGCGGTACATGGTCTTCACCCTTTCCACCGACGTCTCCGCCCTCATTCAATGCCACCTGCACGCCTTCGATTACTTCGGTGGCTACACCGAGGAGATCCTGTATGACAACATCAAAACGGTGATTCTCAAACGGGCACTCCGTGCCAGCGACCACCAGTGGAACCCGAAGTTCGAAGACTTTTTCCGGTATCATGGGTTCGTGCCCCGGCTCTGCAGACCCTACTGCCCCCAGACTAAAGGAAAGGTCGAAAACTCCATTGGCTATGTCAAACGTGATTTCCTCCTTGGAGGAACCTTCAGTTCGCTTGACGATATGAACCGGCAGCTCCTGCAGTGGCTCAACCGGGTCAACGCAACGCCTCACGGGACGACGAACGAGATCCCGTTTGAGCGGCTGCGCCAGGAGAATCTGAAACCCATAACGGCGATCCCGGCCTACCGGTTGCGGAGGGAAGAATACCGGAAGATCTCGCGTGAAGCCTACATCTCCTATCTTGGCAACCGCTACTCGGTGCCCTACCGCTATGCTGGAAGGGAAGCTGTTCTGGAACTTCACGACGACCAGATGACCATCCGGGTCGGTACCGAAGCCATCTGTTTGCATATCGTCGTCCCCGGACATGCCCGGGTCATCCGGGAGAAGAAGCACTTCTCTGGCCTTCTCGGAGAGGCCATGCGATGCAATTCGCAGTCCAGAGCGGCCTCACGGCCGCTCTTTACGATGGCTCCTCCGCAGGTAGAGCACCGGCCACTCTCTGTCTATGACACGTTTGCCGACGAGGTGAGATCGTGAGCACTCTGGTCTATGAACGCGTCCATGATAATCTGAAACGTCTGAAGTTGGCGACGATCGAGTCGCTCTTGGACAACTACCTTGAGATTGCTGCAAAGGAGGAGCGATCGACCCTTGAAGTCCTCGACTATCTTCTGGATCAGGAAGTGAAGAGCAAGGAGGATCGTGCCCTTGAGTTCCGGATGCGGTTGGCCGCGTTTCCGATGGAGAAGCGGCTGGATGATTTTGATGTCAACTTCCAACCCTCCCTCGATCCGGCGGTGATCCGGGATCTCGCCTCGTTACGGTTCATCCATCATGCGGAGAACGTGGTGTTTCTCGGGCCTCCGGGAGTCGGGAAGACGCATCTTGCCCTGGCTCTCGGCCACGAGGCTGTGAAGCAGGGATTCCGGGTCTACTATGCGAATGCATCCAGTCTCATTGAGCGTCTCATGAAAGCGAACCGGGAGAATAAGCTCGAAGAGCGGATCAAAGGCCTTACGAAGTTCCATCTCCTGATCATCGACGAAATGGGCTATCTTCCCTTCAATAGCGAAGGTGCCCACTGTTTCTTCAGCCTGATCTCACGGCGGTACGAGAAGTCGTCGACGATCTTCACCTCGAACAAGTCGTACGGGGAGTGGGGTGAGATCTTCGGCGACCATGTGATCGCTGCTGCGGTTCTCGACCGGATCCTGCACCACTCAACCACGATCAACATCAAAGGCGATAGCTACCGGCTGAAAGAACGACGAAGACAGGGGATCTTCTCCCACACCCTGCCAGGATGAGTTTCGATACCATTATGCGATCAGGTGTACACTTGTATTCCGCCCAAATCTGTACACTTTTGCGCCGCCGTTGACACTCGAGAACGAACCGCTCAGTCTGGAGGAGTTCCGCCGCCTCGATGTTCCTGGGGAAGCGGGCACTTTTGATAAGGACTTGGTTGCTCTTTCAAGACCAGATGGTAATTATGGAAGCGTTTTTGCTCCTCCTGAAAGGCCACTCTCACGAGTTATTGATAAAATATTCTATAAACCGGGATAATTTACTAGCTCTACTGGCTAATGCTGTATGCGATGGTTAAATTGAGAATAAATTGATTCTATTCTCTCTGCACTCTCCGCTATTCCGTGTGAATTTAACCTTTTAGCGCCGGGTTCGCACGGGGTGGCCTTTACAGAAGTGCTCATAGGTATAGTCAACGGCATCCTTTAATTGGGGAATTCCACGTGACTCAAAATTATTTCGAACGACAAACCACGGATCTCCGGAAGGTTTATTTTCATAGTTCTGAACAAAGGCCGGTTTTGGTGCGGGCTTAACCTTAATCCAGCAAATTGTATTGCCATCGCATGGGAAGAAATCAATCGTTATGTAATCTTTGTAATATGGCAGATCCGGAAAAAATACTCTGATAATCGCGTGTTCGATCAGTCTACCATAACCTTCAGTCGAGCCCGAATAGCCTGCAGTTACTACCTTGGGAAACTCACTTTCGATGCCTATCGGAATGTTCTCCTCCTCTTGATTCTCCTTTTGCCTAACTCCAATAAGCACATTTCCGCCATCGCTGTTCAAAAAGGCGCATATCGCTTTTGCGATTTGCCAACACGAATCTACGCGCTTAAAAGTAGCCTCGTGATTCGCTGTTAATTGACGCAGGGCTTCTTTGGTAGTTCCTCCAAATGCACTCTGTTTAAACTCGACAGTAGCACATTCATCTCCGCTTTTAATGAACTCAACAGGGTCAATTTCGGGGAGGCAAGATGTTTCAAGCTCTTGAACCGCATCATTGAATGTGATTTTCCCATAATTTGAATTCGGTTCTATCTTTAGCAGCTCTTTTTCAGTCGCATCCAGTATATTTTCTGCAACATACTCTCCAAAGAAGTGTAGTGGTCGATCTCCTGTTGCCCAAGAGTGGCCATGTAAAATCGTGAGTTCGGGAAACCCGTGCTCTAATTTCTGCCACTTTACCGCTTGGTAATATGCGGGAACATCACACTGTAAAAATGTGAATATCCTCTTAATTTTGTGCTTTTTAATGTACCGGGATAGTATTTCGGTAATCTTGTCGCCTTTATTTACCCACTCAAAATAAGCCTCATTTCTGTTTCCAAACTGGCATGCGTAGTATTGGATAGGCTCTTTTGGTTTGAGAATGCCATAGCAGGCAGATACTATGAGGAAGTGATGATTAGACCGCAATAATTTCTCTTTTCCGTTATCCCCAAGCCCCGCATAGAAGTCTCCGGTGTACCGTTCGATTGCAGGAAGATATCGAGCCGATGCGTCTTCTCCTCCGAAGTCCTTCCCATATGAGACGAATTCATTGATATGCAGTTCAGGATTTGCGTCTTCCCACCGAATCTTATGTTTCTTTAATCTTGAGAATATTTGCCCTCTGGTGTCCTGAACGATATCTGAATAATCCAGTAATTCTGAATACATGGAAGAAGAAAAATCGTATTCGTGGCTTCCACCCTGCTTCTTCCTAAAGCAGTCGAGTGTTAGTATCAGAATCCCACTTTTCGGGTTATAAGGAATTTCAGATAAGGGCATATGTTTAAGAAATGCCTTCAATCAATTAAACTTTTCATTTTGATTTCCTATCGAGGTTCTTAAGAGCGAGCCACCGAGAAACGACTGGAAGACGAGGTTCAGATCAGCACTTGGATACCTTTTAACAAGTTTGTCCATGCATCTGCTCGTTCCTTTTAATTTAGTGATAATCACTAGAGGATAAGCAGCATGACGACTGAGTTACTCTTTTGTTCTCTTGGAGTCTCGATTAACGTCCCTAATTTTTGATTTGAATGATAGTAAATACTGAAAGTAAGGAAGAAATATGCGTTTTAGCTTTCATTTTACCCTCGAATGGTTAATTGATATTTTCCAATTCGGAGAAGGATAATTAGTAAGTAATTCATTAAATCGATTGAGTATTGTTGAGGAATAAATCTTGCATGAGCAACCATATTCCGGACGTCATACCCGTCTTTTGTTAAAACAAACCTGAAGAACGCGAGTTCACTGTCTGAAAAAAATCCCCCCAATTTTTCTTCACGTAATAAGTCCTCGATAAGTCTTAATTGAGGTTTGCCTTCTTTTTTTGGGGTTGTAATTGCCACATTATTTACTGCAAGAAAATGTCGAACTAAACCTTCAAGTTTAATGGCGAGCGAGTCCATACATAAAATAAAATGAACTTTGCTCTCTGCGTTGTCTAATTTATTCTCCAGTTGAAGGTAATATTCATCTAGCGCCGGTTTAATCAAATCTAGCCATGAATATTGGACTTCTCTCCCATTAGCAAACGTCTTCGTAAACTCACTCCCAATCCAGGAGTTATGTTCTAAAAACTCCGTGATATTGGCAGAATTAATTTTCTTTTCATTTAGACCGGCAAAGATTAGTTCTCGAATAAGAATTCGTTGATTACACTCTAATTCTATCCGATATTGAGTGAGGAACATTTCCTTCATCTTCTCATCTTCAGACGAGAAGGTTCTTGAGGGATTAAAATCCTGATCAATTTGAGTTGTAACTACCAATTGTCGAAGGGGATGCTCTTTCAGAATTCTTTGTGCCCGATTGGCAACATATTTAGCATCTGGTAAAAGTGCGTTGAAGTCACTTGCAATAAATCCAATAATATCTTGGGCGTCGTTTTTCATTAGGATGTTTACGTATTCTTTACAGTTCTTGGCATGTTCCGATAGATCAATCGGAGCAGATATTTCGTGAAATGTCTGCTTACTTTTGATAACCTCATATATTGAGATTAGTTCCTTGACTTTATCTTTATCTTTGCAACGTTTATACTCGTCAATAGAATCTATACAGAATTTTGCCGCGGCGGAAAACTCCCCTTTCTCAATTCGATTGTTCATCTGTTTTTCATTGATTTCCGCAATTTTTTGACACCATTTTCGTTGGTTTAAACCTAGCCTCTTGTCAACACTCTCACCTAACCTGAGATATTCAGTAGAAAAGTAATAATTGCCTTCATCTAGCAGTTCTTGAGCTAAATCCCAGCAAATAGAGGCAATTACCGTATATTCATCATTTGAGAATAATTTTCGATCATTTACACCGATATTAATTAAGTCAAACACCACTTTGTATCTTGAACTGCTATTCGGGTTAAAACTGGATATTAATCTAAATATTTCACTTCTAATATCGGAGTTAGAGATTTTAGCATTTTGCGCTATTGTATGAGCTGCTTTCATGCATGTTATGATTCCGTGGCCTGTCTGACCAGCCGGGTTCTGGATATCTTTATGCTCATATATCTTTGATAACTTCATATATTCCCTGATGGCAATTTTCGCATAATTTCCATGCTTTTTAGGGCTATTCCATAAAATATGAGCATAGCGAGCTTTAATTAATGGATTTAACGTAGTTTCCATTCTTCGGACGAAATAGGATAACTCATAGTCATTGATATTGTCTGCATTTGCGTTTTCCACTAAATTTCCATCTTCATCATAGGCCCTCATAAACGGAGAGAGTTCACCACAATCTGAGACACTAAGGCATAGCGCGTCAATTTCCCACATTACCTTTTCTGCGTCTCCAAATGCCCCTGTTGCCATAATTGACTCATGCACGGCGTGTAACTTTGAAGATAGGATAATTAAATCAAGAAACTCCCCATGACATGTGTCTAAAAAGGAATAGAGATCTTTAAGTGTCGATATTTCTTCCATGCTGTGTTATGGGTGTGTATCTCTAAAACATATTCTTGTATCACGGTACCTGTCCATTCGCGGATTCTATAGTGAGCAAGTCACGTGCTCTAAAATAGGATTTTGCTATTTCCGGCGGGCATATCATCACATATCACCCTAAATGGGGTTTGCACAGTCCACATGGGGAAGTTTCGGCTCTCTCAAGTGACCGAGCAAACTCCCATGCCTCCTGATAGAAACTGAAAGGTCCATGCCATTTGTTATTCTCATCTCCTCGAATGTTCTCATGGCAGCCAGAACCGTATTCACAGCAGCCACAATCTTCCTTGTGAACTTTCGCATAATCACCCGCATGCCAATTCTCATAGACCCAGAATTTCATGAGTAAGCATCAAGCTTTGAGATGAAATCCCTTTCTACCTATAAATAGCCGTAAGGCATTAGATTCTCAGAAAGGATTGAAACCAAACAACATATTAACCAAATCAAGCATATCAACAGTTAGTTGCTATGAAAGAGTGGAATGAGTTGGCCGATAGGCAAAATGTATTCTGTTACGCATACGCCCATTCCCTTATTCCCTTGCCGTGACTTCTTGGAGAGAGCATCGAATGACAATCCAGAGATACTCTGTTAACCAACATCCTATTCAGACCCTTCTGACCTGGGTGAAGTCAAACGATATTGCCATTCCGGAGATTCAACGACCGTTCGTCTGGTCAACCACGCAGGTCCGTGACTTCATCGATTCACTTTATGCTGGATACCCGGTTGGCTACTTAATAGCGTGGAGAAATCCCAAAGTTCGCCTGAAGGATGGGAGTACCTCGGACGGAAAAAGGATTCTGATCGACGGGCAACAGCGGGTTACAGCTCTGATGGCGGCACTTCTCGGACAGAGCGTGATCAATAAAGAATACAAGAGAGTGAATATTTCCATCGCATTCAACCCCCTTGAGCGTCGCTTTGAGGTCAGTAACCCAGCTATAGAAAAAGACAAACAGTGGCTTGCTGATATTTCAAAGGTACTCTCGCCTGATTTCAAGATGCTGCAGTTTGTGAACGATTATTGTGCCAATAACCCCGATACCGATCAGAATGAGATTTACGAGAGCGTAAGTCTCCTGCAGGGCATCTTAAACAACCATATCGGCCTGATCGAACTAAACTCGGATCTGGATATCGAGACGGTAACGGAGATTTTCATCCGCATCAACTCCAAAGGGACTGTCTTAAGTCAGGCCGATTTCGTTATGTCAAAGATTGCAGCCAATGAGACATATGGCGGTAATCTCCTCAGAAAATGCATCGACTATTTCTGTCATTTAGCAGTTGCTCCGGAATTTTACGAGCAGATCAAACAAGGAGACAAAGAATTCGCATCTACGGCCTATTTCGACAAAATGGGCTGGCTTCGGCATGAAAATGACGACCTGTACGATCCGTCCTATACGGATATGCTCCGCGTAGCCTTTACATCGGAGTTCCAGCGCGGCAAGCTGGAGGATCTTGTAGCACTCCTCTCTGGGCGAAATTTTGAGACACGGGAGTATGAGGAAGCCATTGCTGAGCAGTCATTCCGGGCGCTTGAGAAAGGAATTCTGAATTTCATGAATGAAACCCATTTTAAGCGGTTTGTAATGATCATCAAGTCGGCGGGGTTCATCGAAAATTCAATGATTAGGTCTCAGAATGCACTGAACTTTGCCTATGCTGTTTACCTGACCATGCGAAACCAGCAGGAAGATTCAAACATCATTGAGCAGTGTGTTCGGCGGTGGTTTGTTATGTCGATTCTGACGGGGCGCTACTCGGCATCACCCGAAAGTGCAATGAACTTCGATATCCGTCAGATAAATGAGCGTGGGGCAATGAACTATTTGCGCGAGATCGAAGAGGCAGCTTTATCCGAAGCATTCTGGAGTTCCGGATTGCCTCAAGCGATGAATACGTCAGTTGCGAGCAGCCCGTACTTCAATGTATATCTCGCCGCACAAGTGCACACCAACGATAAAGGCTTTTTATCGAAAGACATCACCGTTCGTGACCTTATCGCGCATCGGGGAGATGTGCACCACCTGTTTCCGAAAAACTACCTCAAGAAGTTCGACCTTTCGAGAGGGCGATACAACCAGATTGCGAACTATGCGATAACACAGAGCGAGATCAACATTGCAATCGGCGACCAAGCGCCTTCAGAATACTTCACCCTGTTATCGCAGCAATGCATAGACGGGTGTGCACGATATGGAGGAATTGTTGAGGAGAAGGAGATGAGGGACAACTTTGCCATGCACTGCATTCCTGAGGGTATAGAGCATATGGGTCTCAGTGAGTATGATGAATTCCTTCAAACGAGAAGGGTGCTCATGGCCAATAAGATTCGAGAATATTATCAAGGGCTTTGAGCACGCCGGAAGCGTTGCCCAGTAGACGCAATGACTGGTAGAGACAGTACGCTTCAACACAATAGGCAGCTGTGAATCTGAATCCGATTCTAATTTATAGTCCTATTGTCAGATGATTTTATCGGAGAAGATGAAATGGCAAGAGGGGTTGAGTATGAACATGAAAAGAAGACCCCTCTAATACCAGTTTTTGTGAGTTCCACATATGAGGACTTAAAAGAGCATCGGCGGAAAATTCTGGATCTTCTTTTAGAATTAGGGCTTGAACCTCATGGGATGGAAGAGTTTGGATCGAGAAATGAAGATCCTCTTCAAACTTGCCTGGATGAAGTGTCACGTTGTAAAATCTTTATTTGCATATTAGCCATGCAATATGGCTCTATTGAAAAAATTACTGGTAAATCATTCACTGAACTTGAGTATGATGAAGCAACCAAAATCGGGGCGCACATCTTCTCTTACCTAATCGATGAGGAAAAGGCCCTTGTCCATCCCAAACACGTAGATCTGTGGAGAAAAGCATCAAGCCTGAAAAAGTTCAAACAAAAAGTAAAAACACGCACAGTATATTTTTTTGAATCGGATTTGGACCTAAAAATACGTGTTGAAAAAGATTTGCGAAGGGAGCTCTTTGAAAAGAAGAGTATTGACACCGGTATCAAATCGGTAGGCGATGACATAACTGAACACCCGAAGGAAGGAGAGATTGCCCTTACGGCTTCCGGAAACGGTTACTACAATATTGGAGAGAAGATTCACTTAAGCGGCATAAATACAGATAGTTCAGAGGTCTACCTTTTCGTAACCGGGCCCAGTATAAATTCTGATGGTGGGATGCTTGGAAACCTAGATGTCACTCCTACATCGTCGCAACCGAGGACTTTTACGCGAGTCCCTGTCGACCATGATGATACATGGGAATACGAGTGGGATACCTCAAAAGTCGCCAAGCATCTTGCCACTGGCAACTATGCAGTATTCGCGGTTAGTCAACCCATTTCCAAAGGAGAGATCCATAAAGCAAAACACTCAGGTGTTGAGATCAGGCTGAATAATCCTTACATCATTGCTTCAACGAACTCAAGCGCAATAGCGCAAGGAGATGATTTGGTCATCGCTGGTATTGCCAAAGGAAGTCCATCTCATGTCTATGTTTGGATATTCGGAGATGACTACCGGCTTCTATGGCAACCTGTCATGGTGGCAAAAGGCGGCACATACCAATTCAGACTATCAACAAAACAGTTTACAACAGGGCAGTATTTCGTTATTGTGCAACACCCCATGCACAATCCACTTCCAAGTGTGCGAGCAGCACGTCCGGGAAGCGATGAAGGATCTGTGTTTGTTGCCTCCCGCAGTCATGGCGAGCAGATTACTTCAATTGACGTCTCATCGCTTAGAAGAAATGATGCAGCGCTCGCTGTGCTCAACCTTTTAAGTTCGCCCGAGGTTGATGATACCTATACAAAACTCACATTTTTAGTGGAAAAGCCTTGGGTAAATATAATCTCGGTAGATAGCGAGAGGAATCCTAATTCAATACTAGTTGTTGGTCGAACGAATCTCGCTGCGGGGAATGAGATGATCTTGCTTGTGACTCCTGCGCATCTCAAATCTGAGCCTATGGCGAGACTGACAATATCGGGCATTATGAGCCTTCTCGGTGGGAAAGCGGTCTTCGAGGCAGTAAGAGTTGAAAATGGTGACCCCTTTAATGTGTGGTCTGTAGAATTAGATAGGTCACAATTGCCCCCCGGAGAATACAAATTTGCAATTATTTTCGCTGCAACCAAAACGCACTGTGAAAAGGTTGTGCGTATTGTTTCTAAATCTCAAATCTAAGGTTCAGATTTCACTCTTTTCCATTATCAGATAATTGAAGCGTTGAAGTAACCTTCAGTGTCTAACCAATGTCCAAATAAGGACACATTTCCAGAGTTATAACAGATCCTCATTCTCCTCCCGCTCAATCCCTGTTTCTGTTTAATAGATGATTTTGGTACTAGTTAATCTCTAGATCTGAATCAACTAGTGATTCGATATCATTGATGAAAATATTTACATCCTCATGGAACCTCTTTGAAAATGGTTGAGATGCATCATATCCACCATTGAATTTTCCTTTAAGATTTACAAGGGGATTGCTGAAATCTCCATACAGTATAACTTTTTTATAGAGTTCAAATCCATTCTCATAATCGTGAGTCATATTAAAAGCGATATCGCCAAACCTGTTCCAGGATTCAATATCAGTTTCGATTTCATTTATCCAGTCATCTATTACTGTTTCTAAGCGACTATTGCCATTTTTATCAACATATGGAAATACGCCCTTTCCGTTTAAATCAGATGCGATAATGCTTCTTTTATCGGTGAGTATGATTACTTCTTTTCCAAAAGCTTTCATTAGCCCAATTTCTAAGTAAATATTTTCTGATGACCTTTTAGGGGTTTTTGATGTGATTAATGCAACGCCGAAGGCCGAGGATAATATTTTTTGACATATTCGACAATAAACATCTTTTGAACTCTTTTTTACCATTGCATCGTCTAATTGGAAGTTTTTGTTTTGGAATACGATTTTTATTTCATTTACTATCCTTTCATTATCGCTTGATGAATACATAAAAAACCCAGTTTTAGGCCGAGGAGGTGTTGAAGCTATGCACATTTGTTTTGAGTTTGGGCACCATATATAAATATTATCCCCCTCCTCACTTTGACTTGGTATACTTTGTGACGTTTTTATACGGACCTGGGGTCTTCTTATTCGATACTATGCGTCCGCGATCCCGGTCGATTTTCACCCATCTATTTGTGCTAGGATTAAATGCTTGCACAAACCTTTTCTTTGCAGAGTCCGTAAGATCACCAGACGTAACATGACATATATGTAATATTAAGAATTTCTATTATGATCTATACCTTACTGCAAGGTTTCCTCGGGGGTAATCTCCTCGCCCTTTTCAAGATGGATCATGCCGTAATTTTCCCGGCCCCGCCCCGTATAGTAATCCCCATTAAGAATGCCTTTCAGGGCATCATATTTCAGTAGAGTGGTCCCTCTGTGGATGGCCATAGTATCAAGGGCGCCAAAGCCGGGTTCATTCAAGTATTGATAAACTATCAGTGGGCCATCAGAACTTCGTGTGTTCAGGCTCGCCCCCTCACTCTTTGAACTAGAGGAGTTTGCTCGCAAAATCAGGCTGATGCTCGTCCAAGTTTGGCATATATCCATGTTAATCTCATGTTTCTTCCCAAGTTCCTCCTTATGTTTATCATAGGAGGATTGAAGGAATCCATGCCAAGCTCCTGATATATCGGGTGTTTTTATCAGGCCAACAGTGTGCAAAGTCTGCCACTTCCAGAGCCATCTGTTAAAAATCAACCAAAAAAACAGATAAAATGTGAGTGTTGAAGGTGCGCAGACGTACCATGGAAGAGGAAAACCATAGAAAGCGAGAATTTCTTGCAGTCCCCAGGTAGGTACGAGACTCAGAAGCGCCAGCCAAAAGGCAACAATTACGCGTTCATCGGTGTCAACCGAATACGGATGCATGCAGAAGACCTCACCAATTATTCCAGAGACTTACCAAGCCATTGACCAGTTGCGTTGCGTTGGTTGTCGACCACTGTTCGGCTGAGCTCCCAAACAGAGGCGTCTGCTCATTCTGACAGATGAAAGGTTGCGGATTGGTGGCATGCAGGTATTCAAGAACATTATAGAACGTGGTACAAGGGTTGGAAACAAATTTTTCTGATGGGACGTTATATAGAAGACACTCTACAAAATATGAAGGTGCAACACCCGGTAACAGATTACCATCACCGATTAACCGATTTCTCGCATTTTTGAACATCCTTACAGTCGGTTTGTAGTTCATGCCAGCTTGAGAGTTCTTCGAAGCACCATTGCCATAGTGAATCTTTGGGAAATTAATAACCTGACGATGGTCTCTTTCAGTATAGAATGTTATACCCCGTACACAATCATGATCCGATAAACTACGATACGATCTGTAGGCATGGTATTCAATGCATGGGACAATATCGGCAGCAAGACGATTGGATCCAGCGGACAACTTGATCGACTTGTTACCCCTCGACACTAAAGAAGAGCCATAATAACTATGTAATGCTTGGATTACATCGTCTTTGAAGTTATCCACGCGATATGTTGCCATGGAATGGTCCGCACGATATTTCCCTTGCTCTGACAAAGAGAGATTCGAGATATCATATTGGAACGCTGAAGTGAGTTCGACTACCAAATCAACATCACTGTTACCATAGATATTTGTTGTATTTCTGTACGACCCTTGTAGGTAGACATCGTACGTAACTCCTGGTGGCCACTCATAACTCTCAAGAGCGATCCTGATGGACTCATGCGTCTTTTGAGATGTGACAGTTGCACCTTGATTAGACCAAGTGTCGAGTTGAGATCGAGGGATTGGCAAAATAACACCTCCAGTATGTTGATCATACTGTGAATCACTAGTTAAAAGCATTATGTTGCCCGATGTGAAAGTAAAAGAGAGATCAGTAACGTTGCTCGATGTAAGCATGTAATCAGCTAAAAGGGCGTTATTCTAGAGAAGATGGTAAACTATCGTTAACAGATTCACAGTAGAACCGATGCAAATGCAAAAACAACTCCAACTAAGGTGGATTGAACATCCCTGTTCCCGGTTAAATGGCTCAATACCCTCCCCGTAGTCTCAAATATCTCATGGAGGAGCGCTACCAAGCCTTTGTTGATGCTAATGGTGAGGAGGAACTAGTAAAGAATTCTTCAATGAGCCCTCAAATGGGACATGGATCTCCAGTGGTGGTAGCAATGCCGATGCTAGGCGGTGATAAGAAGATACGGATTTAAAATGTTTAGAGCTCCCCAGCAAACGCTTTCTGAAGGAGACTGGGGATGAGGGCTTCGAGGTCCTTTTCGGTTTCTGATTGTATCATATGCAACTCGTTGAGTTTAGATTGTAGGGCATCTAAGTGCATAACGATTTGTTGCTGGACCTTCAGAGGGGCGATAGGTACTTTAATCAAAGGTGCATCTTTGACCCTGACATGTGGTGTAGTTAGCCCACGACACACATCGACAACCTGTCTTTTAAAATGTGGGCTATTGAGGTAATGTAGAAGATACCGATTACTTACAAATTGGTTATCTGTTCTGAGCATCATTAAGCGCTGAGTTAGACAAACCTTAAACCCTTCAGGCAAAATGCATACGTTACCCATCGGAGCTTCACGCGTAAGGATGAGGTCCCCCACTTGTGGTGTTTCTCTTCGGTTCCAAATTGCAAAGTCCTCGTTTTTCATATACCATTTTTCGGTCAAGTCAAGTTTGTAGGGCTTTACATTCGTAGATTTCAAACCTAAGTAATCGGTGGGAAGATCAGAGAAATCAGGAGTATCATTGACACAATCAACAAAGTGCGTCAGAACGCTCCCTAAATCTGTCCAAACCCATCCCGCAGGGATATCATATAGACCCTGAGAGTAAATATTCGGCTTATGCGGACATGCGCCATTAAATGTGGCAATATCAAAATATCTATATTTCTCCGCTTGCTTTGTTAGCAACTCAAGTGCAGACTCGCCGGACTTTACTTCATTCGCGAACAAGGGCTTAAATGTCCAATACAATACTGAATCCCATAGCAGATCTGAGTTTACTGCTGCCCTGTGTTGCCTTGCTTTCTCGATCCGCTCCATTATATGGTCGAGAGTAGCGACGATGCGTTTTTGTTCATCAAGTGAGGGAAGGGGAATTTCAACATCGAGTATGTCTATAGGGCGTATCGCTGCATAATTTGTAGAGCCTTTTGCTGAGATCTGGTCTTGGAAATCGCATATTTTGATATAATAATGAAGATACTGTCTATTGAGTTTATTTTCGTCAATCTCATAAAGGTAATAGTGCGAACTTACAATTGCTCCATCCAAATCAAAGGGAACAATTCCATAGCCACCAACTTTGGCATCAATTTCAGCAACTAGAAAATCTCCTGCTTTACACCGCTGTTGGTTTTTCGTTTTAATCTCAAAGCCTTTAATTTCATCACGATGGACTATCCCTTGTGCGTGTAGCTTCGCCGTGACTCTCTTATAGATAGAGAAGTCATCGATCCGGAAAAAGTCGCTCCTATACCTCAGTAACTCCCCCAACTTGACTCGTGAATATTTAGTTTGCACCAGCCCACCCATTGTCAATCTCTGCCTGAATTTCCCGCATCAACTCCGCAATCCGTTGCTCTTTCGAAATAATCGACGCCACGATCTCTGCTGGCTCCCGGATATTCTCAACAGATTTCCCGTTTGGATTTTTCACATCTAGGTTGTAATCGTTCGCAGCAATATCCGCCGCTGATACCCGCCAAGCGTACTCATTCTCCTTACGATTATTCCACCACGTAAGCACTGGCCGGAATTCCTCAAACTTGAGAGGCTTGGTCTTCGTGTACTGCTTGCGTCCTTCAGGGAGAGGGAGGGCATAGTACCAGATCTCCTCAGTCGGTCCGCCATGGTCAAAGAAGAGCAGGTTTGTCTCGATGTCGGTGTAAGGTGAAAAGACGCCCTTCGGGAGCCGGATGATCGTGTGCAGATTGAACTCACGAAGGAGGTCCTCCTTGATCCTGGCAGCGACACCGGCTCCAAAAAGAGTGCCGTTCGGCACGACCATACCACATCGTCCGCCAGGCTGGTCACCATGCTTCCGTCGGAGCTTGCGCATGATCAACTGCAGAAAAAGAAGCGCTGTCTCGGCGACCTGCCGATCCTCGGGGAAGTTCTTCTGTATGCCCCGTTCCTCTTCTCCACCAAACGGCGGGTTCGTTACAATAACATCTACTCGGTCGACATCGCCGATCTCCCGAAGTCGGAACCGAAGCGAGTTGCCGGAATCAATCTTCGGGAACTCAAGACCATGGAGGAGGAGATTCATCTGGCAAAGAAGGTACGGCAAAGACTTCGGTTCTCCTCCAAAGAGTGACCGGTGCTGAATCGCCTCGTAATCCTCGGTCGTCTTCTCCTGCTGCTTGAGGTGCTCAAACGATTCTACCAAGAAACCACCTGTTCCGCAGGCTGGATCGAGCACTACCTCACCGATCCGGGGGTCACAGACAGTGACGATGAACTTCACCACCGGTCGGGGCGTATAGAACTCGCCTGAGTCTCCGGCAGCGTCCCGCATCTCTTTCAGCATTGACTCATAGAGGTGAGAGAGTGTATGGATCTCTTCCGAAGAAGTGAAGTGAATACTACTCACTTTGTTGATTACGTCACGGAGAAGGTAGCCGTTTATCATGCGATTGACGGTCCCCCGGAAGACCGTCGCGATCACATCTCGGCGGTCGCCGCCGTTCTCCCCGGTGAGCGACCGCAGGTAAGCGAACAGGCCCTGTCCGCGGGTGCCATCCGACCGCACCGCCTCGTCCTGGTTGATGAACGCAATCAGATCGTCACCCGTGATCCCAGCCGGATTCTCAGCCCAGTCCCGCCACCGGTAGGGCGGTTCAATCGCAGGCACGAACCGTGCGCCGGCAAGTTCCGCTTCCGCCTCCCGGAGCTGCTCCGTATCGTCGAGGAACTTGAGGAACATAATCCAAGTCAGCATCGGAAGCCGATCGAGGTCGCCGTTCAATCCCTTGTCTTTTCGCATGATGTCCCGGCAAGACTTGGTTATACTGGCTAATTGCTGTGCTGTTGTCACCTGTTTTTGCTGCGTCGTTCGCTTCCGTGCCATATAGTTTCACCCGTCAGGCGTAAACCAGATTCTGCAGTTCGGTGATCGCCTGTCTCAGTTCCTGAAGGCCGCCGAAGGCGGCAGCGATCTCCATCACGTTCCCATGTGCATTAATCGGTGGCACCTTGAGCACCTGCGTATCCTCAAGTTGCTCAAAACCGTACTGGGTATATTTGTCGAGGAGTTCATGTAAAATTTCCTGAGCAAGGGGGCTATATTGGGCGAAAAAGTCCTGCTTCTTCCGTTTCACCTGCTCGGCACGCTGTTTCCGTGTGAGAACCGGGGTGTTGAACGCCACGTGACAGAGCAGGTCAAAGGGGTCGGCATCTGGCTGCCCGGTTACCTCGGCAAGCTGAGAGAACGAAATACCTCGCTCCTCAAGAGAGTCGAGAATCTCTTTTCGTTCGTTAGCAGAGTTCCATTTTGACCGCAATTCGTCAAAGGAAGCATACATGCTCTGTATCTGCTCACGAGTGTAGTCGGTATACTCAATCGTTCGGAGGCGGTTCCCGCTGCTGTCGAGTTCGTATACCAGTTCAGTGCCGATCTCTACCTCGCCACCGTCAACGTAGTACTTGCGCGTCCGCTCCTCGCGGTCATCAGCAAGCACTGGCCTCCAAGATGGCATTGGAACAACGGGCCTCTCACCATCAGATATTACAGGCTCCGCCCCATCAATCTCTTCATCAGTGATCTCGATAGGCTCACCGTCAAACTCCGGATCGGCAAAGAGACGGGTCGCGCTGCCCGTATAGTCAAGGATTGTGAAGAAGAGCTTATTATAGTCCTCGCGAATACGGGTGCCCCGGCCGATAACCTGTTTGAACTCTGTCATCGACTGTATCACCTGAAATATGGCGATATTCTTGCAGGTTGGCACATCGACGCCGGTGGTCAGCAGTTTGGAGGTGGTGACGATAACCGGCGTTTCCGCTTCAATGTCCATGAATTTGTCAAGGAAGCCTCTGCCAATGTCTCCCTCGTCGGAAACAACTCGGGCGACGTAGTCAGGGTACTCTCCTAGAAGATCGCGGTTGAGGTTGTTCAATGCTCGCCGCATCTCATCGGCATGCTCCTGATCCACGCAAAAGACAATCGTCTTATCGAAACGACTGGTCTTCCGGAGGTGTTCGGTCAGATGTCGGGCAACCGCCCAGGTTCGTGCCCGCATTGCAACAACCCGCTCAAAGTCGGGTGTTTCATAAATGCCGTCCGGGATCAGATTGCCACGCCGATCACGCTGTCCCCGCTCCGGCCGCCAGCCTGTGGCATCGACTGAGGTAACAACCCGATGGACCTTGTATGGTGCAAGGAAACCATCCTGGATACCCTGTCGAAGACTATAGGTGTAGATTGGATTGCCAAAATAAGCATAGGTGTCACGGTTATCGTCACGGAGCGGTGTTGCTGTCATCCCGAGTTGTACAGCAGGTGCAAAGTAATTGAGGATCTCTCGCCAGTTGGAATCATCCCGAGCACTCCCACGGTGGCATTCATCGACAACAATGAAGTCAAAGAAATCCTGTGCATATCTAAGATAAAGACCAGTCCGCCGTTCGTCTGAGGCGATTGCCTGGTATGTAGCAAAGTAGAGGTCTCTGCTCTTGACTGCTCTGCGCTCAATCTTCCACCGAGCATCACCGAAGACTGCAAAGAGCTTGTCCTTTGGATCATCAATCAGAACATTCCGGTCGGCGAGATAGAGGATCTTTGGACGCCGATACTCACCACTCCGGTTCCAGCGCTGGTTCCAGAGCTTCCAGAGGATCTGAAATGCAATGTATGTCTTGCCGGTGCCAGTAGCAAGCGTGAGCAGGATCCGGCGATTGCCGCGATAGACCTCTTTGATCGTGCGGTTGATCGCAATCTCCTGATAGTAACGGGGTGTCTTCCCTTGAAGATTGAATAAGGGTTCAAGGATCTTCTCCTCAATCTCGTCAGGAATTTGCTCATCCTCTTTGAGACGGCCCCAGAGCTCTGTTGACGTGGGGAACGTTTCAACCTGTTGTTCGAGATGGGTTATACCATCATATTCTAGGATCTCACGGCCATTCGTAGCATATGCGAACCGCAATCCAAGCATCTGCGCGTATTCCTTAGCCTGCTGCATTCCATCTCCAGCAGTTTTGTACGCAGCCTTTGCTTCCACCACAGCAATTGGATAATTTGGTCCAATCCGCAGAAGGTAGTCAGCCCGCTTTGGCTTGCTTCGTCGGACTCGATCTCCAGAGACCAAGATCTGACCGTCAGTGAAAGTTTTCTGCTCGCTAATCTGGTCGTCTGTCCATCCAGCACTGTAGAGCTTTGGTAAGACGTATTTACGGCAGGTATCTGCCTCGGTTATCATTAGATTCGGATTTGCGTAAGAACATATAAATGCTAGTATTTGGTAAATAGACGTTCTAGGAGTGGCTACTGTTTTCAGACCAATCAGGTTAGAGGTCCGTACAAAATAACTCGTCAGTCCGAATCCAATGCAGTAACCAGATTAGGCGTCTCACAACTCGGCACACAACCCCCAGTCAAACGCCCTGCAATTGTGACCTCACCTCACCCCCTCCCCCTTATTCCACTCCCGCACCAGCCTCGCATAACACCCTCGCACCTTCGGTGCTCGAACTCCTGTCCTACGGACAGTCGCACCTCGCTCACCTTCGCCTGCGCCTCCCGCGACCGATACACCGCCCTCTTCCCCCGCAGACCTCACACCGGCCGATCTCCACCTTCACCCGCGCAAACGTCCGGTGGACCGGAAAATCAGAGATTTTCCTCACTGCGTTCCAGCACCCCCGGCAGGGGCTGCACCTTCGCCGGCCGCTTTGCCTTCTTCTGGCAGTCATAGCAGAGGTAAGCCCCCCGCCCCGTTTGATCGGCGATGTCGGCCGGTGGCCGCAGACATGGCAGGGCTCGTGCTTTGGCACAGGGAGGGGAATGTAGTCGGCGGGGTTGACCAGTGGCAACGCTGGCAGCACAGTGGCAGCACGTTGGCAGCAACTGCTGCCAATGGGTGAGGCCGCATTTGAGCCAGGATTCACGTTTACTGCATTCTGAGCGGAGTTTTCGGGATCATGTGCAGCAGTGCGGAAAACACACGCACCCCGGCTATCACCGGGAGTCCTGCTATCCATGCTCTCCGTTCTCTTATTCTGCTGTACATGTACGTACATAGATCGATCTATATCAGGATCCTGACCGCCT
>Ga0208462_1001122_pt1 | contig 19943 bp, 15 predicted proteins | sample AD_SCU001_MetaG_FD_184452 | JGI IMG/M metagenome (GOLD analysis project Ga0208462, IMG submission 184452) | Active sludge microbial communities of municipal wastewater-treating anaerobic digesters from China - AD_SCU001_MetaG (SPAdes) (version 2) | ecosystem: Engineered > Bioreactor > Anaerobic...
TCTTCTGCTGACTTTCATGAATTCCTTTCTCCTTTCCTCGGAATTTATAACATATTTTTTTCATGATCTTTAAACTTCGAGAGACAGCCGCTTCCCTGAGGCAATCATTCTCAGCAAACAGTAGTTCTGGGTAAACTATGGTTAAAGAGCACGACGTATTGCTAAAAAACCTTTTTACTGTGTAAAAGCCTATACATTTAATGCAGGTCGTTGTCAAACAAAATAATGAGTAAATTCATGCACTTATGTCATTTATGACATAAGCAAAAAAATGCAATAAGATCGAGTTAATGCAAAGTGATTTTTGAAAAATGGCACATACGTCATGGCGAATTTTTCGTTTTACTTCGGACAGGCTCCGTGAAGCAACTATAGCAGAAAAAGGGGTTGCACCCCCTTGTTCTCTTGCCGCATCGCTTCCCGCAAAAACGCAAGGGGTAGGTTTTCAAAGGTCTCGTAAATTCAGGCTGGATTTCGCAGTGTAAATTTTGTTTATAGAAAAAAACACAAACAGTTATAATTTATTTATAAGCACAAATCAAATACGCCGTTGACACACAAAAAAGTAATTTATATAGAACTGAGGCAAAGATCGGCGCTAAATAAAAAGGAGATTATTTTGGAAGATACAATTTATGAAGAGTTGCCCGTCCGGGAGATCATCAGAGACAAAAACGGCTGCCGCCTTTCCGACATCAGCAAAAAAGTGATCGCTGAAATATCCCTCAAAATTATTGTCAACGGAATGGAGCTGGTTTCCATTTTGTGCCTGAATCAGCAGCAGGAGGAACTTGCCCTGGGCTTTCTTTACAACGAAGGGGTGATCAATTCTCTGGCCGATGTGGAAAGTATTTATTTCAACGACAAGATGCTGGCCGTCCTCGTCAAATTGAAAGAAGGCATGGTCATCGACCGGCAGGAAAGCTTGAGAAGCATTACGTCCGGATGCGGCAAATGCTACACTTACATCAATCCGCTCAAAAAGAGTCAGTATAAAGAAGTGCAATGTGAGACTGATTTTTCTATCAACGCCATTCTGGATTTGATGGCCTCCTTTGTCACAAAATCGGAGATATTTACGACAATCGGCGGAGTACATAGCGTTCTTCTTTACACACCTGATTTCGAACTCCTGACGGAAGATATCGGACGGCATAACTGCTTTGACAAGATGACCGGGAATCTGCTCAAGCTTGACCGGATGGATTTATTCAGCAGGGGAATTGTTTTTGTTTCCGGAAGGATATCGTCGGAGATCATGGCCAAGATTATCCGGATCGGCGTACCGGTGCTGGTATCGAAATCAACGCCGACGAGCGCCGCTGTGAAGCTCGCCCAACAGCACAATGTAACTATTCTGGGGTATGTCCGGGAAACGGGCGGCTTCATTTACAGCTGCCCCGAACGATTAATTCCTTAAGCAGTTCACCAAACAACAAAGCTGGAAAGTGTTGACAAAAAACATTTTGAGCATAATCTAATCAAATATACGGGTGTTTTTCAGGCGGCGTTCTCCCGGACACAGACGGGAAGGCCGGGAATGTTTTCTAAATCCAAAAACAGGAGGTAGAAAAGATGAAAATAAGCGCGCGTAATACTTTGAAGGGGAAAGTAAAAAAGATTACCACCGGTCTGGTCAATTCCGAAGTTGTCGTTGAACTACCCGGCGGCATGGAAGTCGTCTCCGTTATCACAAAAACTTCCGCCGAGGCTCTCGGATTGAAGGAAGGCAAAGAGGTTTATGCCGTCATCAAGGCAACCAGTGTCATGCTCGCCATTGATTAACGGCACACTAATTCCTCCGTTTTGTGGCGGCAGTTTTTCTAAAAAAGGGGCCCGGCAGGCTTTCTACTGCCGGGCCCCTTTTTTGTATTTTGCCCGGCAATAGAAATGCAGGCATCAGCCCAGTTCTCTGAAGGCTGTCGCTTTGATAGCGGCATACACCTCCAAACCCTCTTTTATATCCAGGTCGTTGACAGACTCCCTCACAATTACCGCCACCAGTTTTTCATCACCGCACGCAAGTACAACACCGATTCTGTTGCCCGCCTCGAACAATTCACTGACGCGGCATCTCAGTAGATTACGGGCGCTTATCGCTTCGGGATGACGCTTGAAAAGAATGATGTCCGTGGACAACAACTCATAGAGAGCTTGCTCCTTACCATTCCCGGAGATCAATAATTCACTGTCTCCCCAGCGATAAGCCTGCATACCGTCAATACGGCGCGGACATTTTAATTGCAGAAGATTGACATAGGGAACCGGACCTTTCCCCATCGCGTCCCGGGCCAGCTCCTCCGCCGTCATCAGCCCGGAAACGCGTCCGTCGACCACACTTAACACCCGTTCGGTCATTATCCTCATTTCCCCGTGAGGGAGGGGGAAATATACCCAGAATCCGCACGGGATTCTGGGTATATCGAATATTCAGGGCTGAGGCAGTTCCCAGACAATGAAGACATTGATGTTAAGGAATAGGATAAGGCTGGTCGAATCAAGATATTCAAAACATAAAAAAGAATGTCTTAATGGTAATCAGGCTTACCCGACAAGAAATGCCCCTTTTTCAGGGGCATTTCTTTGTCGGGAGTGCGTTTCTTTTTAATGGATCAATATGCTTAAGCGGCCTCCACCTTAACCGCACAAACTTTATATTCGGGAATTTTCCCTACCGGATCCAAAGCCGGATTGGTCAGCAAATTAACGGCTGTCCCGGCAAAATGGAAGTTCATGAAAATTGTGCCCGGTGCGCTCTTCTTCGTGATGCTTGCTTTGGCTTCCACGGCACCGCGTCTGGAGGTCACCTTTACTGTTGCACCTTCGACAATGCCCAGTTTATCCGCATCCACAGGGTTAACTTCGACCAGACTTTCCGGATAACGCTCGGAAAGTCCCTGTGCACGGGTGGTCATTGTTCCCGTGTGATAATGGTACAAAACGCGCCCCGTGGAAAGCAGGAAGGGATATTCTTTATCCGGCAATTCACTGGGCGGAATAAATTCAATGGCCGTAAAAAGTCCCAGACCGCGGGAGAACTTATCCTTATGCAGGAATTTGGTGCCCGGATGGTCCGGCGTGGGGCAGGGCCACTGAATGCCCTGCTTTTCGAGACGTTCATAACTGATGCCTGCGTAACTGGGCGTCACTTTGACAACTTCTTCAAATATTTCCTGCGCTGAAGAATAGTTCATGGGATAACCAATCTTATTGGAAATAGCGCAGATGACCTCCCAGTCTGTTTTGGCTTCTCCCGGCGGCTCAATCGCCTTACGCACCCGCTGAACCCGCCGTTCCGTGTTACTGAAGGTGCCTTCTTTTTCGGCAAAACTGGTTACCGGCAAAACGACATCAGCGAGTTGCGCAGTTTCCGTCAGGAAAATATCCTGGACAATCATTAAATCCAGTTTCTGAAGCTCTTTTTTCACATGCTGCAAATCGGGATCAGAAAGAAGCGGATTTTCGCCCATGATATAAAGAGCTTTAATCGCGCCGCTGCCCGCCGCCGCCATCATTTCCATCAGCGTCAGCCCTGGTTTGGAGGAAAGCTTCGCACCCCAGGCTGCTTCAAATTTCTTCTGGGCGTCTTCACTGACAACCTGCTGATAAGCGGGGTAAACATTGGGCAGTCCGCCCATATCGCAGGCTCCCTGAACATTATTCTGGCCGCGCAGCGGATTTACTCCCCCGCCTTCAATGCCGACATTGCCGCAAAGCATGGACAGATTGGCCGTACTTTTCACATTATCTGTACCGGAGATATGCTGGGTGATGCCCATCGCGTAAAGTATGGCGGCGCGTTTGGCCTGGGCATACATCCGTGCCGCTTTCTTCAAATCCTCGGCAGGAATGCCGGATATTTCCTGAACGTATTCCGGCGTATACTTTTCCACCATCGCCTTGAGGGCTTCAAATCCTTCGGTGCGCTCGGCAACGTATTCTTTGGCGTAGAGGTTTTCCGCGATAATCACATTCATCAGGCCGTTGAAAACCGCTACGTCCGTTCCCGGTTTCTGCCGCAGCCAGATATCGGCGTATTTGACCAGGTCGATTTCCCGCGGGTCAATAACGATGAGCTTTGCACCATGCTGTCGCACAGCGCGCTTGATTTTCATGCCGATGACGGGGTGATTTTCCGTTGTGTTGGTTCCTGTAGCCAGAATCAGATCAGTAAATTCGATTTCATCTATTGAGTTGGTCATTGCTCCACTGCCGAAAGTGGCGGCCAGACCGGCCACCGTTACGGAGTGTCAGAGACGGGCGCAGTGATCGACATTGTTGGTGCCGACAGCCGCCCTCATGAATTTCTGAAAGAGATAATTTTCCTCATTGGTGCAACGGGCGGAAGACAACCCGGCAATACTGTCCGGACCATATGCTTTTTTAATAGCCGAAAGTTTATCCGCGATGAACGCATAAGCCTCATCCCAGGTGGCTTCTTTGAATTCTTCGTTTTTGTTATAACGGATCAGAGGTTTTTTCAAACGGTCAGGGCTGCTTACGAAATCCATGCCGAATCTGCCCTTGACACAGAGGCTGCCCTGATTAGGCGTACCGTAATCGCGGTTGCCCTTCACTTTGACGATTTTGTTATCCTTAATATAAAGATCCATCTGGCAGCCGACACCGCAATACGCGCAGGTTGTGCGCACTTTATTTAATTCCCAGGGACGTCCGGCAAATCGGGCCTGTTTAAATGTGATGGCGCCGGTGGGACATACCTGCGCACATTCGCCGCAGAAAACACAGGAGGAACTGATGTAATCTTCATCAAAGGCGGGGCCGACTTTAGCTTTCGAACTACGCATCGAAAAATCGAGTACTTCATTTACCTGAATCTCGTTGCAGGCGCGAACACAGCGTCCGCAGAGAACGCATTTGTTGAGATCGCGGGAAATCATTGTGTTGTTGTCTTCCAGCGCATACCCCGGAGCTTCGATGGCAAAGCGCGGTTTTTCAATTTTCAACCAGTAAACCAGGTCCTGCAATTCACACTGTCCGTTCTGTTCGCAGGTAAGACAGTTGTGATCACCGGATGACCACAGCAGTTCAACGATCATTCTCTGCGCTGCTCTTACCGCCGGTGTATCCGTACGAATAACCATGTTGGGGCTTACCGGCATGCAGCAGGAGGCGACTAGCGATCTGGCGCCTTCCTGTTCCACGACGCAAACGCGGCAGGCGCCGACATTGGTTGTTTTTTGATAATGACAAAGGGTGGGAATGAATATGCCGTTGTCGCGGGCGCATTCCAGAATTGTCTGCCCCGGATCCGCTAAAACTTCTTTCCCGTCTATCGAAATTTTTATCTTATTTTCCATTTTCTTCTCCATCCGCAAAGACCAGTAGTCAATGCTCTTAGTTTAACCCCATAAGTATGTGTTAAAAAAAACAGCCGTAACTTATAGTGGCAACTGTTCACCTTGTCAATTGTGTCAATTTTGACCTACGCTTATTCCGGGCATAATCTCAGAAAACGGAAGATGTAAAGATTCCTTACTTATATGATTTTTTTACTTAAATATTTTCTGATCGTTTCGTCCTTAAGGAAAGGGCTCCCCGGCATGCACCGAACGAACTGCAGCCGATAAAGTCAGGTTAAGGAAGGCAACATTGAATTAGATGTGAGGATTGTCAGGGATATGCTTCCGATAAGAAGCATATCCCTGATCCCCCGCCTGAAAAAATGTGATCCTGGTACCGATAATGGTTATGCGGCTTCCAGTTTGACCGCGCACACCTTAAATTCCGGAATCTTGGCGATCGGATCAAGCGCTGGATTGGTAAGAACATTAACGGGAGCTTCCCGGAAATGAAAATTCATAAATATTGTCCCGGCAGGCACACGCTCCGTCAGTTTGGCTTTTACCTTGACGGTTCCACGGCGTGATGAAACTTTTGCCAACCGGCCATCTGCAATGCCAAGTTTTTCGGCGTCCTGCGGATTAATTTCCACCAGGCTCTCCGGGCACCTTTCCATGATCCCCTGGGATAAACGCGTCATGGTTCCCGTATGATACTGATAAAGAACTCTACCCGTGGTCATTACAAACGGATATTCCGCATCCGGAACTTCCGCCGGTTCTTTGTACTCAATGGCGCTGAACAGACCCAGACCTCTGGTGAATTTATCCACGTGGAGTATTTTCGTCCCCGGATGATCAGTGTTGGGGCAAGGCCACTGAATCCCGGTTTTTTCAATTCTTGCATAGGTTATCCCCGCGTAACTGGGGGTCAGAGCATTTATCTCCTTCATAATGTCTTCCGGAGAAGCATAATTCATTGGGTATCCCATTTTCGTAGAAAACTCGGAAATAATTTTCCAATCCGCTTTTGCCTGACCGGGGACATCAACGGCTTGGCGAATGCGCTGCACCCGCCGTTCTGTATTAGTGAAAGTTCCATCCTTTTCCGCAAAGGACGCGGCAGGCAGCACAACATGGGCAAGTTGGGCCGTTTCGGACAAAACGATATCCTGGACAATCAACAGCTCCAGTTTGTTCAGCGCCTCTTTGGCATGAGTCAGATCAGGATCGGACAGCATGGGGTTCTCACCCATCACATAAAGGGCTTTGATCTTCCCCTCATGGGCGGCATTCAGGGTTTCCACAATAGTAATGCCGGGTTTCGACGGAAGGGATACACCCCAGGCCTTTTCAAACTTTGCCCGGGCCTCATCATTTCCAACAGCTTGATAACCGGTATAGACAATCGGCAATGCGCCCATATCACAGGAACCCTGGACGTTGTTCTGACCTCTCAATGGATTGACGCCGCCGCCTTCAATGCCGACATTGCCGCAAAGCATCGACAGATTGGCGCAGGATTTTACATTATCAACGCCGGTTGTATGCTGCGTGATGCCCATGCTGAAGAAGATGGAAGCCTTTTTCGCTCCCGCATAAATTTTCGCCGCCTTTCGAATATCCTCCGCCGGAACACCGGTAATTTCTTCTGCATACTCCGGTGTATACTTTTCCCCAACCTTCCTTACATCTTCAAATCCTTCTGTCCGTTTTTCCACATATTCTTTGGCATAGAGACCTTCAGAAATAATAACGTTCATGATGCCGTTTAAGAGGGCCACATCTGTGCCTGGTCTGTGCCGCAGCCAGAGCGCCGCATATTTTACCAGATCAATTTCCCGCGGATCGGCAACGATCAATTTTGCATCGTGCTGACGTACAGCCTTTTTCATTTTCATGCCGATCACCGGATGCTGCTCCGTCGTATTGGTGCCGATAGCGAAAATGACATCCATAAATTCTGTTTCATCGATGGAATTGGTCATCGCGCCGCTGCCAAAGGTAGTGGCGAGACCGGCCACCGTGGAAGCGTGACAGAGGCGGGCGCAGTGATCGACATTGTTGGTGCCGACAGCCGCCCTCATGAATTTCTGAAAGAGATAGTTTTCCTCATTAGTGACCCTGGCCGAGGAAAAGCCCGCAATGCTGTCCGGTCCATTCTCTTTTTTGATGGCCGACAGCTTTTCCGCCATATAGTTGTATGCTTCCTCCCAGGTTGCCTCCTGCAATTGTCCGTTCTTCCGGATTAAAGGTGTTTTCAAACGGTCAGGGCTGCTTACGAAATCCATGCCGAATCTGCCCTTGACACAGAGGCTGCCCTGATTAGGCGTACCGTAATCGCGGTTGCCCTTCACTTTGACGATTTTGTTATCCTTAATATAAAGATCCATCTGGCAGCCGACACCGCAATACGCGCAGGTTGTGCGCACTTTATTTAATTCCCAGGGACGTCCGGCAAATCGGGCCTGTTTAAATGTGATGGCGCCGGTGGGACATACCTGCGCACATTCGCCGCAGAAAACACAGGAGGAACTGATGTAATCTTCATCAAAGGCGGGGCCGACTTTAGCTTTCGAACTACGCATCGAAAAATCGAGTACTTCATTTACCTGAATCTCGTTGCAGGCGCGAACACAGCGTCCGCAGAGAACGCATTTGTTGAGATCGCGGGAAATCATTGTGTTGTTGTCTTCCAGCGCATACCCCGGAGCTTCGATGGCAAAGCGCGGTTTTTCAATTTTCAACCAGTAAACCAGGTCCTGCAATTCACACTGTCCGTTCTGTTCGCAGGTAAGACAGTTGTGATCACCGGATGACCACAGCAGTTCAACGATCATTCTCTGCGCTGCTCTTACCGCCGGTGTATCCGTACGAATAACCATGTTGGGGCTTACCGGCATGCAGCAGGAGGCGACTAGCGATCTGGCGCCTTCCTGTTCCACGACGCAAACGCGGCAGGCGCCGACATTGGTTGTTTTTTGATAATGACAAAGGGTGGGAATGAATATGCCGTTGTCGCGGGCGCATTCCAGAATTGTCTGCCCCGGATCCGCTAAAACTTCTTTCCCGTCTATCGAAATTTTTATCTTATTTTCCATTTTCTTCTCCATTCACAATAATCAAAGATGCCTACACCTACTGTATGAACAGCAGAAAGCGGCGTCCCTTTATTGATGAACGCCGCTTCCGATGACGTTAATATCTTCTACTGCTGCGAGAAAATTAATGATGTCCTGTCTCTTTGGCCCTGGGCTCTGCTCCATACTCGATGAACTCGCCCTTCTCTTCCATCTCTTTAAACCATTTCGGATGCAGCATCTTTAAAACAGGTTTTTCCATCCAGCCGGTGGTCATGGCCTGGACACTGCCCGGATTGCCGATGGTGCCCAAATACAGATGGACAAAGAAAAAGGCGAAGATCACGACAAATCCCAATGCATGCAGCGGATACATCCAGCGAACCAATCCTACCGGCAACACTGAGGGGAACCACATAATTAACCCGGTTACCACCATTAACGCGCCGAAAATTGCCACTACCAGAAAGAAGGCTTTCTGTCCGGGGTTGTACTTACCGGTTTCGGGCACTTTATCCACATGCCACAGATAACCGCCGGCTGCTTTAATCCAGTCCATGTCTTCCGGGAAAACAAATACTCCCGCTTCCCGCCACCACATTCGAATCATGGCCAGCAGAGATATTATGAATATCAACCCTACATAATTGTGGATCATTTTCAGATTGGCCAGTCCGCCAACCATTGTGCCCAGGAAGTTGAACGACTGGAACATCATTCCCAGTCCGGTCACACAAAGGCACAGGCAGGAGATGGCCAGCATCCAGTGCCCAAGTCGTTCTTTACCGTCTGTCACTTGTACTAATCCTTTTCTCATGGTTATTCCCCTCCTTCCGACTTCCCGGCTGCATTATCGCTGTTGGTTCCTTCGGGGGGTGGCGCCTTCGGTCCATGCAGCATGTAATGGACAAATGATCCGGCCACTACGCCGCCCGCTCCCAGCAGGCTCAGCGGTTTGAGCCAGCTCTTCCAGAGCGTAACGGACCAGGGCACTCCGGGATTCGTATGAATTCCATCGTAAACAGCGGCCTTTTCTTTCAGTACGTACATAAAATGCGTGCCCTTCACATATTTATCACCATAGATATTGGCAGCACCTCCCAGTTCCTCCACGCGTTTGGCTGCAGTTTTCAAAATATTATCCTTCGGACCCCATTTTAATGCCCCGGTGGGACAGGCTTTAACACAGGCCGGCTCCAGGTTATTGGTAATCCGGCTTTCACACATATCGCATTTGTATACTTTCTCCGTTTTCGCGTCATAACGTGGAATTTCAAACGGACAGGCCGCAACACATTCCTTGCAGCCAATGCATTTGTCGTGATCAAGGCCAACAGTTCCGGTATCTTTATTATAATGCAGAGCGCCGCTGGGACAAACGGTAACACAGGCCGCATCAGTGCAGTGCATGCACGCTTCCTTCCGGAAAAGCCACTGAAAATTGCCTTTATCGTCCACGCGCTCCTGATAATGAATGATCATGAAGGTATTGTGTGCAAGCGCCGGCGGGTTCTGGTAAGTGCCCCGGTTTCTCTGCTGCGACGCTTTCAGACCGTTCCACTGTTTGCAGGCAAGCTGGCAGCCGCGGCAGGCTGTGCATTTTGAATCATCGTATAATTTAATTTTCTCGGTCATTTTACTTCACCCCCCTCTTCACAATGTTTGCCATGAAGGCTTTGCTCTCCGGTATCGTTGTGTTCGCGTCGCCGATCGTCGGTACGAGATGATTGGCTGCATCGCCGTGGGTGAATACTTCCGCCTTTTTATCATTGTCGTTATAGGGCCTGTCCTTGGTGGTAATCCAACCGAAATGCCAGGGCAACCCGATCTGATGAACGATATTGCCGTTGATGTTAAACGGTTTGAAGCGCTGCGTGACCATAGCGACGGCTTCCACCTGACCGCGCGCAGATTGAACTGTCACTGTTTCGCCGTTTTTAATGCCTTTTTCCTTGGCCAGTTCCACACTGATTTCTACAAAATTGCCGGGCTGCATTTCCGCCAGCCATGAGCACCAGCGCGTCATCAACCCCGTCTGCCAGTGTTCGCTGACGCGGTAAGTTGAGCAGACGAACGGGAAGCGCGCATCGCAGGTCTCCACATTGGAATAAACGTCGATGTCGGAACCGATACCCGGTTTATCAAATCGCCGAATGGCGGGATTATGCTTCTGGGCGGACAAAAGATTCTTATCCAAGGGGCATTCCATCGGCTCGTAATGCTCGGGGAAAGGACCATCTACCAGACCCGGACCATAGAGACTTCCCACACCGTCCGGTTTCATGATGAACGGCGGACGGCCGGAACCGGGGTCACCCACGCCGTCGGGAACATCTCCCGTCCATTTTTCTCCGTTCCAGGTGATGACGGCGCGCGTCGGATCCCAGTGCTTGCCGTTGGGATCGACGGAAGCGCCGTTGTAAAGAATGCGGCGGTTGACCGGCCAGGCCCAGGACCATTCGGGATGCAGACCTAAGCCCGTCGGATCGGCCGCATTACGGCGCATGCCGAGGATGCCTTTATCCGGCGTTACAGAGCCGCAGTAGACCCAGCAGCACGATGAGGTGGAACCGTCGTCCTGGAGCCAGGCAAACGTGGGAACGAGATCGCCCTTTTTAAATTCCTTGAATTCGCCCTTCTTGGTCGGGTTTTCCACTATTTTGTCCTCAAGGAAGAAGCCGTTGATTTCGGCGGCAACCTTGCGGGGTTCATAATGGAAATACTTGCCCACCATCTTGCCGTAGGGCCAGGTTAATTGAGTGATGGCCTCTTTGTGCTGACCGCCTTTTTTCTCATAGAGATCCTTTAATCTGAAAAGAATCTCGCTCATAATGTCGCCGTCCGGCCTTGCTTCTCCCGGCGGATCAACCGCCTTGTAGCGCCACTGATGCCAGCGGCCGCTGTTGGTGATGCTTCCTTCCTTTTCCGCCGAAGCGGCGCAGGGCAGCATGAATACTTCCGTTTTGATCTTGGCGGGATCCATGCCGGGGGTGCGCCAGAAAGAACCGGTTTCATTGTCATAGAGATTGACGTTCACCATCCAGTCGAGCTTCGTTAAAGCTTTACGAACTTTATTGGAATGAGCTCCGCTGCATGCCGGGTTCATGCCCCAGGCGAAGAAGCCGGTGAATTTTTCCTTGTACATTTGATCCCAAATCATCAGCCAGGAGCAGTTTTGGCCGTCGTCCAGCTTGGGCAGAGTTTGATAGGCTTCTTCCAGCGTCATATTTTTCCCGTACATGGAACGCAGGAAACTGGCAACGTATTTGGGTTTATTCTTCCACCAATTCAGAGAATTTTTCTCTTTGGTGGAAGGTGTATGCTTTTCATTGTAAGCGTTAAGCGTGGAAAGGGATGCTGTCGGCGTGGACAGATAGCCCGTCCAGATATGGTATAAAAGTCCGTGATCCGTAGAGCCCTGCACGTTGCCCTCGCCTCGCATTGCGGCGACGCCGCCGCCGGCGATACCGATATTGCCCAGCAGCAGCTGAATGATCGCCATCGTGCGAATGTTCTGCACGCCAACGGTGTGCTGCGTCCACCCCATAGCGTAAAGTTCCACACCGGCGCGGTCGGGTTTGCCGGTGGAACCGTAAAGTTTGTAAACCTCTATGAGCTTCTCAACGGGTGTTCCCGTAATTTTGCTTACCGTTTCCGGTGTATAACGCGAATAGTGTTTTTTCAGAAGCTGGAAAACACAGTTGGGGTCTTTCAGGGTGGGGTCTCTTCGAATCACGCCTGCGCCGTCAGTCTGGTATGACCAGGTGTCTTTCTCGTACTTGCCGTCCGTCAAACCGGAAAACACTCCATTGTTGTCTCCGGGAAGCTTGAAGGCGGGATTTACAAGGAAGGTTGCATTGGTGTAAAGTTTTACATAATCTTCGAAGAACAGATTGTTGTCGATAATGTATTTGATCATGCCACCCAGAAAAGCGATGTCCGTGCCGGAACGAAGCGGTGCATAAAGATGCGCTTTTGATGCGGATTGCGTAAAACGCGGATCGACGCAAATAATCTTGGCGCCTCTTTTATCAACCGCTTCCTGTATCCATTTAAAAGAAATAGGGTGGTTCGAAGCGGGATTGGCCCCCATAATCAGAATTACATCGCTGTTCCTTATGTCAATCCAGTGATTGGTCATTGCGCCGCGTCCGAACGACTCGGCCAGAGCCGGAACCGTGGAACTATGGCAGATACGCGCCTGATGCTCAACATAAACAAGGCCCAGCGCCCGAACAAATTTTTGATAGGTGAAACACTCTTCGTTGTCCAGCGCAGCTGAGCCTACCGAGGCAATACCATCCGTGCGGTTGACGACTTCTCCCTTGCTGTTGGTATGTTTAAAGCTCGCGTCCCGGCTTTTTTTGATGTTTTCAGCGATTTTATCCAGCGCCCATTCCCACTCGACTTCCTTCCATTTCGTGCTGAAAGGCTCCCGGTAAAGCGGTTTGGTAAGGCGGTTCTTATTGTTCATCATCTGATAGATGGAGCCGCCTTTGCTGCACAGTGCGCCTTTGTTGATGGGACTGTCGGGATCCCCCTCCGTGTTGACAACCTTCCCGTCACGCACGGATACAATAATGCTGCATCCGACGGCACAGTAAGGACAGATCGTGGTGGTTTCTTTAGCGTATTTGATTTTCAGCTCTTTGGCATGGGCGGATACCGGCTTCAGGCTGATGCCCAATCCACTCGTCGCCGCCACAGCGCCGGAAATCTTCAAGAAACCTCTTCTGCTGACGTTCATTTCCTTCTCTCTCCTCTCTTCTGACATAATAAAATATTCCGCTCATGGAAACATCCTTTCCAAACAAGGGAAGCATAGCCGTTTCCGGCCATATCCATTGCCCGCACTTCATTGAAAAGCTCTTCAGAAGACGCGGATCGGAGTTCATGATCTCGGCTGACTAAAATTTTATTAAGAAAGACTGGTTTGTGTTTTGACATCCAACCACAATCTCCTTCCTGCGACTCGCCGCTGTTCCACGGCAGAGCAGGATGGAAACTAGTTGGCCTGCAAGAGGAAAGAAACGGCGAGACAATCTGCAGGGAACTCTCCAAGTTCCCTAGAAACGGCTCATATGCGATGGTTTTTTAATATGAAGTACATCATCTTTTTCCTTTTTTACGGGATCATGCTTCATTTATTTTGTTGCGTCAGTATTAGAACATTTTTCCAACTGTTAAACAAAACATAACAATTGCGAAAGTATATAGATGAAGCCCCATGCATTGTCAATATGTCACAAATGTCCTAGATATTAAGGCAGTAGCGTCCTTGCCGTTATTTATAACGGTCAAGCATAAAGCAAATTAAAATTTATTATGATTTTAAACATATTGATGCTAAAATTTAACTAAAGGTAAAGTCAGACAGGTAACTTTATGGGTCTGCAAGCAGAAGACGAAATTCAATTTCTCATCAAGGCGGGCCGCGTCTCACCGGCAAGAAAGCAGAATTTTGATTTTACCCGCGATTTATATTACGCTTAGTATGAGGGAAAAATGTTTGACGATCATTTCAAAAGCATAACTATGCAGCAAATGGAAGCTCTCATCGCTCTGGTTGAAGAGGGAAGTTTCAGCCGCGCCGCCAAAAGAATGCTGCTTACCCAACCGGCTCTTACCAAGAATGTCAAAAACGCGGAAGATTGCCTGGGTGTAAGGATCGTCAACAGAAGCACATCCGGTATTTCATTAACCCCGGAGGGCAAAATTATTTACGACTACGCACGGCGCATGATCAAACTCAGAAACGAAGCCAGGGAAAAAATCATTGCCCTGAGTAAAAATACCGGCGGCAATATTTATTTGAGCGCCAGCACTATTCCGGCTGATTATATTCTTCCCCGCGTTTTGAGCTCCTACAGGAAAACAAACCCGGATACCAAAATATACATCAAAACTGCCGACAGTGAAGCAGCGATGAATATGGTTTTGGACAACGAAGTAGAAATCGGCTGCATCGGCAAGAAGCCTCTGAATAATAAGCTCGTGGCGGAGCCACTGTGGAAAGATCGCCTTGCCCTGATTGTTCCCCAACTTCATCCCTGGTGTAAAAAGAAGTCGGTTACGCTGGCTGAATTGTTAGAAGAACCTTTTGTAATCAGAGAAAAAGGTTCGGCAACGCGGGACTTATTCGAAACTCATTTAAAAAAATCAAAATCACTAAGCCTCTCCCAATTTAATATTTGCGGCGCACTGGGAAGTTCCGAGGCAGTCAAGGAAGCGGTAATTGCAGGGATGGGAGTAACCGTAATTTCCATTTATGCCGTTTCACGGGAGATTTCCCAAGGATTGCTCTTCGAAGTTCCCGTTCAGGGTTTCTCGCCGGAAAGGAACTTTTATTTAATTTATAAACGCCAATTCGATTTCCGGCCGTTCCATAAAACATTCGTTGATTTTATCAAGCAGTACAATCCTCTTGATCCAACCTGAAAAACAACGGAAGTAAAAAATTAACTGCGGCGTCATCTTCAGGGCAAGTTTTTTTGCCGGTCTTCTTCAATTGCTAAATTGCCAAGATTTCATTGACATAACTTTATGTTCTTCTTATACTCCGCAAAAATTCTTTACTGATTATTAAGGAAAGAAAATGGAAGAAAAAAAGGTTATCCGTTTAACACAAACAGTACAAAGCGCGGGTTGAGCCTGTAAGATAGGTCCGGGGGACTTGTCCGATATTATGTGCGATTTGCCGCTGATTCAGGATCCAAATTTGCTGACCGGATTCGAACATGCGGAAGACGCGGGCGTGTATAAACTTACCGATGATCTGGCTATTGTTCAAACGGTTGATTTTTTTACCCCCACTGTCGACGATCCCTTTGTGTTCGGCCAGATTGCCGCCACGAACGCTCTCAACGACATATACGCCATGGGTGCAAAACCTTTAACCGCCATGAATATTGTCTGTTTCCCGATAAAGACAATGCAGAAAAGTGTTCTGCGGGAAGTACTGCTCGGCGGATTGGATAAAATGCGCGAAGCCGGAGTATTGCTTGTCGGTGGGCACAGTGTTGAAGACAACGAAATCAAATACGGCCTTTCTGTAACCGGCGTCATTCATCCGGATAAGGTCTTGTACAATCGAGGAGCAAGGGTGGGCGATAAACTGATTTTAACCAAGCCTCTGGGTACAGGAATTATCAGCACCGCCATAAAGGCCGACGAAGCCTCCCCCGAACAGATAAATCAGGTAATTAGTGCCATGACCGGTCTTAACAAAACAGCCTGTGAAATAATGATTGGCGAAGGTGATGCTCATGCCTGCACCGATATAACAGGTTTTGGTTTTTTAGGACACGCCTGCGAGATGATTGAAGGCGGCGATGTCGGACTGCGCATCAATTCGGCGGCTATCCCCGTCTTTGCAGGAGTGCGCGACTTGATGGAAACGGGTTTTATTCCCGGCGGTCTCTACCGCAATAAAAATTTCCGTACAAATCAAGTCGAGCAAGAAGTGACCTGTCCGGAATGGATTTTTGATCTTCTTTTCGATCCGCAGACTGCGGGAGGTTTGTTTTTCAGTCTGCCCGACGGCAAGGCGCAAAAGGTTGTAGAGAAAATGTTGAACTCAGGAATTGTTGGCGCTGCCATTGTCGGCCAGGTTGTTGCCGAGCACCCCGGAAAGATTATTATCTACTAAGAAAACAGGATAACAAGCAAATCAGTATCAAAAAGGATGCTTATGGATGATGCCAAAAAAGAGTTGTTAAAAAAACTGCCGAAAATTGACGAAGTTCTTCTGATACTGGAAAAGCAGAAAATTTATGATCTCGCGCCGCGCCAACTTGTCAAGGAAACCTGCCGGAAGGTTGTACAAGATTTAAGAGAAAAAATAGTAACCACAAAAAAATTGCAGCAGGCAAAATCCTGTCCCGACGCGGCAACAGTCGCCCGCGAGGTGGAAGCATCAATTAAAAAATTATACGGCTACAGATTAAGGAAGCTTGTCAATGCCACCGGCGTTATCCTGCATACCAATCTTGGCCGCGCCCCGCTCTGTCCGGAAGCCATTGAAAGAATTGCAGAAGTTGGGAGGGGCTATTCCAACCTGGAATTTGACCTGACCAAAGGTGAACGCGGCCAGCGCTACGATCATGTAAATTCGTTGCTGTGTGCCTTGACCGGCGGAGAAGACTCCCTGATCGTCAATAACAATGCCTCGGCTGTCTTACTTGTTCTCAACACGCTGGCGGAAGAAAAAGAAGCGATAGTTTCCCGCGGTGAGCTCATCGAAATCGGCGGCGAATTCCGCATCCCGGAAATTATGCAAAAAAGCGGTTCCCTTCTGCGTGAAGTCGGAACGACCAACCGTACGCGGCTTGAAGACTATGAAAACGCAGTCAATGCTGATACCGGCCTGATTTTAAAAGTGCACACCAGCAACTTCCGGATAGTCGGCTTTACCGAAGAAGCTGATATTGAGTCTTTGGCCGCCCTGGGCAAAAGCCGCGGCATTCCGGTCATGGATGATCTGGGCAGCGGCTGCCTGATTAATCTGGAACAATTCGGCCTTCAGCATGAACCTACGGTTCGTGAAACATTGGCCGCCGGCGCCGACGTGGTCACCTTCAGCGGGGATAAACTTCTGGGCGGACCACAGGCGGGGATCATTGTCGGCAAAAAAGATATTTTGGAAAAAATCAAAAAGAATCCTTTAAACCGTGCACTTCGCATTGACAAATTTACCCTGGCCGCTCTGGAAGCCACTCTGATGCACTATCTGGTTCCCGAGACCGCGCCGCAGAAGTTGAGGTCGCTGAAGGCGTTGACCGAATCCCCTGCAACGGTCAAAAAGCGCGCCCTTAAATTAATGACCCGCTTGCGGAAAGAAAATCTTGATGCACTGCAATTTTCCCTGCGCGAAGATTTTGCAGTGGCCGGCGGCGGATCTCTGCCCACACAAAAGATCCCCACCACTCTGGTCGGCATCAAAAGCGGGAAAATGCCCGCCGGTAAAATGGAAGAAAAATTGCGCAAAGTGGAAGTTCCAGTGGTTGTCAGAACAGAGAAAGACGAAATACTGGTTGACTTGCGAACAGTGGCCGAAGACGAATTTGCCTTCATCATCAAAGGTCTAAGGCAAATGACTGCTTAATCATTGAACTGGTGATAGCAGCTGCTGCACCATTGCACAGAGTCCCAAAAACCATCTTGTTTGAGATCACCGTCCCAGCCGATAAGATCAGCAGTCTGCTTGCGCCGGAATTCGACGTCAAATTTTTATTGCTTAAATATTAATTAAGTGTAAACTAATTTATACTTAAATTAAAAAGTACGATAATTCCTGAAAATACTTATCTTATACTATTCGCTCGTCTGATTTATTCAAGAAAATGATTAGATAAAGTGAGTGTAGTCGTTAAAGCATCATTCAAAACAGCTGCAAAACCATTGATTCAATATTGTTTGTTCAATCGTTGCAAAAGAATCTAAACTGATAAAAATTGAATGGAAGACCATGATTATGGTCAAGCCTGATAAAAATATTATTAGATCTCAGCAAACCAGGAGACGCTATAATCGTATTGCGTCGATTTACAATCTTCTCGAAGCAATTCCGACATCATTTATTGATAATTGGAGAAAAAAATTACTAAAGAAGGCAAAGGGAAAGATATTAGAGGTTGGTGTTGGAACAGGAAAAAATTTTGATTTTTATCCAGCCGGCGCGGAAGTTACGGCAATCGATTTTGCAGAGAAAATGATTGCCCTAGCTAAAAAGAATGCAGAGAAAAAAGGATTAACCTTCAAGATTGAGGAGGGAGATGTTGAAAACCTTGCCTATCCTGATAATTTCTTTGATACGGTTGTCGCGACATTTGTGTTTTGTTCCGTACCAAACCCTTTACAGGGACTTAAAGAATTGCGAAGGGTAGTCAAACCGGATGGACGGGCTCTACTGTTGGAGCACGTTCGGATCGACAATCTGATTATAGGGTGGATTATGGACCGTCTGAATCCCCTCATCGTTCGCTTTGTCGGGGCCAACATCAACCGGCAAACCGTAGAAAACATCAAGGCGGCGGGTTTTCTGATTGAAGAAATAGAACATCTGGGATTCATGAAGATGGTCAAGATGGTGATTGCTAAACCGAACAAGGATAATCCAGGCGCAGGAGGTCTGGTATGATTGAGCATGGTTTTTCGCAAGTCTTTAAAACTGTTAAATAGAGGGGGGTGCGTATGTATAAAATTCATGTACCGTTCCTTGTGTTCTTTTTAACATCCCTGGCAGCTTGCTCCAACGATTATTTCTTCGGTCCCAGGGGTGGCGGTGGATGGGGACATATGATGTATTACGGTTATGGAGGAGGTTTTATGTGGCTGCTGCTTATTGTTATTATCGGCGTGCTGATTTACCTGGTGATTCAGAACACCAAATCAAAGGAAAAAATGGGAAATTTGGAAGAAACTCCTATCGACATTCTAAAAAAACGTTATGCCAGGGGAGAAATTACAAAAGATGAGTTCGATAAGATTAAAAATGATCTTTAAGATTAAATACTATTTAAAAGGAGGATGACATGAAAAAGTATATGACGATGATCGGTGTAGTTTTTATTGCAATAGTTCTGGCAATACCGGCAATGTCTCAACCTCGTTACGGTTACGGCCCGGACTATGGTGACGAATATGGTGGCTTCCGGATGGGCCGTGGAATGGGGCCGGGATATGGAATGGGCTATGGGGGGATGATGGGAGGTTATGGCGAATGGAATTATGTACCTCAAAAACTACCCATTCCTAAAAATCAGGAATGGGTTAAAAAACTCCGGGAAATCCTCGCGCTGGAAAGGCTTTCTTTTGACCAGTACGTAGCGGATGCAGACAAATATAATACTTATATGCCTTATAGGATGGTAATCCCCCAGGAGCAGGACCACGTTGCAACAATTGAGCAAATGTTTAAGGCATATGGTCTATCTTCAAAGGATATCAAGCCATTGACTGTAAGGGAAACAAAGTCGCTTGAGGATGCCTATGGATTATGCATCAAAATGGAACGCGACCTCATCCCTCGCTACGAATGGCTTATCAACAACTCTGAGGATCGTGATTCGGCGGCAATTCTCAATAATATCCTGCTTCAGACACGGTATCATCTTGTTATGTTTGAACATGCCTTGCAAGTTGGCGGAGGCAGGATGGGTAGAGGCGGATGGTTTGGTCATGGTCCCGGAATGATGCGGGGGTGGTAGAAGATCATAATCAATACACAAGTTATCAAATATCTTCGAGTTTATAAATATTTCCCGACTTTGACAGCAAATGAAGTTTTCGTCTGAAAAACATCAATAAAATCAATGAAAACGTTTTGAGTTTTTTAAAAGTGTAGTGAACAAAATATAGTGTAAGTCAAGATATATATTGCATATGTTAATAATTGTGATAAACACAGTGCATGTTTATCAAAACGACAAAAAATTCTGCAGGACAAATATATTACCATTTAGTGGAAAGCTATCGACTCAACGGCAAAGTCAAACATCGCACTTTATTGTCTTTAGGCAAGGCCGGTGAAGACCGCATTGATGAACTACTTGCGGCCCTT
>Ga0208462_1001125_pt1 | contig 19895 bp, 18 predicted proteins | sample AD_SCU001_MetaG_FD_184452 | JGI IMG/M metagenome (GOLD analysis project Ga0208462, IMG submission 184452) | Active sludge microbial communities of municipal wastewater-treating anaerobic digesters from China - AD_SCU001_MetaG (SPAdes) (version 2) | ecosystem: Engineered > Bioreactor > Anaerobic...
TTAGGTTTGTTAGACTCATAGGAGGACACTTTACTTGTTTCTCCTTTCTATTTCAATTGTTCGCCTGGATTATTTTTAGGAGAAGCATCGAATTAATTTCGAGTAGATTTTAGGTGAAGCAATTCGATGGCTTTGACTTTATATAGCATTAGTTTATAATAAAAAAATGTGTAAGGACTTATGGAAAAGTAAGTTGGAACGTATTGTTCTGCCCTGTATCGCTAAATTTTTATCTGTTTTATAGGCATAAACAACGGAGTGGGCGATGGAAAACAATGTAGCGATTGAAGGATACGTAATCCTTGAAGAAATCGGTCAGGGAAGCTTGTCCCAGGTCTTAAAAGCACAAAATTCATCCGAAAAAAAAACCTTTGCCCTTAAACTTTTTTCGCCCACACTCTCCTCCCTTTCTGAATTCATTAGCATCTTCCACCAAGATGTTCGAAAGCTAAACTCGATCAAGCACCCCCAAATTTCCCAACCACTTCATTATGGAGTCCATCAAGACCAACTATACTATACAAGCGATTTCCTTCCCTATCCAAACCTTCAAAACTACCTCAGCAAAAACGCACCTCTTCCTATAGATAAAGCCCTTCAACTCACCAAAGAGCTTGCAGAAATCCTGAGCTTTGCCCACGAACACAAAATCCTGCACGGCGACTTAAAACCTGGAAACATCTTTCTAAACTTCCAGGGCTCCGATCCAAAGCCCATCATCAATGACTTTGCTTTCCCAAAAAACATCAACCTTTCAAGCATTCTCGGTGGAGTTTATCCCAGCAATATGCTCCTTCAAGACATATCCTTTATGGCTCCCGAACAACTCTATTCCCAGATGGGCAAAGTGCAGGAAAGCACCGATATATACTCTCTTGGGATCATCTTTTTCCATATGTTGAGTGCTCAATCACCCTACCCCGAAGTCAAAACCTCCATCGAAGCAGCTCATATGCACATCACCCATCCATGCAAAAGCATCCGGGACTTTGTCAGCGATATCAATCCCAAACTTGAAGCCTGCCTGCAAAAAATGCTCGAAAAAAATCCACTCGATCGCTTTCAAAGCGCAAATGAGCTTCTAAAGGAACTGGAACCAGAAAAAAAAGCTACTCCTTCAGTCATCGAAATTCTCACTAAAGACCAATCTTTTGTCAAAAGCATTCAGGAATTCAAGCAAAGTTTTTTGCCCAAAGCACCCAGAGGGAATACCGAAGAAAACCTCACTGATACCAAACCTTTGGAAGGAAAAGTGCTCAAACAACGCTACCGTATTGAAAAGCTCATTTCCAAACCCGTTTTAAGCAATCTCTTTCTTGGCTACGATCTTGAAAAAAAACAACATATCAGCATCCAAATCCCAACAGATTCTCATGAAGCCTTCCGCAGTAAACTCAAAGAAGAGTTTGATACAATCAAAAATCTCGACCATCCTGGTCTGATAAAAATCACCGACCTGGTAGAACAAGGAAAGCGCATCTATGTCATCCGCGAATTTACCCTGGGTCGTCCCATCAAGAATATGCTCCAAAACGGTAAAGTCAGTATCGAAAAATCCCTTAAAATCATTCTTAGTCTTTTAGATACCCTCTGCTATCTACACGCACTGGGAATGGTTCAACGAGACATCAACTCCGACATCATCTCAGTCAATCCACAGTTGGAAGTTAAAATATACAATCTCCTCATCAGCAGAGCCAAAGAAGCCTCCTCAGTCTCCAGCGTTGGCTACATGGGGCTTGTACAATACGCTCCCCCCGAAAAAATTGCACAATCCCGCTACGACTATCGATCAGATTTATATTCGGTAGGCGTACTGCTTTTCGAGCTTCTCACTTCAAAACCACCTTTTGATTCCACTAATCCAGCCAAAATCATCGAAATGCATCTACATCAAAACCCCCAGTTTTTACCAGAAGATAAAGCTCTTCTGCCCTCTCCAGTTCAAAACTTAGTGCTCAAGGCTCTTGCCAAAAAACCCAGTGAACGCTTTCAAACCGCAAGAGAGTTTTACAACGAAGTCGAGATCTTATATGAAAACTACACCCAAACCATGCGCGAATTAGACCAGAACCAAAAAAGTAAAAAAAACCTTTCACAAATTCTCGAAAAAAAAGTGCAGGAAAGTAAAAAGAAAGATAAGACCAACGAAATCCAAAACAACAAAGCAAAAGACAAACTTAGCCGATACTACAAGCTCCCTCCACTTCCAAAAGAAGTCGATTTACACCGCTTCACCCAGGAGCACCCTTCCCCCGAGTACATCCAATGGCTCCTTTACATGCTTGATTTTCGCGACCCCTTAGACTCTGTTTCCCTTAGCAAATCCTCCTCGTTTCAATTTAAGATAGTGAAAAGCCCCGAACACCTTGACGAACTTCTCCTGGAACAAATCGATCGAGGATTTTCTGCTCGAATGTGTGCAGGGATGTGTTGGCCCTGGAGCATCAAGCTGGAAAACAAAAATACTTTGCCCATGGATATCACTATCGGTTCCTTTAATAAGGCATGGAATCCACACCCAGGGATCAATCAACTTCCCAAAAACGTTCCCAGCGCATCCTACTGGGCAATCGTACCCCAGGGAATCAATCAAATCGGCAATGTTTATACCGTCCAGGATCTGAGCTTCGACTACATCGGAGTCATTTTTGGAAAAGATCTTGTGATCAACCCTGAAGAAGCCACTTGGATAAGTCAGGCGAGTGAATGTAGCGACGAAATCCTTCTTTCGTCAAGGAAATCCTTATTACCTCATCTCCTAAACCATTATCGCATCCTTTTAAGTCGAGGAATCAAAGGGGTTTATGTTCACTTTATGGATCAGAGCACAGAAAACTACTTCCGCAATCATATGGAAAAGTAAGATCAATCGAGGTTGTCATGGAAAACAATGATAAAATTGGACCCTACCAGATCATAAAAGAAATCGCTCAAGCAGATTTATCCCGCCTTTACCAGGTTAAACATACTGATAGAGAAGATTTGGAAGCCTTGAAACTTTTTTCAGATCCTCTCACCGAAAAAAACACCTTTGCACTCACTTTTCGCCATGATTGCCCCTTGCTTCAAAAACTCAAGCACCCCAACATCGTATCCCTTAGCGATTTTGGCTCAGAACAAGAAAAATTATACCTTGTTATGAAGTTGGTAGAAGGCAACACCATCAAGCAAATAATACAAAAATCAGGACCCTTTAGTCTTGACCTGGCAATAAACATCCTCAGCGACCTGGCTACAGCGCTTACTCATGCCTCTCAAGAAGGTATTCTTCATTTAAACATCAAAAGCTCCAATGTCTTTATCGATTCGGGGGGGAAAGCACTACTCAGTGATTTTGGGCTTAGCAAAGGCATCAATCTGAGTAGCATCCTCGACAAATCGATACCCATCCATGATACCGCTTCCAGCCTAAGCTACTTCGCTCCTGAACAGCTCTACTCCACTATGGGAGAAGTAGGTCCGGCAAGTGATGTTTATGCCCTGGGTATATTGCTCTACGAAATGCTCTGTGGCAAACCCCCTTTTGTTGATAAAGTCCCTATTCTTTTGGCTCATATGCATATTTCGGTCAGCCCGGAACCTATGTTTTACTACCGAAAAGACCTTCCAGCATGGGTCCAGGGCCTATTAGACTCTATGCTTGCCAAAGACCCGCTTCAACGTTTTCCATCCGCTTCCGAGTTTTTATCAGCTCTTCAAGGGTCTTCAAATCAACACACTCCCGCCACTGAAGCTTGTGAGATTTCCCTCAAAGGCACTATCATCCACCACCGTTATCGTATCGATACCCTCATTTCAAAGCCACGCCATAGCATGCTTTATCTGGGTTTCGACCTTCATACCGAACAAAGCATAAGCATTGAAGTTCCCACTGGAAGCAGTCATTTTGTAAAAATGCAACACCAACGAGAACTTGAAACTCTTCGACAAATCGACCATCCTGGTTTCGTCAAGATCATAGATATAGTGGATGTAAATGAATTTCAATATATCATTCGCGAATATGCCCAAGGTCAAAAACTAAGCCAGATACTTCAAAATGAGCCAATGAATGTCGAAAACTCCCTCCTGGTCATGTTAAGCATTCTTGACGGCATAAACTATCTCCATCAACGTGGGTTGCTTCAACGAGAAATCACCTCAGATATGGTTACCATCACACCCGATTTCCAGGTTAAAATTACCAGTTTTGTGCTGAGTAAAGTGGGAGATGCCTCCTCCCTTTCCAGTGGAAGCTTTCAAGAAGACCTGGAATACACACCTCCCGAAAAAATCACACAATCCATCTATGATTATCGGTCCGAAGTTTATTCACTTGGCATTCTTTTCTTTGAGCTCTTGTGTGGAAAAGCACCCTTCACCTCAGGAATTCCCGTCGATATCATCCACATGCACCTCAACAAAAAAGCAGTTTTCCCTCCAAAGTTCAAAGATAGCATTCCAATCTCCCTTCAAGAGATTGTTTTAAAGGCCCTCGAAAAAGATCCTGAGAAACGCTTCCAAAGCGTTAAAGAAATGCACGACATGGTGCAGGACTACCTCCTGTGCCCCCCAAAATAATTTCTTACACCCGCCATACTTCCTAAGTATTACCCTTTATTTTTAAATAACTCTACCTATAATACTATAGCATATAGCAGATACATGAGGTGATGGCTTATTTTATACAATACTATAGGAAATTATGAGCTTAATGAGATCGTTGGCAAGGGAGGATCTGCTGTAGTATATCGTTCTCATGATCCAAAGCTCAAAAAAGCTGTTGCAGTTAAAGTTATCAACTCCAAAATAAGCAAAAATGAACACTTTTTCAAGCAATACCACAAGCAGGTTGAAACACAGAAAACCCTCAAGCACCCTCATATCGTCCCCGTGCATGAGCTGGCATACGACAAAGGCTCATTTTACCTCGTCTCCAACTTTATCCAAAGCCAGAATATTCGGCAAATCATCCAACAGCATGGAGTCTTTTCTCTCTCGCAAAGCCTGGATATTCTTCATCAAGTCAGCCTGGCGCTATCCTATGCCCATCAAAAAGGCCTGATGCACTTCAACCTCAAATCCTCCAATATTTTGCTGGATTCATACGGCAAAGCCTACCTCACCGATTTTGCTTACACTCAAAACATATCACTCAAAACCATCCTCGAAGACAAGGTCGAAACTGATGATATCTTCGGCACCTTCGGCTACCTTGCCCCCGAGCTTCTATATCCCTCTCTCGGACCACCCTGCGAAACAAGCGACATCTACTCACTGGGAGTGATCCTATTTGAAATGCTGAGTGGGCGACTACCCTTTTGCGAGCAAAGAACCCCCATCACTCTCGCCCACATGCATATCGCTATCAATCCGCCCCGACTTGCCAAGCTCCAACCCAAGCTCCTCCCTCAGGTAGATCAAATGGTGATGAAAATGCTCAACAAAGATCCCATGCAAAGATTTTTATCCATCAAAGAGCTTCAACGCTACCAAGAAACCATCAAAACCGTGCTCAAACAGTTTGAAGTACCTGCAAATCAAACACAAACTCCCATGATCGAAATCATTGCCCAAGACCATTCTTTCTCGCAAAGCTATTCCGACTTCAGCAAATCGTTTCATCGAAACTCCACCAACATGCTAGCCCGACCCAGCTTAGATCCGGAGCAAAACTTCGAAAATCACACCATTCAAGAACGATATCGGGTCGATAAGCTTATACATCGCTTTATTCTTAGCAACTTTTATCTGGGCTACGACCTGAAAGAAGACCTTCCAGTAAGTATTCAGATCGCCAACTTTTCAAGTCCTGCCTTTAATCTGCGCATACAAAAAGAATACGAAAAAATGAAAAACATCCAACATCCTGCTTTCCTTCAATTATTAGACCTGATAAAAGAAGAAGAGCGAATTTGCATTATCAGAGAAAGCACTTCAGGTCGCCCCTTCACTCTGATAGCACAAAGCAAAAAACTCAAGCTGGACCAAGTGGTCAGAGTCTCCATTAACCTTTTGGAAGTTTTGGCCCATTTGCATCAGCAAGGAATACTCCATCGCGACCTCAACTCAAAAGTAATATATATTTGCAAAGATTATCATATTCAACTGGTCAACCTGGTCATCAGCAGAAGTGAAGATGAATCATCTGTTTCCAGTGGAGCCTTCATGGGCATGGTACAATACGCTGCCCCCGAGCAGGTGGCATATTCTCATTACGACATCCGTTCAGACCTTTACTCAGTTGGAGTCTTGATGTTTGAACTGCTGACTGGAAAGCCCCCCTTTGATTCCGACCAACCCATTGAAGTAATGGACATGCTCATCAAAAAAAGCCCCCGTTTTACTGAAACCTGTCAAAAAGATATCCCTATCAGCCTTCAGTCGATAGTTCTAAAGACCCTGTCAAAGAATCCCGATCACCGCTACCAAAGCGCAAACAGCCTTATAGAAGATTTGAAAGATTTTCTCATAAGCTACACCAACGCCTGCCAATTTCCCTGCCCTCAAGCTTCACCCTACCTCAAACCCCCACCGCTTCCCGCTAAACCCAAAAAAAGTCGCAGAGGTACCTAGACTTCGCGACATTAAACATACGTTTTGTTGTCTGAGTTATAGTTCCTGTCGTCGGAAAAATATCAAGGTCAGCACGAGTGCCAGCCCAATTAAACCCAAAACTATCGCACCTGGCCATAAAGCTTTCCCTGCCCCAGCCACTCCCATCACGAGCTCCATACCAAGGCTATTAAAATAACCTGGAAGAAGGGCCCCCACGCGAGGTAGGGTGCCCGTGAGTGCTATAAGCGTAAAAACGACAAAGCTTCCCACCGCAGAAACAGTATGGGATCTAGCCAAAGCACTGCAAAGCAGGGTTAATGCTATCATCAGCACGCCATACAGCCAAAACAATAGAAAGGCTATCGGTGCTCCAGGGTTTATAAACTCAGGAAAAAGCAAGTAGGTGTAGTATAAGCAAGCTCCCACAGCCAAGAGATAAGTCAGCGAAAAAACAAGCAATGCAGAAAAAAACTTACCCAGGATAAAAGCAGTTCGAGATAAGCCCTTGGTCAGAGTCATCTGGACGGTGCCCTTCACTTTTTCGTCCACTACCAAACCCATAAAAGTCATCACCACGATCAAGATATTCAAGCTATACATATTCTTAAAAAATTGAACATAAGCGTCAAGATAAGTAGGGTCAGGAAGTTTAAGATCCAAGTTCCCAACCCCTGCAATAATCTCATTGATATACTTCGCACTGAGTGGGCTCAGCAAACCAAAGAGCAAAAAAGAAAAACACAGAATGAGCAATTTGGTCGTTTTGACATACTCCATCAGCTCTTTTCCAAAAAAGGCTCCCACACTTCTGCTATTCATTTCCCTCACGACTCCTTCACCGCGTTTAGAAAGATATCCTCCAGCGAAGTTTCGAGTAGTACAAACTTTCTCAAGCCAAGCTCCATCTGGCTCAAAATTGCAGGAACCTCATATTGGGCTTTTTCCAGATCGCGTGCTCCAAGGAGTATCTCTTCTCCCCTCTCTTGTACCTGCTCCACCCAGTCCAAAGCGCTGAGGTATTGCACAAACTCAGCTTTTCGTTCCGTGCTTTCGAGTTCCATCTGGATAGACCTGGACCCGGCAAGACGTTTTAACTCAGGCATAGTACCCTCAATCAGTTTTTTCCCTTTGTGCAATATCACTACCCGATCGCACACACGCTCCACATCAGCCAAAATATGACTTGAGAAAAAAACAGTCGTTTTTCCAGCCAGTGAAGCGACAATCTGCAAAACCTCTTTTCTGCCGATAGGATCCAGCGCAGAACTTGGTTCGTCCAATAGCAAGACTCCAGGATCATGAATCATCGCCTGGGCTATACCGAGACGCTGTTTCATTCCACGAGAATAGCTCCCAATTCTCTTTTTTACTCCCGACAGATCCACCAAAGCCAAAAGCTCTCTAATGCGAGTTTTCAAGCTTGCTGAATCGATGCCAAAGAGCTTGCCAGAAAAACACAAAAACTCCTCTGCATTCATCCAGTCGTAAAAACTGGGTACATCAGGCAAAAAACCGATATGTTGACGGTGAGAGATGCTTGCAAAGCGCACTTCTTTCCCGCAAATCCGAATTTGTCCCCCATCGGGTCGAGAAAGCCCGGTTAGCATCCTGATTGTGGTCGTTTTCCCAGCACCATTAGGGCCCAAAAAGCCATAAACCGAGCCAGCAGGAACAGCCAAATCCAAGTCATTCACTGCTTTAATTCCGTTAAAACTCTTATGCAATTTGAAGGTTTCTATTGCTAATTGAGCTTCATCTGTGCTTAGTCTCATCTAATACTCATCTCCTCGGAACAATAGATAAATGATAGGACCCAGAATCCCTCCCAAGAGGATAATCAAACCCCAAAGAAGCTTATTGTTGAATCGGACTTTTTCTCTCTGCACCAGTTGAATGAGGCAATAAACCTGCAAGCCAAACTGGAGCGCAAACACTGGCCACAAATAGGGCAAGATTTTTACAAACTCATCCATAGCCACCTCCAATAATGTCGCAGAGGGACCTTGCACTTGCGACATTTTATAACAAAAAAGAACCGTCCCAGTTGTTGTAGTCCTTCGACTTACCCCTATAGCATACCGCAAAACACCCCACTTCGTCAATTGTTCATCGCTTCAACTTAGCCCCTCGTCACTCTCGCAAGGAAAAAAAAGCTCTGTATAATGAAAGATAGAAAAGGGGGTAAGAGCATGGATTTACTTAGATCAAAAAAGGGTTTCATCTGTGACATGGACGGCGTAATCTACCAGGGAGACCACCTCATTCCTGGAGTCAAAGAGTTTGTTGACTGGCTGTATCGTGAAAAAAAAGAGTTCCTTTTCCTCACTAATGGGAGCGGAAAAACCCCCAAAGAACTCCAAAAAAAGTTAGAGCGTATGGGCCTCGAAATCAATGAAAGCCACATCTATACCAGTGCATTAGCTACCGCTAAATTTCTAAGCCGTCAAAATCCTGGTTGCACTGCTTATGTCATAGGTGATCCTGGTCTTCACAATGCACTCCACGACGTCAGCATCACCTTAAACGATATCAACCCCGAATATGTAGTCATTGGTGAAACCATCAACTATACCTACGACAAAATCTGTCGAGCCATACATCATGTATTCAAAGGAGCCAAGCTGATTGGTACCAATTCTGACATCACTGGCATCACCGAACATGGCATTATCCCAGCATGTCGCGCCTTACTCGCCCCCATCGAGGCAAGCACAGGGAAAAAAGCATACTACGTAGGAAAACCCAACCCCTTAATGATGCGAACCGGCCTCAAAATTCTTGGCATACATTCCGCCGAAACCGCAATGATTGGAGACCGCATGGACACCGACATCATCGCAGGCATCGAAAGCGGTCTGGACACCGTTCTGGTGCTTAGTGGAGTCACCACCCGTGAAGCAGTGGAAAAATATCCCTACCGACCTCGTTTGGTCCTCAACAGCGTGGGTGAGATCCCTAGCGAATAGGGCAAAGCAGAAAATTCCAATGCCATATTCAGGGCTTAGATTTCAGTTATTTAGACATATTTTACATTTTAGATTCCAATATGTATATAGACCTTGACCATATAGCCATCCTAAAACAAGATATGTCGCAAAGGGACCTTGCACTTGCGACATTTTTCCTTAGGCTAGACTAGTGAGTCAATACCCCCGTCCCTCCGACTCAAGCCCATTGTTTCAAAGTTTTTTTCCACTTACAACAAAAAAGAACCGTCCCCATTTGTTAGATCTAACAAATGGGGACGGTTCTTTTTTGTTCTTAAACGAAAGGAGCTGAAAAGTATGAATAGCTTTTTAACTTTAGAAGACAAGCTTGCCCTTCCCTTTATTTCGCAAAAACGCATGGGAGAGCTTCAAGCACGAATACCCCAGGTGCACCAAGCGCTTCATGAGGGCACCGGTCCTGGAAATGAATACCTGGGCTGGCTTGATCTGCCCGAAAACACCAGCGAAAGTCTCCTTCAGGAAATTCTTAACCATGCCAAAAAAGTTCGTGAGCAATGCGATCATTTTATCCTCCTTGGCATCGGCGGTTCCTACCTTGGAGCTCGATCTGCCATTGAAATTCAACAAGGGCTTTTCATGCCAAACAGCCATTCGCTGCCCCAAATTGACTACGCAGGGCATCATCTCAGCGCTCCAGCTCTCAGCCAAGTCCTGAGCCAACTGGATAAGCACTCCATTGTCCTCAACGTCGTCTCCAAATCAGGCACTACCCTCGAAACCAGCATCGCCTTCCAGCTCTTGCACGACTACATGAAAAAACGCTACAGCCCCAAGGAACTCCAGCAACGCATCATCGTCACCACTGATCCCGTGAAGGGTAGTCTGCGCCAACTCGCAAAATCCTCCAATTACACCACTTATCCCGTTCCTGCCAACATAGGAGGTCGCTACTCGGTGCTTTCCCCCGTTGGGCTCTTCCCCATGGCAGTAATGGGTTTCGACATTCACAACTTACTCGAAGGAGCCCGTCAAGCCCAGAAGGATTTCAGCACCCCGGATAATCTCGCTTCCCGTTACGCTCTCCTGCGAAATGCTCTGGACTCCAGCGTCATCCGCATAGAAGCCTTATCCACTTTTGAACCCAGCCTACACTACCTTGCTGAATGGTGGAAACAGCTTTTTGGTGAAAGCGAAGGAAAAGAACACAAAGGTTTCTTCCCTGTCAGCCTTGCTTATACCACCGACCTGCATTCTCTCGGGCAATACCTGCAAGATGGTCAGCGTCAAATCCTGGAGACCTTTCTGAGTATTCAACAGCTTTCCCCACCCTACGCCCAACTCACCCATCCACAAAACGGACAAAGCATCGAAGCTCTCAATCACATCGCTCTCCAAAGTACTCTACAAGCCCACAGCGAGGGTCAAATCCCTTGCTTGCATCTGAAGCTGAGTGAAATCAACCCTTTCACCCTCGGATACCTTTACTACTTTTTCCAAAAAGCTTGTGCCTACAGTGCATATCTGCTGGGCGTCAATCCCTTCGATCAACCTGGCGTCGAGTGCTACAAAAAATACATGTCACGCTAATGTCATACTAAAACACCCATTTTAATCACGCAGAGGGACCTTGCACTTGCGACATTTTGTCCCCGCTTGTTGCGTAAATTGTTATGCTATAATATAGTTATGGAAAAAGCGTGGATGGATGGGATCAGACAATGGTGGGAGGCTTTGGTGCATCGACATGATTCCGAGGACCCAACCACGAAACACAACCTATCCCTCAAGTATCATCACTCCCTACGCACCCAGGAAAACACCCAAAAGCTAGCCCAGTCCCTTGCCCTCTCAGAGCACGAGCAAGACCTAGCCAGCCTCATTGGCCTTCTTCACGACAGCGGTAGATTTCCCCAGTTCTACCACTATAAAACCTTCCGCGACCGCGCCAGCAGAAATCATGCCCTTTGGAGCGTCCAGCTCCTGGAAGAAGAGAAGGTGCTTCACAAGCTCAAAGAAACAGAAAAACAATGGATCCTGAGCGCCATCACCAATCATAATCGCTTTCAACTCGAGGCGGGGCTTGACGAAAAAAGCACCCTCTTCTGCCACTTGATTCGAGACAGCGACAAACTCGACATTTTCCGCGTCATGTGCGAAAACCAGTTCATTCTCGACTTTGAGCCCACCGACCACATTTCCCCCAAAATCCTCCAAGCAATACAAAACCACCAGTGCGCCCTAAACCAGGATGTCCGCCACGAAGCAGATTTCAAGCTCCTTCAGTTATCCTGGGTATTCGACATCCACTACCCCTGGACTCTCCAGCAATTGCACCAAAGCGGACTGCTCCAGCGTTTTTACCAAACCATCGCCCCCTCACCCGAAGCCGATTTAGCCTGGGAAATCGTGAAAGACTATAAGATAAAGGATTCGGGAGGAGCCAATGAAACAAGCTAAACTGCTATCTTTTTTACTCAGCGCTATACTGACCTTCACTTGTTTCTCCTCCTATTCCCTTGCCTATCCCATGCCAGTCCTGGAACCCTATCTCCAGGTGGCTCAAAAATCCAGCGGAATCTCAGCCTATGAATATGTCAAAGCTCTAACCACCGAGGAAATGGGAGGCAGACAGTCCGGCACCAGGGAAGCAGATATAGCCGCTGAATACATCGCCCAGCAGTTTAAAGACATCGGTCTCCGCCCCTACTCCGCTTCCTCCTATTTTCAAGAAGTCGAGGTGGACTACTTCGAGTTGCTTCCACCAATCCATTTTGCCTGTCAAAACCGCAGCAATACCCTACAAGGAAGATACCGAACAGACTACATGGTTTTCCATTACAGCGGAAAAGGGAAAGTTGACACCAAAGCTGTTTTCGTAGGATATGGCATTCAAGCTCCGGAGTTGAAGTATGATGAATATAAAAATATCTCGGTCAATAAGAAAACGGTCTTTATGTTGCTCGATCTGCCTTCCTTTATTTCAGAAAAAGATAAGCGATTCACTTACTATCAGCGAATAGTCACAGCCTTTTACGAGGGAGCCCAGGCAGTAGTTTTGCTTCTTAAAGACAAGCAGAGCCCTCCCTTTGGATTTGATATGAAAATGTCTCTGGGTTGGGATGCCAAAATTCCTGTCCTCATCGCAAGCAGTGACTACTCCAAAACCTTGCTCAAAGCTGAGAATATCGACCTGGAGAAAACTATAAGCACCATCGAGCAAACAAGGATGCCCCAAACTAAAGCGTTAGATCTGAAAGTCCAAATCGAAGTCAACTTCCTTTCAGAAAAAAGAAAATCTCAAAACGTGATAGGCTACATCCCCTCTATTGATCCAAAAAATACCGAATCCCTCCTGATCACCGCTCATTACGATCACCTGGGTAGGGATCAAATCCTCAACACAATTTATCACGGAGCCAACGATAACGCATCGTCCACAGGTTGTGTAATCGAAATCGCACGAAACCTGATGCAAAACAACTGTCTTCCTTCGATCAATCTGGTGTTTATTGCTTTCACAGGCGAGGAAGTAGGGCTTCTGGGCTCCTATGCCTACGTCGAGAGCCCTCTTTTTCCGCTCAGGAAAATTAAAGCGGTGCTCAACATGGAAGAAGTGGGTACCTTTGTAGGTGATAATATCGCGGGAACGAGCTCTCAAATCTATCCCGAATTGGGCACCATGATCAGAAAAAGCTCCAATTTGTTAAACAGCAAGATAAATATCATTCCAGAGCTTCTTTATCCTGGCTCCGACCATTGGCCCTTTCATGAGTTGGAAATTCCTACCGTCTGCTTTGCCAAGCTTCCTTTGCCCAATGGCTACCCTGAATACCATAAAACCAGCGATACCATTGAAATAATTAGTCCAGAAAGCCTGGAGATCTTCTGCCATTTAGTTAGCTTGATGGCCTTATCCTACAGCAAGGCAAGCTTTTTTGATTTCTCCAGTCTGCCCTTAAGCAACACCTCCGGTCACCCTTTTATACTTACGCGGGTCCCTTTTTATGCTCCAAACGAAGATCTCAGCATAGAGATCAACAAGCAGAGCTATGCGATCTCTACCGAAGAGCACCGCAACAAAGAGTTAAGCCTCTTTATCCCGTTAAAAAGAGGCACCACTGCTGTTCTAATTGAAATCAAATTCAAACAAAAAAAGCTTTCAGAAATGGACTTCACCATCCGTGGAAACACTCAGGAAAAACTTAGGGCAGACTTCAACCAGGATCTTCAAATGAACCTACTTGACCTGCAAGCCTTCAGCAGAAAATGGGAGAGCCCAGCTCCACCCTACTCCAATTCCTCTCTCTACGACCTAAACCAGGATCAAGTCATCAACATGGAAGATTTTCACCTCTTGCAAGGCTATTTGTCCCCGCTTGTTAGGTTTTTTTAAGCCTTGGGGTGACGGGTGAAAAAATCCCAGATCACTCGAGTAGCGTCCAGCGCGTCCATGTTCTTGGTGCTTCCAGCCAGAATCTCGGGAAGTTGCGTCTTGCCCCCTGGCCAGTGGTGTCCAAGCCCTTTGATATAATAAACTTCCATGCCTTGCGATGCATTCACTGGAAAAAAAGAATAGTGCTTAACTTTATCATCATCGCGGTGAACCTTGGCATCCTCCGCACATTTCAGCATCGTTTTCCATTTTTTGAGCATCTCTTCCACCGGAGGCTTGGTTCCATAATACTTCCCTGCTATTCGGGTGACTCCACCTTCCATAGGATTCAGCGGGTCTTTCGTGCCTGTAAAATAAATCAAAGACACAGGAGAAGAAAATATAGGCTCTTCCAACCAATCGGTCGATGCCACAGGAGCAATCCCAGCTATCAGCCCCGAAAGTTCTCTTCCCACGCGGAAAGACATCGAACCCCCATTGCTGAATCCACTGGCATATATTCGTTTGGAATCGATGTTAAACTGGCTCTGAAGATACTCGATCATAGCCTTTACGAAATGAACATCGTCCACCCCTTTTATCACCGCGGTTAAATGAGTTCTTTTAGACCCATCGTTCCAGGATTGCCCATTAGTGCGAAAATCAGCAGGAACATCCGGTTTGGCTCTCGTGCCTTCGGGATACACAAGGATAAAAGCTTCTTTGACAGCCAGCTCAGTCCAGCTTGTTTCCCAGGCAACACCCTCTGCGGTACCTCCTCCTCCATGAAAAACAAACACGAGAGGATAAGCCCTTGCCTTATCCAGGGGTGAGGGGAGATAGGCAAAAAAAATCCTCTCTCTGCCATCCACTTCCAAGCGATACTCCTGCAACTTAACTTCATTCGATTCCTTGCCAGCTTCTTTTCCCGTCAACAAGAGGGAAAGAAACTTTGCATCATTAAACTCGCTTCCTTGTTCCAGAGCTTCATTGATTCCACCCGCCTGACGCACTACCACCCATTCCGCGCTCTTGCTGATATATAGGCGTTGCCCACCGGCACCCGCAGCCCTGACCAAATCCTTGGGAATAGCGGGATTGTCCCAGAAATAGTTGCGTTCAATCATGGGGTTTTTATCCCTAATCTCTTTAGAAATCTCGCGGTTGAGCCACCAGGTCAAGCCATAGCCAGGATTGGCAGTAGATCCTACAAAGCACTCTGCAAGCAAAAGCGGATCGAGTAAAAGCTTGCCCTTCCACTGCCCTTCGTTGCGTACAAATTCCCCAAACTTCGCCCAGTCACCTGCGGTAAGATAAGCCCCGGAAGGCAGATGCGGGTTGCCATCCTGGTCCCTTCGCCAATAACGATAGGATATCCCCAGGGGTTTAAACAGCTTTGCGTTGAGATAAGCCAGGGGATCCGTCCCCAAAGGCTCAAGCTTTCTGCGCATGATCTCTCCAAAAATCTGAAAAGGAGCCGAATCATACATGAAGACTAATCCAGGCTTGTATAGGGCGGGAGCTTTCAAAGCCTCTTTATAGGAAGGCACATCGCCTGCCTTGTATTTTCCATTAATTCCACTGTTCAGAGAAAGTATCTGTCGAAGCGTGATGGTGGACTTGATGGGATCAGCTTTCCATTCTGGCAAGGTATCCACTGCCAACTCGTCCCACTGCATCAAGCCATCCTGCACTGCAAAAGCGGCCATAACTCCTGAAAAACTTTTCGTCCCGCTGGCAAGCTCATGAGGTTTACGTGCAAAGCCTCCATTTGCATAGGATTCATAAAGCTTTTTGCCCTGATGATATATCATAAAGGAAATCCCTTTTTGTTCTTCGTGATACGTTTGGGCAAGGGAAATATTTTTAGGCAGGAAAGTTGGCTTTTCTTCCCCCTGCACAACATCCGCTCCAGGTATCGCAAACACCACTGCAGTAAGCACCAGAGCCAGCACCAGGCACAAACTTCGCCTTCTCATACTTCCCTCCCAAAAAAATCCGTTTGCATCCTATACTCCCCAAAGTCCCTAAAAATTACACTAAACAATTGTCGCACGGAAACTTATGTCGCAGAGAGAAATGCACCTTGAGCCGTTTTGTGTGATACAAAAAAGTGAGTCAACACCCCCGTCCCTCTGACTCAAGCTCATCAATTCAAAGTTTATGCCAGTTGTTAACAATCGGGGACGTACCCCATTTGTTAGCTACTTTACTTTTTTTGGCACCAGAATACAATGCAAGTATGGAAAAATGGCTACATATTACAAGCGGTGATATATCGGGAGAGTTGATTCGATCGTCAGAGCTTCCTGGAGAGGTTTTGGTGATTCACGACATTCTGTACGAAGAGGTGCGCACTCCTGGCTTTCCCAACGAGGCTGACCTGCAAAAACGTGCCCGTTTCCTCGAAAAGCACACCGACGGAGGCATCCCCTACGAGCAACTGCTTTCCATGCTCCACACTCAGTATGCCAAAATCCTAAGCTCAAAAGACTTTGACCAAACCATCCTTTGGTTTGACGCCTGCCTTTTCGATCAAGCCATGCTTGCCCATATCCTCGCCTGTTTCAAGGAAAACACTCCGCCCTCGCTTTCGCTCATTTGCATTAATGCTTTTCCTGGCATAGAGCCCTTTGACGGCCTGGGTCAACTCAGCCCGGAACAAATCCGCAGTCTGATCGATCTCAAGGCCCCCGTTACCCCCCAGCAAATGCAATATGCAGTGGAAGTAGATCGCGCCTTTGCCCAGCAAGACCCACAAGCCTTAAGAGAGCTGGCTCAAACCTCCGTTGCGCCCCTGCCCTTTATGCCCTCTGCCATCCAACGCTGGCTGGAAGAGCAAGCCACAGAGCATCAGCCCCTGGGTAAGCTGGATCGCCTCATCCTGCAAGCTATCGACCGGGGATACCATCGCCCCATGGACATTTTCCACGAAATCCGCCGTAACGAAAGCCATCCCATCTACTGGGGAGACTCCATGCTATGGGAAAAAATCAACGATCTACAAGATCGCAACCCCCCGCTCTTAAAAATCCAGGGACCCACTCAACGGCTACCTCAATGGGGACCAAAAGAAGCCCTGGTCAACTACCTCGTCACCCGAGCCTAACAATCGGGGACGGTTCTTTTTTGTGCTTGAAACGTTTGTATATATCGCTATCAAGTCCCCGATGATCCCCCAGCTCTAGCTTTCCAGTTCTATTTCCAGCGATACTTATCGTCGTCACGCGCAGACCAGTGGAAGGTTTCTCCAAGCTGTTCTGCCTCCATATCAACTTTCATCAAATAAGGGCTATCAAGGGTTAGTATTTCTTCGTAGTCATCTTCAGTCGCAACCATGTTTTTGATTTCCTGATACTCATATCCATTAAACTGCATAAGGGTTAAGTACCTATCAACGCTACCCCCTCGCCAGGTAAAGATAAGATCATGAAAACCATGGGTCTTCTCATGCAATACATGCAAAGTTCTGAAGTGCATCTCCCCCACAAAAAGATAACCATCAGGTTCGATTTGATAGACCAAATAACTCGACCCACCAGTTCCCCCATAAGTCATAATAAAAAGCTCAGGGACTCCCTCTCCTGTGATATCCAAATAAAAGCGAGATAAATAATGGTAACCCATCTCTTTGTATTCTTCTTTAAGTTTTTGGTAGGGGTCACGTTCGAAGGGTCTGTCTTTTCCTATGGACTGCTTGGATATTTCCTTTTCGGGTCTTATCCATAAATATTTTCGCTCAATGCTAACTCCCTGGTTTTTTAAGGACTCAAACTGTTTCTGTGATGTCCTCACTGTCAAAAAGTCCTTACCTTTCGAGGAGCGTTCCTTTCCCAAGGTAATCCCAAATCCCTCGGTCTGGAGAATCTCCTCAATGGTTGAGTCTTGATAGTCAAAAATCTGACTCAAAAAAGTTCCATCCTTCACGTCCAGTGCAGGCTCATAATCATGATTGGAAAGATCTTCCTCCTCTTCTTCAGCGACTACTTTTTCAACTTCACTGATCTTGGCAGGCTCGGTCTCAACTAAAGGTATGTCTTCCTTCTTCTCATCAAGTACTGAGTTTTCCATGATGCTTTCAGAGGCTAAAGGAGCTTTTTGCTTCGGAGCACAGGAAGATAAAGCCCCATTAACAAAGCAAAACATAGCAAGACACAATGCAAACATAGCAACTTGTTTTCTATGCATCATTGCCCTCCTGTAAACTTAACCACATTTCCAAACCCATTTCTTTTATCTTCATCATATTATCAAATGCCTGTCGATGTAAATTGCTCCCGTCATGATAAAACCTGAGCAGTTCAGGGCATGGAAAATCATCACAAACTCCACAATGGATTAAACCTTTTTCCATAGCACAATATCTAGTGGGGCAATCTATCAATAGCTTATCATCCAGCCTGCATCCACTGCAGTTTAAGTTTGCCATAAAATTCTTGCAGGACCCGCAGTAAATTCCACAGAAAGACATCTTTTGAAGGTTTTTCATTAGTTTCCCTCTTTCTTTGTGATCCCCCAGCTCTAGCTTTCCAGTTCTTCGATCGTGGTATCAAAATAAAGCAGGTTGCCATCCAAATCGCGTATAAAAAAACTTCCGCTTCCATCAGGGTTAACAGCCTCTAACTCATCAATGGCAACCCTTTTAACCTCAAACTCCTTAAGAAGCTCCCCGATATGCCCTCCGCGAAAATTCAGTAAATTTTCCTTAATATGCCCCTGAAACAAACCAAGATAAAAAGCTCTATGCTTTAATATCACCCATCCTTGCACCAAATGATCTTCCACAAGTTCAAACCCTAACTCAAGATAAAACGTACATGCTTTCTTAATATCTTTCACATTCAAACACAAAGACGCATTTCCAATGTTCATCCTTGCCTCCTTAGCTCCAGGTCTTCTGGCATAACATCATTATATAACTTTACCCCAAAACCCATGACATTCTCTCCTTTTTTTTGAGCTTTTTTGATTTACAATGGCAGTATAGAGTTAAAATTTTTTACTATCGAGGAAGCTATGGATCAAAAAAAAGTAGGCAAGTGCGGCTTATACTGCGGAGCGTGCCCCTTTTATCTCGCCACCGCAAGTCCGGAAGTAAAAGAGTACCTGACAGAAAAATGGGGGGAATGGGAAGAAGCCTGGTACTGCAAAGGCTGTGGGGATTTGGATGAAAAATCCTGGTGCTTTGGGTGTAAAATGCTATCCTGCCTTGAAGAAAAGGGCTTAACACACTGCTCCGAATGCGTCGAGGAGCACTGCGAAGAAGTCGAGGAATTTGACAACGATGACTGTCTCCATCACAAAACAGCTCGAAGCAACCGAGAACGAGTCAAAAATATGGGATGCCAAGCCTGGCTGGAGGAAGAGATTAAACACTGGACCTGCTCCAACTGCGGAAGTCCTTTTATGTGGTACTCTGAAAATTGCTACAAATGCGGAAACAAAGTGGAGGGACTAAAAAAATGAACCGAGTCGTGCATTTTGAAATCAGTGCGGATAATGTAACGCGAGCTGTCGAGTTTTACAGCAAAGTGTTTGACTGGAAGATTGAACAATGGGAAAGCTCTGAAGAATACTGGCTGACTATCCCTCCCACAAAAAACGCTCGAGGGATCGACGGGGCCATCAAAAACCGAACACTCCCAGCGGGTTCAGGCACCGTCATCACCATTTCGGTGGATAGCATCAACCAGCGACTCGAAAAACTCATCCAGGCAGGCGGAAAGCAAGTGACGGAAGTGGAAGAAATCCCCACCATCGGGCTGTTTTGCTACTGCGAAGACACGGAAGGCAACCATATCGGCCTATTGGAAATTTCCAACTACAACACCGAAGGCTGTTAATCCCCTAACAATCGGGGACGGTTCTTTTTTGTTCGAAGCAAACCCGCAAACCACCTACCGATGGGCTTGAGTCAGATACTATGGTTCATGTCAAGCCTAAAAAGGATTAAGTTAAAACCATGGGTCGATAGCCTTCTTTCTTAGTATAGATCTGATGAGCAATGAGGATCATTTTTTTCATACAGGCAATCA
>Ga0208462_1001131_pt1 | contig 19787 bp, 20 predicted proteins | sample AD_SCU001_MetaG_FD_184452 | JGI IMG/M metagenome (GOLD analysis project Ga0208462, IMG submission 184452) | Active sludge microbial communities of municipal wastewater-treating anaerobic digesters from China - AD_SCU001_MetaG (SPAdes) (version 2) | ecosystem: Engineered > Bioreactor > Anaerobic...
CAGTGCCGGCGCGCCATTTGCGACCCCGGTATGCATCCATGCGGGTTATCCGGCCTTCTCGCCCCGGATGCGTTTCCTGCCTCCGCCTGCTGCTTATCCGTGAATGCCGCGCAGGGTGAACGTATCCGCCGGAAGATCCGGTTTAACCGCGCGGGGTCCAGGCCCGGGGGATGCCGTTGCACCGTGGAGTCCGGTAATCAGGAATCCCAGTCTTTTATGGAGAATCTCTGGATGAACGTCTCCACCCGGGGCTCCGCGTCGTCTCCGTGCCTGCGCAGGAACTGCCTGACGTTTGCCGACTCGACCCATCCCCGGTCAAGTTGAGTGATGATCTCATCGATCCGGTCTGACTGGTCGAGGATCATCTTCGCGAGCGGATCGTCGATCATCTCCGCGTATCCGACAATCACCTGCAGCGGGTTCCTGATATGATCTCCGAGGATGGCAAACTGCTCGATGTTCTTCCCGAGCTGCGCGCATGTCTCCCGTTTCAGCTGATCGATGAGTATTCGCTCGGTGATATCCATGACAATCAGCATGATGCAGAGCGGTTGCCCGGCGTCGTTCTGCACGACGCTGCCCGAGACCTGGATGTGGAACGGGGATCCGCCGTTACGCACCCCGATTGTCTCCTCCGTGATCGCGTGATTTTTACGGAGAAGATCCGTCACTTTTTTGCCGATGGCAGGGTTTGCAAAGAATATCTCAAGGCTCCTCCCCGCGAGCATCTCCCCCCGCTCGTACCCGAAGATCGAGGCAAAGCCCGGGTTGGCATACATGATCGTCCCGGCAAGATCGGTGATGAGGATCCCGTTGGTCGATGACTCAAGAGCACTCTCCTTGATCTTGAGTTCTCTCTCGGCCTGGAGCCGGTCGGTGATATCCCGTGCAATCGCTACGATATACTGCTTGTCGCCAAAAGTGACGGATCGGACGGTGATCTCCACCGGGGTCTCACGGCCCTCCCGCGAGACCAGCGACGCGATGCAGGTCCAGCGGGACGCGGGCAATTGTTCGCAACTCCTCCTGGCGAACTCATCAAATGCGGCCCTCTTCTGCGGGGAGATCCAGTTACTGAACGGTGTCGCAAGCAGTTCTTTCTTTGAGCAATCCAGGTACATTCCCGCAGATGCGTTAACATCCGCAAGTCTCCCGGTCTCTGCGTGGATCAGGAATATCGCGTCGTGCGTCTGGTCGAGCAGGGCCCTGAACCGTTCGAGTTCCGCAAGCCGGCTCTGGAGCTCCGGGTAGTAACTCTTGTGCAGGGATGTCTCTCCAAGGCCGATGATCTTCTCCCGGAGCGTATCCGGGTCGTCGGGAGGTTCAGAGTGCATGCTCATAGATCCGCTCGATATCTTCGCAGGTGAGCCTGCGCGGGTTCGTCACCAGACAGGGATCGGCGTATGCTCTCCGGGCAAGGGTGGGAATAGCATCCTTACGGATACCGAGCTCGGTGAGGGTCGCCGTGATGCCGATCGACCTCCGGAACGCCGCTATCTCCCCGGCAGGGGTCGTCTGTTCGCCCGGCTCCCGGTCAAAAATTGCTCCTATCCGGTCGTAGCGGTCCGGCGCGGCTTCGTAGTTGGCCGCAATCACGTGCTCAAGGAGGAGCGCGTTGCACCGACCGTGGGGGAGGTCATAGACCCCTCCAAGACCGTGCGCCATCGCGTGCGTGGCACCGAGGCTTGCATTCGAGAACGCAAGTCCGGCGTGAAGGCTGGCAAGGAGCGTCGAAAACCGCAGTTCCAGGTTTTCGGGGTCTTCGATGACCGCGGGCAGCGCGCTGTGGATGAGCCGTATCGCCTCGAGGGCGTGCAGGTCGGTCATCGGGGAACTGGCATTCGATACATAGGCCTCGATCGCGTGGCAGAGAGCATCCATGCCGGTATCCACGGTCAGTTCCAGGGGCATCGTCGTCAGCGGTCGTGGGTCGAGCAGGGAGATGTCGGGAACCAGCGCTTTCGAGACGAGGGCAATCTTACGCCGTCTCATCTCATCCGTGATGATTGCGAACTGAGAGACGTCGGCGGAACTTCCGGCGGTCGTCGGGATGCAGATGAGCGGCGGTGCGGGCACCGGCACCCGGTCGACGCCCTCAAACGTGAGGATATCCTGCATGTTGGAACTCACGATCCCGATACCCTTGGCGCAGTCCATCGGGCTACCCCCGCCGACGGCGACGATACCGTTGCATTCTTCGGAATGATACACCTCCGCGCCCGCCATCACCTGCCCTGAGCGGGGATTTGGACTGATGGCATCAAAGATGGTGAACGGTACCCCCGCCTCCGTCAGGCTCTCTCCGACGGCATCCGCCCAGCCTGCGGCCCGGACGCCTGGATCGGTGACGAGGAGCACCTGTTTCATACCGAAGTTACGCGCATACCGGCCTGCAAGTTGCAATGCTCCATATCCGCAGATAAACTCAGGAACGACGAATTTTCTCAGATCAAGCTGATTTCTCTGGATCATTATCCGGCACCCGGTTGTGAATCGATTCCTGACTGCAAGACCCAATAGTATTCCGGTGGCTGAAATGAGTCCGTTGTTCACCAGGTACGGAACTATATCCATATATACTTTGGCGAAGTAACCAGGGGGTTATCCTGGTCGATTAAAGGGTACTGCTGGATAATGATCAGGGAATTTGTGAAAATCGTAAAATTTTGCGCAATAGGAGATGTAGCGAACCATGATCTCCTGCACCACTTCGATCGGTGTCATGCCATCCCGTCATCGTGGGTATCGACCGCACCTTTATCATGTTGCATGAGGTAGAAGGGGCGCATGGCCGAGAAGAGTCGCCCTCCACTGCCGCCGTTCACGTATGAGACGGCGGTGCAGAAGGTCCGTATGGCTGAGGATGCCTGGAACTCCCGTGATCCCGAGAAGGTCTCGCTTGCGTACAGCATCGACAGCATCTGGCGCAACAGATCGGAGTTCATCAACGGTCGCGAGGAGATTGTCGCATTCCTGCAGCGAAAATGGGCAAAAGAGCTTGACTACCGCCTGATCAAGGAGGTATGGGCGTTCCACGAGGCGCGTATCGCCGTACGGTTCGCCTACGAATGGCACGACGATTCGAACAACTGGTTCCGGTCTTACGGGAATGAGAACTGGGAGTTCGATGAGTCCGGCCTGATGCGCCGCCGCTACGCAAGCATCAACGATCTCCCGATCAAAGAGGGGGAGCGGAAGTATCACTGGCCGCTCGGGCGGCGCCCCGACGATCACCCCGGGTTGTCCGACCTCGGGCTATAAACCTCCCGCCCACGGGCAGGAGGAGCGGGGATATCCCCCGCCTCTTTTATCTCCGGAGGTATCCGGCCGGCCGCCCCGCTCACTCCTCGACGGCGATCTCCGATATGTAGGCCACGCCCACCTTCGCCCGCCGGATACGGGTGTTGTCCTTGAGGTGGCGCATATCGACGAACTCGGCCCCGGTTACGATCCGCTCGATCTGCCGCGTGAGATCGAGGGACGCATCCCACGGCACTCCCCGGAAGATGACGCCGTGGTTGTGGAGTTGCAGCTGCTGCGTCTTCGGACGGTTCCGGTCGGTGAGGGCCGATAGGTGCTCGCCGCTGCAGGCGGAGTAGTCTATACCGAACCCGAAGCTGACCATCGTCTCCCCGCGGTACTTCGGTTCGTCATTCTCCTCGAGCCACTCTTTTGCGTTCTCCTCCGCGTTGATGGGGAGGCCGTTTGCCGGGGACGACGCGGCGATGGGCGAACGCTTCACCCCCAGGCTGCAGACCCCGTCGACGACGGCCCACATGGCAAGAGCGACGACGCCGGAAAAATCGCGCTTTCGCTCCCGGGCAAAGTCAAAGATCGTGCGGTATATGTCGGAGAGCGCGATGCTGCCCTCATCCCCCGCATCGATCGTGACGATCTCGTGAAACGGCCCATAAAGCGTCACGTTGTACCCTGTGTAAATGCAGGGCTTTCCGGCATCTTTCATCGGCGTGAAGAAGTCCGGCGTGGCGTTCCCGTCGGTCGGCAGCCATACCACCGAGCCGTGCAGCGTGATCATCTCCCCGAGGAGCGGGAGCGCATCCGCCACGTTCTCTCCGAGCGCACCGAGCCCGAGCGAGTACGGGAGAGCCGAGAACGGAATCGCACGGATGTCGCTCTCGGTCAGGCGGGCATGCAGCATCTTATCCAGGTCGCCGGTGACCAGGAGCGACGAACTCCGCGTGGAGGCCGGCTCGACGGTATAGGCAACGCCGTCCCTCACGACCGGCGCCCGGACAAGGTCGTTGATGACCGAGAGGCTGTCTTTTGACCGCCTGCAGGCGGCGACGGCCACCTCAAGATCCGGGTAGAGAGAGAAGATCGGCGTCACGCCGGCCATATCGAGGACGCTTTTTGGGTAATCCTGTATTCCCGCGAGGGCCAGCGTGCCGCCTCGTTCCTTCAGGCGCTTCTTTGTGGCGATGAGAATCCGGATGCCTGCACTGCTCAGGTAACTCATGCCGGCAAGGTCGAAGACGACCGACCGGTCGTCGGCCTGCAGGGAAGCCTCCACGGCATCTGCAAGCTGCCCTGCGCCGTAGCCGTCGAGCCTTCCGCGGATCGCAAACGTCAGGATCCCGTCTCTCCTCTCGGTCTTGATGTCCATGTGTATCCCGGTATAGATATCAGGCTGTTGTCAGTTAATCTTTCTCAAATTCGCTCCCCCATCGGCGTGTCGTGCCGGGGAAGACTTTGTCGGGGATCGCCGGAACGGCCCGGCACCGGGGATCTCACATAACCGCGCTCTTGAGTTCTCCGGCGTTTACCGTCGGGATTGCCCCCCGGTTGCAACCGAAGGAAAGACGCCCTCCGACCACCTCGTCTGCGAACGGGGACGGGCGATGTGCTACGGTGCCGGGTTGGGGCGTTCACGCAATCGGTTGCCGTCGGGCTCGACGATACGATGGGGCCGAGGGGAGCCCGTTCCGGAGAGGAACAGGGGCATACCCCTCTTTTTCGGAGTCTCCCGGCAGCTACCGGCGAACACGGTAGCCGGCTCTCGTGAGAGCATCGATGACGGCGCCATCCCATTCCGTGCCGCAGAGCCCGTTCAACGTCGGCTGCACCCGCTCCCAGAGCCGGCTGAGTTCGTCATCGTCCGGGAGGAACGTTGTCTGATACATCACACGTCCGGCCCGTTTTCCCCGCGGGTCGAGGATGAGGAGGCGCCAGCAGCAGTACTCGCGGCAGAGGTCGGGGCGTGTCAGGTGAACCGTGCACAACGCCTTTCCCGTCTTTTCGTCGAATCGTAGAAAAGGGCATGCATCCGGCAGCTCCTCGATACTGCTCCTGTCCTCGAAGAGGGCGATCTTGTCCGGGTCGACCCGCACCTCCTTCACATCCCCGTTATAGGCGTTGTGCACGATGAAGGTGTAGTTGCCACGCTCTTCGATAGTCGCGTGAACGATCCGCATGTGGCTGCAGCAGCTGCCGCACTGACAGCACTTACACGCCACGGGGACCGCCTCCCCAAAGACCGGGCGGTTGGTGTATCGGCATGCTCATTACCCGGTACTACGCATCGCAATGATGAAATACCTGCCGGAAAACCGCCCGGACCACACCTGCAACCGGGCGGTTCCGGAACCGCCGGCGACGGTTGCCGGCCGCCCGGCTCTCGGCGTAGCAGTGCCGGTCACGGCGCAGAAGAATCTTGACCGCCCGGGAGGAGAGGCACGGCCCTCAATGCAGAGCGGGGGGGCGGCGACGGTTGCCGGCCGCCCGGCAGCGCGGAGAGACGAAACGTGCCAGGTGATCCCGCTCTGCCTGCGTACCGCGGAAGGTCGAGGAGATGGCGATGCGGGAGGCATGGTAACGAGGTCTTGACACGTCTGTAGACTAAGGGCTGCTCGGCATAGTAGACGGGATGCTCCCGTTCTCCATTTCTGCTGAGAGCGGATGCAAAACCACATACAGTGCAGGTTTCCTGTTATATCGAACCATCCGTCCCCAGGCCTCTACTTCACAGGCTCCTTTCCCGGGAGGTTGCAGACATAGCCGGCAGGACAGATCGCTGCCTTCGTAGGAAACGAGGCACCGTGACAATCCCGGGGGAAGGTCCGCTCCACCTTCCACGCAGTCTCGAAACGGCCTCCCGACAAGCCCTGCTGATTCACGGCATCCGATAAGAGTGGCAGCAAGCCCGTTTGCACCAAGAATGTATCCGTCCCGGCCGAGAATCACGACAGGGTACGGCATCTGTTCAACAAGCACACGAAAGAGTCCTTCACTCTCGCGGTGGTGTTCTCTCGCAAACCACCGCAGGAGGGCGACGGAGGCCTGATTGATAAATGCCTCGATGATCTCCCGGTTCGTAACAGTGCCCGGCCGGAAGAGCCCGATAAAGATGTTACCAAAAATTTCACCCTTACGGGAGAATCCCATGCAATAAGCGCTGCCGAATTGTAACTTATCCCGGGCCTGCTCGCAGCGCTCCTGCGGGATTTGATGGAAGAACATATCGTAAACCGATGGGATCTCAAAGAGCGTGTTTTTACAGAAGTCAACCTCAGATCGGGGCAGTTTACTGATGGGAAACGACGTCCCGAGCGGATTGTTAATCCCGAGAGCCTTCCAGAAGGTATCGACCTGCTCTTCTCTTCCCGCAACAGCTCGAAGCGTAAGTTCCCTCCGCCCCGAATCGAACGAATTGATGCCGATGATACTCTCCGGGACAAGATCGTAGAGACGATCCGCAATATAGCGGTAGATATCCTCCGAATCCTCCATCTCGATGAACTTCATCGCAGTCCGGGAGAGGAACTGCAGGTTCTGAACCTGCTCCTGTTCGCGCGCCAGGCTCGCTTTGAGGGTATCGCTGGCATCCCTCCTATCGATAGCAATCGCAGCCTGCCGGATGAACGCCTCGATGAGATCCTTATTCGGCAGTACAGAACCGCTTTTCTGACTTATCCCGACGCTTCCGATGAGCCTGCCCTTGGTGACGAGCCCCATCAGGTAGGTGTCGATGCTGTCTGTTGTCTTCGCAATCCGGCTGTGGAGCTCTTCAGGGATCTGTATCTGCAGAAGTCGGGAGTGTGGAGGCATCCTGACGAGGCTTTTACACCGGACAAGTTCCGCCCTATCTGTCTGGTTAATAGGAAACGTCGTCCCCGCAGGGTGCGTTCCCGGGAGTTGCCCGATAACCTCCCGTGCGGCCGGATCCCCGACAACGCTTTTAAGGACGAGATTCTGGTCGGATTCATCGATGATACCGATCCATACCAGTAGCCCGGGAGCAAGCGCGCAGATCTGTCGTGCGACGTAATCGTAGATGTTATGATCTTCGTGCATGTCCATGAAGGCAATACAGGTCTGTGAGAGGAACTCCATCCCCCGGATATAATCGTTGACCTTCGCTGCAGCTTCGCGTTTCTCGGTGATATCCCTGCCCACGCCCTGGCACTCGGAGAGGTGCCCGGACGTATCAAAGAGCGCGCGTACTGTCCATCTATTCCAGCGAATCCGCCCTGAAGGATGACGGATCCGGCATTCGAATATCGAGACAGGATGGTCACGATTCAGTAATAGAATTGCTTGATCTCTGATAGGAGCATCCTCGGTATGGATACAGGGAAGAAAGGGTTTCCCGATAAGGTGCTCCACGCTTTCCTCAAGATACCGGGCATATGCAGCATTCAGAAACGTAGCAGCGCCGTCCGGCATAAACCGGACGATGAACTCGGTCTGGTCTTCGATGATACCCCGGTACCGGGCTTCACTCACCTTCAGCCTTTCCCGATTGGCAACCTGATCGGTGACATCCTCGATGATCAGCGTGATGCCCCGGCCTCCGTCTTCAAATACCGTCGGTATCCGTTTCACGCGGAAGTGACACTCTTTTCCCTGCAGGGCGCAACGCACCCCAATGATCTGGTCCGGTGCGCCGCGCGACTCCGGCGGAGGCAGATGAGCCCGCAGGGCGATGAGAAAGGGATTTTGTGAGTCGTCCAGATCTGTACCGACGACAGATTGCCGATCCTCGCCCAGCACTGCGAGCATCGGTCCATTGACCCTCAATATTCTGTTCTCATCATCGAGAACGACGACCATATCTGAGGAAAAGTCAAGCATCGCAGAGATGGGAACGCGATGGGAGAGGAAGTATACCTTCGCAGTCCCCATCTCCTGCATATCGATCTGCCCGGAGATGAGAAGCATATCAAGATATTTTGCTACGAGGTTCCGGTTCATGTGCATTTTAGAAGAAACGTCCGAGATGGTCATGCCCCTCGGATTCCATTTCAGGTGTTGTTTGATTTGATCCATCCTCTCCTGATCGAGCACGCTCATACAAGGTGATAGGGTGCTGGGATAGTAAATTTTTTTATTTGGCAGGCCTTGAAACGGGTAACCGGGTTTCTGGTAGCTCCCCTCTCTTCCGGCACTGATTCAACATGCTGTCATCCCCGTGGTAAGCCGATTATTGCGGTTGCTCTGGGTGCACGATTACGCCTAAAAATAAGTATATAATAATTTGCATGGCAGATCCTGTTGCATAAGGCAATTGCAGACCAATACGGCGTTATTATCGTGCAAATTTTCATTATAAGGCCGTTAGTAATTTAGTTCAGTCACAAAGCAACTGGCAATGCGCCAGGTGACCACGGGAGAGAGAAGCGATGCAGAAATATGATTTCACCGGCGCCTCGAACGGGGCAGATTGCCTGGTTCGGCAGGCACGGGAAAAGTCGATGCATGGAGATCATACTGCTGCAGTTGAATATCTGATGGAGGCAGTCGATATCGAGCCCAAACACCCGGAGGCGTTTGCTCTGATGGGAGATTGCTGCGACTACCTCGGTCAGCATGAGCAGGCAATCGCGAACTATGATCGGGCACTCGAGCTCGATCCCTATCATGCTGATGCATGGTTCAACAAGGGAATGAGCTTGAGATCGATCGGGAGGAACATAGAAGCAGTGCAGTGCATTGAGAAATCAATCGAACTGTATTGCGGCCGCTGAGGCAGCAGCAAGTTACCACACAGCACAACTTTCGACAAACACCACCACAACAAAGGGTCCGGAAAGCAATCGAGGGAGAAGGGATGCATCCCTCTTTTGAGGTTATGTTAAAGGGCAGGGTAACTGATGAACAATTCCACCGGCATATCGCCGCTCTGTGCTGCCATAGGTATTTCTGTGCCTATCTGTTCGGATCAATGCACCGTCATACCACCGGTTCGGTTAAGGAGCAGAACTGCCGTACTTTGAACAATTGGTTGTGGAATATCCGATGTGCTCTCTTGCCCTCATATCCTTGCCGTTCCAGGTTCCGGGGTGATCTTTGCGCGATGAACGTTCACTCCCTCGCCGAGAACCGTTGGTATCTCAACACAAATTATTTAACTGTTGATCACTTATGGGGGTAATAAGCACATGGCGGTTACCGGGCAGGAACTTTTGATGGTTGGTGATATGGAAAGCAGGAAACAGGTACCGCACAGGTGACACCGTTCGTGAGTCTGCGGGTCTGGTGATGCGGTGCGATGATTTTCCGGAGATACCGGCGATTCGGGTTGAACATTTCAAAAATAGAGCCTGTTTTTCCCGCTCGTCAGGGAAAAGATCGGCCTTCATGGAGTGAAATGCGGGAAACGACTGTAATTCACACGACGGGAGAATGTGAGGTCTTAACTTGAAAGTTACTGAAGATGGAGAACAAGCCGATGATAGTGCTCTATCTATCGTTCTGGTATTTTTCGATGTCTATCAGAAATCCATAGAGGTTACGATCAGAAGAACCATGGAAGAATTTCTCTCATCACTTCAGAGTGAACTTTCGAGACCTTTCGATCTTTCAACGATGCATCAGCACAATCCGTTAATATCCCAGTTCAAGCATAAGAAAGAGGGGTTCTGCCCGATCTTGCACGAGATCGATGGTTCCATCAAGATAGGCATCACAGAGATCGGCATCTGGGATCCGGTGCCGCCTTCACGATTCCTGTACGGTGTTGAGTGCGATGCCCATGCCTCTCTTCTGTCCCTCTACCGGTTCAGGCAGGAAAGCACAGAAACAGATCAGTTGCTGCAACGCCTGAGGAAAGCAACTATCAAGATCTTTGGGGTGGCGTGCGGCCTTTATCATTGTGATGATCCCGGCTGTTTTCTGACATACCACATGACGATATCGGACCTTGACACTGGTATGTACGCCTGCAGAGGGTGTAGAGATGATTTTATCCGCGCATTGCAGTCCCTGAATAGCCGGATAGGGGCGTAGAATTACTCCACGTCCTCTTCTCAGGACGAAGCGTGCGGCTTTCGCCGCACTCCGCCCGGGCGCTTCACAACCAGTATTTCGGGCGGCAGTATGCGAAGAGTGATGATCGTACTCCAGGGTGTCTGTTATCTCATACCCTCCTTTCTGGCGGGGAGGTATCTTCCGTCCAGATAGGGATCTGCATCGAGTTTCACCAGGGAGCGCCTGCAAATCTTCGTACCGGCAAATAGGATGATCCTAAGGAGAGTAAAGAGGATAATCCCGGTGAACTGCCCCGCGCTCTCGGGCGGGTCTTCCCGCTCCGCCCCCGTCACCCCTGCACGGTAAACAACTCAACACTTCAACACATTCAAGTCTGATGCTCAACATAGGTAGTTGAATACTATGGAATCCGACTCATCACTCGAGCACATCAGAAGGATACAGGCGCTGATAGGTCGCATTGAGGAGTTGGCTGACCGAATCGATCGATACCAGCAGGGAAGCAATGTCCAGCTCAACGCACTTCGCGAGGAGTGCGATGCTGTTCTTGCCGAAGCAAAACAGGACTATCACGCCTTGATCGTATCAGCGGAGATGAGGGGGCAGGATGTAACCCCCGATATTGCCCTTGAGGATCGGCGATTGAAGAACACCTGGCTTGCCCTTTACCGGCACCACGGGGGAGCAACCGCAGAAGAGATCTCCGGCGAGTTGAAGCGCCATAGAACGACCGTCTCAACATACCTGAACACACTTGTCCTGATGGGCTACGCGAAAAAAGAACGGGTAGGGCACGAGGTTCATTATACTGCAATCCTGAATAAGGATTGAGGGACTACTTCGCACTCTCGGGCACGGCTTCCCGGCTATCATCGAACCCGCCCCGAAGAGGACTCACACGATCTCCACAGGCGTGAATAACTCTGTTCGGGCAGGAATCGCCCTGCAGCAGAGTGTAACAGTCCGGTCGATTGATCGTCGCAACGCAGATACCCCCTGTTTGGAGAAAAACGCACAATATGGGAAGGGCGGCGGTGCTTTCATCCCCGCGCTCTCGACCGGGGTCTTCCCGCTCTGCCCCATAAGATAAACCGATTTGCAAGAGCGGTATTCTTCACTTACCCATAACCCGGAAAATACCATGCGAGGGGTGAGATTCGAACTCACGAACTCCTACGAGAATAGGCCCTCAACCTATCGCCTTTGACCTGGCTTGGCAACCCTCGCACGCATTCGGGAATCGCCGGTCCTGCACCGGGCAATCCCCGTCCTGCTCTTCATTACAACGCACTGCGACCGGAAATAGGTTGCTCTCCGGGCGCCCGGGGCATACCCTTCCGCCGGTGCCCCACTCCCGCCTTCGGTGTATATTTATGCGCCCGGTTCCAACACTCCCGCATGTGGGCCGATATATCACGGGAGTTTGCCGATTCACCGTCCCAGACCAGGGTGGTCCGGTTCCTGCTCGAGAACGGGTTCGGTATCAACGAAGAGGGGCGCATCGTCTGCAACGGCGTCGAGATCCCCGCCACGCACATCGGCAGGGCGATCGAGACCGACAGGAGGGTCGTGGACGCCACGGCCCGGCGCATCCTCGATAACCCGGATCTCCGGGAGGTCTTCATCCGTATGCGCGCCTCGCCCGACCTCTCCCGGGTTGCAGAAGCCCTCGGCCTCTCGGTCATCACGCTCTATCCAAAAGACGCACAGCAGAAGGGGATCGTCGGTGCGGCGGTCAAGGTTCTCGTCGACCACGACCTCTCCATCCGCCAGATCTTCGTCACCGACCCCTACCTCGCGGAGGAACCAAGACTCGTGATGATCGTCGACGGGCGCCGGGTCCCGGCATCGGTCTACGAAGACCTGCGCGCGCTCCCGCAGGTAAAACGGTTGATCATCTGAAAAGTTCCATTTCCAGCCCGAGCCGGCGGATCCGCTTCCTCTGCCGGCGCGGGAGGGCGATCGCGTGCATCATCCGCTCCTCCATCGTTATGGCGCGGATCCCCTTCACCAGGTTGTCGGCATGGGCGACGATCTTCTCTTCAAGCGTTGCGGGCATGCAGTCGCGCGGTGCAAGGCAGAGGAGCGAGCACTCGTCGGCCGTCAGCCCGGCACCGATGTGCCGCTCGACGATTCTCTCGATCCTCTCGTCGAGGCCGAACGCGCGGCATATCGCGCCGCCCGCCTCGGCGTGATGGAGGTCGTGCGTCACTCCCCGGCCGATGTCGTGGAGGAGGGCGCCGGCCTCGATGAGGTCGCGGTCGGCGATACCGTCGGCATAGGTGAGCGCAAGGTCGCGCACCGCGCGGCAATGCGCGACGACGTCGTCGGAGCACCCGGCGCGCCTGAGGAGGGCGATGCAGTCCTCTTCACGCACTCCCGAGGCTCTCCTTGATCCGGTCGACCCTCCGCCGGAGGGCGTTTGCGATGAGTTCGTTGTCGAAGTGCTCAAGCATCTCCTCGCAGTTCGGACACTCGAAGTTCCAGCCCGCCGCATCCGTGAACGTGTAGATGATGCCGCAGTCTTTGCACATGTAAAAGTCGTTCTTCTCCTCGTAGGTGAGCCGTGCATCGAGGTGTTCGAGTACGTCGCGGATCTCCTCCTCGATCACGCCGTGGAGGCGGTCCAGGCGGAGGTGCCAGAGGTAGGTGAGCCAGCCGGTCTCGGTGTTCTTCAGGCGCCGGTACTCGGCGAGACGCTTCTCGTAGAGGGTGTAGAGGGTGTGGCGGACGGTGTTGAGGTTGACCCCGGTCTTCTCGGCGAGTTCCTCGTCGCTGTGCTCCCCGCCCTCAGGGAACCGCTTGAGAAGTTCGACGCCCTCCTCCCCGATCAGCCGTAGAACATAAGCGTTGATTGCCGGATCATTTAAGAGTTCGGTGATGGAAACCATATTTCATTCTCCCCCGGAGATGATATTTTATAATAGGCGCTCGGGATCGATACCTATCGTATTGTACACTCAACCCTTATCTTCTTTTCCTATTCTCCCGAACGGCTCACCCCCCGATCAGCCCCCGGACGGCCGCAATATTTCGCTCGAGATCGTGAAATGCCGCCGCCTCCGTCTCCGCGCACCCGAATATGCTCACGACGGCCTGACCCTCCTCAAACTCCGTTCCCGGCCAGGGAATGTCGGCGACGCGCGGCGCGAGCGCCGAGAGGTCCGCATCGAGCCGCATGTCGCGCTCCGCAAAGAGGATCCGCCGGACCGCGACCCTTCGCGCCGGAGGCCTCGTTGCCGGGAGAACCCCGCGGCAGGCGTCCATGTGCAGGGCAAAGACGTTCTCCCCCGTCGCCATCTCGACCGTATCCAGGGTGGCCTGGAACCGGGGGTTGATCTCGATCGCCCAGGGTTTCTCCCCGGCCATGAAGTCGATGCCGACCGAACCTGTGCACCCGCTGGCGGCGGCTATCCGCTCCGCGCACGCGACCATCTCCCCGGCAAGCGGGTGGGAGAACGGGGTGACCGACCCGGCGAACCCGTGCGCACACTCGCCCTCGCCCCGGAGGATCTGCCGGTTGACCGCCACGGCCAGCGCGCGCCGGCCGTCCGCGATGCAGGAGACGCTCGAGGGTATCCCGTCGACGAGTTGCTGTGCAACATACGGCACATCCGGCCAGGCCTCTTCCCATCGGCGGAGGTCTTCCTCCGCCCACGCGACCGCGTTTCGCCATCCTCCCGCTCCCCGGCGCGGTTTGACCATCGCCGGGTAGCGGTCGCGCCCCGCAAGCGGCGGGACCGGAACGTCCAGCCCCTCGAAGAACCGCTGGATCTCGAGTTTGTCGAGGAACCGCTCCACCTTCGCCGGCGGCGTCCCGCAGAGCGGTATCGTCGTCCCGACGGCCTCGGCGCCCGATGCGACGACGAGCGCGTCGATCGGGTGGCGGGCGGCAAGTTCCGCAATCTTTGCCGGGAGGTCGGCGAGTTCGTCGAACGAGAGGCGGTCCTCCGTGTACCAGGCGAGGTCCCGGTCGCAGAAATGGTCGACGGCGTAGACCGTGTAGCCGGCCCGGCAGGCCGACTGCGCTATGTGCCGCGTGGCAAACCCGGCAACCAGCACCCGCCCCTTCACCGCTCCACCGTCTTTTTGCCTGCTTTCGCCGGTTCGATCCGGATCTTCGCATCCGGGTACTCCCGGTTGAGCTCCCGCCCCTCGAAGAGGTGGTCGAGGAAGAGGGCGAGGCTCGATATCTCCGAGTGGGGCTGGGTCGTCACCGAGACGTTGTAGTCGGCAAGACCGTATATGTCGCCCGGGACCTTCTCCGCCCCCACAACGACGAGCACCCGTTCTTCGCGCCGGATGTCGTCGATGACGTCGGTCATGCGGAGCCCGTACATCGTGAGGTGGGCGACCTTGCCGCCGCCGGCCTTCCAGTCCCCTATGCACCGGCGCCACGAGACGCCGTTCTCCACGAAGAAGTCTCCTCCCCACCGGGAGGCCACGTCCGTTATGCTCGTTATGACACCGGGGTCGTCCGCCGCGAGATACATGCCCCGGGCGCCGAGCGCCCGCGCCGCGAGTCCGACGTGGGTCGTCACCCTCTGATCGCGTTCGGGCCGGTGGCCTACCCGGAGCACCGCTACGGTGGGCGCGCCGCTCAATCCCCTCTCCTCGTTGCCCTGACGACGCCGTTCTCGATGACGAACGGGAGATCATCCTTCGTATGGCGGCACTGGCACGCGATCAGCGACTCCTGGAGAGAGAGAAGCCGTACCCCATCGCCGGACCGCCGGATCAGGAGATAGTGCTCGAGGCGCTCAAGCGATGCCATGACCGCACCGGGTTCAAACCCGGTGGCTGCTACCAGGTCCGGGGTCGTAATGTCGCTGTTTTCGGGAATACAGTGGTATACGGTCCAGTCCAGATCTTCCTCACGCACACCTATTCTTTTTTCCGGGCGGACCGATATACTTATTCATGCGCCGCCCGCACCGTTCCGGCCGGGAGGGCCGCTGCCAGGGCGGTTCTCCGGGAGGAAAGGGGCGCGGGGCAGGGTGAAACGACGTATGGCCGATTATATGGATCTTGCGGATATCGCCGAGAGGCTCTTTGAAGCGAGCGACGACGATGACGAACGCCTCGCGGGGAGGCTCGATACGCTCGACGAAGAGACCCGGCGAGCGCTGCTTGCCTCCGACCTCCTCAACGCCTACCAGGTCTTTTACTTCTGGTTCCGGGAGACGCCCGACGACCTTGCGATGGAGCGGCTGCAGCTCCATGCGGCGTCGGACCTCGCCCGGGGGATCGTCATCGACGAGATCGACATCTACGATCTGGTCTTCTCCGTAAAAGGCGGGAACCCCGTCCTCGTCCTTACCGACGGGGAGAATACGCTCGCGCGGTTCGAGGGGGAGCGTGCGTACGGGGAGATCCTCGAGTACCTGGACGAGCACCCGTAGTGCAATGATCCTCAACGGGGGTCCGGTCTTCCGGCGGTGATCAGCCGTTCGTCGACCTTCGCCCGGACGATCCGCGGGAGGTCCCCATGGCGGATAACGGCGTCATCGATGATCGCAAGCACCCCCCGGACACCCGTTCCCGGAAGGGCGTCGAGGGCGGAGGTGTCGTCCGCCGTGATCCGGTTGCAGATCGCCGTCGCCCAGGCATCCGCAACGGCCGGGTCGGGGGCAAAGACCGTCACGGCGTCGGCGACGCCGAAGCTGATCGACGGGCCCACCGTCGCCGACGACGTGCAGATGCCGAGGATATCCATCTGTGGCGGGAGCCGGAACGCTATACGCCCGCTCAAGGATGAAGCGCCTGCATAGACGCCGATCGTCAGATCGCGGTCGCTCACGAGGGCGATATCCCCCCCGTTGTCGATGAGGGCGAACGATGCGCCGGCCTCGACCATCGCCTCCACTCCCGCCCGGGCGATGGCGCCGGCCACGGCCGCCATGGGACCGACGCCGGCCTCCCCGGCGGCCCGCACCATCCGGGCGACGGTTCTCTCCGGATCCTTCGGGGCATACGGCTCGAACGTCGCCGCAAAATAGGGGTCGAGGGCGATCTGCCGCTCGACCTCGTGCCGGGCGGCGAGCATGCCGGCCTTTGCCGCCGCGACGTGCCGGGGTTCGTCGGCGAGGATCGTCGCGATCGTCTGCCGGAACTCGAAGTGCTCCCGGATCATCCCTGGAGCGAGAGGGCCGAGTGGGGGCACGCCCGGATGCACTTGCCGCAGAGGACGCACCGCGCGGCGCTCACCCGGAGGCGCCATTCGTCGTCGAAGGAGAAGACCTCCTGGGGGCAGATGCTGATGCAGGCGCCGCAGTCGACGCACTCCGCCTCGTCGAGGGTGACGGCATCCTCCATCACCCGGACCGCGACCCCCATCTCCTCGAGGCACCGCCGGACGAGGTCCGCATCCGCATCGGGGATATCGATCAGCACCTCGCCGGCCGTCGAGTCGATGTTTGCCTTCTCGACGTTGACGAGGATGCCGGTCTCTTTCACTATCCGGGCGATCACCGGTTTCCTCCCGGGGTCGCTCTGCCCCCGCCGCGAGTACGTCAGCAGGAGTTTCATCGCCGTCGCCTCCCGCCGAAGAGTTTGCCGAGATCGATCGCCGAGAGGATGCCGACCACCCGGTTCGTCGCGTCCACCACCGGGAGGGCGCTTATGTTGTTCTGCTCCAGTTTCCGGGCGGCGATATCCACCGGCTCATCGGGGGTCGTCTTGATCACCTGCCGGGTCATGATGTCTTTGACCTGCCGCAGCCGCCCGTCGGTCACGACCGCCTTCGAGACGTCGTAGGTGGTGATGATCCCGACGAGCGTGCCGTCGCCGGCGAGGACCGGGAGGTGGTTCGTCTCGCCCCGGAGAAGGCGCTTTGCCGCCGCCCGGATCTCCTCGTCCTCCGCGATGCTGATCACCTGGCGGTTCATGATGTCGCGGACGCGGGGGGTGATGGCCGTCTCCCGCATGGGTTTTGCGCGTTTTGCCGGGTCGAGCCGCCGGACGGGGAGCGTAAGCTCCATCTTCCCCTGCTCGACCCAGGTTTTGAGCTCCCGCGCCACCTCCCGTGCCCGCCGGTAACTGGAGAGCGACGACGTCCTGACCGCCTCCCCGCCGATATCGATAGAACCGCTCCTGAGGTCGGCGTAACTGACCTTCGCCATCGAGGGGCGGTCCCGCCGGGGGGTGCCGTAGTCGATGACGTCGGTCAGGATATCCTCGTCCCGCACCGCGGTGCTCCGGACGATGCCGGTATCGAGCACCGGTATGGGGACGCCGACGCCGACGTAGATCGTCACGCCGTAGCCGGGCATCACCGCCGCCCGCAGGAACTCCTGGCGCATCCGTTTCATATCCCCGGTCACCATCAGCGTCCCGAATCCGCCGCCCGAAGAGTGCTGGGTGCCTTCGCCGACGACCATCCCCTCCGCTCCGGCAAGGAATATCGGGACGCCGCTCCCGATGACCCGGAAGTTGGGGTCGTTTGCGAGCGGCGAGAGGGTCCCGGCGCCGGAGTAGGAGACGTTGCCGCACCGCGGGAGAAGGGTGCCCATGTAGGTGGAGAGCGTCCGGTCGGTGGTGTTCGTCGCCGCGTTGTAGCGCTGGTAGGAGTTTCGCGGGTTGAGCATGATCGCCTGGTTCATGTCCTCGAGGAGGAGGTCCGTCGTGATGCTCCGGCGCGGGTAGCAGTCGGTCCCGTGGGATGTCGCCCGCAGTTCGACGGTGCCCCCGGCGACGAGTTCTTCGAGGACGTGGGCGCCGCCGTAGACCCGGTCCTGGGTGTCGGCCTCCTGGGTTGCGCCGAGGTAGGCGTCGACCGCCGCTATACCGGCGTAGGCCTCCACGTCGTTGAGCCAGACGCGCTCCATCCTGATGGGGGGGTCGGCGTGCCCGAAGTTGAAGAACGCGCCGGAGGAGCACATTGCCCCGAACGTCCCGGTCGTGACGACGTCGACCTCCTCCAGTGCCCCTTCCTCTCCGAGTGCGTCGACAATGGCCGGCATCTCTTCGGCGGTAACAACTCGTGCACTACCGTCGCGTATCCGGGCATTGATGAGGTCAAGGGACTTTTCCATGAAACGTATATCTATTCTGGAATATTTATAGGTGTTGACTATTACTTTCGGTAATACGGTGCTCCGGCACGGGGATAGCCGGCTCCGGTTTCCTTCACGGTCCCGGGAGGGACGCACTTCGCGCCCGGATAATAAAAAAAGAGAGTGTTTTAGTTCTGTTTTCGTCGGGCTCCGAGGAGTCCGAGGGCGGCGAGCGCACCGATTGCGGCAAAGGGCGCCACGCCCGCCTTCGCCGTCGGGGCCGACACCGGCGAGAGGGATGCCGAGGCCGATGCGATGCTCCCGGCGCCGACCTGGACGCTGGTCGACCAGTCGTTGTAGCCGTTGAGCGCCACCATGACCGTATGGGTGCCGGCGGATATGCCGTCGACGGTCAGCGGGGTGATGCCCCTGTAGGCGTTATCGATGTAGATCTCGGCGCCCGATGGAGAGGAGGCGACCGCGATGGAGCCGGTCGCGCTCATCGAGGCGGGCTGGAGGGCCGCACTGATGTAGCTCGTCGTCGCTCCCCCGACGTCGACCGATGTGGTGTAGTCGTGGTACCCGGACATGGCGACCCTCACGGTATGGGTCCCGACACGGACGTTCGATATCGTGAACGGTCCCGTCGATGTCGTCTTCCCCTGGTGGACGCCGTCGAGATAGACGTCCGCGCCTGTCGGAGAGGAGGCGACGTCGATGCGCCCGGTGGTCTCGGAGGGGATGGCGACCATACGGGCATCGACGTACCGGGTCACGCCGGACGCGACGGAGACGGTCGTCCTCCAGTCATAGTAGCCGGAGAGGTCGAGCTCGACGTTGTGGTTGTTCGCCGCGACGTTGTTGAGCGTCAGGGGGGTGCGGCCCTTGTAGACCCCGTCCATGTAGACGTAGGCGCCCGAGGGGCTTGAGGTGATGCTGACCGACCCGTACTGCTGGATGGGCGTCAGGGTGAACTGGACGTTCGACTGCTTTCCCGACTGGACCGTGACCCTGGACCAGTCGGACTGGTAGCCCGAGAGGTCGGCCTCGACGTTGTAGGTGCCGGGGGTGAGGTCCCTGATCGTGAGCGGCGCAACGCCCCGGTAGTTGCCGTTTAAGTAGATCGCGGCACCGGAGGGGCTCGACGAGACGTAGATCGAGCCGTAGGTCTCGGCCGGCTGCAGGGTTGCGTAGACCTCCGCGGTATCGCCCATGATGGGGGCTTTCGGCAGGCTGGCGGTGTAGGTCCGATAATCGCTCCTCTCAACCCGGATGGTGCTGTAGGGCGTTCCGGTGGTGTAGACCGGGACGTAGAGTTCGCCTCCGGATATGGTGCCTTTGTACTCTCCGTCAAAGTAGACGGAGGCGCCGTCGACGTTGCAGTGGATGCGATACCAGCCCTGGTCTCCTCCGATCTCTGCGGATACGGCAGAGATGCCGATGCAGAGGAGAAGAAGCGTTATTCCGACAACAAGAGTCCTTGACATAATCGGTTCTCCGATAAACAATGAGTGGTAGGTCGGTTTAGTCACGGATAATTATTTCTATACGATATACTCTATCTCC
>Ga0208462_1001133_pt1 | contig 19772 bp, 21 predicted proteins | sample AD_SCU001_MetaG_FD_184452 | JGI IMG/M metagenome (GOLD analysis project Ga0208462, IMG submission 184452) | Active sludge microbial communities of municipal wastewater-treating anaerobic digesters from China - AD_SCU001_MetaG (SPAdes) (version 2) | ecosystem: Engineered > Bioreactor > Anaerobic...
GTGGTTGTCTGGCGCAGGATCTGGAGTATCACCTCAGACTTGCGCTTCGCCGTCCATCGTTGCTGCTCTGCCATATCCTCTCTCCTTGCTCAGTATATCTGGTCTGAACAAAGAGGGGGACACTGTAAACATTCAGAACTCTATCAGCAACATTAAACTCGGTCAATACTCATAAAAACGAATAGAAATGATACCAACAGCAACATTTCAGAGCAAAACAAAGGGATTCCCAAAAGAGAATCCCCAAATAACTGTAATAAATCAGACTTTATAATAGCTCTTATACCACACAGCAAACCTTCTCAAACCTTCCCTTAAAGACGTCGAAGGCTTGAAGCCGAAGTCCCTCTCCAAGGCAGAAGTGTCTGCATATGTCACAGGAACATCACCAGGTTGCATTGGTACAAGTTCTTTATGTGACTCGAAATCATAGTCAGAAGGAAGAACTCCAGCAGAAACAAGCTCCTCTGAGAGAATCTGGACAAAGTCCAGAAGGTTCTCAGGATGGTTGTTTCCTATGTTGTAAACCCTGTATGGCGGAAGTGGAAGACCGTCCTCACCGTTGACCTTCTCAGGTGTGCTCTGCATCACCAGGATGATGCCATGGACGATATCATCAACGAATGTGAAGTCCCTGAGACAGTTTCCGAAGTTGAAGATCTTGATGGTCTCCCCTTTCAGAAGCTTGTTTGTGAATCCGAAATATGCCATATCTGGTCTTCCTGCAGGACCATATACGGTGAAGAACCTCAAACCAGTTGACGGGATGTTGTACAGCTTTGAATATGCATGGGCCAGAAGCTCGTTGCTCTTCTTGGTCGCAGCATACAAAGATACAGGATTGTCAACCTTGTCATCGGTTGAATAAGGGACCTTCTTGTTAGAACCATACACAGAAGATGATGAAGCATAGACCAGATGAGCCACAGGATACTTTCTGCATGCCTCAAGGATGTTGTAGAAGCCGATCAGATTGGATTCGATGTAGACATCAGGATTCGTGATCGAATATCTCACACCAGCCTGTGCTGCCAGGTTCACCACAACGTCAAAATGATGCTTCTCAAACAAAGAGAACACCAGTTCCTTATCTGCAAGGTTACCCTTTACGAATTCATATGAACCAGAGAACCCTGATGCCAAATCAGAGAGTTCAGCTAGTCTATACTCCTTCAGAGACACATCATAATAGTCATTCAGATTATCGAATCCCACAATGTGGGCACCAGGAGCCTCTTTGAAAAGAGCCTTCACCAGATTGGAACCAATAAAACCGGCGGAACCTGTAACTAGAATGCTCTTTCCCTTAACATCAACGTTCTTGTTCAACATGGCTTTGATTATATGGCAATAAGAATAGGAGGGCAAGTTAACAATGGAAATCAGTTATTTGTCTGAACCTGAAAGCCATCTAACATTCTGCAGAACAGCTTCTTGCTTTGCTTTATCAAGACACCTGAAACAATCAATGAGTTCTTGCTCCATTGAATTGGAAATCTTGTTGTTTTGTTTTTCGCCAATGGCAAGATACTCAACACAGACATCAAGAAACTGAGAAATCGCAGCAAGATGTTCGCAGTAATACCTACTGCGTCCTGCTTTCCAAGCTGCAAATATTCCTCTTGGAAGATTCAGATACCTTATCAGTTCTGATGGTTTTTTAACCTACATCCCCTATGATGCTCAAAAGTAGATATAAGATTATATTGTTCAGCAAGCTGATTCCTTATCCTTTTCGCTGTCGGCTCATCTTCCGTCAAAACAAGTACTGTCTGCTTATCCAATTTCACTCCTTTAGCCTGCGCCAACGGATTTCTTACTTCCAATAGTTCCTTCTTGAAACCATATAAGAACGAAGGATCACAGGTGAAGAACAGCTTTTCATCTTGACTCAGTTCTTTCTTTACTTCATCATATGTAATTTAATCACGAACTCCGATCAGTTCAAAATCGTTAACATATCTATGTAACGCATTATGCTTTTCTTCATTGAGAGCTGAAAAATCGGACCTTGAAGATACCGCATATGCGACCTTTTTCATATTCAGTTCAAACGGTAGCCAGTATGGATTTGGAAAACCTCTGAACCCGTCCGTCTTCCACACTTCATCACTGCCAACGATGACCACTTCATATCTATCTTGAATCATCTTCCGAAGGGCTTCTGATACATCTGAGCAAATAGCTGGTGTAGATACAGGAGCTAGTGGACGCTGATGTTCTTTCTCAAAAGTTTCTACCAAATTATTGAAGTAGAAGTATTTCATTGGGCTCTTAATTATTCGTGAAACGTTCCAGCTTTTCTTTGAATAATTAAGTCGTTCCTTCTCCATCCGAAAGTCAATGACCTCAGCCTCGATGTCCTCCTCCAGATTGAGTCTATTGCATAACGAGCATGCTTGTAGATATGCTCCATAGTTACATGCACGAAAATATGTCAAAATTCCAACTTTCATTCTAACAATCCTTTATGAACGCAATCTAGGAATTCATCAAAATTCTCAAATTCCTTAAGGCTATCCCGCTTAATGAAGTCCTCTACTACTTTCTTCGTATCATCGCCGCTCAAATGCGGAATGATGTCGTTTTCTTCTAAAACTTTCCTATCCTGTTCCAAATACAATGGAAAGTATTGTCCCATATCTTTGATTGTCGGGTATCGACCGTTTCTTTCGTAAAAAAGCTGTGCGACTTCAAGAGCGTTCTCTCGAAGAGCCTTCCTTCTCTTTTGATAATATTCATCCAATGTGCAAATCTGTTTTGCAGGGTTTCCACCCCAGACGGTGTTGTCCGGGATATTTTTTGTCACAACACTGCCAGCACCAATCACACAATTATCGCCAATTGTAGTACCTGGAAGAATAATTGCATTCATGCCGATGAAGACGTTATTTCCAATCTTTACATGTCCGCTCTTACAAAGAAGATCACCATAAGCAATTCTTAATACTGAATAGCTGAAGTCGTGGGTTTCGATAATAACACCATGTGTTATCTTACAGCTGTTTCCAATCTCCAAAAGATATGGTCTCTGCACATCGATCACATTGGAATCTGGGTCAAAAAACTTACAATCTTCCCCGATTTGCACACCTCTACTACGGAGAAATGAAATATATTCTTCGTTGTTCCACCCCCCCCGGAATATATTCTTGATATTTCGGATAAACTTACTCATTGGTTGTCTCCTTCATTATTGCCCACCGCATCTGGCTGTTAGAGTCAGTTGATTTTCTCCCTGGGAAAAAATTCTTCTGACTCTAACAATTCCTAACAATTTAGAAGAATCTATCTTCAAGCATAAGACATAAACAATGATAAACAGGTAAGTGTAATTCCTGAATCATATATGTCTCTCTTTCAGGAACTTTTATTGCAACATCTGCAACAGTTGCAAGGTTCCCACCTTTTTCACCCGTTAGTCCAATAACCTTTATACCTAACGCTCTAGCTACTACAGTCGCATACATTATATTTTTGCTGTTCCCACTTGTGCTTATCCCAAGGAAAACATCACCTTTCCTACCAAAGCCGAATAGCTGCTGAGCAAAAACCCCAAGGCCATCAACATCGTTTATGTAAGCTGTGGTCAAAGCTTCATGCGCCACAAGAGGGATAGCCATTAGACTTCTCTCTAAATTATTTGCTAGAGAACCACCTCGCTCAGGATCAATAGCAAGGAGTGTTTCTCTGAACTGAGAGCTCACAGGACGAGGTTTATTAAACCTCTTCATCAATTCCCCCGCAATATGTTCCGAATCAGCAGCAGAACCACCATTTCCTGCTATCAGTATTTTCCCATCATTGCAGTAACATTCTTCCATTATAAAATAAGCTTCAATTATATCTTTCTTACATTTTTCTAAAACAGGATATCTACTAATAAGGTTCAATAAGTGATTATTTAATCTTGATTCCAATTCTTTCATTAGTTATGTCCCCATTCATGTATCAAGTATATTTGTTGCAAACTCATACAGGCTTTTTACCTCTATATCTTGCAAGAAATCTTCGTATCCAATTAGAGCTGTTCTACATCCAGCAGCTTTTCCTGCCTTTATATCATTCTCGCCATCTCCAATCATCCAGGACTGAGACAGGTCGATATTGAAGTCTTCAGCCGCATTGAGAAGCATACCAGGTTTCGGCTTTCTGCATTCGCATTCAATCTTGAGCTCTGGGACCTCTCCTTCGTATCCTTTGTGGGGATGATGTGGACAGTAGTAGATAGCATCCAGATATGCTCCTTCCTTTCCAAGGAGAGTCTCCATCTTGTTATGTATTTCTTCCAGTTCTGCAAAAGTCACTTCACCTCTAGCAATAACTGGCTGATTGGTGACCGCTATTGCAAGATAACCAGAAGCATTTATCATACTGACTGCATCAGCTACTCCAGAAAGCAGTTCGAAATCATCTATGTTCCTAAGGAAGCCAACATACTTATTGATTGTGCCATCCCTATCGAGAAAGATTGCCTTCTGCTTGTTCTTCAGATTTTTTGCTTTTACTGTTCCATTCCTGAAATCCCTGCAGACTGCTTCGAATCTATCAGGGGTTCCCATATCCTTTACATACTCTGGACTGTCATAGCAGAACATTTTCCCTGTTCCGCACAATGGCTTCAGTAGCTGTCTATCCAAATCGACCTTGACAATCTTGCCATCGACTTCAGTTCCTATGAGACCTGCATCAATTCCACTGTTATCGAGAACTGTTGGATCGATGACATGTAGTCCTGCATTCACTCTGTTCTTGTACCATTCAGGTCTTGTATCTTCCTTGGTGAGCCATTTATCTACACTTCCATCACTGTTCGAAATAATCAGACCACTATCGTATGGATGAGAATTGGGATGAGTGAATAGAGTTACAAGTCCACCCTTCTCCCTGTGGTACTCAACGAATCTGTTGAAGTCTATGTCGAATACAGAGTCTGCATTGAGGAGAAGGAAAGGTTCTGTAAGTCTGTCTCGTAGTTTGAATAGTGCGCCAGCGTTCCCTAGCGGAGTCTTCTCTACATAGTACTCAATGGAGACTCCCCATTTATGGCCATCGCCAAAGTAACCCATTATCTGATCAGCCATATGGGAAACTGTCATTATCAGATCACAGAAACCCTGGTCTCTTAGACAAATTATTTCTCTTTCCAGAACGGGAACACCTTCTATCTTTATCAGAGGTTTCGGTATATCAGATGCCACTGAACTGATCCTTGTACCTCGTCCTCCGGCCATAAGTACAGTCTTCACTTATCTTCCCTCAGTTCGAACATCTCTGGAGTGTAGTGGATGACTCTCGTTCCACCATCCTCGAAACTGAATGGAACATGAAGAAGATCCTTCATAGCTTCCATTACATTTTCCTGATTCTCCCTCTGGACATAGAATACAAGGAAACCTCCCCCTCCGGCTCCAAGGAGCTTTCCTCCCAATGCACCAGCTTTTATTCCTTTATTATAAAGTTCATCGATTGAATTGGTACTGATTGCACCGCCAGTCTGTCTCTTTAGCTTCCAGGTCGTGTCTAGAAGTCGTCCAAAATCATCAAGGTCGCTTTTTTTGTCTTCAAGGATTCTTTCTGCATCATCTACAAGAGCATACATTTCTTTAAGCTGTCTAATCTTTTCATTATACCCTTGCTGATTTGCCTTTTGGATATCGGACGAGAATCTGGTAAAACCAGTAAAGAACATTAACAGGTTATCATTGAGAAGTCTCTTCCTATCCGGATGGATGATAATTGGTTTCACATCATAAGTTCCATCGGTATTAAAATTGATCCTGTTCAACCCTCCGAATGCAGCAGCTATCTGATCCTGCCATCCTCCAGACTCACCACAGAGAACTCTTTCAAGATAGATTGCATCATCTGCTAATCTCTTCTTGTCTGCATATTTGCCCTTAAGTGCATAGAAAGCATTGAGCATTCCAACGGCAAAAGAAGAAGATGTTCCTAGACCTGATCTAGCAGGTAAATCAGCCTCATATGTAAGACGGATTTCCCGCATATCAAGCATCTTCATTGCGTTTCTTATAGCAGGATGCTGTATATCATCTATATCTGTTACTCGTTCAGTCTTGCTATAGGATAATTCTGTAGAATAATCAAAAAAACGCGGCAGATGACGCACATTGACATAGCAATACTTGTCAAAAGACGTTGAGAGAACAGCTCCACCGTACTCCTTAAAGAAATCTTTCATATCTGTTCCTCCTCCAAAGAAGGACATACGAAATGGTGTTTTCGTTATAATCATACGTTATCTCCAGTTTAATTTTATAATATATCCATATGTTTTGTAGGCCAATTCCTAAAGTAATAGGTTTGCCTCAACGAGTCCTACAATATAACTTTTTTAATTCTCTTATTCCTAGTTTAAACATTTGTATGACAGTTATATTCAACTCCCTGTAAACAAAAAGGGGCCAATACCACGCATTATATATAAGTTGACTAAATAATTGTGCAAGAATTAAACCATACGCTCCCAATTTAAACAAACCACTGAATAGAAGCGAAAGGACAACACAGACAACTGCAGAAAAAGCGAATGACTTCCAATATATCAAGCGATTCGTCGAAGAAATAAATGCTGTAAAACAATTACGATGCTTAAGAAGAAACTGATAAAATCCCTCACCCAAAAGCAGCAATAATGGTAAGCTGTACGAAGGCTTTATCCAGGTAATTATTGAATTTCCTATCGTGCACAATACTACCATTCCAATAAAAAATATTGAAACAAATGAAACTAAGACAAGAGACATATATTTCCTTTGAGCCTCTATATCTTTTGATACAAATGCGGACTGCAAAGCGGGTTGACATGTTGTGTACATAGTTCCAGAAACTGTGGAAAGAAGCATAGTCAACTGTACGCAAAGTGAAAAAACGCCTGTATCCTGTAAAGATACAAATAATGACGCAAATACTGTTGTAGCTTGATTTAAGAAATAATTAGATATTGTAACAATGCCATCCCTCCAAGTATTAGGCCACATTGTTTTTATTATTGATTTGACTTCAGAATAACCAAAAACCTTTTGAAGACTTTTGATTTTTCCTCCTATTCCTTTATAGTGGTAAAAATAGTGTTTTGCTATTAATCTGAACAAAAATCCAAAAATCAAATATGCTATTGAGACCCCTAATAATCCAGCACCCGAAAACAATAATACTATACATATAATAAGTTGTGCCAGTTTAGCAAATACTGTTGATTTGTTAATTTCAGCGACTGCCCCAACGCCCCTCAAAAAAACTGAATAATAGCTATATAATATATTCAAGAAAATTGCAGTAGCATATATCATCCAGCATATAACATATTGGCTATTTGAATACTCTTTCGTGATGTATTTAACATAATAAGTACCTAATGTCAAAGATAGGAGTAAGGCTGTAAATGCAAGAAGAGTATATATGATTTTACATGCATGAATTACAGAAACCATAAGTTGATAATTCGGTTCGACATCATTGCCCTGCGAAGCACCAGTCTTTACTAATTCATGACTACCAGACCATGCATACGCCATTGCTCTTGCAATGGATGGGCTAAAACCAAAATCAAATAAAGTAGCTATAGCACTAAGACTTGTAAAAATATAATATAGCGCAGTTTCATTATCATCTAAAAAATAAAGTACAAGTGGAACTATAATTATATTCAAGCCCAACGAAAGAACTGTGGCAAAATATCCCCAAAAAATATCTGACTTTTTTACTATTATATTCAAACTAAACACACCCCCTTAGAAAAAACTCCCTTTTGTTATGTTTAAATAACAAAAAGATACAGCATTTAAACCTGCAATGATTAATGTGCACATTATCAACTGAATTATGGTAAGACACTTGAGTCTGAATCAATGTGAATTTTGTTATCTATTTAAGGATGAATAAATTACTTATCATTGCAACATTAGCATATCAAACGGAGATCACTTCATATTGTCTTACGAAATATGTAATAACATCAAAATGCTTTTTCTTTTTGAATAGTATGTTCTATAATCTCACAATAAATATCCGCTACTTTTGACGCATCAAATTTATTAGCCCAATTAATGCATTCTTTCGAATTATATGAAGGCCAGTTTGAATATAGATTAATAATTTTATCTGATATATCACGGGAACTTCCTTCCTTTACAAATGTACCATTTATTCCATCACTTATTGCATCTTGAATACCACCGGTATTGGTCCCTATAACGTATGTTCCGAACATATTCGCTTCAATATAGACTAAACCAAAGCCCTCTACACTCGAGTCTTTTTCAATATATATGCTAGGCATTAAAAAAAAGTCACATTCAGCATATAGTTTATTTTTATCCTCTTCAGAAACTTTACCTAAAAAAATTACATTTTTTTCAACATGGCACTGTTTTGCAATATTAACTAACTCCTCTTCATATGGACCAGTTCCAGCAATATAGTACTTAATCGATGAATTATACCTGTTAATATCGCTCATTGCCTTAATAACATATTGGAATCCTTTTCTTTCTACTATTCGTCCCAAAGAGAGAATTTTATAAGTTGGTTTCTTGCCATTTTTGTAAACAGCGTGCTTTATTTTTATCGGAGGATTAACAACAATAATATTTTTACAATTGAATTGTGAACGACATAACTCCATAGTATACTGTGAATTGCAAAACAAGATATCTGCATTCTCTAAAATAGTTCTACGATATTTGTATAAAAATGCTCTTTTAATCTTTTTAACTATATTGATATGATTACTGTTCGGAGTAATTAATTCATTGCCATGTAGCATAATCCCATAAGGTGTACCATTATGTTTTCTTTGTAAATAGCTACCAAGCGCATAATAATAAATACCACACAAATTAAAATCTAATCTATTATCCCGAGAATAATCTTTTATTCTTTTATAAATATCATAAATAAGTTTAAAAAAACTGGTATAATTATACGCACTCTTAACCGATATGCATTTTTCAGGAACAACTGACGATTTGTCTGAAAATACAGTAACAAAAATATCATTTTTCTCCGCTAATGCTTCTGTAAGAATATAGCCAGTATTTTCTATTCCACCTGCTGATTCTGAAACACGAAAAGTATTGAATCCTATGTTCACTTTACCTCCATTTAAATCTTGTTTTCATTGTTAATCGAGTTAGAAAGAATACAATAAAGAAAGGAGACAAATTATACATCATCAACCCATTTACTGATTTAGAAATACAAAAATGATTTAATATCCTACTTTTTAATAAATCGTCTTTCTATAGCAATATAAATCAAATGTTGTCGATATAATCGTGCTACCATTTTGATTAAAGAACAGAGGCTATCTGTTCAGCCTCCGAAAAAACACATCCAAAACTTGGACTTTGTTATTATAATCGCTAGTCTTCTCTAATTAAAAAGAGTTTCTCAAAAGCATCAACCTGTTTGCCAATATCGTAATTCATTATGTTACAAGATATTTTTTTTATATTAAGTCTTAAGATTTCATCATTCAATAACAAGTTTATTGCGCTTACTAATTGGCATAATTCTGGTTCGATTAACACCCCAACATCTAATGTTTCCATTATCTCTGGTATTCCACCTCTATTTGTTGCAATAGCTGGAACCCCATATTTTGCAGCCTCAATTATAATCCGTCCAAACGGCTCCGACCAAATTGAAGGGATAATCATAACATCGCTATTAATATACTCTGCCTCAAGCTCTTTTATGGCTAACTGCCCCTTGTAAATAACGCGTTCATCTCTTTGTGTCATATTCTTAACTTTATTGATCAAAGGACCCTCACCACAGATAACAAATTCTACATTTTTAGATGGAATATCTTTAATTGCCGACAGCAGAAGATTAACACCTTTTTCTTCTGTTAATCTTCCAGCATATAAGAACCTTTTCTTAGGGTTAGATTTTAGCAATTTAAAATCAATATGCTTGTTTATTTCATTTATATCAAGTCGTAGACTATTTGCTATGGTCGTATATTTAGCATTTTTAAAATAGCCACGTGTTTTATATGTTTTTAATGTATAGTTTGATGCCCCAGTAACATTTGAAACATTGTTTGAAAGCCTTTTAAAAAAACTACTAAAGAATAAATCAACAAGAAAGTTTGTCTCTTCCTTTGTCGCTTTTGGATCAATTAACCAATAATCCCTTACTGTATGTACAAGCCGGATATGATTTCTTCTGGCGTATCTCCATATCCAGTGTGTTATATATCTTAAATTATTAGTGTGTATCACACTGATATTTTCGTCCTTAATAATTTCCTTAATTTGGTGATTTGATTTCCGATTTATATATAATCTTAAACATTCATTAAGTTTATCTCCTAAAAATAACTTGCTACCCGACAGTTTTTTATTAAGCGGCTTAAAGTATCCTCTAAAAACATTGACTCCATTAATGGTTTCTGTTGTCAAACCTGGGACCCCACCATCTAACGTATAAACTGAAACATTATTCCCTCTTTTCACAAGTTCTTCACATAGAATTTTGATCGAGTTCTCTGTTCCACCAACCATATTAGGAAAATAAAAAATATTAATTAGTAAAATATTCTTTCCCATAACTAAACCTCATTATCATAGAAACAGCTAGAATAAAACATGCCAATTAAAATCATTGAAATAGTTAGCATCGATCTACCGAAAAAGATGCACGTAGAAATTGATGAAAGACCCAACAAAACAAGTATATCCGTACACATTGAGTCTCTGTATTGTTTTATGACTTTATTCTTTTTAATCAATGAAACAATTAATATAATTGGACTCAACATACCGGTTGAGAAAGCCATATATAAATATGCATTATCCCAAGCATTTGCACCCACGCCCGCTTCAACTCCGGCTGAAAATCCAAAAGCATTATGAGGAAAAACTAAATTAATCAAAGCATTTGAGGAAAAAATTTCATTCCAGTCTTTTATTCGTTCACTCATGCTATAAAGGTTACCATAAGAAACATCTGATATATAAATATAAGCAATAATAAACATGATAATTAGAACAGTTAACCACTTTATAATCCTCGAAATAGATTCTGAATTAAATGAGAGTATCTTTATGGATAATATTAGTGCTAAAGCAAGTAAAGATGTTTTGTTACAAGATAGATATATACTATAAAGAGCAGAACATATCAAAACGCTTCGGATGACTTTTTTCAACCGCTTGCAATAACAAATGATTATGGCCCCAAAAGCGTTTAGAGAGCCAAAGTTTACAGAATTACCAGTCAAACTAGGAACTGAAAATCCGGAAAAGCCATGATTGATTTTTAAGCTTAGTTCCTCATTAATGCCATAGAACGAGTACCCTGCATAGTATGCTGAGGTTGCTTCCCATCCTAATTGTTTTTGATATATTGCCATCACTAGGCCTAAAATTATAAATATAGCACAAAAAATACAGAGATGATAATAAATATTCTCCATCTTTTCTTTATCTACATATATTACAGAAGAAATTGCAAACATGAAAAGAGGTAAAAACAAATTTCTTATAACGATAAATACTGTTTTAATTTTAACAGTGGAAAAACAACTAGCAAAAAAAGCAACTATAATTAACAATAGCAGAATCGCATCCACTTTTTGTATATTTGGCCGGGTTATAAACCATAGAATTACAAACAACGCTAAGAATATTTCTGGCAAAAAAGCCTTCGTTATTAAAAAAAAACTAAACTTAAGCCCCCAATGAATTAATACTCCATGATAGAAACTACAAAAACAATATCCCAGAATTGCAAATTCAAGGATAAAATAATATATATTCGGTAATTTTATTACCGGAACTTTTTGGGTCATGTACAAACCTCTTTATTAATTATTTTTAGCAGTTTTTCCGCAGACTTCTTCCATGAATAATTGTCCAATAGCAAATCTTTCTTTTTTTCAATATTAACTTTTTTACACAGCTCGCTTAAGTCAGCAGCAGGAATTTCAGGATTAATATACACACCACAATTCTTATAAACCTCATGCATTACAATAGTATCAGAAATAATAATGCTATTAGCCCCAACAGCTAAAGCCTCGAGAGGAGGCAATCCAAAACCTTCATACCAAGAAGGAAAAATGAAACCTTTAGAATAATGCATCAAGGATTTCGCTTCTCGATCAGTAACATAACCAGTCATAATTAAATTGCTAGGCAGTTCACCGAATATCTGCTTTCCAAATATTTTTTTGTTACTTGTGCCAGAAATAACAAATTCTTCATTCTTATTTAACTTTGCGGTTTCAACAATCCATCTTATGTTTTTATTTGGCTCAATGCTAGACAATGCATAATAGTATTTATATGGTTCAATCTTAAGCTGTTTTAGAATGGATTCTTCTTCACCTACTCTACTCATATGTTGCCAAGCACTTGGAATAACCGAAATCTTCTCCGAATTCAAATTATAATAATCCAATAACTCCTTCTTAGAAAATTCCGAAACCGTACATAATAATTTACTTCTCCTTGCAGTATGTCCAAGCATAAGCTTGTACCAAAACCTCGCTCCAATGGAAAAGAATTCTGGTTTCCTTATGTATTTAATGTCATGAATATAGGATATTCCCCGTAAAATAAATGGTGAAACGCCACAAAAGCAAATTGGCGTTCTATTCTTATTTATGCAATATGCAGGAAAAAGAACTTGTTCCCAAAAAATACCAGCACGTCTTCCTTTTTTTACCACTTTAATATTTTTAAGAGATGGAATATTTTTTGCGTCTTTCGGTATCAATAATGTGAAATAATCCGGAGGAACCATCGTGTCTAGTTCAGAAACAATCTCATAGGCGTATCGTTCAACTCCAGTAATTCTCTGCGCACAAAAGCGACCATTTATACAATATTTGTTACTGTTTATTGTTGAATCAGACATGTTTTTCCTCAATGACACTTTCGAATAACCTATTAATATTTTTTCTAAATACAGAATAGAGGAACAAACTATTCGCTCTTTTCATACCGTTTTCCCCATATTGTCTTCTCAGTTCAACATTATTAGCCAGCATAAGCATCGCTTCTGCATATGCTTTAGCATCTCTATTAGGGCACTCTAATCCAGTTATTCCATTTAGGCTAACAAAATTAACTCCACTTCCCGAAATAGTGTAAGTAACAGCAGGTATTCCATAGTACAATGCGTCTGCTAAAGCAAGACCATAAGCTTCATTTTTTGTAACTGATGAAAAACAGAATATTTCTGCGACTTGATAATAAGCTTTTAATTCATCAGCACTCAACCTACCAGTGAAATGAATTTTTTTATCATCCTTTGCTTGGTTTTTAAGTTTTTGAGTCAAGGGGCCTTCAGATCCGATAAAGATTTCGAATCGGTCATCTAAATACTTGCTTGATTCGATTAAGTAATCGAATCCCTTGTATGGAACATGTCTTCCTATAGCAAAGCAAATTATTTTATCTGGATATTGTTTCTTCAATTCATTAGCAATATTATTAGACTCATCTGTTGGCTGGTTTTTGTCTTCCCTTATACAACTTGGTACAACAACACACTTGCTTCTATATTGTCTAAGGAATTCGCTGCCATCGATATAATTGGGTGAGGTAGTAACAACCTTTGAACATCTTTTAAGGATTCTACAATTTTGTGTATTGAACAATTTGCCAAGTAACTTTTGTTTTACAATATCACTATGCCAATACAAGATAAGTTTAAAATTATATTTGAGGCTATACTTTAAAACAAATTCTGCCATGAATGGATTAGGGCAATGAAGAACAATCAAATCTGGTTTGAAATTATCCAATATTTTTTTTAATTCATTTGGATAATCAAAAGATATTAATTGAGAGGCAATATTTTTCCACACCCCGCACCTGATAACATCTATCCCGTTTAACGAATCATATATAGTCCTTGTTCCGTGCGTGTCGTGAACATCCATAAACGAATTTGTATTAAAGCAAATGATCTTTTGCTCGAACTTATTTTTATCCAAGCAATTTGAAATATCATAAGCCGTTTGCCCATTACCACTAACAGCAGGGAACATATAGCTGACGACTTGTAAAACTTTAATTTTTCCCATATTAGCTTTCAACTATCCTTATGCTTTCTTCTAATGTATATTTTCTATACTCATACTTGTATTCGCTCATACTCTGCTCGTACACCAAGTTTCCGAACGCCTTATTAACGAGTCTAGTCAGATGACTCATGATTTTTAGAGCCCAAGAGAAACCACCGATTAATCTTATTTTCTTACCCTGCACACTTGCAATCATTTGAACCAACCTACTCACGTTGCTATATTCCTTATTTTGGGGCCAGAAAATACCATTATCTTCATTTTCAATCACAAGTCTCGTAAATTCAACTAAATTACCGATGTATAACATGGACCTACTGTTACTTACCTTGGGAAAAATTGGAAGCTTTTTTGCGATTTTGCTGAGAATTGGATAATTTCCTTTGCTTCCCTTTCCATAAATCATCGGTAGCCTCATTATACAAACCTTAAAACAATCGTTTGCTATTGCACTTATTTTAACCTCTGCCTGGAGTTTACTGTCCCCATAGAAGTTCGCAGGGTCCACAGGAGAATCTTTGGTTATTATCTTTTCTTTACCAATAGGCGCACTTTCACCATATACAATAGAGGAACTCAAAAAAACAAACTGCCTCACGCCTTCTGCTTTAGCTTTTGCAGCAATCTCTGCCGTCAATTCTGTATTAATTTTGTAATATAACATCTTTGTCTCAGCAGTAGCCTTGCCTGTATCTGAGTGAGCAATCCCAGCAACATGAAATATTGAATCATAATCACCGAAACACATAGACTTCCATTCATCGTTTTTCATGCTTATCTTCTCTATGTAATAGTCACTTGGGTAATTTTCTTTTATGTATTGTTCAAAAGAATTACCTATATATGAGTTCTGCCCAGTTATAAGAATCCTTTTCATTATAGCTCCTTATTCATCTTTCCAGTTCCACCCTCAACTAATGTGTCGTCACTGCCAAATACGTGAATTGAGCCCAGAAAGCATTTGCAATCCATTCTGAATCCGTAATTCTTTACATAATCTCCATCGAACCTTGCCTTTTCAGGAATCTCCAGCTCGTCACGACCGTTAATTTGCGCCCAACCCGTAAGGCCTGGTCGTACGTTATTTGCGCCGTATTTGTCTCTTTCTGCTGTCAGCAAGTCCTGATTCCACAATGCTGGCCTGGGGCCAATTACAGACATATTTCCGATAAAAATATCCCAAATTTGAGGCAATTCATCGAGACTATGAGCCCTGATGAATCTGCCAACCTTGGTTATGTACTGCTCCGGATTATCCAGCATATGTGTAGGCACATCATGTGGTGTACACATCTTCATGGATCTCAGCTTATGTAAACGGAAATAGCGTTTGTTGGCCCCTACCCTTTTCTGTGAAAAAAGAACCGGACCTGGATCATCAATGAAAATAGCAAAGAAAAGAATCAGGAACACAGGGGATAAAACAACCAAACCGCCAAAGGACACAACTATGTCGAGTCCACGCTTGACCCAACAATAGACACCACTATTCTTTTTTGTATCGCCTATTGCTTCTAAATGCCCTCTTACTCCGTCTGCATTCTCCTTATCTTTATCATCGTATACGAACCTTACATGCTTTCCTTCCATTGGATTCTGCTGGTCCGGTTGATTCTTATAAACTGATGTCGGTTTTTTTATTAAAGCTATTATTGCCAACAGAACTAGTAATCCAACAAGCACCACTAGAATAATCAATATAACGTTCCAAAACATACTGTACTCTGTCTCCCTTAGTCTCCATCGGACGGATTCGGAGCATACTCTTTGGCAAACTTATCAAGATTCGAGATTCTTCCAATCGCAACAGGATTCTTGTCATCCAAGAAATCAATTCTATCGTATTTACAAGACTCAGCAATTTCCTTGATAACAAATCCATGACCTCCGGCTCCAATTATCAATAAAGACTTACCCATAAACTTCCCTTTTTATAGTCAAATCTTCTGGATATACAAAAATTATGTAGTAACACCTTTTTTACTCTAAGATTTTATACCCCGTCAAAAAGATTTGGCTCTACACCAAATCGTTCCTTGTGCTCTATCATCCATTCTACTCTTGAAGCGAAATCATCTCTGTCAGAATTGATGTCCTGGGTAGGTTTCTCTGTCAGATTCAACACTGCCTTTCCACCCTCAACTGTAATAGATTTAATAAAGTAACGCTTTTCAAAGTCATGGGCAGCGAGTTCTTCTCCATTTGTAAAGGATAAAGTCTCTCTGTCCACATTACATACAATTGGAGCCTTAATTAATTTCACAAACTGGTCAATTCTATATGTCATCTTTCAATCCACCTTTTTTCTATTTCATCGTCCAAAAGTTATGAATTTTCGAACTTATTTCATTCTATCTTGTTAGTTATAAAGCGAAAACCAGTAACAACTATCATGTTGCCAATTCTTCGTAACAATCTCTTAAAAGCAATAATGATTTCTTGCCAAATTTTTCGTCAAAATAACCTTTTCATGTCCATTGGATAAGTAGTGGTTATATCAAGCTAATTGACTTGATAATCATCACACTAAGAGTGACTAATATGTCACCACAACAGATAAAAGGAGAACCCCCATGAAAATGACATTGGACAATTTCATCCCAAACAGTTCTCTAGTTCCAGTAACGATCTCCAACCCTGGAACAAAAGAGCTTCCACGCGCCCTCAAAGCCGTATTCAAAGACCTCCCCGACGGAAGGAAGGCTATCGTTTTAGGCGAAACAACAAAGCAATTTCAGCTTTGGAGATTCACCCTCTGCAACGGTAGCATAATCTTCGATGGAACCAGCCACTACAAAGTCAAAGAAGTTTCCTTCTTCACAAGACCCAAGTTTCCAATCCTCATCTGCACAATTGTAAAACCTAACATGACAGCCGAAGAACTCTCAACTGAATCTGAATTCTTCAAACGCTTCAAGTTCTTTGGTGTAGCCTGATGGAGGTATTGGATGACTGAATATCTTGAGAAGATTCTCACGACCATCACACCAAAAAGATTCAAAGAAGTATCTCTTGTGATCTACAAGCCATCATCAAGGCAAACTCCAAGAACACTCAACGGAGTCTTCATCAAAGAAGAGGATGAAACTAATCCAACAATTTTCCTGGAAGAAACTAATTCTCAGTTCCTTCTATGGAGACTGAAGATTGAAGCTGGTCTCATCATCTACGATGGGAAAAACTACTATCGTGTTGAAGAAGCATCGTTTCTCCACTATCCAAAGTTTCCAATCATATCAGCAAGGATTACACCTGAACCCGACGATCTGAAGACTTCAGCAAAAGCTCGTGCAGCCTTGGTGAACTACAGGAGGTTTGGAATCTCATGACTGAATACCTCAGCAAGACTTCTTACTGGCAGGCCCTGGAAAGTCTGCCGGTAAAGATCAGCTCTCCATATGATCACAAGGAGTTCATTGAAAGGACTACATCAGCAAAGTCCATCGGAGATGAACGCCTCAAGTTGTTCCAGTTAAAGTTTGATTTCACAAGGTCAAGCTTCCCACTAGAACCAGGCTGCGTCATCAATGATGAAACGGGGGAATACATCGGAATGCTTATCTGCACTCCAAAAGATCACCACTCCATCATCCTCGCAAGACCTACACGTTTCAGAGGCTCTTTTTCCACTATCTCAAGGGTGTATGGAAAAAATCCTTTCCTACGGTATGAGGCCTGGTACTCACTCCCAAAGCAACCCACAACAGTCACTGGACTCACCAAAATGAAAGGAACGAACAGGCAACTTAGCTGTGAAGCAAGGTCATATGAACTCGGATGCTACAAAGTCTTCCAGTTCGAAGCATCACTCAAAACATTCAGGATTAACCACCTGTCTTTTATTTCTGGCTGCACTGTCTCAGATGCTACTGGTTCCTACAAATGTCTACTGTTGATGGCCACTAGCAGGCCTCAGATTCCGGTAGCAATCACCATAAAAGAAAGGAGCGTAAATGGATAACCCAACTACCCCAGATCTTCTGACGTCCAGCAAACAGTGGATGCAACAAACACTTGAACAGGTCTACATCCAGTCTCTCCATCCGCTTAGAAGCAACTACCATGTTGCATGTGTTGAAGCCAGATCTACGGGAACTGACATGATCAAAATCTTCCAGTTCAACATGACCAAGCAGGAACTTGGAGCTTACGCCTATCTGATAGAACCCGGCTGCATCATCATGGACCGCTCAGGAACATATGAATGTCTGGAAGTCTCCTATGGCAAGATGCCAAAGGTTCCGGTTGTGCTTGCCCGACCTATCATAAGGTTCGACTCATCCAATGCCGGAGACCGATTCAAGGTTCCTACATTCCTTGATGAAAAGGCCCATATCAGGGACCGCTTCATTCTTTACAAAGAATGGTTCACGCTGCCGGTCTCAGAGGTCAATATCGAAAGTGTCATCTTCAAGAAAGGTAAACATGACTTCCGATGGTCACGTGCAAGATCATCCGGCAATGACCTCTACAGGTTCTATCAGCTTGAGAACACCAGACGGGACTTCAATGCTGTCAACTTTCCACTTGAGCCTGGCTGCGTCCTCAGGGACAAGACCGGCACCTACAGATGCCTTTCGCTCTTCTTCCCTTCCAAGCCTGCCTACCCTCTGTTCTTCACCCAGAAAGTAGGATGATTATATTGTTACAAACTCCTTCATGGCACTCTCCGGAGTGCCTCTTTTTTATTGTTCAGTAAATTATTACTACAGAATGAATTAATTACCATAAAATAACTTGTCAACAAGAATGTGTTATTCACAGCTTTTTACCTGTCAACTATCTACTTTCATTAATTCATTGTGTAGTAATGATTTGCGTTACAACCAAATAAGTTGAGCTTGGGATTAAGTTCTTAACCCCTTTGAGCAAAAGAAAAGATATCCTCCCTTTCATTCCAGGCCGAAAAACCTGCTTTTTAGCATGAAATCTGCTTTTCTACAGAAATTTTATAGCTCTCAGAACAATCCGTTCTATGATTATTGTTCCCTAAAGCCCAGTGTCATAAAGACTTATAAACAAAAATTGCTTGATTATTGTTTTCTCAAGCACTCATTGTGGGAGGTAATGAGACATACTCCACGAAGTGTGTTTTATGAATACCAATACGCTTTTGAATAAATAGCACAGGACCTTTTGAATCAAGCTTTATTGCAATAATAATTATTAAAAAAATTGGAGAAAGTATTATTAATGCAAAAAAAGAAAACATAAAATCAAAGAATCTTTTTATATATAAATACTGCATATGGTTACTTAATTACCCACAATGGAAAAGTACTTTTATTGTGAAGAGAATAATTTCATTCAAAGACTACTTAGCCTATCAAAATAGTGTACATACCATTCAAAAAAAGACGCAAGCCCAACACTGATATCCGTGCTTGGTTTCCAGTCGACGGAGTGTTCCAGTGTGCTTATGTCGGCGCCGGTGCGGTAGACGTCGCCGGGTTGCATGGGTTCGTAGTTGATCATGGCTTTTTTGCCCAAGACTTTTTCCAGCACCTGGATGTAGTGGTTGAGCTGGATGGGGTTGTTGTTGCCGATATTGAAGATTTTATAGGTTTCGCCCTGGGCTTTTTGTACGATTCTGGAAATGCCTTCGACGATATCGTCGATATAGGTGAAGTCCCTGTATAGATCGCCGTGGTTGTAGACGCTGATGGGCTTTCCTTCGAGAATGGCTTTCGTGAACTTGAAATAG
>Ga0208462_1001141_pt1 | contig 19646 bp, 10 predicted proteins | sample AD_SCU001_MetaG_FD_184452 | JGI IMG/M metagenome (GOLD analysis project Ga0208462, IMG submission 184452) | Active sludge microbial communities of municipal wastewater-treating anaerobic digesters from China - AD_SCU001_MetaG (SPAdes) (version 2) | ecosystem: Engineered > Bioreactor > Anaerobic...
GTACAGGGGGCCAACGTCGCTTTCAACGGAGAGAACAAGAGCACCGACGCGCAGGGAAAGGCAGTCTTCACAAACGTTCAGTCAGGAACGAGATCATACACGATAAGCAAGACGGGATATAACAACGCTACGGGAAGCGTCAATGTCGATGGAGACAAGACGGTAAATGTTACCCTGACAAAGAAGACCTATACAATAAACGTCTCTGCCAATCCTGTGGCCGGCGGAACCGTTGCCGGTGGAGGGACCTACACGCATGGAGATACTGTCAATCTTTCAGCTACACCCAAAGAGGGATACAGGTTCGTCAACTGGACGGAGAACGGAGCGCAGGTAAGTACCAGTTCTACATACTCATTCACGGTGACAGGCAACAGAACGCTAGTTGCGAACTTCTCAATTCAGCAAGAGGTGGGAGGGTTTAAAGTTGCTAACTCATGGGGAATAGGTGGATGGGAAAACATCCCTGACGGTTTTCTGTATATAACCTATGAAGCCATGAAACAGAATAAGGTTCTGTGCTTTGCAGTTGATCCGAAAGATAACTATGAACCCAGAGCGATAGCCGTTTTCAAGATATCACATTCCGTCAGGAATGATTGCTTCGTATATGTGGGTGTAGGAAACCCCTCTTCTCCTTCAAGAGAGAAGAGGTTCGATGACTATTATCAACGTAGCGGTCCATATCCTTATCCAGACAACAAAATGGTTCTGGACATAACCGAACTCCTTCCATTCAACAACGAGACTTTGTATCTGAAAGTATATGATACGAAGACAGGCAGCACAGGCACTATCGAGTTCTTCTCGGTAGAGATATACGACAACTATCCATCGGGAATTCCTTCAAATGTCTTCATATCCACACAGACACCAAAGAACACCGTCAACAACTCTTATGTGAATGTACAGATTCCGGGTGTCACAGTTTCGGCCATTTCGAACTATGATCTCTCTTCAAACGCTGGAGGTCTTTCAAAGAGACTACTCGAAGGAATGAAAGAAACGATGGGTGTGTATGAAGAGGGAAGAGACTACAACGAGATAATAAACGGTTACGGCACTGGTCTGAGACCGCCCTCGGTTGAAGAGTGGGAAGAGATAGCAAACAGCTGGTATGAGATGAAGCCTTTTGATCTGCAGGAGACGCTACCTGTTTCTCTGGACCATTCAAGTTCGATCCACTTTCCACCGATAGGTAATCAGGGAAGTGAAGGTTCATGTGTAGCCTTCTCGGTAGGGTATTACACGGCCACTTTTTATGAAGCCTGTGACAGGAATTGGGACCTAAGCGGTGCTCAATGGGTGGGAGGATACTACGGAGCGCCCACCGTGTCCTACCAGGACAGGATACTCAGTCCAGATTTCATCTATCACCAGATAAACAACGGAAGCGCATCTGCAGGTTCCGCATACCAGGATGCGATGAAGCTTATATCTAATACAGGCGTGAGCAGCTGGAAAGAGATGCCCTATAATCCTAACGACAGCAAGACTTGGCCTTCGGAGTCTGCGTGGAGAGAAGCACCGAGGTACAGGAGCCATACTAATGTAATGAGTGTCCTGAGAGTGGAAAACGATCAGGACATTCAGACACTAAAATCCTACATAAATGCCGGATATCTAGTTTCCATTTCCGTCGATGCTTACAAGTATGACTATCTTACAGCAAACGATGTCTGGAATTCAAACAATTACACCAATCCTAACACGAACCATGCGAACACAATCGTTGGCTACGATGACAATATGAGCAGTCAGTAATAGCTTTTCTTTCAAACTCTTTTCTCAGATGAAAAACAGCGGGGATTTCTCCCCGCTATAAGCTGCAACCTTAGAGTGTTGTAGGTCGCCGTCACTATCAAGATTCTCGTCCATATCGCATTTACAGTACACCCAATTGAAAAATATATGCTTACTGATCACCGCACAAATTCAGCCGAACGGAAACGACTCGCGGAATTCAACATGTTCTTTGGCCACAAAAGGGCACATCTCTGATCATTTCAGGTCTTCTAAAAGAGATTCCACACATTGCGAAACAAGCTTATCACCTGAATAGCAAAGAATCAGTATGGATTCGGCCTCTGTATTGGTCCAGAAAGAATTGATGTAAACATCTCCATTCCCGTCAGGTACCACTTCTTCGGGTATAGGAGTCTGAATATCCGGATCAATATTAGGATATATAAACCTGACTTTTGTTATTCTCAAATCCAGTTTCATAGTGACCTCATATTTACGACCCAGAAATAGATTCTCGAGAATGAATTTGAACTCTTTCGATTTAACTGCATTCACAAATCTGGCTTCGAGTTCTATATCTCTCTCCACGATGAAGCAGAATTCGTTTTCTTCGCTCACAAGAAGCCCATCTTCATACCATCCGATAAACATATAACAGTCATTGGCCAGCGCTGTGACAACTATCTCCTCTCCGAATGTGAAAGAGCCACCGCCAGTCACTAATCCGCCTTCTTCAGGACTCGAAAAAACGTTTACTGTGTACTGATTGGCTCTGAACGTGGCTGTCACTTCTTTATTAGCATTCATTGTAATGCTTGCGGGATTCTGAGACCCTTCAAGATCTCCACTCCAACTATCGAAGCTCCAGCCTTGTGCAGGCTCAGCTGTTAATTCCACTATTTCTCCATGAAGATACTTGTCAAGATCAGGGCTCTTTTGTACGCTTCCGTTACCCAGAACATTTACTTCCAACTCATGGGTTTTCACTGCAAAGTTAGCCACAAGGGATCGATCAGTCGTCAAGATGAAAGAGTATTCTGGATCCAGACTAACCTGAGCTCCATCCTCCGTCCAGTTGACAAATTCATAGCCCTCATTGGGTGTAGCAATAAGGGTTACAACTTTTCCGTAGTCGAACACTCCTGCTCCTATAACTGATCCACCAGCTGCGGGATTAGAGGAAGCCGTGACTGTAAGCTTCATGATTGAGAAAATGGCAGTTGCTGATCGATCTGCATTCATCGTAATATTTACTGGATTAGCATTACCAACTATCGCTCCACTCCAACTATCGAAGCTCCAGCCATCATCTGGAACAGCGGCGAGCTGAACAACTTCACCGTGCAGATAAGACGTTTTGTCCGGGCTTTTCACGATAGTGCCCTGACCGATTGTGTTCGTAGTGAGCAAGTAACTCTTCCTGGAAAGAGAGACATCTACCTGTTTGTTGCCATCCACGTTGATATCTCCGGTGATGTCATGGTACCCCTCTTTGCTTACGGTATATGTCTTGTTTCCCGGTGGAACATCCGAAAATACTGCCTTACCGTCAGCATCTGTCATCTTTGCTTGGGAGTTAAAAACTATTGAGGCTCCCTGAACCGCACCCTGAATATCATGAACATTGAAGGTTATGACATACAACGGAGCTGGAAGCACGGTAACATTTACTGTTCCCCGAGCCTTCTTGAACCCGTCTCTGGTAGCCTCGACTGTTATAGAGGTTGTGCCCTGTGCAACAGCGGTGACTAATCCCTCCGAAGAGACAGTCGCGATAGAATCGTTATTAGTTGAAAAAGAAACTTTTGAATCTGCAGGATCGACTGTATAAGCAATAAGAATAGATTCTCCGACAGCTATCTGAAGAGAGTCTGTTTGGATATTCAGTTTTACCACTTTGAGCACACAACCCTGAACCAGCATCATGAGAAGGGAAAATGCCAGGAAAATTCGGATAGCTCTTTTCATATGAATCTGCCCCTTTCCAGCAAAGGATATTTTCGCAGCTCTCCATACAGTATTTTATCATGGCAGTGAAAAGGTTGTTCATATGGAGTTTCAGAGTTGGTAGTAGAAGAAACAGCGGGGATTTCTCCCCGCTGTGAATCAGAACTAACAAAATTAACTGTGCTACTGAAAAGTCGCAGTTATTGTGGCGTCACCAGTGAGCTCGATGCTTATATTTTTGTTCGTCAGAGGATCTGAAGTGGACACACCGCCTTCAAGAGTCCAGGTAACGAATATTCTATCTGGCGTCTGAAAAACGTTGGTTCGCTCAACGGCCTCAAGTGTATGGCTACTACAATAAACCACATCACTTGTTGTTGTTGAGTAACGTATGGCATCAGCAACTCCTCCGTCGAAAACCCTTACTCCATCAAGGCGTATATCTGGGTTTTGAGTTAATGCTGTACCTGAATGACTACGTACGAAAACTACATCATAACTCTTGATCGTGAATCGTGCTTCGATATCGACATCCTCTGTAACTGTGAACGTATACTCTGTGTTCGTGCTTACAAGAGTCTCGTCCACGAACCATCCGTCGAAGTTGTAGCAGCTGTCCGGTGTGGCGGTAACAGTCAACTCTGTTCCACAGGCATAATTTCCACTGAGGTCGGTTACCGAACCACCAGCCGTAGGATCGCTGGATATCGTTACATCGAAGTACAGAAGTTCAAAAACGGCCTTGATGGTGGCATTCCCGACGATAGTGTAATATAGAGGATTATCAGAACTTGTCGAGTTGCCGCTTGGATCGCTGATCTGCCATTCCACGAATTCCCAGCATGGCGACGCTTCGGCTGTCAGTTCGACTATTGTACCTTTCTCAATATTGGCTCCGCCATTACCGGCCCAACCTTCACCTTCCCAGGTAACATCCAGATTGAAGAACCCTTCGAAAGAAACCGTGGCCGTAGCCTCGTTGCAGCATACATCCTGAACTGCGATCCAGGCTGTTCCAGGAGCTTCGGGATCATCCAGGAACCAGTAAAGCGTGTTCTTCCACTTTTTACTTATGTACTGGTCTGTGAACTCGTCCGGCACGAAGAAGTCTCCGGCCTGAAGGTCAAAGTCAAACGAATCAGTTTCAGACTCAGTGACCGTGGCTTCCAGACTTCCCTGGCTTACCCAGATAGATGCTATGTTGAAGCAGTTGTCCGTCGCTTCCCAGCTTAATTCCAGGTAAGGATCTTCGTTTATATCGTATTTCACATCTCCAAACGAGAAGTCGCTTATCACCGGCGGTTTTGTGTCTATGTCACCTATTACGACTGCTGCTTCGACCTTGTTGCCGGCTGCGTCCCAGGCCGTGAATGTGGCCACCAGTGTCGTTCCGCAATCGATTTCTCCAAAGCACCATGTTACCGTACCGCTTATGGGCAGCGAACAATCACACGGTACGGAGATTTGCTTCTTCGCTTGTCCGTCGATTGTTCCGATATTAGCTTCTATCGTTCCTACCCACCATTCAATGCAGTTATCGTTGCATACCAGACAGTCTTCGCTTGTTATCTCCCAGGTGAGCGTTACACATTCGGCTTCACATGGCTCGTATGGTTCAACCTCAAGTGAAACGTCCGGGGCCAGTGTGTCTATCTTGATCTCTGTCCCGTCGGATGTCTCTCCACATGCATCCCATGCCGTGAAGGTTATTTCCGCCATCTGGCAGTCAAGTCCGGATATGTTCCATCTCCAGTTAGAATTACCCTGGCCATCCTCATCGTTCTTCCATGGAGCTTTGGGCTTCTGTCCGTAAGATACCCACTGCATGTTGGTTACATTCGGATCGGGGTCTACGTCTTCCCAGTGTTCAATAAATCCGGCTGTCACTTCTATCACGAAGTCTTCAGGGCATCCATCGGTTGCTTCCCATGTGAGAAGTGTGGTCGGCGAGTTGTACACGACGTCGCACAATTTCTCCAGATCCGGCACCGGTTCCATGTCGAATTCCCAGGATAGGATCTTGGGCCTTACGTTGTCTATGTTGTAGGTCGCCGTCGCTACCGTCTCGTTTTCACAGCTGTCGATAGCGATTATTGTGAGCGTTATATCCACACAATCAAGATCCTCGAATGTCCATGTCGCATTTCCAGTAGGCCCGACAAGTACCCCGCCATTTCCATCCAATACCTGCGTGTAAACCAAAGGCGTCGCGTCTAGCGTCGTTCCATAGCTAACCTCGAGAATTACTTTTTCGATGCAGTTGTCTGTTACGTCCCAGTTGAATGTCGTGAATGTAGCGCAGTGATCCGGTTCGAGTATGTCCAGCTCTATCGAAGGCGCCATGTTGTCAACAAGAACCGTCGCTTCTTTCGTCGTTGTGTGTCCGCAATAGTCAACTGCGGTTATCGTGTAGGTGAGTACTTCACAGTCTATCTCCGGCAGTTTCCACAGTACTTCTCCGGACCGGCAGTCGCTTTCGCATATCCACGTGAAGCAATCAATTCCACGGTCGAGACAGCCCTTGGATACGTTTATCATCACGTAATCGAGACAGTTCTCTTCAACTCCGTAGTAGATTTCGACTGATCTGCCAGTTACGCATTCTTCTTCGTCCACTCCAAAAGCTACTATTACCGGCGCCAGGTTGTCCACTGATATGGAATCGGTGTAGTATCCTTCGTTCCCGCAAGCGTCGGTCGCATTGACTGTCACTACAAGTTCGCAGCAGTCAACGGGATCCCAGGTCAGTGTCGCCGTGCCGCTCAGTCCGTCTTCACTGAGTTCGTAATCAACCTTCGGACCACAATAGCCGGTCTCGGTGAATGTGTCATCAAAGACGCATCTGAAGTGGGCTTCGATTCCGGTGAAGGTCGCTTCCTGGCAATCGGATATCGTCCAGCTGAATACCAGCGAGGTCGCTGTCGGGCTGCAGATATCTTCTCCAAGATCGAATTCAACCACAGGAGCCACGTTGTCCACAAAGAAGGTCTCTGTCCAGGTCGTTGTGTTCCCGCAGTCGTCTTCTCCGGTTATCGTTATTGTGATGTCTTCACATTCGATATTGGGGAATCTCCATTCCCAGTAACCATAATCTTCGGAACCCAGTCCCTCGACGAACTGTCCCTTGTTAACCCAAATGTCTCCAATTTCTTCATAGTGGAATAGGTTTCCGTGGGTTACGGCTATTGTGGTTCCATAGAAGCAGTTGTCGTCAAAGTCCCAGGTCACTTTAGTGGACGCTTTGTTGCATTCAACATCTACGTGTTCCCCGTCAAGGTCTTCCGGAGGGACATTGTCAATGTCGAAAATGTAGCACAGTTCGTAGAAGAGTTCGCATTCTCCACAATCTTCCGCCCATACTTTGACCGTTACGCACATCTCTTCACAGTCCTGACCCGGGAAGTTGTATGTTACCGTGGCCTCGCCCGTCGTCAGTAGTTCGGCTTCTTTCGCGAATCTCTCATCTACAGTTCCCCAGCAGGCGTATAGCTCTACCTTCGTTACGTTAAGTATGTCGAAGTAGTTGATCTTCACCGGGAAGGTCAGTGTCGTAGCGTCGCACGGCACTTCTTCTGGATCGAATCCTATGAAGATTACATCGTCATTTGTTAGTCCGTTTATGTCTTCTATCACAAGTGGCCATTCGTCAGTGTTCCCACAGTAGTCTTTTACTACCGCCGTCAATGTCGCGTCAGCGCAGGCTACTGTTCCGAATTCCCACCAGAAGGTGATTATATATTCGCATTCTCCCGGTATAAGTTCCTTGCTTACAAACTCCGGTACTGTTTCGAATGGACCCTCTACAAGTATGTCGAAATATACAGGGTCCGGGTTGCAGCAAGTCTTTATGTACAGATATGTCCCAGTGTCGTCGCAATCGAATTCTTCGTACCAGAAGTTTAGAATTTCGATTGCTCCTTCACTGTTGAGTACATATATACCTTCTGCGTAGTTCTTTGTCACAGATTTCGTAACGTTTGTTGCCTTTATCGCCAGCGGCTTGAAGGTGTTCAGTGATACCATCGGAGCTGTGAACGACGCCGTGTAAATGTCGCCGTTCTTTTCGGCTACCACTGTTTCGCCTTCAAATGTTATCTCCACTACTTCTGCGTTCTGCACTTCTACCGTTATTTCGAAGCCCGTGCCTTCACACACCGGATCGGGTTCGTAGCTGTAACCCACAATGTATGGAGAGGATTCCTCGACAAAGTTTGCCGTAATCGCTTTGTCATCATCCATCACGATTGTCTCTTCAGGGTCGGAGCTTTCCAGGTCTCCCGTCCAGCCACCAAAGTACCAGCCGGTTCCCGCCAGCGCTGTCAGCGAGACTTCCGTCCCCTCTTCATACAGCAGCTCTTCAGGATCGACTGTTACTTCACCGTCTCCAACTACCGTCAGGTCAAGGATATACAGCGACTTCCCGTTGAGTATGTTGAAGAAACCGCCTTCACAGATTGCAAGCGCGTAGTTCGGGAGTCCGAGCATATCCAGCGTGTCCTGTGTCAGGTCATACTTCGGATTGTTTGGATATGTTGCGAAGTCCCAGATCCACGCATCTTCTCCCGATTGAATTACAACATAAGAATCGTTCACAAGTATTACTTCAATGAGCAGCTCGACCTTCTCTGCGAATGTCATGTTCTCAAGGCATTCGAGAGAGTAGAAGATAAGATCTCCGTCTATGAGTACATAGATTCCCGTCTTGTCTTCCACTGCTGCCATGTCGAATGTTGACTTTGTTTCTTCAAGCGTAACTGTCTTCTTTAGAAGCTCCACACCCCTGGAGTCTCTAACTAAGAGTGTCACTTCGCCTGTCCCAATGTTCGCGAAGAATCTTGATTCGGCCTTGCCTCCGCTAAGCGTTACGGAAGGCATCCCGTTGTCGAACTCGACAACCGCCGCATCCTTTACTCCCTTTACATCGACACTGAAGGCAAATTCGCTGATTCCCATGAGAGCAATCTCACGGGTCAGAGTGAATTCAGCATCAATCGAGGGTTCTCCGCCAAGTTTGAAACATGCAGGCAAGAAAAGCGTTAGTACGACTATTGCCAGTACGAGACCGTAGAAACCCTTGCGTTTAAGCATGCAAACTCAACCTCCTTTTTAGGTTCAACTCAATCATAACAAAGACTAACTTGCAAAACCTGTATTCCATAAACACTACTCAGTACTTCTCTGGAACCAATAATAAACTGATACTTAAGGAAGATCAATGTTTCTCTCAGCTATTTTATCGTCCGCAGCGTCCTTAGCCATGACGTCAACTCTGTTCAATCCGGAAGCTACAAAGACTCGGAACTCATAAGTGCCAAGATCCGGTACCACAAAGGGATTACCTTCAATAACCTTTATTTCTCCATCAGCGGCGAACTCGATTGAAACACAGAAGGGTGAATTAACAACCACGGTGAATTTGTACTCGGACATACCCAGGAGCGGAGGAACAGCGACTAACTCACAGGTTACCTCTATAACTTTCAGGAGATCGAAGTTCTTGGAAACCAGCAGCTCGGCACCGCTGTATGCCATGACGGTTATCTCTTCGGCATCGAAATCTACAGAGTTCATTTCTATGTCTATTACTCCACCGACTGGAACGGCCATTGCAGGTATCGGTTCGGCCTCTGGATTGCCGGGATACGCGAATTCGACCTTATCCACATTGTCGGATACTTCGATATGAACGTCATAGATGACTGCGGAAGGCAGGGACCATTCTTTCTTTGGAGTAAACGTCGCAACCTTCAGGAAGGCTTCGCTATAATCCAGTTCCACCACTATCTCTGCCAGAAGATTACCATCGGCGGTGAAGGCCCTTATCAAAAGGAAATCCGCATCATCAAGCGTGAAGAAGTTAACGATGTCAGCTACTCCACCTACTACTGGCGCTTCAGGAACGGGAAGCTCAGTATCATTGTCGGGATAAGAGAACTTCAGTAGAGTGACTTCCTGATCGACTTCGATATGTACGTTGTATCTATTTCCCAGCGGACTCTGAGCCTGGAAATCAAAATCGGTTACAAAGAAGACCTGCTTGAAAGTAGCATCTATAGCATGATTATCGCGTATATCTTCAAGATTGTAGGTCTTATCGGTTGTATCTGGAGAACCGACTACATCGACGGGAGCACCATCGACCGTTACCTGGTCAACGCCGTAACCCTCGTCGGGAGTGAAAGTGAACAGAAGATCGTCTCCACAATCGACTACCGTTTCGCCTTCGGGATCGACTGTGCCGTTTTCTCCAGCGGTTGAAGTGACCACGTAGGTCTTGATGGTGAAAACCGCTACCAGGTCAACATCGGCTTCGGCAGTGAATGTGTACTCTGCGTCTTCGCTAACCAGAAGCTCACCTACGAACCAGCCCACGAAGTCGTAGCACTCATCGGCTTCGGCAGTTACTGTCACTTCTGTTCCGCAGTCGTAAGTGCCGCCTCCGTCAACTACTCCGCCCTCTTCAGGCTCGGCAGTGACGGTGACTTCGAAAGTCTTAAGCGTGAACATCGCCACTAGATCGACGTCTTCTGTGACTGTGAAGGTGTACTCAGCATCTTCGCTGACGAGAGTCTCGCCTGCGAACCAGCCGTCGAAGTCGTAGCAATCATCTGCTTCGGCAGTTACTGTCACTTCGGTTCCACAGTCGTAAGTGCCACCTCCATCAACCACTCCGCCCTCTTCGGGCTCGGCAGTGACGGTGACTTCAAACGTCTTAAGCGTGAAGACCGCTACCAGGTCAACGTCGGCTTCGGCAATGAATGTATATTCTGCGTCTTCGCTGACCAGAAGCTCGCCCACAAACCAACCCAAGAAGTCGTAGCATTCATCTGCTTCGGCAGTTACTGTCACTTCGGTTCCACAGTCGTAAGTGCCACCTCCATCAACCACTCCGCCCTCTTCGGGCTCGGCAGTGACGGTGACTTCGAACGTCTTCAGGGTGAACTTAGCAACCAGTTCGACGTCTTCTGTGACTGTGAAGGTGTACTCGGCATTGTCACTGACGAGAGTCTCACCCACGAACCAGCCCAAGAAGTCGTAGCAGTCTGCGGGAGTAGCCACTACCGTGGCTTCAGTTCCATAAGCGTACACGCCGCCGCCAGTAGCCGTTCCGCCTTCTTCAGGTGTGACACTAACAGTGACAGTGTACTCCTGGCGGAAGTGCGCTACGAAAGCTCTGTTAGCGTTGACAACAAACTCGAGCGGATTGTCTGAACCGATGGATACTCCATCCTCAGTCCACTCAACGAACTTGAATCCCTCAGCAGCTACTGCTGTCAGTGAAGCTGTATCACCAAAAAGATATGAACCGGTACCTGTTACAATGCCACCATTTTCAGGGTCAACCGAAGCTTCTATATTGAAAGATTTCTTAGCAAAAAAAGCAGTCGCCAATATGGAATCTTTCAACTTGATTTCTTTAACGCTTTCGTTAAAGCTTCCCAGACCCTCAATTTCCCATTTCTCGAAATCATAGCCTTCTGCTGGCGTCGCTGTAAGTGTCACAATAGCCCCATACTTGAAAACGTGGGCACCTACATCAGGATCAGTTTCTCCTAAGCCCTGGATAGCCACAGTAAGAGTTACGTCAATCTTTTTTAGACATCCAGTCAGGAGAAAAGCAAGGCCAATAAACAGAATAAGAATCAGGAGAACACGAGACCGTCTTGCCACCTTGAACACCCCCTAAGAAGCGTTTGTTTGTCACGGTTTATATTTCCACGAACAACATCAATGATATCGTTTGAGCATTTTGAACTATGCACCACAAACGCACACAAGCACCATTCTGATTTTATCACGTTTACAGAATCCATGTCAAATAAAATCCTCTATATTGTCTAAGGATAAAAACTCTCAATCCAGAATGCAGTACTCATCTTGAAAGATATTATACACTGTAGCTTTTCAAATACCAAACTAATATCCACTCAAAGACCGCTATATCTGAAGATTGAGTTTAACGAAAATTCTTGTAAGAAGTGTTGTTTGGCAGTCTTGAAATAGGACTCTATGGACCATCTGTTGAGATAATACAGAAAGATATCCTCTGATGAAAGCTCCGTATAGGAGATGCTGAAGCCATTCTGTTGCGGTTTGCCCTTCTCTATGAATTCATGTCTTATCCTATCACTGGAAATGAACTGAGAGCTCAACAATCTCGAGATGTAGGACTGAGAAGAAGAACAGAAGGTGACCAGTCTGCTGGTGTCCTTGTGAGCGGACAGGAAGAGAGAACAGGAATACCCTTCAACAAACCTTCTCTGCTCTATCTCTGCTCTATACGGAAGAAGCGAACCAACCGACGACATCCGAAGTAATCTGTGATATTCGTGGTGGGCATAAAATAATCCTTTCGTACGGTTTGACCACCACGAATATACGATGATTTCGTGTCTTTTTCAGACAGTGTTCTATTTCCTTCTTCCTGTAAAGTCAATACGCATTAGGTTGAGTAACTAAAGCGGATTTGATGGTATAATTATTAGCAGTCTATACTTGACAAACTTTGTATGAATAAAGGGGCGGCTGGATGAAAAAATACCTTCTGATTTCTATCCCATTTCTCTTTGCAGTCTCGACTTTTTTTGCTTCAGTGGTTATAGATTTCTTCGGTGTAGCCACCTGTCAGGAATGCTTCGAGGCCGAGATGTTGCTCGAAAGTTTGAAGTACGAAATCGGTGACGATGTCGTTCTGAACAAATTCATGCTCACCGAGGCGAAAAATCAGGAGTTGAAGCTCAAATACGCCAGAGTGTACGACATCCCCGAGAGCCAATACGATCTGTATCCTCTGATTTTTATAGGCAAAGACGCCTTCTATCCAGCGAACATGAACCCCGACGAAATACTGACGAGTATGCAAAACTACTCACAGGAAGAGAGAGAGGCAAAGCTCAGGGAGATCGAAGAGCTCGAAGAAGACGTGAGCCAGAGATTGAAAGACAGATACGAGCAGTTCAGCGTCATGATGGTTCTCGGTGCCGGCCTTATCGACGGGATAAATCCCTGTGCTTTCGTGGTGCTGATATTCCTGGTTTCGTACCTCTATTACGTTGGCAGAGGCAGGAACGAAATACTCATTGCCGGTTTATTCTTCGCTATTGGGATCTTCGGCGCATATCTGGCGATGGGTACGGGTCTCCTGGGTGCGGTTGGCTATCTCGAGAGTATCTCGAAGATCTTTCAGCTAGTGTTTTACCCGGCGATGGCCGTCTTCACAGGCATTCTCGCCGTTCTATCTATCCTGGATTTTTACAGGATGCACTACAAAGGAAAAAAGGCCGTTCTCGAACTCTCGGCAGGTTTGAAGAAAAAGACCCATAACATAATACGCAAAAACGCCAGGGCGAAAACCATCTGGATCGCTTCGCTCGTAACGGGTGTTCTCGTATCCTTCGTTGAGTTCATGTGTACCGGGCAGGTCTATCTCCCGACAATAGTCTATGTAATCAACAGCGCCGGGGTATCGACCGATGCGCTCGGTTTCCTGGTGATCTACAATCTCGGCTTCACCGTGCCTGTAATCGCCATAACGCTTATCGCGTATTTCAGTTCTTCGACGAAGAAGATCCAGGAGTACATGACATCTACGAACGCGGCCGCAAAGATTAAACTGATCATGGGTGCCCTGTTCACCGTGTTTTTTATTATAATGCTCAACATTACGCTCAGGACATTTAATGTAATCAATTAAATAAAAACGGCAACCTCCGGGGATGCCGTTTTTTATCCTTGTCAGTGCTTTATTGCTTTATTCTTCAGTTTCTTCTTCAAAATCATCTATGTCGGGGAGTTCCTCAGGCTCTTCAACGGCCGTGGCCTCGCTTGACTTAGCCGCTAGCACCGATGCGTCAAGTCCTTCTCTACCTTCGAGAATGGCATCGGCCATCGTGTGTACTATCAGCTGGATCGCCCTTATCGCGTCGTCGTTGCCGGGAATGATGAAATCAATGACATCGGGATCGCAGTTGGTGTCGGCTATTCCAACCACTTTTATTCCGAGCTTATTCGCCTCGGCGACTGCTATCTCTTCCTGTTTGGGATCGACTATAAAAATCACGTCGGGAAGCTTTTGCATCTCTTTTACGCCGTTAAGGTTCTTTCTTAGCTTTTCCAATCTCTTGTTTATCATGCTCTGCTCTTTCTTTGGCAGGGTTGCAAGCTTTCCGCTAGTCTCCATTTCTTCGAAGTTCTTCAGTGCTTCTATTCTTCTTTTGATGGTGCTGAAGTTGGTCAGCAAACCACCTAGCCAGCGGTTGTTGACATAAAAAGAACCGCTCCTCTTGGCTTCCTCTTCGACTATTTGCTGGGCCTGTCTCTTGGTTCCGACGAAGAGAAACGTGGCGCCCTCCTGGGCACGGTTTCTCACGTGTTCGTAGGCCTCTTCGATAAGCTTGAGAGTCTTTTGAAGATCCACGATGTAGATTCCCTTTCTCTCACCGTAGATGTAGGGTTTCATTTTCGGATTCCATCTTCTCGTCCTGTGACCGAAGTGGACACCGGCTTCAAGAAGTTGTTTCATAGATACTACTGCCACGTAAACACCTCCGATTTGGTTTACCTCCGGCGCGTGCCATGGATCGACCCCTTTCGAGGCACCGGGATCCAAGCGCTTATTGCCGTGTGTTTTTCTCGTCTTTGACGAGTTCTCTGTATGTGTATCTCTTCGCGTTCAACCAGAGATCTTCGAGGGAATAGAATTCCCTTCCCTTTTTGCTGAAGATGTGCACTATGAAGTATCCTCCGTCTACGACCATCCAGTCGTAGCCTCTGCCTTTATCGTAGTACACTATCGGGATACTTACCTTTTCCAGGTATTCTAGGACGGCCTCCCTGAGAGCCTCCATGTGAGGATCCGAGTTGGCCGTAGCGACTACGAAGTAGTCGGAAAGATTGGAGACTTTCGAGACATCTAGTATTACTATCTCTTCTCCCAGTTTTTTGTCGAGAATTTCTGTGATTTCTTTTACTACATCGTCCAAATCAAACTCTCCCATTTTTGTCGGTTCGCCGCTCATTCTACAGTGACGCTTTTAGCCAGATTCCTCGGTCTGTCGGGATCGTAACCTCTCGCCACGGCAACATGGTAGGCAAAGAGCTGGAGGTACGGTGACATCACCAGCGGGTAGAGGGGCGCCGAAACCTTCGGAACTTCTATTCTGCTGTTCACGGCCCTCGAGACCTCTCTGTCACTTTCGCTACAGATCGCGACTACCTTGGCATCCCTGGCCCTGGTCTCCATTATGTTGGAGAGCATCTTGGCCTTGAGTTCATCTTCGGGGATTATCGCGAAGACGGGAAAATCTCTATCCAACAAGGCTATGGGTCCGTGCTTCAGCTCTCCGGCCTGATATCCACTGGCATGGATATAACTGATTTCCTTTAGCTTGAGAGCCCCTTCGAGTGCCGAAGGGTAACTGTAACCCCTTCCTATGTACATGAAGTGCCTGAATTGGTAGTATTCTCTCGCCAGTCTCTGGCACTGCTCGTCGGCCGATGCCAAAACGCTTTCGAATACCGTGGGCAAGCCTTCTATTTCGTTCACCAGTTGCGATATGACCTCTGGATTTCTTTTGTTGAGCGCCAGCGACGCGCCCAACAACAAGAGCACCGCCAGCTGCGCGACGTAAGTTTTCGTGGCAGCGACGCCGATCTCCGGCCCGGCGTTTATGTATATGACCGCATCGCTTTCTCTGGATATAGTGGATCCGACGACGTTGGTGAGCGAAACAACCTTTGCTCCGGATTGTCTGGCCTTTCTTACGCCCTCGAGTGTATCGGCAGTCTCCCCCGACTGCGATATGGCGATCACAACGTCTCCTTCGCCGAGCGGCAAGTTTCTGTACCTGAACTCCGAAGCGACGTCTATCTCGGCTCTTATGCCGGCGTAATCCTGAACGAAACGCTGGAAAACAAGCCCGGCATGGTAGCTGGTTCCACATGCCAGCACGGTTATTCCTTTAATTTTCGTTAAATCCTTGTCCATCTTTTCGAGCTCTCTGAAATGGGGCAGTTTGCTCTTTATTCTTCCAGTGATAGCATTTCTTAGTGTCTGGGGCTCTTCGTATATCTCTTTCAACATGAAGTGAGGATATCCACCCTTTTCTGCTGCGTCCTCGCTCCAGGTGATCCTCGTAGGGGCTTTGACTTTGGGTGTGCCATCCAGTTTCAAGACCTGCACGTTTCCCGATTTTATTACGGCCAGCTCCCCGTCTTCCATGAAATGTACATCTCTCAGATACTTGAGCAAAGGAGTGACATCCGAAGCCATGAATCCCCCGCCCCGCGTGGCGCCTATGACAAGGGGGCTGCCCTTTCTTGCCGCGACTATTATATCGGGATGGTCCTGATGCATCACACCTATCGCGTACGCGCCTTCAAGGTCAACCAGCGTGTGCCTCAAGGCGGTGATCAGGTCTCCCCTGTAATGGTCCTCGATGAGATGGGCTATAACTTCGGTGTCCGTAGAGGATTTGAATATATGACCGTTGCTTTCCAGTGCCATTCTCAGCTCATCGAAGTTCTCGATTATGCCGTTGTGAACGACGGCGATCTTTCCTGTACAGTCAGTGTGTGGATGGGCGTTGAAATCCGAAGGTTCTCCGTGCGTTGCCCACCTGGTATGGGCCATGCCCTGGAGTACACTTGTGCTCATCATATTTCCCAGATGAGACTCGAGAACATCTATCTTACCGGCAGACTTTTCCACTCTCAGGCCCTCGTTTGTTCTGAAGGCTATGCCGGCCGAGTCGTAACCCCGGTACTCCAGCTTCCTTAGCGCATCAACGAGTTTCTTGATCGTTAAGTCGCCGCCCACCATTCCAACTATTCCACACAAATCACTTACCCCCCGAATCTCTTTCCAAGTTTCTCAACAAGCTCCCCTTTGACACCTTCGTACGCAACTCTAATGGCGTTTTTTATGGCGAGAGAGTCGGAATTTCCGTGAGCTTTGGAGACCACTCCCCTGACTCCCAGTATAAAAGCCCCGCCGTACTGGCTGGGATTCATGGAGTCTCTGAGCCTCCCTAGGGCCCTTTTCAGCAACAAAGCGCCAAGGAGACCTGCAATTCCACTCTTTTTTATCTCTTCTCTTAGCCTCTGAGAGATGAGTTTTCCAGCGCCTTCGATGGCCTTCAGAGCTACGTTACCTTCGAATCCTCCACTGACTATAACGTCAACTTCGCCGAAGTTTATATCTCTTCCCTCGACGTTTCCTACAAAACTGTCTCCCAGTTCCGACTTCAAGTAATTAAAGGCCGTTTTGGTCAGATCGGTACCCTTCTCTTCCTCCTCGCCGACGTTGAGGAGCCCCACTTTGATCGGCTCTCTTCCCAGGAATCTGGCGTACTCGTAACCCATAAGTCCGAAATCCCTCAGGTGTTCGGCCCTGACTTCGGCGTTCGCACCGGCATCTATGAGGATCGTATAACCGTTTTTCGAAGGTATTTTGACGGCGATCGCACCTCTTTCGACACCCTTGATCCTTCCGATAACGAAAAGCGACGCGACAAGAACACCACCTGTGTTTCCGGCCGATACCATAGCATCTGCAGTGCCCTCCTTTACCTGAAGAGCCGTTATATACAGGGAAGTCTCTTTCTTTCTCAACAAAAGAGAGGGCTTTTCAGACATTGGAAAGACCTCTCTTGCATCGATTATTCTTATTCTTGAAGCCTCCGGATATCCTTTCAAACCGGGGGAAAGTTCCTCTTGCCTGCCGACCAGAAGTATTTCAAGGTCTGGAAACTCCTTCAGAGCCATAAGAGCGCCTTCAAGATTCACTTTCGGCGCTTTGTCTCCTCCAGCAGAATCGAGCGCGATCCTCACGCCAGGCATGGATTATTCACCAATCTCAAGAATCTGTCTTCCTCCGTAATGACCACAGTGCAGACAAACTCTGTGGGGTTGCTTCGGTTCTCCGCAGTTAGGACACGTAGAAACGGAGACCGTGATCGCCCTGTACGTCTTCGCTCTTTTGAGATGTGTCCTGCTTCTACTTCGTTTTTGCTTTGGAACGGCCACTTCAATCCCTCCTGTATTTAATTCTTCAATTTGGTTTTCAATTCTGAGATCGCTTTGTGCCAGCTGTCATCAACAATCGCCCGATCCTGGCACTTGTGATCGGGATTCTCGTTCAGATTGGTTCCACAGGCCGGACACAGACCCGCACAATCCTTACTGCATAGAGTCTTCAGCGGAACCTCAACAATTATAGCCTCAATAACTCGATCTGACAAGTCCAGAAGCTCTCCCTCTAACTTTATAACGTTCTCCAGCTCGTCTTTGCCGGCATCATCGACGCTTTTCAGCATTATCTCGTGAACGTAAGTTGCTTCGATCGTTCCCCTTATCTGTATAACCACCGGCTTCAGGCAGCGGGCACAACTCTCTTCGACCGATGTGTTGACGGTCCCCGTAACGATAACCGAATCTTTGTCTTTGTAGAGATCTATATGGACATCTACCGGTTCCATCAGAGTCACTTCATCCGTGAAGTCTGTCCCGAACGAAGCGTCTATGCTTTTTTTGAACTCGAATGTATTTAGGTCTATCACCAGATCTCTTCTGTCGTTCACAATAATCACCTCTTCGCTGCCAGCAAATACTACATCAAGGTTATTTCGATTCATTCGCTTTTTATTGAACATAAGAAGAAAATTCTTTCATCCTCTCGAGCAACCTTCTCGATATGGTATCGATGTCGTCTGCGCTTCTGCCTATGGGGTTTTCCAGCTTAACTATTTCAGTTTTGTTGAAGCCATCGCGAACAAGCATTATCTCAGTTGAAAGTCTGGCAGCCTCTCTCGGGTCGTGCGTAACCATTACTATACTGAGTTTCCTCTCATGCCAAATCTCTTTGATCTCTTCAAGCAAATGATCCTTCATTACGACATCCAGTGAGTTGAAGGGTTCGTCCATGAGTATCAGATCCGGCTCGAAGGCGATCGCCCTCGCTATGTTGAGCCTTCGTTTCATTCCACCGCTCATCTGGGAGGGATACTTCCCTCCGTGGTCCTCCAGGCCCACCAGTCTCAGGTAACCGTTCACGTCGCAGCCGGGCGAGGCTATTTCGATGTTTTCTCTAGCCGTTATCCAGGGTATCAACCGGTCGTCCTGAAAGACAAAGGCAAGGCGCTCGCTAGACAGGCGCACCGTACCACCGTCGGGTTTGAGAACACCGCTGAGAATCCGGAGCAAAGTTGTCTTTCCACACCCAGAACTACCGAGTATAGTGAGAAAGAATTTACCCTCTATACTGTATGTTAGGTCATTTATAACCGTCTCTCCATCGAACTTCTTCGTCAGTCCGTCAATTTTTAAGAGCATAGCGGTTACCCTTCTTTATTATGAAATCGAGAGCCTTTTCGGTAACTATACCCAGCACAACCAGCACAAGCGTATAGGCGAAAACCCTCACGATATTTATGGAATACTTCGAGTCGGCTATGACTCTTCCGATCCCGGACGTTCCAACCATGAACTCGGCAACGGCAACGGACTTCCACATGATGCCTATGCCAATCCTCATCGAAGATACTATGAAAGGAAAGGCCGAAGAGAAGTAGATTTTTGTCAGAACGACCCTTTTTGGCAATCTGTAGATCTTCGCCATTTCTACCAGTTTCTTGTCAACGTTCCTTACACCCTCCGCGATGTTTATGGTGAATATGGGGAACAGGGTCAGGAAGACGATGTAAACCGGCGACCTGAACCCCACTCCCCACCAGAATATGGCAAGTGCAAGCCAGGAGACTATGGGTATAGACTGGAGAACGGTCATAACTGGCTTTAGTAGCTCGTAAACGATCTCGACAAGGCCCATGACGAAACCGCTGACCAGCGCCATTCCCAGAGCTATGAAAAGCCCAGTGAAGGCTTTGGCGCACGTTTCAAGTATCGTTTCCCAGCCATCGATGCTGGTAACGATTTTCCAGAGACCCCCAAAAGTC
>Ga0208462_1001146_pt1 | contig 19586 bp, 15 predicted proteins | sample AD_SCU001_MetaG_FD_184452 | JGI IMG/M metagenome (GOLD analysis project Ga0208462, IMG submission 184452) | Active sludge microbial communities of municipal wastewater-treating anaerobic digesters from China - AD_SCU001_MetaG (SPAdes) (version 2) | ecosystem: Engineered > Bioreactor > Anaerobic...
CCCAGTTTTCGTTGACTTCCACCTCTCTGGGCATCGGTCGATGAAACTGGTCGCGCACCTCCAGAGTATACCGGGACCGGTAACCTCCGTTCCAGGGCGAATCATTCGGGCCGTTGACGACGACAGCCTCATCAGGTGCAAAAACGGTAAACTCATGATAAAGTGTTTTCCTGAGAGCGCCGAAACTCCACCGGCAACGGACTTTTACGTCGCCCCGCGTTACACTGGCGTCGGCGCTCCAGATGGTAATGCGGTTGGCGTTGTTTTTCACCATATGATCGGAGGCGTTTTCCAAATCAATTTTATCGGCGCCGCGCACGACATCCCATTCAAACCTTCCCCGGGTGGCTCCGGGCCTGCCGCCGAATGCCGTCAGTTTTGCTTCTTCGTCATAATTTGCGGCGTCTTCCCCGTCAAACCACCAGAGATCGACATCCCGGACTATCCTCACCGGTTCAATAACGGCGGGTTGAGCAGGTTCCTCCTCACGTGCTGCGGCCATGGTTTCTTCCTGAGGCGATGTCTCCGCCGCCGTGGCCGGTTCAGCCGCCGTCGAATGTTCATCGTCCATAAGCGCCGCACTACGTGGTGCGGCGCCATTTTCTACCGTTGAGCCGCCTTCAACAAGACTTCCCCAACCTGTTTCCCTTGTATAGAGGGGGATGTTATTAAAATCGTAATGACACGCAGCAGAATCGGCGCAGGCGGGACTTTTGGCAGCCTGTTCAGTGTTGGATGTCCCGGAACTTGCAGGTCTTTTGGAGCAATCCAGACCGGGGACGGACAAAAATGTATACGCCTCCGCAGCAGACGCCGCTTTCTTTTGTGCATTATGAGTTTTTGCAAAAATCATCCGTCCATCCCGATTTTTTTATTTCAGATCCCCGCTATATTTCCTGCCGCGATGCGGTGCATCAATCATTCAGATTCACTTGCCGTTCCCAGCCTTTGACCCGGAAGAAGCGGCCAGAGTGTGCTGAATTCCGGCCAGTAACTCGGCCAGAAATCTTTGATCTCCGCCGCCAGCATGGCTTTCGTCGCACACGACCGCTCAAGCCCACCGTGTTGCTGGTCTTTCCAGAATAACTTCAGCTTAAAGTCGGGAGTGATTTCCGCGTGAAGCATCACGGAATGGTATCCCTGATGGAGCGACAGGGCGAAGAAGAAGTGTCCGGGACGGACCGGCCGGAGATATTCCTCAACTGCATTGAAGATTTGCTGCGCCAGATCCTGACTCGCTTTGGTTTCTTCTTTCCCTACCGTCTTTAAAATGATGCCTTGCATGGGCTTGACCGGGACTTCCAATTCCAACCCCTGAAGTTCGGTATCAATTTGCTTCTGGCGCTCAGTGGTGAAAGCTTCCATTGCTGTGTCCAATAAACCCCGAAATGGTTCACCTGTTGAAAACCACCGTCTGTTCCGCCAGGTCACAACATTTTGTGCCTGCATGGTCTGGAGTGCAGCACGGGTTTGATCTTCTGAAATGCCGAGGGCGGCGGCCCTTTTGATGATGGTCTGCTCCTGCACTCCGTTTGGAGACCGGGCCTCTAATTGTTTGAAAATATTGTTTACTGCCAGAACATGACGCAAAAAAGCAATGGAGGCAATGCTGTCCAATTCTTCCTTTGAGTAGAGGACCTCAAGATGATGGATGAAGGTTTCGAGGCACTGCTGGTCGCCGTGCCGCACTGCTTGCGGAGCAGCGGCCTGGAAAACTCTGACTTTCTCTGCGGGAAAACCCATATATGCCAATCTCTGACAACGCAGATTTTCCACGCTGTAAATATGCCAGTAGAGGTCAGACACCATGGATTCACCGCTGCCGGGGGCCGCGGCGAGGAAACGCCTCCTGAAAGCGTTGGAAGCCAGAAACAACTCTCTTTCCCCCAGTCCCCTGGCCCTTTTTGTCGCACGGGTGATCAACTCTTTTATAGCTTGATCGAGCCGCAAAGAGGGCTCCCGCAGTAAGCCGGACGACCGCAGCTCCTCGTAAAGTTGCTTGACATGGTCCTCCAGCTGCTCATCGCTTAGATCTTTCGGGCCGGATTCGGACATGGCTGCCTGTTTCCCGGCGGCAAGTCGACTGGGAAGCGCCTGCCTTTGCAGGCGGTCTGGAGCCGTATTATAAATTTCGTTTTGCACAACATGCACCAGTTCGTGCGCCAGCAGCTTCCGGCCCGCTTCCGTTGCGGGGGCGAATTGACCGCTGTCAAACGATATGTCCCTGCCCACCGTATACGCCACCGCATTGACCTCCTGGGCCGACCGTGCGGCCCGCTCATCCGTATGCACCCGCACCCGGCTGAAATCATATCCCAGGCGCTGCTCGAAGAAGGCCCGCGTCCCGGCATCGAGTGGCCAGCCGGGGCTGCGCAGCACCTCATATACAGTCGGGCTTGCAATCTTCGGTTCCCGGTCATTTATAGTTTTTCTCCGCAGTTTTTTTTGTCTGCCCGTCTCTTTCCTGGAAGCGGCGGCATTCTTCTCCTGCATTTTCTGAAAGGTTTGCAGCTCGCTGAGAATGTTGGAACTCACATCTCTGTATGCTTTGATTTCATCTTCCAGGACAAATTTAGCATTGGCATATGTTTTTGCCGTTTCTTTAGCTGCCAGCCCCATTTCAAAGCTGCTGATGTCCCGTCTACCTTGCCTGATCGCCTGCAGCGCTTTGTTGTATGTGGTTGTGCACGTCTGCTGGTGCAACGATTCATGCAGCCATAAGGGAAAAACGAGGAATGGATTCGGATCCGGCTCAATGCTCATTGCACAGATTCCGCTCTCTCTGCTTTCCATGCCTCCACCCACAACCGGCTTGCTCCCGGTAATCTTGATCCATGCCTTGTGGATGATGTCGGCAACATCGGCAGACGGGTCGATTCCTTTCTTCGCTGTTTCTTCCAGGTAACCAAGTAGTTTAGAGTACCAGCCAATGTGCTTTTCCGCCATTCGGCGCTGTTTGTTCATTTCGGCTTCTGTGTAACACTTCGATGTGCCCGTATCCTGATAACTGCGGCTTTTTGTTTCGTAAATCAGCCGGTCAGCTATCGGTGCGGCCCATCCCGGCGCCTTGGCGGCCTGAAGACCGCCTTTCTCTGCACCCTCTTCAATCCGAACCGGTTTAATTTCTTTGCGCTGTAACATCAGAGGTGCTTTTTCAAAATTTTCTGGAGATGCCTTCTTGGCCTGCTGTCCAGATATTGCCGGTGAACGCATTATCGCCTCGGCGACGCGTTCAGCTTCCCGTTCAAATATGTCGTCCGCCTGGCTGATAGACAGAGCTGTCTGAAATTTATGGCCATTTTGGGCGTTTATCTCCAACTGACTAAAGTTGTATTCAAAGTTAGGCTCAAAGAATCTCCGTCCATGTGCATTAAATGGTTGGCCGGGAGACTGAAATACCTCCTGGTTGACCGGCGGCGCGCTCGCCGCTTTGTGTTCAGTGCCGTAATATTTCAGCGACTGTTCCGCCGGAGCAGTTGTCGTCGAGTGGGGCTTTTTCTCTGTCTGCAATTCCCTCATTACAGCTCACACCTCACGGTACACGCCCTCATCGCATACAGACCATTTAGCGATTAATCACCGTCCCGACTTCCGGCCATTCCCTGATAAAGCGCCTCTCCGATATGCATACCAATAAATTCCGGTCTTTCACCTGTGCGGACGGTGAAAGACCCAACGTTGAGGTGGGATAATTCACCCCCGTGTTCCAACACTGCCGGCAATTTGTTTTCTCTCAGAAGGCGGGCCAATTCTTCCTGCACGGCTTCGGCAATGCGCTGCCGATCAGCGTTTTTAAAGCCATACAGGATCAATTCTTCTATGTGCAGTTCAATTTCATCCATTGAAGGCGGCCATTTCCGACGCGCTTATTTGTTTTTCAATTTTCGCATATTCCTGTTTGACCGCCTGCCGAATGTACGCCATATCCACGGGGCGGTTGTTGTTCGCCGCCAGGAAGGCTGCGGACAGTGCTATATTCCTGATATTTCCTCCCGCCACCTGCAGCAGCGACAGACGTTCCCAATCAAGCCGGTTTGTCGGTGTTGCAGTCGGGAAAATGCGCCGCCAGATTTCCGACCGCTGTGCAGCATCAGGGAAGGGAAACTGGACGATAAAACGGATGCGCCGCAGAAAAGCTTTGTCCAGCGCCTCCTTCATATTTGTAGTCAGAATCGCCAGCCCCCGGTAGGATTCCATGCGCTGCAAAAGGTAGCTGACTTCAATATTGGCGTAGCGGTCGTGGCTGTCCTTGACCTCGCTGCGCTTCCCGAAGAGCGCATCGGCTTCGTCAAAAAGTAAAATAACCCCGCCCGCATCGGCGGCATCAAAAATTTCTTTGAGATTTTTTTCGGTTTCCCCGATGTACTTGTTGACCACCTGGCTCAAATCAATGCGGAAAAGATCGAGTTTCAAGTCGTTCGCCAGCACTTCTGCCGCCAGCGTCTTCCCCGTTCCGCTGCCTCCCGTGAATAAAGCGCTTATGCCCAGTCCCCGTCCGGATTTGGCGGCAAAGCCCCAGGATTCATAAACCTGATGTCTATGCCGGACATGCATGGCCACGGCTTTTAAAGTTTCTTTCTGCAGGGCCGGCAGCACCAGATCGTCCCATGTGGCAACAGGATCGATCAGCTGCGCCAGGCGTTCGAGGCGCGGCCGCGCCTGTATCCGGCAGGCTTGCCACAGAGCCGATTCCATATCATCCGTCCCGGCCTGCAGCGCTTCCTCACAAGACGCCCGGATGTCCCGGGGGATCAATTGAAACTGCGAGGCAAGGTGCTCCAGTTGACCGTGAAGTCTGGTTGCATTGTCGCCGAGCGCCGTCATCCATAAAGAACACCGCTCCACCGGGGACGGCGGTCCAATATCGAAAGCCGCCTGACGACGCCCTTCCAGGCGCCTTCTCTGCGCTGCGGCAATCAGAATCATACCGCCGGCTGTCTCGATAAACCGGCTCAGGGCGGTGCTTTGCAATTTGTCTGCCGGATCATTGTCGGAACAGTCGATAAGCAGTGCACATTGCGTTAGAAACGCCTCTCGTTCCCAGAGTCGAAGCAACCCGTCCAGTTGAACGGGATCGGCAGGTATATTGCCGGCTTTCATTATGCAGAGGTTGAGTCCCAGGGCGGCGCAGACCTGCGCGGCAATATCTTTTTTCGACGGTAAATCAGCGCCGCAAAGCTGAATCACGGGCAATCGAAAACCGCCATTCATTTGCGAGCAAAGATCCGCAATGCGCCGGGCTATTTTCTGGTGAGAAGGCGTAAGCTCGTCCAAAGACCGGAATTTTTCCACCAGAGAGCTCAAACGTTCATCCAGATACTGAATGCCTGTGAGATAATGAAGAATCCGCTCATCAATTTTCAGCGGACAGGCTGTCAGAACGGGGCCTTCCGACAGCTCGATCATCCGGAAGCGGCGCAATGGCGCGGGCGGGGTAAGTGCGCTCCAGTGGGGATCAGGCAGAATGGCCAGAGCCAGACTGAAAGTGGGATTGCATCTTTGTGCATCTCCGGAAAGCAGCGACACCAGCGCGGCCAACGATGAATCCAGCTCCACTCCGGCGCACAGCAGAAGGATGTTGCGCTCGAAAGGCGAGAGGCGAAAGGCGGTGCATAACGTCTCCAGCGCGGAGGGGACCCGCCCGTCGCTTCGACTATCGTTATTTATGTTTGGGTCCGGTTGTGCAGCGACTTCAGTTTCCGGCTTCAGCCCGGCGCGCACAGCATGACTTTCCAGACGCTGCTTAATAGACGCTATGGCTGCTGTAAGGCGGCGCTGGTTGGTTTCGACCCAGTTGCCGGCGATATCAGGGGACATCTTTAATCTCCACCAGCGGACCGGGCGGATCATTATTCACGGAATTTCCCGCACCGTCTACGTTGACGCGGACAAAATATTTTCCTGCTTTGGGTTTAAACGATGTGGTCATGACGAAGGTAATGGCGCCGGTTTCCGTCACAGCCGGATCGGTGATGCCGTTGTTTTCCGGGGCGGCGATCCGGTAAATCACCGGCGGTGCGGTGGAAATTTCCTGATATTCATTGAGCAGGAGAAACACTCGTGAATTGCGTCCGCAGGCGGGGACCAGCCCGACCGGAATGGTTAAGGTGTAAATCGTCTTTCCATTTTCCGGCGTCCCGACGGGGGTAACCGGCCCGGCGGGAACGGCAACGGTCGGACACAGAAGAAAAGCCAGGCTGTTTGATTCTACGCCCGAATGCTCGGCCGGCGGCTCACCAATCATCAGTTTCTGGACAACCGAAATGCTGTGAATACCGGCGCGCAGATTCGAGGGCAGCAAAATAGTAATCCGGTTATTTTTGACTTCCAGAATCTGTGAGGAAGCAATTTCCTTTTCGTCAATTTTAACAACTGTCTTGTCACCGCGTAATTGTTTGCCGGTGAGAACCAGCCGTTTTCCGGCTAGAAAACGCTGACCGGGAATCAGCGGCTCGTCCACGCCGTCCTGCGACGCCAGGCCGTCGATCACGGGAAACGCAACCGGCAGGGCATAAACATTCCTGGCCTTTACGGGCAGCGGCGGAGCTGGTGATTCCTTTCCTTCGATGAACACGACGGAAGCCGTATAAGCTATCGATAAAGTATAAGAATTCTGAAAAAAGACTGACCAGATTTTGGATAACTCTTCAATCGTTAAAGGCAGGGGCGTCAGTTTGATCCGTTCAATTTCCGCATCGAGATCCGATTCGTTCAAAAAGCCGCTCGTCTCTATGATATGGCTGATATGCTTTGACGGCAGCTGGGGGGAGGCATGCAAAGTGCGGATAACGCTGCCCATCACCTGCTGGGGCTCCAGCTTACGCTCCTCTCCATAAAAGGAAAAGAGATAGTGCAGTTCCAGTGCGGCGCGCGGCTTCTGCTGAACGACGCCTCCAGTGCTGCGCGTCGGAATGTCGGCATTACGAAAAGCTGTATTATAGCCGACCTGATAAAGATAGATGTTGACGCCGAGTTTCGGCAGATCGGTCGCACCGGAATTAGGCCGGACAGCCGTGGCCGTGGCTTCATTCAAGGTTTCGGTAAAATCAGCTTTAATTGCTCGCTCCAGCATCTGCCGGATAGCTTCCGTTACGGTGGCTATGGCCAGATAGTTGCTCATCGGCTGCCTCCCCGGTGTTTTTTAAGATAGTCTTCCAGTGAAATTTTCGGCTGCGGTTCCTGTGGAGCCTTATGCGGCCGGGATAAAGGCGCCTGCGGCATCACCGCCCGCACTTCTATGCGCCCGATGGTAACCTTGATTGTTCTTTCCGGCCGATCTTCCCGGGTAGGGAAGGCTGGCGGCCTTTGGAGTCTGTTCTCTGCTGCAGTCAGCGGCCGGATTCCTGGCTGCTGTTGGAGCCCGGCACGGGAGTCATGTACTCGCTCAGAATCCGGCGCCAATGTAGAGGCCGCAATCACAGCTTCCTGGGAAGAAACTCGTTGGGCCATTCTTTCTGCTTTATCCCTGGTTGAAGGCAGAGTGTGCGTTTTTTGATTTGTCCCGTCATCACCAACAGCTGACAGCTGAAGATCAGGCGCTGCCGCCTGCGGCCGTACATTATTTATAACAGCTTCCTGCAGCACTGAATTGACGGTATCACTGGAAAATATACGGACGGTATCTTCATATAAAGAAGATGCTGTCGCACCTTTGGCATCTTTAATATGCTTTTCAGAAGCTTTGTCCCGGATAAGTTTTTCCGGAGATGTTTCCTGTCCCGGCAACACTTTACATGGAGCAGCGGCTGTTGCTTCCTGATCGATGCCTGTTTTTTCCCGCGAGTAATGAATTATTTCAGACCTGAAATCAGCAACTGCAGTAGAGTCCGGTGCATCCGGGAATTCCGTTGCCGGGGAAAGTCCGGGATGAACAGTCGGCGTCCCCTCCGTTTTTTCCGCCGGACGATTAATTATTTCAACTTCCGAAACATTACTTACCGTAGCGGCGGCAACATCCGGGAATTCGAAGACCGAAGAAAACCGGGGACGGATGGCCGGAGCCTGATTAGTGCTATTATCAATCAAATGCTGAAAATAATCATTCATCCGGATACCATCTCCAGGTAGGCTTGCCGTCTTGCCGCACTGAGAGCCAGTATTTCTGCTTCGCTCCATCCATAAGTGCAGGCCAGTGTATGGACGTCGCGCAGCACGCGTTTTGCCCAGGCGGAAATTTCCATCCAGAAGAAAGCGCCGATGTCAAAGGGAGAAACCCACGTGGAACTGCAGGCGGGACAGGTCATCTCGAACTCAATATTCGACTGGGCGTCAATCGCGGCGATACGCTGGGCCACGGCATCCAATACATTGGGCGACAGTGCATCGGAAGGGATGATCTTATCGTCCTGACGCGCCTCAATGATGCATCGGTGGAGCAGCCGCCGGGCGGCAAGAGATTTGTCCCCCGCACCAACCGCCGCTGCGAGGTCGCGGCTGTCGGGCAGACGGAAATGAACATTATGGCTTCCTGTTGACAGACTTAACAATCCATCCTCCGCTTCCGGCATGTCGACAAGAATATCATTGACCTCGAAAGACATTTCAACGGTTTCGCCGCACTGTGGACAATCGCAAACCGCCTGCAGGAAAGAGCCGAATGTATCTGCGCGCAGTTGCAACAGCCGGGCGTCGCGTTTACCGATGCTCAGTTTGGACAGCGCATCCCATGATTCTCCTTCATGGTTGGCAATCAAAAGCAGCAGAGCGCGCTCGACCGGCGTCGCCGACAAACCCTGTTCCCAAACCTCCAGCAGTCTGGAGGCTGAAAGTCGATTCATCTTTTATTCCGGTTCGGTAAAGGTCGGTTCGGCGGGCTCGCTGATGCTGTAATCGCGCTCCCAGCCTTCGTTTTCCAGTTTGATCGTCTGTATGGCCACGGCGTTGGCGTTGGCGTCGAGTTCCGGCAGAGCCTGGAACTCCGATACCCAGCAGCGGTAAACCTTGTAGGCGATAGCCAGCTGCCCGGCTTCATTGTATACTTCCACAATGATGTCCTTGCGGAAATCCTTCAACGACACTTCTGCGCCCAGACCGGAACCGAAATTCCAGACCTTGTTGGCCCACTGTTCAAAATCCTTGTCGTGGGTAACGCCCCGTTCCAGCGTGATGGCTTCGTATTTCGTCCGGCCCGGCGACTTTCTCGACGAACTGGGATCACCGCCCTCTCGATGTTCCACGACTTCCGTTGTTTTCTTTAAAGCGCCCACTTTGCTGACGCCGGCGACATAACGGCCATCCCACTTGACGCGGAATTTGAAATTCTTATATGGATCGAAACGCTGCGGATTAACGGTAAATTTAGCCATGGGTTTTTCCTCCTAACTCTGAATCTGTCCAGCCATCTGCTGGAGCTTGATAATGACGAATTCCGCGGGCTTGAGCGGCGCAAATCCCACCACGATGTTGACGATGCCGGAATTGATATCATTTTGCGTCGTCGTTTCCTTGTCGCACTTGACGAAATAGGCTTCCTTTGGGCTTACCCCCTGGAATGCGCCCTGCCGGAAAAGATTGTGCATGAAGGCGCCTACATTAAGGCGAATCTGCGACCAGAGCGGCTCATCGTTTGGTTCGAAAACGACCCACTGCGTGCCGCGGTAGAGGCTTTCTTCGATGTAGAGAGCAAGGCGGCGGATGGGAATATACTTCCATTCGGAAGCCATTTCATCGGCGCCGCGCAGCGTCCGTGCGCCCCAGGCTACGGCTCCGTAAACGGGCAGAACACGGATGCAGTTGACGCCCAGCGGATTCAGGGTGCCGTTTTCCAGATCCGTGAGAGTATAGTCGACCGCCTGAACGCCCGTCAGTGTCGCATCGGTTCCCGCCGGAGCTTTCCAGACGCCGCGCGCGCTGTCCGTGCGGGCATACAAACCGGCGATGGTTCCGCAGGGCGGCTGCAGCACCTGTTTGCCGTTCTGCAGCGGATCGGCGATTTTTAGCCACGGATAATAAACGGCGGCGTAATCCGTTTTCGGCAGCGCCGTACTGCGGGCGGCATCATACATTGCAGATGGTTCTTTTTTATTAGCCGGGGCATCAACGATCATGAATGCCCGCCGCTCTTTGCAGTAGGAGCCGGCGTCCATGAGAATGCCGGGATCAGTTATGCCGGGAAGGCAGAGAAGATTGAAGATATCAACCGACTCCAGGGCATAAATGCCTTTGCGCTTGGAACGGTCGGCAATGAAAAGATCATAAGGGGCGGCTTCGTCCGAGTAAGGCTGCTCGTTGCCGCCGGCCAGCGTAACGTTGGTTGGCAAAACGGATGTTGTCCCGGAAAGCAGCTTCAAATCCGCCGCGATGTCATTGGCGGCGGCATCGACAACCACGGAGGAGCCCGTGCCCCGTGTTCCGGACGAGAGAATCAGCTTGTCAGCCGTACTGGTACAGGCGAATCCTTTGTAACCGGCAATCGCGGGTTGGAGCGCGCGGACTTTGCTCTGAATCCTTCCGGCCAGATCGGCCAGCTGGGCGGGGATGGTCGCACCGGAAGCCACAGCGGCATCCAGAACGACGGTATCCGGTCCATAACCGTCCACGCTGATTTTGAAGCTGGTTTTGGCGGCGGAAGGAACTGTCAGCGCGGCGGCAAAAGCAGCACTGGTCAATTCTCCCCGCAGGGGAATTTCCGCAGGGCGGATCACGGCAACGGCGTCGGTTTCCACGCCGCCGTTGAATGTTCCCAGTTTCAAGCGGGCGGAGATGTCGTTTCTTTCGCCGGGAAGAACGCGAACCGTGGAAGCTTCTCCCGCCACACCGGAGGTAATGACAATTTGTTTGTCCGCATTGACGGCGACGGTCAGGTCTTTGAGGGCCGGCTCGGATGGCACGGCCGTAGTCAGGCGCGTTGCGATTGCCGCGCACAGCTTTTCCAAACGGTCGGCTGCCGTCGCGCCGGTCACATCAGCCGGTGCGAGAACGACGGAGACAGGAGCCAGGCCGTTGACGGATATCCGCAGCGCATTGTGAGTGTCGTCGCGCAGCAGTGCGACATCCAGCAGATTGCTGGATTCATCGACCAGTTGGCCGCTGACGCTTGTTCCTTTGCCGAGGCCGGCGAGGCTGGCAATGTTTTTGACCGAAACCAGCCTGGAAACACCGTTGATTTTATCGACGACGTAGGACGAATCTTTGCTGTTCATGGAGAGATTTGCAAATTTTTCCGTGATCGCATCAGCCGGAGCGTCGGCGGGGGCGTAAGAAAGAGTGAGGTTAAAGGTGCTGGCAGGATTGCCGGTTGCATAGTCCACACGGATTTCAATGTTGTTTCCCGCGCTTCCTTCATCCAGGGCCGTCAGTTCCAACACGTTGGCGGAACCGCCGGCGGTCAGGATCTTGCGAGCAGCGGAGGCATCCTTGGCCAGACGGACAATCCACGCGTCGCTGCCGCCGTTTAAATAAAACTGACGGACGGCATAGCTCAATTTGGAGCCGGCATCCAGCCCGCCGAAAGAGCGTTCGAAATCCGCGTAGCTGAGAATCCTTATGGCCTTGTTGATGGGCCCCCGTTTTGTGCTGCCCACAAAAGCGGTCACCGATGTACTCACGCCGGTGATGGTGCGTACGCCGCTGGGCACTTCCTCAATATAAACTCCGGGATATGTTGGTGTAACTGGCATCACAAATCTCCTTTCTTAGGAACTTTGGAATTATTATTAAATTTTCGTAATGTATTTTCCGGCTACTTCGATTCGAGCCTGATAATTGATGAAATTGAGAAGCATTAAGACGCGGTCCCGGGCTTTCAACTGCTGAAATATACCGGTAAATCCCGCCAGAGGGCCTTCCTGGATCATTACCTTGTCCCCGGGATGGAAAACAACCTGATCCATGTAAATATATCCGTCTTTAAGCCGGGAGCGGATCTGGTCGATGATTCGATCATCCACCACGCAGGGATGTCCCGACGGATCGCTGATGATGCGTTTGACGCCCCGCGTATACGTGATCAAATGATAGTACCGGGAAGGGGTAAAGCGGGAGAAAAGATAACAGGGGAAGAGGTGCTCCGTCTTTTCCTGCACCTTGCCGCGGCGAAGACCGCTGCGTTTCAGTTTGGGTTGAAACACTTCGATATCCGGCAGATTAAGCAGTTGACCGCTGACCGTCTCCTCCATTTTAGGCTTGGTGTAAATGCAGTACCAGTTCTTCATTATTTGTGCAGGCTACCGCCATTAGCTGTCGTATTAAACAGCTTTGGTCGTATTCATTAAAAAGTTACAGTACTCGCACTCTTTTACAAAATACTTCACAGTATATTCAGCCCTGGACAGTTTGGTGCGATAGAAGTCAGCTGGATCTTTACAAGCTACACAAATTATCTGATTAATGTCATTAATGATTATAAAACAATCGTATATCGGTAAGTTTATTTTTCTATATATAATAAGATAACAGGAAAGCTTTTTTGCTGTCAATGGCTTTTTCCGCCGACATGAAAAAAGGAGGGAACGTCGGGCGTTCCCTCCTTAAAAAAGGGGGGGGAGGGAGGAGAAAGTTGATGAATTTGTAAAAAGTTGCAAAATAACAATTTTCAGACGGCCTCGTAAAAAGGCCGCAGGCAAGGCGCGCAAATCATAAGGAATGAGGCGCACTTAGCGTGCGCCGCAGTGACGAATGATGAAGCGCAACGCAGCATCCGGCCTTTTTACGAGGCCGTCAAAGTTAATTTAGTAGCAGATTCCCGGACCGTGTTCACCATGGCCTCTCATGCCGCCGCGGGGACCAAAGCCCTTGCCTTTGCCCCAGCCGGAGTTAACCAGTTTTTCCCGCTGCTCCGGTGTCAACACTTTACGAACTTCCAGTTTATGGGCGGTTGTTTTATCTTCCAGCTGATCGCGCAGAACTCTCACTTCTTTTTGCAGGGCCAGGATTTTATCCTTATCGGGATTTTCCTGCAGCCACATCCTGCGCAGTTCGACCGATTTATCGAACATCTTTTCTCTTACCGGCCTTATTTCTTTCCGGTGGGCAGTCTGCAGCGCTTCAATTTTTGCTTTCTGCGCATCGGTAAGATTCAGCTTTGACCAGACTGTGTACTCATGATGGTTACCGCCGCCATGCCGCATACCCTGGCCCGGCCCCGAAGCGAATACCGGCATGCTCAAAACGAGACCTACGGCGAGAGTAAGCAATGTTAAAGTTATTTTTTTCATATTGAACCTCCTTGTCAGGTTTTTATTTTGAAGCAATTCGACGTTACATAGAGCAAGGGATGTGCCATTTATTATATTTCAAGATAACATGCTGATTAGATAAGGTTATCACCTGAGAAGCCAAATTAGCATTTGAATTTTATTTCATTGGCGGATAATATGTATCCACACAAAGGTAACCGCGTGGATAATTAGTATCCATGCACAGTTTTGCAAACATTATCCCGGGCAGCAAACAGAAAGTCGGTTGTGAAGATTAAATCCAGACAAAAATCCCGTTTTGACATCTCCATCTGGGTGGCGATAAGTGCGATTGCCGTGTTGGCCGTGATTTCCGCCGTGATGGCTTTTACCCATTTTCAGCGGCAGAAGGAACAGGCCGTTGAGTTGCTGATGGAGAAAGGGGCGACACTCATCAGATCATTCGAGGCCGGCCTGCGCAGTTCAAGCCGGGAGGGCAGCGATCTATTTTTGATCCAGAAGCTGTTGATGGAAACAGCGCAGCAGTCGGATATTGACTACATTATCGTCACCGACAACAAGGGCAACATCATCGCCGACAGCGATCCTTCCATGGTCGGGCAGTGCTATGGCCTGGATCTGGATACCGAAAAAATCGCTTTAAGCCCGGAAAAAAAATGGCGCCGGACGGCCAACCCGGAGGGCGCCGGCACATTTGAAGTGTACCGCGGCCTTTTTCCCCGGGAAAGATACGATGAAATGCAGAAGGCGCCCCTGATCCAGAGCAGCAATATGATTATTTACGTCGGTTTCAATATGGACATGATGGAGAAGGCGGACCGCGAGGATACCCGCAACACAATTATAATCGCGCTTATCCTTTTGCTCATTGGTTCATCGGCCATCGTTTCCCTATTTCTTGTCCAGGCCTATCGTTCAACGCGCACTTCCCTTTCCCGAATAATTGTTTTTTCCCAGGCACTCGTTAAAAATATGCCTATCGGCCTGATTGCCCTTGATGCAGGAGGTGATGTCGCCGCCTGCAACGAAAAAGCGGGGGCTATTTTAAACGCCGCCAGCAGTGATACCATCGGCAAGGAGGCGTATGCGGTCCTGCCCGCGCCTCTTTATAAAATACTTGCCGGACTTCCTGAACAGGGCGGTCTGGTGGAGGAAGATTTGCAGCTTGCCGCCGGAGAAAAGGAAGGCAAAACGTTGGAAATTGTTGCCGCCTCGCTTGCTGACGCAGGAAATCCCATCGGGAAGATACTGCTGCTGCGCGATGTAACGGCCTTGCGGCAACTGGAAAAAGAAGCAGTAAAAAACCGCCATCTGGCCTCCATTGCCAGCCTGGCCGCCGGCGTCGCCCATGAAATTCGCAATCCGCTCAGTTCCCTCAAGGGATTTGCCGTGTACTTTAAGGAACGCCTGGCCGGAGATAAAGAAGACGAGCAGATGGCGGACATCATGATTGCCGAAGTGGAGCGCCTTAATCGTGTCATCAGCCAGTTGATCGAATTCGCGCGTCCTCTGCAGCTGAAACGGGAAAAAACTTCTTTTCCTGATTTGATTCAGCACACACTGGGTCTAATTGCCGCCGACGCAAAAAAGATGGATATTGCCGTCATCACCGAAATGGCCCCGGATTTGCCGCCGGCAGCAGTTGATCCCGATAAAGTCAAACAGGTAATGCTGAATATTTTCCTGAACTCGCTGGCGGCGATGAAAGACGGCGGCAGTTTGACCATCAGGCTTGTACCGGGGGCAAACAGCATTGATGTAAGGGTCTCCGATACAGGCACAGGCATCGAGAAAGAGGATTTACCGCATATCTACGATCCCTATTTTACTTCCAAACCGGCGGGAACAGGCCTGGGATTGGCGGTCGTGCAAAAGATAATGGAGGCTCACGGCGGAACAATTAATGTGGAAAGCACAAGTGGTAAGGGAACAACCGTTACACTTCAGTTCCCTTACTAAGCTGATAAAGAGGATATACTGATGAAAACAATACAATCAATACTCGTTGTAGATGACGATTTGGCGCACCGGATCATGCTCAAAAAACTGATCGGCAGCTGGGGCTATGATATCGCGGAGGCAGATGACGGATCAGTGGCCGTAAATGAAGTTCAAAAGCGCGCCTTTGACCTGATTTTAATGGATATTCGTATGCTCAATGTTTCCGGGATTGAAGCCCTCGAGCAAATCAAAGTCATCAATCCGGCGATACCGGTGATTATTATGACCGCCTATGCCTCCGTCGAAACGGCGGTTCAAGCCTTGAAGAAAGGGGCCTACGATTACCTCACCAAACCACTCGATTTTGATGAATTAAAAATTGCCATTGCCCGCGCCACCGAGCATACCCGCCTCAAAAAAGAAAATGAATATCTAAAGGAGAGGCTGGGCGAAGGGTTTGACCGGCGAAGCGTTATCGGTCAGAGCCCGGCCATGGTTAAGCTTTTGGATACCGTTTCTCAGGTGGCTCCTACGGAAGCAACTATCCTGATAACCGGCGAATCGGGAACAGGCAAGGAAATGATCGCCAACGCCGTTCATTACAACAGCTCCCGCGCCGAAGCGCCGTTTATAAAAATTAACTGCGCGGCGCTTACCGAAACGCTTTTGGAATCGGAACTCTTCGGCCACGAAAAAGGAGCATTCACGGGCGCTGACCGGAGGCGCGAAGGAAAGTTCCGCCAGGCCGACGGGGGCAGTATTTTCCTGGATGAAGTCAGCGAAATGTCGCCGTCGATGCAGGTGAAGCTGCTGCGGGTCTTGCAGGAAAGGGAAATTACCCGGGTCGGCGGTGCGGAAGTGCTGAAAATCAATGTTCGCGTAATTGCCGCCTCCAATAAGGACTTGAAAAAGGAGATGGAAAAAGGCGCCTTCCGCGAAGATTTGTTTTATCGTTTGAGTGTGGTAGTTCTGCAGGTGCCGCCGCTGCGGGAAAGGAAAGAAGATATCCCCCTGCTGGCGCAGCATTTCCTGGGGCTCTTTGCCGCGAAGAATTCCAAAAACATCAAAGGCTTCACGCCGCAGGCGATGGAAAAACTTTTACGGTACGCCTGGCCCGGCAATGTCCGGGAACTGATGAATGCAGTGGAAAGGGCGGTCGTTCTTTCCCGTGGTGAATTTCTGGATGCCGACGAACTGTCGCTGCTGATGGCGGAGGATGCGGTTGACGAAAAAATCACCCAGAGGAATCTGCCGGAAAACATACCGCTGGAAGAAATGGAGAGAAGAACCATTCTGGAAGCCCTGAACGCCACCGGCGGCAATAAAAGCGAAGCCGCCAGGCGCCTGGGCATCACCCGCAAAACGCTGCGCTCCAAACTGGAAAAGTACGAAAGGGAAGGTTGAGGGATATCGATTGATGAATGAATAATATATTTCCATGTCCTCATTTTCCGTGCTTACATTTTTGAAGTTTGACATTCGGTCTGTTTATGGTACTATATTCGGACTGGAGGTGAGGAAATGCATATTATTAAAGATATAAAGCCTGTAACATTTTTGAAGACAAAAGCTGCCGATTTACTCAATCAAATCAATGAAACACATCGCCCCGTGATAATCACTCAAAATGGCGAGCCAAGAGCGGTGCTCCAAGATCCCGAGAGTTATGAAAATATGCGCAATGCAATAGGCATATTAAAACTTCTTTCCCAGGGAGAAAATGATGTTCGTTTAGGTCGGACTAAGCCGCAAGAAGACATTTTCAATGACATGGAATCCACATTAAATGAAAGGATTAAATGAGCACAGACTATAAAGTTGAATGGACGGCTATTGCTGAAGATGATTTAAAACGGATAATCAATCACATCGCTGATGACAATCCGGGCAATGCATTGCAAATTCTCAAGAAAACAAGACAAAAAGCAGCAAGCCTCTGCACTTTTCCGGAACGCTGTCGAATTGTTCCGGAGCTGCAAGGTCAGGGAATAGACACATACCGGGAATTAATTGTAGATAATTGGAGAATTATCTACAGAATATCGGATACGATTGTTTATGTATTGTCGGTTATCGACGCCCGGCGGAATGTTGAAGATATCCTGCTGGATAGATTAATAAAATAAAAAAGCAACAAAAACCAGGGTCAAGTCCCGTATTTGTATTGATGTTCCTTATCGCCGGAAATTGATCTCGCAGGCTGACGGAAGAAGATGGGAGGAAAGCGGCAATGAAAGCTTACTTCAACTACTTATTACTCCGGCAATTGAATATGTCAATTTTAAGCGGCATAATCAACTTTCGGGTGCTTAAAATAATTGCGAACATGCGCCGGTCGTTTAGCGAGGGTTCTCATAAATGAGAGTGCTTTCATTTCCAGATCTTTCTGATTTCGTATCGGCGTCCCTGAGTGAACTTTGGTTTTCAGGTTACCATTCAGGTATTCATCCGGATTTAGTTCAGGCGAATAGGAAGGCAGATAGAAAACCTCTATCTGCTCTTTATGCTCTTCTAACCATTGTTTAACGTTTTTGCCATGATGAACACGAAGGTTATCCAGAATCAGAAATACTTTGCGCCCGGCATCTTTGGTCAGTCGGGTCATGAACGTGATCAAAAGATCGGTATTCATAGCACTCCGGTACATCATGAATCTAACTTTACCCTCGTTGGTAATAGCCGAAATCATACTGACATGACTTTTCTTGGCAACCAGGTTGATAACGGGTTTCTCTCCTCTTGGGGAAAAGCCGCGAACAAGATTTGCACCTGTCTGAATGCCCGTCTCATCACCCCAATGAATCTCTGCTTTCTCTTCCTTTGCCCGAGCAGCAATATGTGGATAATCCGTCATCAGCCATTGCTTCACTGCCGGCGAACTCTGCTCGTAGGCGCGTTTCACCGGTTTCTGAGGCGTGAATCCCCATCTCTTGAGGTATTCCCCAACCGTCCGGATTGGCATCGCAATGCCAAATCTCTGCTTGATCAACAGTTTCACTGCGTCCCGCGTCCACAAAGCAAAGGGAAGTTTCAATTGATCCGGTGTCTTGTCAATCAGGGCGTGTTTCATCTGTGTTTCCTGTTCCGTCGTCAGGGTTCGCTTCTCTCCCGTCTGGCGACCACGTTTGCCCAAACCAATGGCTTTGCTACCCTCCTTGATGTACCTTCGCCATATTTTGCTGGCCCGTCCTTCACTTATGCCAACCGCTTCCGCCAATACTTTGTTTGCCATACCCCGTTTTCGAAGTCGAATAACTTGTTTTCTGATCTCATATTGCGTTTCTGGACTATGTTTGCGTGCATCTATCTTTTCCATGAATACTGTATATCACATCAATACCATTATGGCTATATTTATTTGCCGTGGTAATAAGTTAACCGAGTCCTCTGTTTCTTTCGGTCGCCGTTATATTTACTCCAATTGTCAAGATTAAAGATGCGACCCCTATATTTCCCTGAAGACTCTCGTCTCGGAGTTTGCTCTTTCGCTACCTCATCGACTTCATTAGTTTTTCTTTGTTAGCTCTTATCATCGAAACATCAAATTGCTTCCCATCTCTAAACAGCCGGAGCGTAAGTCTTTCCCCCTCTTTTCCGCATTGTATGGTTCGAATTTCTGCGTTAGATTTATTTACAGTAGGCGTACCATTTATTGCTAGGATAAAGTCACTTACTTCAATATCTGCTTCTTTAGCTGGAGAATTTGGAGCCACATATAACACTACTGGATAATAATTATTTCCATCAATTGTGAATATAGATATTCCCAGTCCCTCTTCTCCTGTGCATGCCGATGTGAGTTCTGAAATGTATGCGGAACTCGGGAAATTGCCTCCAACCAATTGCTTTAAAACCCACTGAGATGCAACACGGATATCATTGTTATTTGAAGTTGCAACGCCTTTACCCCACCAGATATTAGCTGCTGTTTTGCGATCATACGCCGCCACAATTATGAATGGATAGTATGCTCCAGAAGTATATCCCGGTACAGTATATGTTTCGTTGGTGAAATGACCTGGTACAGTTGTTGTTACAGTTGATGATCCACTATAAGCACCAACACCAGATAGGTATCCTGACGATGTGCCTGTTGACCTAATTTCTTGATCAGGAACCCATCGCGGAACAAAGATTTGCTGGGCTGGCACATCAAACTCTTTGTAATGCATTGTTGCGTTAATTGTTATCAAAAAGTCTGGTGAGTTATCTGGAGTGACAAAAAGATAACCTAATCCTTCCATCATGTTCCTTAACGCAAATAGCATCTGTTTTTCGAGTATTTGATTAGTTTTTTGCACTTTTGTAATAGTTGAATAGGGTAGAACAGTATAATACTCCCCAAAAACTGGACAGTTGAATAAGGTGCATGATAGTCTGCGATAATCAAGAAGTGGAGAGTGGATATGAACAGAGACATGCGAAGGAGCCACGATGGAGCCTTCAAGGCCAGGGTCGCACTGGAAGCATTGAAAGAAGAGAAGACCATGGCCCAGCTGTCGAGTGAGT
>Ga0208462_1001147_pt1 | contig 19568 bp, 16 predicted proteins | sample AD_SCU001_MetaG_FD_184452 | JGI IMG/M metagenome (GOLD analysis project Ga0208462, IMG submission 184452) | Active sludge microbial communities of municipal wastewater-treating anaerobic digesters from China - AD_SCU001_MetaG (SPAdes) (version 2) | ecosystem: Engineered > Bioreactor > Anaerobic...
GCACCTGCAGAAGACCACCGAGGTCAAGACCAGAGGCTACCAGAACATATGTGTAGATAACTGCTGCACCGGTGTCCTCGAGGCTAACCTGAACAGCAACGTCATCGGCGTTGCCCATATCGGCTGGCTCTCCAGGGATCCCGAGCCCAACAGGCTGCTCAAGGGCCGCCATGCTGAGTACGGCAGATCCGTCGAGGACCTGACTGGTGTCTTCGCCATCCAGAAGTTCATCCAGCTCTGGGGCAACTCCACCTGCGGCGCAATCAGCGTTGACTGGCTGCCCTGCATTTAAATTAGATTAAGACTGTAAAAAGGAACATGACCTCAGGCTATGAGGCCTGGGGCCTATGCAATATTTTTAAAATCATATAACCTGCTTCTTACGCCTGTATTTTTGTTAGATGTTCCTTTGAGTGTTCTCTTCTGAGCAATTGGGCGATCTTCTCGGGAAAAAACAGGCAAGAGGGGTGGAATCGTGGAATATAAAATTCTCTTAACCCTGCTCGATAGCTTTATATGTCATTAATCTAATGAAAAATGTTGTGCCTGAGACAATGGCTCAAGTAACATCTAATGGTAATCCTGGAATCAGGCTCCTCACGCCGGATAGGATGACATTTAACGCTTTTGGCTTATATGCTGGAGGGAGCCGAGCGGTTTCATCTCTTCAGGTGGAACGGTCCTGGATCTTTGATAAAGGATCTGTATATCCAGCCGGGGTGATGTACTGAGGGATCACTTGTTGCTGTCAATAGCAGCTTTCGATCCTCATGTAAAGGAGGAGGGAAAGAAATGAGAAAACTAATAGCTGTTTTGATTATAGTCGCCATGGCCGCAGTAGGCATGGCCGGTGCAGCTAACTATATGTACGAAAAGGCATCGGTCAAGGGCGTTGGATACAAGAACGTAGAGATGATCATTCAAACCCAGTCTGGCTTCCATGGCCAGAAGCTGGTAGAGAAGGAGTCCGGATCCGGAAACGTGATCCTCGAGAGGACTGAGCTGGAAGCTGAGAGACAGATAACTGCCGAAGGACTGCAGTTCCCTTGCATGTATCCCAATTCCTGTTATATGGACTACATCAACTTCACCAAGGAAGCTGAGTTCGAGTACATGCCGGTATCTTACCAGACAGGCACCTATGACCAGAAGTGGGTTGAGAAGCTGTGCGTGCAGAACTACAGGATCGGCGCTGTGCTGACTGAGATGTACACCCATGCTGAGCACCTGCAGAAGACCACCGAGGTTAAGACCAGAGGCTACGGGAAAAAAGAGAGAATAGAAGACCTATGGGATTATAATCCCGACGACGGCCTTTGGTATGCTACCGGCTGTAAAATGGACTGCTGCACCGGTGTCCTCGAGGCTAACCTGAACAGCAACGTCATCGGCGTTGCCCATATCGGCTGGCTCTCCAGGGATCCTGAGCCCAACAGGCTGCTCAAGGGCCGCCATGCTGAGTACGGCAGATCCGTCGAGGATCTGACTGGTGTCTTCGCCATTCAGAAGTTCATCCAGCTCTGGGGCAACTCCACCTGCGGCGCAATCAGCGTTGACTGGCTGCCCTGCGTGTAGATGATCGTTATCGACATCGGGTGAATAAAAATCTTTAAAATAGGCCCGTCTCGGCGATCTGCTGGGCGGGCTTCATTTCGATCTTTTTTTTAATTAGCAGGGATTTGTCGTCATCTCAAAATGGCATGCGTTTGGTTGAAGCTTCTGCAACGAACCGGCCTTTGGATGACCATTATTATGAACAGATACATTTATATCGAATAAAAGCATCAACTTACAATTGTAGCTCAAGTCCTGCGCATGCGGGCAGGATAGCTACTGATCTAAAGGGATCAATAGCTGTTACATCAATCATCGGGGGTAAATGTATAATGAAGGGAGTAACGATAGCAGTTCTTGCAGTAGCCCTAGTGGGGCTATGTAGCATTACAATGGCTAATCCACCACTGGTACCGCCAGTGCAGTATGAGCAATTTTGTGAAAGCCATAAGGTATCCGGTTCAGGGATTATCGATGTTGCTAACTCGGTAATAGACAAAAAAATAGCTCTCGAGTACTTCGATACCATGACCGGGGATGGAGACATTGAGCTGGATCAGGAGACCGCATTTTCTCAGAATGCTGATGTCCTCAAGAGGAACATCTCCACGGTCAACGGCGGAAATAAGTCCAACCTGAACTTCGTCCAGAACACCAAGATGACCTACAGCGGACAGACACCATTGACCGGCGGACGTTACTTAAATTCCAAGGAGTTCTATGGCGGCATCGGCGCGAATGTGCAGGAGCTGTTCTCGGTTACTGAGATGGAGCAGGATGAGACCGCATTCTTCTCATCTACCACGCCCTACAACCCGCCAGGCACGACGCCTGAGAAGCTAGTAGATTCGCTAGCGAAAGCGGGAAGGGATCAGGATGCTGTTGCAGCCCTGATGGGCAGCAATCCCGCTCATCTGGTGGGAATCGAGACCAAGAATTCCTTCAACGGCACATGGGGCACAGACGCTACATGGCACAGGATATTCTACAAGGATATCAAAGCTCATGAGATGTTCACCGGAACATTCGAGGCTGAGAAGGTATTGAAGTTCCATGAAAATCCAGTGCGTGAGAAGCATCGCGCTCCTTGTGAAGGCATAGACTGCTAGGTCAAATGGCCTGGCTAGTTTTTTTATGTTGTTTAAAGGGGGTTACCATGAGAATATGTCTGATCATTACAATAGCAATGTTGATCCTGACAGTATGCCAGGTGCAGGCTACGGTTGAGGATCCGGGAATGGAGTTGGGTGATGTTTCTGCCACTTGGTCGGGTCCCTCTACTCCATCCATTCCCAACTATCTGCCCAGTCCCTGTTCAGGAGATTCCGGGGCTCTATCGGTAGATGTCAGTCTAACCGGGCCTGAATCGGAGGCGGACAAGTCATATACCACTCAGGGAAAGGAATTGGACTTCGTGGTTACTGTAACCAATGAGGGCTCAACTGATGCAGATGTTGAGGTTTGCGTCAAGCCAATGGACTGCGCCCTGGATTGGTTTGGCTGGACCAGAAGCCCTATGAATATACCTGCCGGAGGGTCCCGCTCCCAAACCCTGACCGTGCAGCCGGATATCAATGCCGTAGCCGGGAAGTACAGGTTTGCGGTTGAGGCATCGGCCAAATGCCGCACTTCAGCCTCTAGGGAGGCAACGTTCAGAGTGCAGGCATACGACTACGCCTCAGAGACCGCTATCAGTGGATCAGGACAGTTCCTGATGAACAAGGACCTGAGGTCGATGGAATCTGGTATCAAGTCCAACAAGGACGTGATATTCAGCGGCAGCGTGGATGCTCTGGTCAAGAACGAGTACATGGTGGATGATGCAAGGGGAAAGAATGCCAACTTCGTTGAGCAGGATGCAGTCGATAACTACAATGCAGTGGCCATTGGAGATGCACTTGTGGGAACGGAGAGCTTCAAGAGCTCTGCCATATTCGGCGGGGTCGGCTCCAAGATCCGGGAAACCTATGATTTGCAGCAGATGGAGTTCAAGAGCCAGGATTTCACACTGCATCAGACTGGATCTTTGAAGAAGACCGCTGAGTTCCAGACGGCGGATAACTTCACTGGATATTACCTCTTAGATGCCAAGCAATCTATCCCCGGCCAGAAGAGCCTTAAAGAGATTGAGGAGTACTTCGGATCCTTTGAGATCAACAGGAGGATTCTCTTCCGCAATAATGCTGAATCAGAGCCCGCCTGTCAGAATGGAGACTGCGAGGGAATAGCCACTCCCGCAGTCGATACTTCCAAGAAGATGCCGGTCGCCAGTCCCTGTACGAGCAGCTCATGCTATAACTTCGTAAATAGGCTGAATAATTTCGGCCAAAAGGCATAAGCTCTACTCTTTTATTTTTTATTAATTCTCTTGCTCTATTCAGTCAATTCGATTTGCGTTCTTTCTCAAATGTATATACATTCAGCCCCAAATATTTCAGCCAAAACCTTAAAATAGGCTGCAGAGAAGCTCATAGCGGGTGTTAGGGTTCTATAGGAGAGTGACCTTCCCGGACTGTGGGGATATCGGGCTGCCCGAATCGAATTATCATATCGGCCAGCAAATCCTTAAATCAAGAGCATCCGGGCAGAAAAGGAGGTAGTGTGGATTGAAGAGAGAAATGATCGTTCTAGCGGTTATCGCCATGGCTCTAATAGGCATGGCAGGCGCTGCCAATTACATGTACGAGAAATCGTCTGTAAAAGGGGTGGGTTATCGAAGCCTGGAGATGGTCATCTCCACCCAGTCTGGCTATGAGGGCCAGAAGCTGGTAGAGAAGCAGACCGGCTCAGGAAATGTGATCCTCTCCAGGATAGAGCTGGAGGCGGAGAGGCAGCCTTTGGACATGGCTTGCGAATGGGCGAACGGCTATCCAATGGATTACATCAACTTCACCTCAGAGCAGGAGCTGGAGTACATGCCCGTCTCCTATCAGACCGGCACCTATGACCAGAAATGGGTGGATAAGCTGTGCGTTCAGAACTATAAGATAGGTGCTGTTCTGACTGAGATGTACACTCATGCTGAGCACCTGCAGAAGACCACTGAGGTCAAGACCAGGGGATACAATGCCCTGACCGATACTCCCTGCTGCAACGGTGTCCTTGAGGCCAACATAAACAGCAATGTAATCGGTGTGGCCCATATCGGCTGGATCTCCAGAGATCCCGAGTCCAGCAGCGCGCTCAAAGGGCGGCATGCTGAGTATGGCCGATCGGTCGAGGACCTGACTGGCGTCTTCGCCATTCAGAAGTTCATCCAGCTCTGGGGCAACTCCACCTGTGGCGAAATCAGCGTTGATTGGCTGCCCTGCGTATAAGCCCTAATCGAGAATATCAAATTAATGCGCCGGAAACGGCGCAATTCTCTTTTTTAAAAGTTGATATCAATGGTTCTTCCCTGGAGAACATCCTCCTCGCTCACCTCAACCATCTGTGCCTTCACATCGTCTCCATGCACTGAGAACACCATATACGGGTCAGTTGCATGGACCTCATGCTCTCTCTCTGTGGAATAGGGGACCCTTACCTCAAGTGCATCTCCATTCCAGGTGGCCTGGTTGAGGTAGACGAACCTCCTATCTATATTGGAGGTCATATTGAGCAAGGCCATGCCATTTCCATCCCGGCCAGTGTGGATTTTCAGCAACGCTCCGGGAACATACTGGAAGATCATAACCCTGCTCTTTCCTACATTTCCCATGATAGTGCTCGACTCGTGGATCAGGCGGAACCGGCCCATGCCTGTTCCGTCTGCTAGATAGAGCTTGCCCAATGTGGTGTTGAAGAACCTCTCTTTGGGTTTGGCTGAGAGCTGAGCGCCGTACTCCTCCAGGGCCATATAGCTGCTGATATCCTCATCCGCCCATTCTGTGAGGGAGGGCAGCTTGCCATAGGCAATGCCGAAATCGGCAAAGACGTACCTGGCACCTCTGGCATCCATTATCTCCGTCGCTTCCTTCTCGTCCTCTGCCAGATAGAACTTCACCGCATCCTCTATTCCGGTCTGGAAGTTGTTCGCCACCACCGGCCTTTCAGATAGATAGAGGATCCAGTTGCCATAGTCCCACCAGCTCATCACGCTGTACTCAGGGATCTCTTCCGGATCGGCAAAGTGGCTGGTTGGGTCGCTGTTCTCCTTCAGCCAGAATAGAGAGTCCTGCCAGTCGCCTGCGATCGCAGGTGGCGAATTGCTGGCGAAGTTGAAGGCATCAATTGCCGTCGGCAGGACAAGAAGCAGGATGATGGCTGCTGCCAGGGCCCTGTGGAGCTTTGCGCCCCTCTCCTCCTGGAACTTCTTAAGGCGATCTAGGGCATAGAATATCAGTATGCTTATCAGCATGCCCATGAATATCGTGGAGATGTACAGAAATCTGCCCTGTCCCAGGGTGAGAAGGATGGAGAAGACTGCCCATATCAGAAGGAGAAGCAGGCTCTGCTGCATTCTTCTTTCTTCTTTTCGCATATAGACTACTATGGCGGCTGCTCCTGCTAGGGAGAATAGGATGTTCAGTCCCAGCCAGGAGAAGACCACCTGAGATAACGTATCAAGGTCATAGATGAGCGGTTCTGCCTCTCCAATCTTGCCGATCATCTCCCCTCCCCAGATGTATCCCATTCCCGTTCGGATCAGACCCTCCAGTCCAAAGAATCCGCCCAATATCTTTGAGAGCAGCAATGATATAATGAATATGGCGAGGATGGCCAATGGGAATGCCTTCCAGGATATGCTCCTCTTAGCGATAATGTGTGCCAGTGCCAGCATGATGGCCAGGGCGACGAATATGGCTGCCAATCCCAGGAATGAGGGTGACATCCAGGGGGTATTCCTGAAGGGCAAAACGAGTATAAGGGCGAGGAAAAAGGCTACAAGCAGCGTTGAGGCGATGTTCAGGTTCGGCTTATCCTGGCGCAGTTCCAGGCTCATACCAAATGCTGCGAATAGCAGATACGCCCCGAAGTAGACATCTGCGCCCTGCCAGGTATATGCCAGGGCGGCCAGTGCCACACCTGCCGCAGAAGCGTAGAGCCATCTCTTATCCGGCCGGGAGAATGCGAGGACCATGAACAGGAGAGAGAGGAGCTGAAACAACACCTCCAAAGAGTGATGGTCGGTGGCGGCAACCATAGTATAGAGGAGGTAGTAGGGGGCGAGAGCGGTCATGAAGCTTGCCAGAAGGGCAATTCTGTGATCGAAGAGCTCTCGCATGATATAGTAAACGACGACCATCGCCAGCAGACCGATGATGACAGGCACAAAGGCCGCCGTCATCTCCACCCCCTCTTTTGTATGCTGGCCCAAAGCGATGCATAGGGCAGCGGAGATCTGGTCGAAGAGCGGGGGCCAGGTTATGGAAAAGCCATGAGGGTAGTTCAGGTAGGTATCAAACCATAGCGTATCAGGAAAGTTGCTGGTCCCATAGAGTATCCTGCGCATATGATAGTATTCATCGTAGCCCGGGAATACTATCCCATGTTCGGTAAGTGAGTTCCTTCCTGCAAAGAGCTTCAACAAGAAGCCGAAGACAAGGACTGCTATCAGCTCAACCGGCTCGCTTCTCTTCCCCTCATCCATGAATTCAAGCATTGATATTCGATAATATAAAGCCTTTTGAGGATAGTTTATCTAAAAGAGCATAGAGAGATCTTAGAGCGGATTCAGAATGAAGGTCGCTGTCTACTGGTGCCGGACGGCAGAGATATCACCAAAGAGCCCAATCTACTGCTATCGCGGCTCTGCGCCAGCGACCGTGGAATTCTCGATGGTTCTCTTTTATCTGAATAACCCTTCCTGAGACCTCGGGGCTAGATTAATTCAGAGCCCGGCACGCTTGACGATTACGTCGGCCACCTGCCTGGCATCTTTAAATGGGAAATCGCTGGCTTTCAAGACCTTTCCTGCATCGCCCGCTGTAATTTCCACGTCTCCTGCCTTGCATTTGGTGGCAGCACCCTGGGGCAGGGCAGCCATAAGCTCTTCAGGCGTTTTTATGGGAAACTTTGCTTCCTTTAAGGCACCAACAATTTGGGCATGTATCTCGTCTTTTGCACTCATTATGTTTCACCAATCCTTCTATCGTCTGGTTATGAATATATACTTTAGCGTTATAAAACTATACAAGGTATAATTGAATACACAAGGTTAACTCTAAGATACATAATAGAAACCTTTTTCATCACTGCGTCGGTTTGATGATATCATGAATGCGGATCTTCTGAAGGAAGTCAACGGCATAAAGTCGAAGCTGGATATCATGCACGAAGACATGAAGAGGTTCATGGAACGCTCAAATCAGCAGCACTTGAATTCTATTGTCGATGGCTGCAGAAGCGATTTTTTTGATGTAATCCGGGGATACGCAACCGATGAGATAGAGAGCAGCTTGGAAGGCAAGATATCGAAGGACTGTCATATGAAAAATGCTTGCAAAGCGCTGTTCTCAGATCTTCTGAATAGCAGCCTGGATCAGATAAAAAGGGGCGAGGTATCAGCGGATTCCATCAACGATGCGAAATCGAAGCTGGAAGAGATGCGCAGGAAGTCTCCTTATGATCAGTGCAAAACATGCTTTTCTGAGGTGGCCAGGCTATTGGATAAGCAGATAGATCTGATGCGTTCGCTCAGGGTATACCGAGAAAATGATTTGACGGGTGAATCGATGGAGTCCCTTCCCGAAAAAGAGACTGTCGTCGAGCTCCTCGAGCCCCTGAGCAATAAACAGAGACTGCAAATTCTAAAGGCCCTTTTCGCTGAGACCAAGACCTTTTCGGCTCTTGCTGAGCTCACAGGATTGCGGGGCGGCAATCTGCTCTTCCACTTGCAGAAGCTGCAGGATGGAGGAATGATTTTGCAGAGGCATGAGAGAGGGGACTATATGATTAGCGAGAAGGGATATCGAGCCCTCAGGGGAGTTGCAGAGTTATATTCGGACCTGGGCTCGAAAAGGATCAGCTCCGAACCGATAAAAAGGCCATAGAAATGGCGCAAGGGAACTCCGGTCTTCAGGCCGGAGAAGCTGACGAGGTAGATAGCCTTTGCCTTCGGATCCTCGGGGGCGGTCCGCGTTCCTATTGCTCACGAAGACCTCTCATTCCGGCGGCCTGCCTTCGTCTCTGGCCCGGACTTGCAGCCATCCCATATCTGCAATTCCATTATTCATCCGCATGCCAGACCTCTGCTCCCCCATTCTCTCGCCAGGATTTCCAATTACCTATTCCTATCTTTGGGAAAGATCTCTGCCACTGTATCTTCTGCATCCTCCAGCCAGGCAGTTCTCTTAACCGGCGTGCTGGTCGCAATCACACAATAGGTCTTCCGATAGAACTCCTCCACCCCGCAGAGCCCAAAGATGCAGTCCTTCCACAGCCTCTGCAGTGGATCGCCAAAAGCCTCGCGCTCCCGGTCAGGGAAGGTGTTGGAGGTGTTGAACACCAGCGCCTTATTGGCTTTCAAGAGGCCCCTTGGCACTCCTTCGCCGCTGTCCCCCTCCAAAAATTCGTAAGCTACCCCCGGCCGGATCACCCTGTCCACCCAGCCCTTGAGGATGGCAGGAGGCATGCCCCACCAGTTGGGGTGGACGATTATGATCCCGTCTGCAGAGGCGATCTCCTGGCAATGTTTCATAAGATTTGAATCTATATCTGCGCCTTTGGGAATCTCCCCATAAGGTAGCACAGGATCGAATCGTTCCCGGTAGAGGTCGTGAAAGCTGACGCTGTGGCCGTTGCCCTCAAGGGCGTTGATGGCTGCAATAGCTATGGCATGGTTGAAGCTTCCCTGGTTGGGATGAGCGAGGATAAGTGAGACATTCATTGGGGATCGTCCTATCGGCAGACTCTATCTGGTCATCTGTTATCCTTAATACCCTATTCACTCAATAGGCCATTTTGGTATGGCCTTGCCGATCTCTTCCATAAGGCGCATGGTTTCCTTTAGGGCACGATGATTTGATGAAGATCGAGGCCGCCCACGCCCTGGTTATGCATGCATCTGCTGCCCGAGGCGGAGCCCACCGTCTACTGGCACCGGACTCTGGGGGACATCGTCAACTACTCCGGTCTAAAGACCGGAACTTGTAACTGAGGTAAGATGTTTCCCCGCTACAATAGGCTGGTTGACTTCAGCCCTAAAAGCGATGTTCATCGCGGCAATGTGATCTGCAGGCCCAGCGAAGCCACAGGACTCACATCTGAACTCATCTCTAGTTGGCCGGTTGGCTTTAGAAACATGCCCGCAAGAGGGACATGTCCTGGAAGTGTTCCTGGGGTCAACAAAGACCAACGGAACACCCGCAACCTTAGCTTTGTATTCAACAAACGTCCTAAGCAACCCGAAATTCCAAGTATGCAAGCGACGACGCTGAGCCTTCATAACCGTGACTCTGGATCGGATGCCTTGAAGATCTTCAAGGGAAATGGATCGCAGAGTGTCTTTGGCTTTCGTAACTATATGCTTGGAAATGCAATGGTTGACATCTCTAGAGAACCTGGCAGTCCTGCCAGACAGCTTCTTAAGATGTCGTTTGGCCGATTTAGTGCCTTTGCTCTGGAGTCGGGCTTTCAGAGAATCAAGTCTCTCTCTGGTCTGGTTGATTTGCTCACCGGAATGCACTTCTCCATCAGAATCAACAGCAAGGTACTTGATACCGAGGTCAACTCCAAGGGTTCCTTTAGGGTCGTAAGGAGTCTCTTCGTCAACCTCTACAACTACGCAAAGGTAGAAGATTCCGTTAACCAGAATCAAATCAGCCTGTCCTCGGATTCTGTCGAGCCTTGCTTTCTGGTATTCTCCAAACCGAATAGGGATAGCCTGCCTTCCTTGCAGCGTGATCAAAGAGACCTTCTCAAGTCCTTTCCAAGAAAGGATACGCTGATCATAGACGATCGCACCATCAAGATGGAACTCTGGCTTAATGGACTTGTCTCTCTTGTAGGCTTCGCAGACCTTGGAAATGGCCCTAATAGTAAGCTGAGAGGAAAGACCGAAATGTTCTCTAACAGGATAGTAAACCGTCTTATGGATTTCAACCTTGTTGGCACTATGCATAGCAAATACAGTCTCTGCTATGCGATTACAAGCCTCGTTAAACCTCTTCATAGTTTCACAGAGCATCTTATGTTGCTCCGGGGAGGGATCGAGTTTTACCATCAAGGTCTGAAGCATTGCATTGAAGATTATATTCAATGGATATATAGTTTTCGATATCAAGGGCGGGGTACGCTCCTCCCCGGCCTGAAGGCCGAGGTTTCCACTACCCCTGCACCCCGGAGGACTCTATGAACGAGCTGATCTCCTGCGGCTTTCAGATCGCCAGGGTGATCGAGCCCGAGCCCCCGGAGTGCTGGAGGAGCATGTGCCCGGATCGGATGGATGGCGCTCGGATACCTGATTTTCTGCTCCTGGTCTGCAGGAGAACGCAGCCAAGCAGGACTTAAGGGGAAATCTTCTTATCCTGCACATCCCAAAAGCTGACCGGATATGAGCAGCAATGCAGGACCTGGCAATGCAGGACTCTTGATAGCATTGGGATTTCTCCTCCTGCTCTCCCTGGCAAACTCCTATTACATCTACAGCCTGGAGGGCGAGATCTCCGCCTTGAAGGAGGAGGTCAGAGAGCTGTCTGGCCCCCTGGGGTTATCGGTCTACAGCCAGAGCGATCCTCCCCGGGGGAGCATCACCATGGCCCAGAAGAGCATACCGATAGTGGCGGTATCTGATGATGAGATCGGGGTCATGGGCAAGATGAACCTGAGGCTGATTCCAGGCAGCAATGACATCCTGATCGACACCAATCCCTTCTCCGAGCCCGAGGTTCAATATGCCGTAAAGAAGGCGGTGGCCGTTGCCCGGTCCCGCTATCCCGGCGCCAAACTGGATATGGATTTCGTCTTCAACTTCACCTCCACCAGAGCGCAGCTCATTGGCGGGGAGAGCGCTGGAGCGGCAGCGGCCGTCCTCACCATTGCCGCCCTGGAGGACAGGGATATCAAAAAGGATGCGGTGATAACTGGAACCATAAACGAGGACGGATCCATAGGCCAGATCGGCAGCGTGCTGGAAAAGACAAAAGCGGTGTCTGATGCCGGCTACAAGTACTTTTTGATCCCCCAGGGCCAGGCTGATGTCATCTATTATGAGAGGCAGGTTGAGCGCAGGTCAACCGATCTAGGTTTCGATATCATGAGGTCCAAATATGTGCCCAGAACTCTGAACATCTCCCAGGCGGCATTTGAGGAGCTGGGCCTGAATGTGATCGAGGTCTCCAATATCGATGAGGCTCTGCCCTATTTCTTTGAGGATTGACCTTTTGGGACTTAGGGGGATAGGAATATCTATTTTCAGGTGCTACAATCTATATTGGGGTTGATCATATGGATGAATCGGATCGAATTATGATTAAGGATGCTGTCGCATCGATGGACCTGGGCCAGAAAATCCTCCTGTATGAGTCGATGAAGAAGAACGTTGGTTTGATCACTCTGATCAGCATCTTCATTCCCGGAGGGGGCCAGATATACCTGGGCGAATATCTGAAAGGTCTGCTGATCCTGCTCCTCGCCTGGCTCGTCCTGCCATGGCTCTACGGCATCTATGATGCCCATACCACAGCAAGCGGCTTCAACCGCGAACTGCACGATCTTATCTACCCGGGACAGATGCTGGCGGAGGCGGAATCGGTGAAGGTTCCCGTGCAGGAGGAGTAGGCAGGGGAAGAGTATTCTTCAGCTGGCTATCTTGTTATCACGATCTATTTGATCCTATCCTCCACCTGCTTGAAGTCGATGAACCCAAGATTCACATCCACCGAGATCAGTTCTACAGTGACCTCATCTCCCACATCGATTCCCTTTCTTTTTCCTTTGAGCATCCCTTCCACTGGAATGTCAAGCAGCCGCACCCAGGTGCCCTTCTCCGATGAGCCGGTGACCATGGCGCTAAACCTCTCCCCAATTCTCGGCTCGAGCAGAAGTGCAGCAGCTGACTTGCTCACCTGCCGCTCCACCTTGGCCACGATATCCTCTTTCCTGGTGCAGTGGTCGGCCAGACGGTCCAGCTCACGTATTGAGTAGGGCAGGGGCTTATTCTCAATGGCTGCTTTGAGCAGCCTCTGGGTGATCAGATCGGGATAGCGCCGGTTGGGGGCGGTGGAGTGGGCGTAATCCTTGACCGCCAGGCCGAAGTGGCCTATGGGCTCCGTCTCGGGCAGTTCTGCCACGTACTCGCCATTTCCCAGCAGCTTGATTACCGCCAGGGACAGATCGGGGAAGCGGAGGGGATCTTTCTTCTTCATCATGTTCAGGAATATCTCCAGCTTTCTTGAGCTGGGGTTGGGGGGAAGCTTGAAGGCATGCTGAGCGGCGATCTGGACGATCCGGTCCCATCTCTTGGGAACCCGCACCACTCTGCGAATGGAGGGCATATTTCGCTCGGTCAGATAGCGGACGGTCACTCCATTGGCGGCGATCATGAAGTCCTCGATGATCTGTTTGGCCCGGTTAGTCTCCTCCACTAAAAGGTCGCAGAGCCTCTCCCCCTTGAAGACCGGTTTGGCCTCAATGGTCTCCAGGCTTAAAGCGCCCTCTTTATGGCGGAGGCTCTTCATATTCTGGGCCACTTTATCCTGGAGGAGAAGGTTCTCCGCCAGGCCGTCCATGGCGCTAACCGCTTGGGGCATGGGCCCAGTTCCCTCCAGCCAGGCGGCCACGCTGTTATAGGCCAGCTTGGCGTGGTTATGCACCACCGCCCGGTAGACGTCTGAGTCGACCAGCGAGCCGTCGGGGGCAACGGTCATATCCACCACCACCGCCAGGCGGTCCTGGTCTAGGTTAAGAGAGGTGAGGTTGGTGGAGAGCTTCAGAGGCAGCATGGGGAAGATCTGGGCGGCGGTGTAGACGGAGGTGGTGTTGGCCTGAGCATCAAGGTCGATGGCAGAGTCCTTGTGGACCAGGCTGTCCACGTCTGCCACTGCTACCCTGATCCTGGCCTTTCCGTCGTCCAGGGGCTCGGCCACGGTAAGCTGATCCAGGTCCTCGGAGTCATCGTTATCTATGGAGGCCCAAAGCAGCCCTCTCAGGTCGCGGATATGGGGGGCGCCATCAGCCTTGGCTGGACCGTTGATACGGGCGAGCTCGGAGAGGCACTCCGGCGAGAAATCGGTTTGAAGGCCTCGCATGAGCATTATTCCCCTGGCGACTTTCTGCAAGATGGTCCGGTTCTGAGCTTCTATTTTTTTGCCCCTGGTATTCATGAATTATTCCGAAAGAACTCAATTTATATAAATGGTTCCACCTATCTTTTTCAGATACGTCTCCAGCTTCTCCTCGCACTCCTCCCAGGTTACATCCACCCCCAATTGATCCATGATCTCCACAAGCTGCAGCTTTACCTCCTCCCAGGAGTACTTGTTCTCCGAATGGCACAGGTCGGTCAAGATCCTCATTGTGGGGATGAAGGCCTTCTTGAACTCTGCCCGGATGAATCTCAGGAAAGGCTCTGGCAGGTCCCTCCGGCCATAGGACCTCAGCTCATCCAGGATCTGGTACTGGCTGGCGCAGGGATCTGAGAAGGGGTCTCGCAGATCCTGACCGGTTGATTCAGAGAGGTTCTGGTAGGCATGGGCGAAGATCTGGTCCACAAATGCTTTGTTGTATGCCTTCTCCCCGATCTCGGCGATCAGGCCGTAGGCCACGATCCTGCACCTCAAGAGCTGCACCTTTGCTTCCTCTGGGGGGAGCTTCAGGTGAATCTTGGTTACATACTCCTCCAGATGCTTCAATCTGGTGCGAGGCTCAAAAGTAACCGTCATGGCAGATATCGCCTCCCTGAACAAAATTCGCATCATTTATCATGAATGAATGTTCTGGCTCTGATCACTTTTAAGCTTTCTCCAGCCGGGATGGAACCGGGAGAATAACGCTTTGCCTTTGATTCGAAAAATGGAGGTATGGTGTGCAGTTTTTTTTTAAAGTACTGCCAAATAAACAGTCGGGCGGCGCTCAATGGCATCCTCTGGAATGCTGAATCCAGAGATCCGATTCAGACGTTCCAGCAGCTCTTTGCGTTTGGATTCGGAGTCAAATGGGGGGTGTCTTTTTCAGATCTTCAACACTGATAAGCCTGTAAGTAGGTCGACTTTTCCCTACTTGCTTTGTATGGACTTGAATTCTTGTTGGTTTTTCGAGAATTTGATTGATTTTAATCGGATCTTCAATTTCTGGTCCAACCTTGCCTACAATTATCTCAGGGGGGTCTTCTATTAGAAATTCAAAAAGACGTCTTGTAGATATGGTACCCTGGAATTTGCCCAAAAGCTCTGTCTCTCCTTCGCGAATATTTTCAGGCTTAAGCCGCTCTTTAATGCGTTTAATTTGTTCTACGCCAACAAATTGAGCATGATCATCAATATCACTATCCAATACAAGAGCGAATTGTGCTTCATTATCTTCCATCACATCGAGAAATGCTCTGATCGCAATAATAGCACGTTGGCTTTCATCTGCAATAATCTCTGCCAGATCATCGTCGCTTGCTCCTGGTGATAGTTCCATGATTAAGTTGACCTTATTAATTGCCGCCTTGACTGGGGAGATTTCAGAAGAAAGCTTTGGTTGTACTTCTTCAATTTCAAAGCCGAATGACCCTTTCGTTGTTCCTGTTATCATTAATTGATAATCTTCTTTCTTAGGAATTATGCCGCGCAAACCCAAATCGTTTGTTTGACTCGCCCCAATCGCAGCGACCATTGACGTAAATTTGTCTAGCGCAATTCCTGCAAAGTCCGTGAATATTCCGCGATTTTTAAACGTAGGCTTCCCCCGAAATATTAACCTAGTACGGACTGATTCATTAAATGTAGTTGATAAAGCAGATAATTGCCCCTCTACTTTTCTCTTTCGAGCTTCTAAACTATTTCGATCTATTACGTCTTCTTCGGGTGTTTGGCTTATCAACTCCTCCAATGCAGTTATCTCTGATTCGAGAAACTGGCGTTCATTCAGGATCATGGAAGACCACCTTGACTTTTTATTCGATTAAGGTTGTCTAAAGCAACACTATCATTGGTTGGAGAAAGATCTATCTGCAAATACCCTTTCCATAGCAGTGAATTGCGTTGATGAGACCAGAGGCTATACCAGTATATGGTTTCGGCGATGAGTCTCGCAATTGTGCTGTCCTTCAATTCAAAAAAATATGCATCCACATGATAATTATTCTTAAGATAATCGTGATCGAAAAGTTGTGGATGGCTTGCAGCAAGCGTTTGTTGTGTTTGACCAACAGGTAAAATGTAAAATGTAACAACATCGATATCGTTGGGCGAGCAGGATCTCAATGATTCGACCCTTTCTAGAAAACTCCCATCTATCCACTGAAAACCAGCGCTAATTCCGGCCCCCTGCAATGCCGAGCGAAACGAAAGAAGGCCACTTAACAAGTTTTGACGATCCGGCGAAGTGCTAAACTGCAAAACAAAATCATTTAGGGAGACCTTATAAGGCGATCTATTTCTCGAAGTGGCTTTGCTGCGTGGATCAATTGGAAAAAGAACCCCTTGATGGTTCCAACTAAGGATCGGATTTCCACTCATATATAAGCCACCTCTGTATGATCATGTATACAAGCGTTTACTTAAATAAATACTGGTGTAAATACAATGCGCACCCTTTACTCAGCAATCGATTTTGACAGGCCGAACTAGATGAGAGATCAATTGGAGACTTCACAGAACCTATTTTCCTTCCACAATCCCGATCTCCTCATCCGTCAGCCCGTAGAGCTTGTAGACCCCGGCATCGATAAGCTCATCCGTCTTCTCGATCCTCTCCATCAATGGGTCGAGCTTCTTTTTGGACCCCTCGAACTCCGACCGCAGCAACTCCCCCGGCTCCCGGCGGGAGGGGTCGATCGTCAGCTTCTTTTTGTTCTTCTTAAGAACCGCCAGCAGGCTCTCATAATCGCTCTCATAGTAGCTCAGGATCCTCGTCTTGGGCTTGAGGTCCTCAATCTTCGCCCCCAGGTAGCCCTCCAGCCAGTCCAGGAAGCCCCTGATCTCCTTTTGCTTAACTTTGTTCATCTCCAGCATCCTCTCCGCCAGGAAGGCGAGAAGATCGTGGACCACATCCGACTTTTCTTGCTCGGTGATGAAATTGCCTGCTTCGTCCCTGGGCAACAAGGAGTCCACCTGGGTCAGGATCTCATCGTGCTTTCCCTCGGAATAGAGCTGTTGCAGCTCTGCCACCAGGCGGGCGCGCTCTGGGGCGGGAGTGGTGAAGGAGATGCGACGGATGGGTGTCTGTTCAACAAAAGCAGCAGAAAAATTGAAGCTATCGCCCTGCAAGTCAGTGCATACGCTGTGAATAAAGATGCGGATTAGAGATGAATTTAATAGAGCTAATATAAAGAAGTCGCTGTCTGAAATTATGTAGGCTTTATTATTAGCATAGAACTTGGATGCGTCAAAGGTGAATCTCGCACTTCCAGCAATTTCGGGCCAAAAGAGCTTTGGATTTTCAAATTCATCGTAATAGTCACATGGACGGAGTTCCCACCAATATTCTCCTTTATCGTACCTCTTTTCTCCAAATTCTGCAAAAGGTGATAAATGACTGCAAATTGCCGGATAATCTTCTCTAAATTTGCCCCAAACGTCTGCGGATTCGGGATATTTAAGGCGAGTCCAGCCATTTGGTATTAATATCAGGAACTGATCGCTTGCAGGTGGTTCGTATCTCTTAATATCCTTACCAACTAAAAATGGTTTAATAAATTCCGCACTTTTAGGATCTTCCGCAATTAGTTGATCTTTTGCCTTCGCTCCAATCACAAATGCACTATTAAGCCCGGTTAATATCCCTCTATAAACTTTACATCTTGGGTATTTGCCTAATGGAACGCCCGATGATTTCAACTTATCAAGTATTTTTTGAGTATTCTCATTGGCTAGTGACCAGCTATCATCACCTAGAGATGCATAATTGACGTGATAGCGTAGTTTTGATAGGTAATTCTCCAAATCTCGAAACTCAAGCGTCTCTACTTTTGCCGCATTGAAATTAGATCTCGGAGATGAGTTTGAGATGCGTATAATGCATGGATAAGTAGTGGCAGTTTCAAAAACAGTCAGGTCACCAAAATCAACTATCTCTTCCAAACTCTGCTCTCTCATCCATACCCGTAGAGGCTTGCCGTAATTTGCCTTCATCCATTTATTTGCTACGATGTAGGAAAAGACTCCTCTAGGTCTCAGCAGCAAAACACCACGTTCAATAAAATAAACATAAAGATCAGCGGCGCTTTGATAAGATCTATACTCGTTTTGCAGATAGAGCTTATCTTCTCCCAAATATTCTTGCCTCACATATGGCGGATTCCCAATCACCACATCGAATCCGCGCCCCTCCCCCGAAAAAGCCTCCGGAAACTCCAGCTCCCAGTGGAAGAACCTCTTCTCCCCCGCAATCTCCTGCGCCCGGCCAAACCACTCTCTCTCCCGAATCCCGGCCCAGTCCGGGAATTTCTCCGGGCTGAGGTGGCCCTGCAGCTCATAGTAATCGTCCTCTTTGACCTTGTTTCCAAAGAACGTGGACAGCCAGACATTGGCCAGCTCCGCCAGCCTCCGGGATAGCTCCGACTCCTTGATCTGCCTGAACTGCTCCTCCTTCCACTTCACCATCTGCAGGCTGTCATCCGGCAGGGCGGACATCAGGCTGTATTTTCGGAGCAGACTATCAGTGTGGCTCTTCAGCCCAAAGCTCCACAGCGGCGGCTCCTGGGCCTTCGTGCCCGGCAGGACGGAGAGCTTTTCCAGGTCTGCGCCGATGAGGGAGTTTCCGCATCGCAAATGGTGGTCCAAGAAGCTGAGCGGCTTGTTTGAGGCCACCGTCTTCAGCCACAATGAGAGCTTGGCCAGCTCCACCGCCATGGGGTTGAGGTCCACCCCGTAGATGCAGTTTCTCACCACCTCTCTTCTTGCCCAGTGGATGTCGTTCTCCGCTACTGCATCCGAATCCTCATCCTCCTGCCTGGCGATCTCACGAGCATGAATGATCTCCCGGGCGATGTAGTCCGTGGCCTCCACCAGGAAATGGCCCGAGCCCATGGCCGGATCGAGCACCTTTATGGAAAGCAGCTTTCGCAACAAATCGGTCCTGAGATCTGCATCCATCGAGGCTTCCTCCATCATGGGCTTGATGAGAGGTTCCAGGGTGTTCTTCACAATGTACTTTACAATATACTGAGGGGTGTAAAAGGAGCCTGTGGCCTTCCTCTCTCCTTTGTCCGTCACCAGATACAGGCCGCCCGCCTCCACGCTATCCGAGACCTTCTTGCCCGTTGCCTCTCTCTTCGGCAGCCAGACCTCCTTTCCCTTCTTGCTCTTCTCCTTGACCGCCACCATCGATTCTGTGGCGATGTTCAGCCTGTACTCCAAAATGCCCTCATAGATTGATCCCAGATGGCGGATATCTAAAGAGGAATAGTCGACGAAGACCGGGCCGTTCTCTCCCTGGGACCGGGCCAGCAGATCGAGGGCCTCCGCCAGATAGGAGTTTCCGATCCTCTTCTCCGCCAGAAAGGGATTTTTGGCCGGATCGAAGAGCCCTCCATTGTAGGCCGGAATGTAAAACTCCTCTTTGGAGTAGCCGAAGGCCTCGCTCCCGTCATTGATCAGACGGAAGAGGTCCCTCAGGCTCTCCCAGTAGGTGGACTGGATGGCGAGGATTTTTTCACCTCGATCCTTCTTGCCTGCTATCTCCTCTTTTAGCCGGCGAAGGCTCATCTCTTTGTAGTGGCGGTTGTCTACTTTGAGGAGCCTTCTGCTCTCCGCATAGAAGATGAATAAAAGGCGGTAGAGCAGACGGAGTGAGTTCTCCTGAACCTCTCTGAGCATCCGCTCCTGATCTTGCGGAACTGTCAGTGGCCATAGCGAGTTTGCCGGCTCATAGATGAAGCCCTCCGCCAGGACCTTCATCGCCCGGTAGACATTCTCCTGCAGGTCCTCGCCCACCTTCTGGGCATA
>Ga0208462_1001156_pt1 | contig 19431 bp, 16 predicted proteins | sample AD_SCU001_MetaG_FD_184452 | JGI IMG/M metagenome (GOLD analysis project Ga0208462, IMG submission 184452) | Active sludge microbial communities of municipal wastewater-treating anaerobic digesters from China - AD_SCU001_MetaG (SPAdes) (version 2) | ecosystem: Engineered > Bioreactor > Anaerobic...
GTGCGCGGCTCCTCGTCGACGGCGCCCAGTCGGCTCCCCACTTCCCGGTCGACGTCGCCGCCGTCGGGTGCGACTACTTCTGCTTCTCGGGCCACAAGATGCTCGGCCCGACCGGGACGGGCGGGCTCTGGATGCGCCGGCCGGACCTCGAACCGCTCTTCGTCGGGGGCGGGGCGGTCGAGAGCGTGACGGCGGACGGTTACACCCTCGCTCCCGGCGAAGAGCGCTACGAGGCGGGGACCCCGCCGGTCGCCGGCACCATCGGGCTTGCACGGGCGGCGGCATACCTCCGGGAGATCGGGATGGACGCGGTCCGGCGGCATGAGGAGCGACTCGCTGTCCGGCTGATCGACGGGCTCGCGGCCCTCGACGGGGTTACGGTCGTGGGAGCGGATGCCGGGTCCGAGCGGATCGGGGTCGTCTCGTTCACGGTCGAGGGGATGCACCCGCACGAGGTGGCGCAGGTCCTCGACGAGGCCGCCGCCGTCCTGGTCCGGTCGGGACACCACTGCTGCCAGCCGCTCATGGAGCACCTCGGTTTCCCGGACGGGACGGTGCGGGCGAGCACCTACATCTACACCACGAAGGAGGAGGTCGACACGATGATAGCCACCGTCGAAGAGATATCCCGGAGGGCGATCTGATGCTCTACCGGGAACTGCCGATCGCCAAAGGCGACGGCGAGACGTTCGTCCCCGCGACCCACCCCGTCGTCGAGGAGATGCCGCTCTCCGTGACCGTCAACGGGCGCCACGCCCTCACCGCCATGACGAGCCCGGCGATGCTCAGGGAGTTCGTCGTGGGGTTTCTCTACACGGAGCGGATCGTCAGGGAACTCGCGGAGATCGAGTCGATCCGGATCGAGGGGAACGCCGCGAGCGTCCTCACGAAGAACCCGTTCGCGATCCTGACCTCCCACAAGACCGTCCTCTCCGGGTGCGGCGGGAGCACCTCGTTCCTCGATTCCGGGCGCCTCCCCGCTATCCGGTCCGACCTCATCCTCTCGCCCGAGGCGATCCGGGCGGCGACGAAAGAGACGCTCGATTCGGACCTCCACCGGATCACCGGCGGTATCCATCTCGTCGGGCTCTTCGACGCGGACGGCCGGGCGATCCGGATCGCCGAGGATATCGGCCGGCACAACGCGCTCGACCGGGTCGTCGGCCACGGCCTCCTTGCGGGGGTCGACTTCTCGCGGACGTTTGCGGTCAGTTCCGGCCGGATATCCTCCGAGATGGTCCGGAAGTGCCTGGTCGCGAACATCCCGGTGATCGTCTCGCGGGGAGCGACGACCACCGCTGCCGTCGAGGCCGCGGAGGCAGGCGGGCTCACGGTCGTCGGGTTCGTGCGGAGCAAAAAGATGAACGTCTATACCGGGCCGGAGCGGGTCCGCGGCGCGTTGCCGCCGACCGCCGGCGAGTGACCGGAGGGGCGGCACCCGCCCTGCCCGGCCGGAGAGATCTGCTGAATGCTTCTGACCTACAGTACCGGAGCCGGGTTTCAAGGGTAAGGGTGAAAATTTTGAAAACTCTGATTTTTCAGAAAATTTAGATAAGTATAAATATTCCGACACTCAACCATGGTACGAGGAACACCATGACAGGGGAGAATACCGATCCGGAACGGTGCCCGCCCGACGGGATGCCGTGCGGGTGCAACCGGGCTGCCGTCTGCAGCGTGGAGGCGGTGCTCAGCGTGGACGAGCGCGGGCAGATGGTGCTGCCGAAAGACGTGCGGGAAAGGGCGGGTATCCGGCCCGGCGACAAGCTGGCGCTCATTTCCTGGGAACGGGACGGCGAGGTCTGCTGCCTTGCACTGATGAAGGCCGGCAGCCTCGGCGGGATGGTCAAGAGCGTTCTCGGCCCGCTGATGGGCGAGCAGGAGTGAGGGAGGAACGATGGTATCCCAACCGTGCTGCCAGTCCCGCCCGGAGGCCGTTCCGCCGGTCGCCGGCCCGGTGCAGGAGATCCGGACGACGGACAGCAGGATCACGCCTGCCGACCGCCTCGACCACTTCCTCGCGCGCTTCGGGGTGAACCGGATGGGCCATCGCGTCGAGCCGGGGCTCTACCGGCTCGGGAATCCGACGCCCGACTCCCCGGTCTTTGCCTCCGCGAACTATACCCTGAGTTTCGATGCGCTCCGGTCCGCGCTCGCCGGCCGCGACGGCTACATCCTCGTGCTCGACACGCACGGGATCAACGTCTGGTGCGCCGCGGGGAAGGGGACCTTCGGCACCGATGAGATCGTCCGGAGGATAACGCTCACCGGTCTCGCGTCCGTCGTGCGGCACCGGACGCTCATCGTCCCGCAGCTCGGCGCCCCGGGCGTCTCCGCCCACGAAGTGCTGCGGCGTTCGGGGTTCTCCGTGGAGTACGGGCCGGTGCGGGCGAGCGACCTCCCGGAGTACCTCGCCATCGGGCGAGCGACGCCCGATATGCGGCGCGTCCGCTTCCCGGTCGCCGACCGGCTCGTGCTCGCGCCGATGGAGCTTGTCCACGCCGCGCTTTCGACCGCTGCAGGCGCGGTCGTCCTGTACCTTCTCGCAGGCCTCCCGGCAGCGTTCGGGGCGGTCGCCGCGGTCCTCGCCGGGACGGTGCTCTTCCCGGCCCTGCTGCCGTTCATCCCCACCCGGGATTTCAGCACGAAAGGGCTCATCCTGGGCGGAATCGTCGCTCTCCCCTTCTCGGCCGCCTTCGTTATGGAGACTGCCGCGTCCGGGTGGGCAGGCGTGCCTGCCGCGCTCGCACCCCTCCTCCTCATGCCCCCCGCGACCGCATACCTCGCGCTCAACTTCACCGGCTCGACACCGTTCACGTCGCGGACCGGCGTGAAGAAGGAGATCTTCCGCTACGTGCCGCTCATGGCCGGAATGGCGGTCCTGGGAGCCGCCCTTGCCGCCGTGTTCGGGGCGGCACACCTCCTGGGGGCGGTCTGATGTTCGACTCCTACCGCGAGAACACCCTCCGCTACAACCCGGAGCGGTGCTTCGGCTGCCTGCGGTGTACCGAGGTCTGCCCGCACGGGGTCTTTGCAGAGGGAGACCGGCGGGTCGAGGTTGTCCGGCCGGAGGAGTGCATGGAGTGCGGGGCGTGCGCCAGGAACTGCCCGGTGCAGGCTATCAAGGTACAGAGCGGGGTCGGGTGCGCCTGGGCGATGATCGGGGCGGCCCTCCGGGGGAAGGATATGGACAGCGGCACCTGCGGCTGCGGGGGAGAAGAGGGGTCCTGTTGCGGCGGCGAGAGGTGATGGCGGCGCCATCCGGATGCCGGCTGCCTCCATCGGGCGCACACTGCCCGGTTCCAGCGGACCATTTCACCTTATCCTGTTGGTCCTGGTGTGTGGAGGATTGCCCCCTCACGCGAAATGAGTGTGTTGAGGATCCAATCGGCTCTTTACGTTCGCCGATAAATGAAAATTTGGATTTATCCTGATTTTGAAGCGTTATCGGTCGCATTTTCAATAAATAGAGCGTAGATTCCAGTTTCGGTAATAGAGATTGTTACATTCCGATCCTCGATCATCGGAACCTCTTCTGGCCACAGGAACTCAGGTCCATTTGTATGACGGACAACTAACTGTTTGGGCTGTGTTTTGTTGAGCAGTTCGAATTGTGTATCGTTAAGAAGAAACACTAGTCTTGCTTCGGCACCAAATGGCTGCTTCAGTGGCTCAATAACATAATATTCACTATACAACGTCCATCTGAGATCTTCAGGATATCTATCAGATGAGAGCACGTTTTCAGGAACTTTACCTTCGTCATAACTCTTGATCTTCATTTCTTTAACCCAGGTAGAGGGTGACAATCCGTCGACAAATAATTCTACCCTCTTATCATCGGAAGGAAGACGGAATACAGGGTTTGTCTCCTCCGGTGTAGATGTGGCCGGTGTGGTATTGATGATGGGTGTAACAGCGACCGACGGGGCGGGTGTCTCCTCCGGTGTAGATGTGGCAGGTGTAGTATCGGCCATGGGTGTAACAACGACCGACGGGACAGGTGTCTCCTCAGGGGAGACTGTAGCTGACGCCCCAAAGATCGTGGGCGAAGAAGGAGTTGGCTGATCGTTCTCTGATAAGTTCCCAAGGGCACCGATCAGGAGCGCGGCAATGCCTATCACCGTTACCGCTGCTAGAGAAAACAGGATCCAACGGATGGGAAATAACCTCCGGGGTTTGGATTTGCTTTTCTTGCCCGGCTGAGAGCTCATAGTGACATGGTGATCGATTCTCCGCTGCAGATGTTTCGGTACCGGGTCATTGTGCTCATGCAATTCTTTCCGGGCCGGTTGGGATCCCGGGGTGTCGCTTACACCGCCACGGCGATCGGCTTCCCGCTGCACTGACTTCGGTGTTGGGTCATAGCGGCCTTTCAATTCCTCTTCAACTTGTTGGAGTTCTCTGGCATACGATGACAGTCGACGCAGGATATTTCCCCCCGTTTTGTCATCCAGCCTTAACAGAACTGGCCTAGCAATGTTAAAGAATCGCAGAAAATCTTCAGCTGGCAGTTTATAGAGACATTTTTCAAAATCTTCAATGTTAAAAGCACTTAAAAAATAACCCTCTAGGTAGCGAGTGTTACTGTCGGAGAGAGCAACATATACGGCATCCTCGACCAAGATTTCGAACTTCAACGGGGATTCGATCCTTTCAAGAGTATTCTGGTGCTCAAACCGTTGAGATGGGGTCATTTGCCTTCGAATGCCCGTATTTATCTCCGTGAAAAGTTTTTCCTTTGAGAGAGGGGTAGACCGGTTGCGATATGATTTATAAAGAACGGCCTGGATTTGTTCATTTGCGAGAACTTTACCTATTTTCGTATAGAGGGAGCGTTCAGGATCGTCTATGATCCCTGAATCCAGATCGGCGACGTCCTGATCACGGGGCTTTTCTGGAAGGACGCAGAGATCAAAGGGATCGCTCCGATTGATGACGTATCTGCCGACGGCGAATCGATATCCGAGATGGAGAATCGGATGCATAATCTCAAATATTTCAGATATGAGGTTGATCGAGCACGCCATTTGTTTTGCCGTGGCATATCCGGGTTTTTGGGCGATCAGCCTGCCAATCAGGTACGGGATGACGGCATCGCCGCCGGGTTGGCAACCTGACTGCTCGCCGTTCTCGGCACTAATAGATCTTGAAGAGAATTCCTGATGTTTGGAATAAATCGGCTGAAAAAATGATTCCTCGCCTCCTGCGCCGAGAATTCTGTAGTTTGCATCGGCAAGTTCTTTGCACACATCCAGCAGAAAATTATGAACAGCGTTGCGATGAGGCGAGGTAAGTGGATATTCCATAATCACTATCAACATATCCCGCCGCCGTCCCTCCTTTTGGACATCTACCGCAGAACCGAAGATCACTTTCTCGTGATCCGATTCTATATACAATGCAGCAGATCCTTCAGCAAGCTGAGCCGCCAGATTGCTGTACTGCCCTAATTCACCCTGAACGTGTTTTCCATCCGTCGCGTATATTCCATACCGTGGCATAATTCCAAAACTCCATCCTCGCCTGTCCTAAGCCAAAATCGATCACCCTTCGAACCCCCCAAGGTGCCAATCCCCTTGGAGGTTGTGCTATTACACCATTTATCACAGGTGTATTTTTCTCGGGTACTACTGTTGCATCTCCACTGATAGCATAAAGCGACACAAAAATATCGTCCAGCATGTTAGTAAGACCAACAAACGAGCTATCCTGATTTAAGATTTCATACAATCTCTCTTCGATTAATTTGACCACAGGAGAATTTTCAGGGATTTCTGCAAGGTTATAAACAGTCTTCCCCCCTGCAGACACGCGCAGATCCCGTAGATGTGGATGTTGTTGTAGGAGGATATCCAACTTAGTAACCACAAATGCAAACCTCTTTTTTCCTCCGAAGGACTTGTGCCACGTTCCGCCCTCTAGATCCTTCAGAGCAGCGGCGTAGTAACTGAAATTACTAGTTAGTTCCTGAATGCCATCTTGAGTGAGCAGTTTTTCGCCATCGATGAGGAGAACTACTTTTCCTGATTGTGTCAGATGACTGTATATTGTATTCAATATAAAGTGGCGGCGAAGGTTGCTATCTTCGAGATCGTCCAGGTGTTCTCTTTGAATCTCCTCTAATAACTCAGGAGTGCCTGATGTTTTTTTGAGAACTTCCATGTCTTTATTGAATGCTTCTGCGAGCGGTTTAAGTGAGGCCTCGAAAGTGGCTGCACGGGCTTCCTTATAATACTCACCGGCATAGTCCAGAACCGTCCATGTTACTGGGCAGACTTTGAATTTTTTCGCCTTTATTCGGTAGAGACTGATCTGGTGATTCGCGGTCCTAGCTGGGGGATCTCTACCCGCTTTGACCAGAGCGTGAAGGTTTTCAAGACGCAAGTTTTCTTGATCATCCTTATTGGGCGAGACGATAACACTATCCGGGTTATGTGCCTTATACTTTCTCGGCAATATCTCTTGCAATGCAAGGAGTAAAAAAGTCTTCCCTGAGTCACGAGGTCCAAGAATAAACACACCCGGACCCTTGATCCCAACAATCAAATATCCGAGGAGTCCCACGAGTAAAAGTATGAGACAGAAGCCAGCGGCATAGAACTGTGCGCCCGGCGCAGTGGTGATTTCACTCACATCGATGACTATCCCTATCGAGGAATTTCTTATAATTGAGCTGCTCCAGAAGAGATATGCACAAATCGTTGCGCCCAAAAAAACCAGAGACCCTCTTGCAATCCATGCAAGCCAATCAAAACGATTTTTGAGAAGAACTATGGCGATGACGAGGATGCCTAGCGCGCTGCCTCCTACCACCGGCCCCTCAATCTCAGCATGCCCGAAGAAGAATGAGTATCCGATTATTGTTCCAGACAGAACCCCAGAGAAAATACCGCAGTATCTTAAATCTTCCGAGAAAAAAAACATCCCGAAAGAAATGACCATAAACAGCCCACAAACCGCATGCACGATAAATTTAAACCAGGATGGAACACCACCAAGCCAGTATACCGGGAATAACCAGATGAAAATCGCAGCAAAGAGGAGGCCAACACCAATCGTTAACCACCAAACCACTTTTCTTTTCCCGTCATGAATGATCATTTACACCACACCTTACACAGACCTTGATTGCATCCCTTCGGTAGTGCTCTACGAAACAACTGATGATGGAAACATTCCCGCCGTGCGATATATTTGTCATGGATGCAGGTTGTTGCTCAACGTAATGCATTCGGATCCCCTGAAATGAATTATCAGTTATATTCTGGAGCACTGCCAATCCCTTCCTTTGTGTCTTCTCTTTTAGGTAATGCTTCTTCTACCTTTTTCTTCGTGTATAACCTGTCAACAAGATCACGTCTTGCAGTCTCCCTCATTTGATCATCGCTGCCCAGTTCATTGCCCGCAAAATTTGCTGCCTCTTCTAATGCGAGAAGGTTATTGCGGACAATGTACTCTTCAGTATGCAGGAACAGCGCATGATGTAGAATATTATTCTTGTTTTCCTGATATTTTGCCCAATATCCACCTCCGCTTGCCAACGGAGCAATATTGTCAAAGAAACTCGCAGCGCAGAAAAGCGTTAATCCAATCTCCCATGGTCGGCTGTAGTTATGTGCCTCCACTGTGACGTTACTCTTATCGCCCATTGAAAGATCCACTTTAATGGTTTTGCTTATTTCACTATGGTGATTGAGTATCTTCTGTGTCATATGAGGTGACGGAGATGAAATCACAAGTGCTGCTTTTTCAAAGTACCACCTCATAACCTGCGAATCACCATGGTGGATCGCACGATTCATGATGCCAAGTAGGTTCTCGTCGACAAGGTTGCGATAACCTCCCTCCACGAGGTTAAGTATGCAATCAAGTTCACCCTTTCCTTCATTGTTTTTTTCGAGGGCGCTCATATTTGCTTTCCCACCGATTGCTTTCTCATCGACAAGTGAGAGAACATTTGGGTTAACTCGTTTATACAGTGTACGATATCTCCTAGAAACGATGCCATCTCCAGCATTGTGTTTCTTATCGATGTTAGAAAGGCTTGTCATGAGTTCTTTGCTATGGCTCTTAAACAGTTTGCGGGATTTAGAAGTTTCATCGACGATCTGCTCAACCAAGTCGAACATGCGTTTTCTCTGATCTAGCTTCTTAAGGCCTTCATCAATTGATTCGATCTTAACTTGGTTATTCTGTATACTCTCATCATATCGTCCAGTCTTGTTTACGATCTCAGTAAGCTCACGCTTCATATCCTTGATTATTTCCTGTACATCCTTGCGATTGAAAACCGCTTCAACAGTAGCACAATCGCCAGCATTGAGTCCCTCAAGTTTCAGGAAGACTAGCATCGAATTGATGGCTTCGTCTCTCATCGTGTTGAGACTCGCCTCCAGATCCTGCGTGATGAATTCGCCCAGAAGGGTGATATGTAGTGGTGACTCCTGGACAATAATCTTTTTAGAATTCTGTTTCTCAGTCAATTTCATTGAATCCAGCAGTGAATCACGGTTCTTCACGAGGATTCCCACATCAGGTGCTGTATTTATTGCCCTACCTAAGTTTCTTCTAAGCCATCCATTTCTTTTTTCAGCTTTCACCCAATAATCATAGAAATAATATCGAGTTAGCTTTTCGACAACATCACTGAGATAACCAAGGTTCGCTGACAGTGACAGGCTCCGTGAGACCTCATTAATGTAGTTGCACAATTTTGTGTAGTTTACTTCCGCGCACCAGTCCTCCCATTCCAAATTATTTCTATTCTCGCTAAAGAGCCTATCGGCCAAACCCTGTAAATTTTGGTGCAACTGTGAAAATTCTGTAATTAATTCTGTTTCTTTATTCTGGAACATCTGTAGATCTCTACGTCGCGTTTCATATGCTTCGATCGTTTCCCGGGCATCTTGCACGGCCAAGATTACCTTTCTATTCGCTTCCTCCTTTTGTTTAGAGATTTGATCAATTCTCTTACCGGCCTCTTGTTTTTCACTCTCCAGATCACTAATTTGGCTCCTGACAGACACCCGTCCTTCATTTACCTGACGCCGTGAGAGAATGAGATCTTCCTCTCCCCTGAGGACCTTTTTCAATACGTCGCGGATACTACGATCCTCGATCTGGAGAATATTCTTTTGAATCTCAGCCAGTTGCTCAATTTGAGCAAGAGATGCGGCAATATGGTTATAAAGATCCTTGTCGTCCTCATCTATTTTAGAGACATTTTTTTCCGAGACATTTTCTTCCTCCTGATCCACGCCATGTCTCAATTTTTTTATGTACTCAATTAGCGTGCTATACCTGTTGATTTCACCGAGATTCTGAGCCCCATCATCCAGACACACATTTCGAATAATGTAACTGAGTTTCTCCTGTGTTTGGTATTTGAGTAATTTTGGAATCTCATTGTCCCAAATTTGCTCCAGGTTTTGAATTTCCGCTCTCACATAAGCGAGATCTTCAACTGTGGTTTTTTCAACCTTGGTTTCGGGCAAGAGCTGGTTCCGGTAAAGATCTTGGATCCGGCCCCATAATTCCTCAACTTTTTTGATGATCTCCTTCCGAGACTCCACAAGGTTGCCAAGTTCTACAATCACTGTGTCGAATTCACCTTTCAGGGTTCTGAGTTCTTCCACCGGATACTCATACACGTGTGAATCCGCGAAGATAAACCCAGAATATGGGTTTCTTAAATTGAAAATGGATGACTTATTCGCTGCTAACAGATGAAATACATTGATCAGGATATAAGAGAAGGCCTGATCGTAGTCCACAACGGGGTCACTTTGTTCTGCACCGCTATTATATCCAGTAGGCCCAAGAGAGGAAAGTATGCAACAATGGAAGATCTTCTCATTTGTCAGATGCATGTACTCCATCTCAGAAAGTGCTACTGCAGCATTCAGTTGCTCTTCTGGATCTTCAATGACCGTGGGGAGAATTCCAAAAAGCCAGATTTTTCTTTGCGCACCGGACTTATTTTGAATGTAACGTGCCAGATCAATGAACATTCCTGATCCAGTGCCGCCGCCCAATCCAACCACAATTGCAACCTCTCCGTTGCCAGAGAATGACGGAAAAGGCTTTTTACTACTTTGAGATAAGATCTTATAAAATATGGCTTTCGATATTGCCCTGCGCCGCTGGACGCCTCCCCCAAAATCAGTAGCAACGTTGGGATCTATTGATTTAAGATCCTTGAACTTAAATCCCTTATCTTCGTCATGGATCCACCAGAAGCTGGCGCGAGGGGTTCCTCCCCAAGCCTTTACATCTTTGACAATGGAGGGATCAGCGAGGTCAGAGACATATGTTATAGATGCAATATCAGGCAAGAAATAATACTCCATTGTTACCTTGCCTGTAGGTCCGTCCATCTTATCCCGCATATTGGCAACCTTGCTATTGACCGACTTAGTAAATTCGGTATCGCCCTCCTTTTCGCTGGAATCTGTATCGAAAACATAGATCTCCAAACTGCGGTCCTTGTTGAGATACTCTTTCAGAAACCAGTCGTGCTCGCAAAGTCCATATACAAGTTTCTTGCCGCATCCCCCAATGGCAATTACTGTAAGAGATGTTGGCATTTGGTAGGCTTTCTTTCCACCTAAGAGTGCATCTTGAGTCATTTCTTTCACCTAATCAATTATGATCGCTTTTCCTCAAGCTGATTTTTAATACGCCTTTTATTTCTAAAGATACGAGCAATTATCGGGCTGAGAGCCAAAATTAACGCAGCCTCCACTACCATTACCACTCCAACAAGAAGGAGCGGGAGCTCGATGGGCTGCGCATTGGAATATCCCAGTAACTGATCTGCTTCGGTAACCAGACCTTTAGCATGCAGTTGAGCGATAATCTCTCGCAACGTCTTATCCTGAACCCTGCTCAAGTTTTCTTTGTAAGATTCTTCTTCCGGAGCATAGATTTTGAAAGGGTATGACTTACTGTCAAGAGGGTAATCCTTGTAATCTTCGTCGAGTGCATTAACCCGATAGTAAATGCGATCTTTGTGAGAGTCATAATACGTAAGTCTAATGCCTTCCGGTGCTCCTGGCGGAGTTATAGTGATCAAAGGTACTTTACCAGTAATATGGATGATTACTGGCGTGCTGACGCCCTTCTGAACGTCAAAATGGAGACTCTGATTGGTATAGGTTGTTTTTCCTTCCGGCAATTGCAAAAAGCCTGGCTCTGTGATATTCCACAGAGAGAAGTTACTGTCCAACTGCAGATCTGTTGCTAACTCAATGCTCGTAACCTGCGGTTTCAGACTAGAGATCTTTATAGTGAAATCTACAATGTCGTTTTCTGGATGCGTTGTACGGGGTGCCTCGCCCACAAAGTCAACAACCATTGCGGTCGCATTTCCAACTAATAGGCAGCCAATGATGATTAAAGTGAAATACAACAATTTCTGTGGACCCGATCCCTGGCGCGCCATGAATGATAATATTCACCTGGGTTAATAAGGATTACCATTTAGTTAAAGACACGACCAACACCTATATCAATAATTGTGTCCGCTTAGACAGACTGTGTTGCACAAGTCCGCGAGGGCTTCTTAGCCCTCGTTAGTGCTGAGTGTTTACTCTGCCCACCATGATGACCAGCATGTTGTAGCAATTCTTTTTCGTTCATACTCCGCACATCATCCCCATTTAGAAATTATAAAACGCAACGCACTATGAGCCATTGGCTCATAGATGAGCACGAAAAACAGTGATGACCGATCTGCCACTTCTAGCGGATGCTTTTCATACCAGCCAAGGCCCGGATTCGAACCGGGATGTAGTTGATCTGCAGTCAACCGCGTAGCCACTCCGCCACCCTGGCACCGGGATTCACAACTGTGAATCCACTATACTACTATAGCCTCCCCCATGCTATCATGGTTCTTCATTCGGCAATTCTTTCCACATCTCGTCAGGATACCGGGCCAATACGGCAAATTAACGCCGATCCGGGCAACGCCTGAAGTTGAAGCCGAACACTCCCGGTTCAGAAGATGCACAAAATTATTTTGTGCTCACACAGCGATTCACAAGATAGAGGTCGAGCCTGAAGAGATGGGCCGCCTCCTTGCGGAACGCAGAGTGATCGTCGCCCGATTCAAAGAGACAGGCTTCTCCTACGTCACCCTCGATCTCGTGGGCTACCGGAGCGGAAGCATTGATGAGGTGCTCTGACCCACTACCCTCTTTTCCACTCAAGCAGCCTGCAGACCTGGCAGACCTCGCCGCCCGTAAGTTCGCCGCAGATGCGACAGGTGGAGAGCGCCTTCGCGGGCTCCGCCGGGCGGGCCGACCGCCTGACCCCGTCGCGGAACCGGATGAGACGGAGCATCGTCCCCGGGTGGCGGTGCTCCAGCCCTGCAAGCATCGATCGCACCTCCGACCGGAGCGCGGTCCCGGCGTAGGGGCACTCGGGCAGGTCGCGGAAATAGCCGCGGAGGAGGAGATAGGTCACGATCTCCTTCTCGGAGAGGACGGCGAGCGGTTTTATCCGCGGGACGAAGTGTCCGGGCTGCCCGGTCGAGGTGTCCTGGAGGAGGCGGGGCAGGTCGCCGCGGAGGACGTTCATCAGGACCGACTGCGCCTCGTCGTCGAGGTTATGGCCGGTGGCAAGCTTCGTCGCGCCGACCTTCTTTACCCCTTCGGCGAGCGCGCGCCTGCGCAGCACGCCGCAGACGGTGCAGCCCTGCGCCTCCCTCCCGACGAGGAGCCCGTCGAGATCGTCCCCGAAGAGGTCGGTAAACGTGACGATCCGGTGCTCGACACCGAGTTCGCCCGTCAGGTCCCTTGCGGCCCTGATAGTCTCCTCCCGGTAGCCCGCGATCCCTTCGTCGACGGTGACCGCAACGAGGTCTGCGCCGAACGCCGCAAGGAAGCGATGGAGCAGCAGGAGCAGGGCGGTGCTGTCTTTTCCCCCGCTCAGGCCGACGGCGACCCGGTCGCCCGGCAATATCATGCGTTCGCGTTTCACGGCGGCGAGAACGCGGGCCTCGGCGTCCTCGATGAAGTGGGCGGCACAGAGCCGCCGTTCCGGCTCGACGAGGCGGACGACCGCGGGTTCGCCGCAGAGAGAGCACCGGTTCTCCGCCGAAGTCACCGGCTCACCCGCCGTGCGAGAACCGGAGGATCCGGAGCTCGTCGCCCTCTTCCGCCGTCACGTCCTCGGGGACGATCCTGCCGTTCTTCACGACGATTACGGTCGTCGGATTGATGCCGAGCTCGAGGAGGATATCTTCTATCGGCGCGGAGGCGCGGGAGAGCGTCCGCACGCTCCTGTCCGGGAGGATGATCTGCATGCTGTACCTGAGTGTTGGTCCCGCCACCCCATAAATATCCTCAGGACCCCGGGGCGGAATGCGACCGAATCTGCCGCAACAACAAGAAATATATGGATCTCCGGAGAGATCCGTAGGCTAGTTAACAATTGTTAAGTCATTGCCCCGGCAGCCACGACATGAGGAGAACGCATGCGTACCATGACACCCGAGGAGAAGGCATATCTCGTCAGCATCGGCTCGGCGAGCATCGACGAGGCGCTAAGCGCAGACCTCCTGCCGACAACGGCGACGGCGGGCCCCGGCGCCGGAGGGTCGTCAGTCTTCATCCGCTCCGGCGACCGGCGCGTCAGGCTCTCCATCAACCCGGCATCGCCGCTCCGGGTCGTCCCGGACGGGGATGGGATCGCCGTCGTCCGGGATGGAAAGACGATTGTGTGGGGGAAGCTCGAGCGCCCGCTCTGCCACTGCCCGGAACAGACCTACATCACCGTCAGCGAGCGCTGCATCTACGACTGCAAGTTCTGCCCGGTACCGAGACTAGACGGGACTATCAAGGATACGGAGACGGTCGCGAGAATGGTCGAGGAGGCTGCCGCCGGCGGGAGCCTCTCTGCGATCTCCCTCACGAGCGGTGTCGCGGAATCGCCGGAGCGGGAGGTGGAGCGGGTGGCGGCCGTGGTGAGGGCGCTCCGGGCGCGGTTCGACCTCCCGATCGGGGTCTCGGTCTACCCGACCGCGGCCTCGACCGCGATCCTCCGCGCCGCCGGCGCCGACGAGATCAAGTACAACGTCGAGACGATGGACCCGGCAATCTTCGCGCGGGTCTGTCCCGGCCTCTCCCTTCCGTTCATCCTTGACGCGCTCGAGGGGGCGGTGGAGGTCTTCGGGAGGAACGCCGTCTTCTCGAACTTCATCATCGGCCTCGGCGAAGACGACGAAATGGTCAGAGACGGCGTCGCCTATCTCGCGAAGATAGGCGTCATTCCCATCCTCCGGCCGATCTCCGCATCGCCTCTCCGGGCAGGCGAGATCGCCGTCGAACGCCCGTCGCCGGAGCGGCTTCTCCGCCTCGCGGCGATGACCCGCGAGATCTTGGAGCGATACGACCTTGACCCGCGGCGGGCGAGGACGATGTGCCTCCCCTGCACCGGATGCGATCTCACCCCGTTCCGGGATGTCTGAGGCAGGGGCTCACCGGACGCACCCGTCCTCGCTCTCGCAGCGCTCCAGTATCGAGAGGGCGGCGTCCGGGCCGAGCCGGCCATCGACGAAGGCGAGGAAGACCTCGATATAGTCGGGAGGAACGCAGCCGAGGCTCTCACTCCCATCCAGTATCAGTCCGACGAGGTAACGGAGGTCGTCGTCGTTCAGCCGTTCCAGCCGCTTCCCAAAATCTTCTGCGTCCGTCGCGTAGTGGTTCGCAAGCGGGGGGAGGATGGACCGGTACGGCCCTCCTGAACCCGCACACACCAGCCCCAGGCATTCCGGGGCAGATTTTTTCAGGATCGTCACGTCCCGTTCGGATAGGATTCGCGCCATGGGATCGCCTCTGTAAGTCCGGCAACCCGGGCCGGATCACGCATTAACAATTGTTAAGTTCGCGCAGGGATAACAGTTATGGACAGGACCGCATCGTCGACTGCAAAGAGAGGTTGTGATACCATCCCATCTTCAAGCCCCGCTCAAACCCTCGTCGAACGGATAGCCGCGTTGAAAGAGAAGCGCGACGCCGTCATCCTCGCCCACAACTACCAGCTCCCGGCGGTGCAGGAGGTCGCCGACCTCGTCGGGGACTCGCTCGAACTCGCACGGGCGGCGGCGAAGGTCGACGCCGGCGTCATCGTCTTCTGCGGCGTCGACTTCATGGCCGAAACGGCCGCGATCCTCTCGCCGGCAAAGACGGTCGTCCTGCCCGCGGCCGGCGCCTGCTGCCCGATGGCGGAGATGGTCACCGCCGGTGAGGCCCGGGTGCTCCGCGAGCGGTTCCCGGACGCCGCAGTGGTCGCCTACGTCAACACCTCGGCCGAAGTGAAAGCGGAGAGCGACATCTGCTGCACCTCCGCAAACGCCGTCGCCGTCGTCGAGGCGCTCGACGCAGAGCAGGTGATCTTCCTCCCCGACCGGAACCTCGCCCGCTACGTCGCGAGGTTCACGAAGAAGGAGATCCTCCCCTGGGACGGCTACTGCATCGTCCACGACCGGATGACGGCCGGGGACGTGGAGGAAGCCCGCCGCATCCACCCGGATGCCGGGGTGCTCGTCCATCCCGAGTGCCGGCCCGAGGTGATCGACCGCGCCGATCGCGTCTCCTCGACATCAGGGATGGTGCGGCACGCCTGCTCGAGCCCCCGCCGGGAGTTCGTCATCGGCACCGAGGTCGGGCTCCTCCACCAGCTCGAGAAGAAGTGCCCGGGAAAGGCCTTCTACCCCCTCTCGAACCGGGCGGTCTGCGTCAACATGAAGAAGACCGATCCCGCAAAGGTGCTCGCGGCCCTTGAGCGGCTCGAACCGCGGGTGACGGTCCCGGAGGATATCGCCGCCCGGGCGCGGGTCGCGATCCAGCGGATGCTGGCCCTTCCGGTAGGAGTATCCGGACCCAGTACTTCGCTCACATTCTGAGGAGGCCGATCGGAGGTCAAATCACCAACATCCCTCACACCTGACGGTGCTCATGCTCCGGCCCTTCGGCCCATCGCACTTCACACCTGATGGTGCTCAAGCTCGCTGCGCTCGCAAGTCACACCTCCGGTGCTCGAACTCCGCTCCGTAGGAGCGTCGTTCTTCGCGGCTTCGCGCCTTCGCGTGAGATTCCATCACTGTCTTGCTCTGAGCCTCACGCGAAGTGCGAGCGCAGCGAGCTTGAGCACTGTAGGTGCGAGCCGCGAAAAACGCGAAGCATGGTAGATCGGTGTTGACAATCCTCTTCGCGCCTGACGGCGCTCGAGATCCGGGCTATTGCACGTTACAGCATCGCACGAGCCACACCGGTCATTGCCGGGTACCAAAATGAGTGGAGTATCAGGGCTTCAGAACTCCCTGAGAGCGTCTCTCTGGCTGAAGAACCGGTCCCAGTCCCAGGGCTCGTCGAGCACCCGGACCTCGACGTCCCGGACGCCGCTTACGTCGAGCACCCGGCGCCGGACCTGGTCGGAGAGGTAGTCGACGAGCGGGCAGGCGGCGGTGGTCAGGACCATCTCCACGAGCACCGACGAGTCCTGGACGGTGATCCCCTTGATCAGGCCGAGGTCGACGACGTCGATCCCGACCTCCGGGTCGATCACCTCTTTTAACGCTGCCCGGATACGCTCCTCGATCGCGATCTCCTCCTGCCGTTTCCCGCCGACCAGTCCCGACCGCTCCACCGCCCGGAGCCGCTCATCGATCCGGTTCTGCCGGTCAAGCATGCGGCTGACCACCCGGAGCATCGGGTCGGGGAGGTCGCCGCGGTCGAGCCGTTCCTGGCCCTTCCGGCACTTCGGGCCGGCAAGCCTGCCCGGGACCCCGACGACCGTCGCACCGGCGGGGACGGGGCGGACGACGACCGAACCCGCCCCGATCTTTGCCCCGCGCCCGACGGTGATGGGGCCGAGAACGCTCGCCCCCGACCCGATGACGACGCCGTCCTCGATGGTCGGGTGCCTTTTTGTCTGTTCGAGCGCCGTGCCGCCGAGGACCACGCCCATGTAGATCAGGACGTCGTCGCCGACCTCCGCTGTCTCCCCGATGACGACGCCCGACCCGTGGTCGATGAAGACCCGGCGCCCGATCTTCGCACCGGGATGGATCTCGATCCCGGTCAGCGCCCGCGAGATATGGGAGACGAGCCTGGCCGGGAAGTAGAGCTGTCGGCGGTAGAGAGCGTGCGCGATTCGGTGCGCCCAGATCGCGTGGAGGCCCGGGTAGCAGCAGATCACCTCGAGCGTCGACCGGGCCGCCGGGTCTTTGTCAAAGACCGTCTGGATGTCTTCCCTGATGCTCACCGTGTCCCGCCCCTGCCTCACGCTCCGAAGAGGTCGGTCGAGAGGTAGCGCTCGCCGGTGTCCGGGAGGATGACGACGATCACCTTCCCCTCGTACTCCTCCCGTCGGGCGACCTCGCGGGCCGCGTGGACCGCCGCGCCCGACGAGATGCCGACGAGGATTCCCTCCTTCGCGGCGAGCAGGCGTGCCATCGCGAAGGCATCCGCGGAGGTGACCCGGATGACCTCGTCGACGAGATCGGTCCGGAGAACGTCCGGCACGAACCCGGCCCCGATCCCCTGGATGCGGTGCGGGCCGGCCGTTCCGCCGGAGAGGACCGGGGACTCGGCGGGCTCGACGGCGATTGCACGGAAGGAGGGCCTCCGTGCCTTGATGACCTCGGCAACCCCGGTGATCGTCCCGCCCGTCCCGACGCCGGCGACGATGGCATCGACGGTCCCGTCAGTGTCCCGCCAGATCTCCTCGGCCGTCGTCCGGCGGTGGACGGCGGGGTTCGCCGGGTTCTCGAACTGCCGGGGCACGAAGTAGGTGTTCGGGTTCTCGGCGGCGATCCGGGCGGCGCGGTCGACCGCCCCCCTCATGCCCCCGGCTCCCGGCGTGAGGACCACCTCGGCGCCCAGCGCCGCGAGGAGTTTGCGCCGCTCCATACTCATTGTCTCGGGCATCACGAGCACGAGCGGGTAGCCGCGGGCGGCACAGACAAACGCGAGCGCAATCCCGGTGTTGCCGCTCGTCGCCTCGACGATCGTCGTCCCTTCCCGGATCTCGCCAGCCCGCTCGGCCTCGTCGATCATCGCAACCCCGATCCGGTCTTTCACGCTCCCCATCGGGTTGAACGACTCCACTTTGGCGAGGACCGTCGCCCGGGAGCCTTCCGTCACGCGGTTCAGCCGGACGAGCGGGGTGCTCCCGATCGTCCAGGTGATGTCATGGTATATCCGTCCCATCTGGATCAGTCTCCTTCTCTCACGTATCGTGCGGACCTGCAAGCGCTCCTACGTCTTCAGCGTTTCCCACCAGATCCTCGAGAGCACGGACCGTCTCGATCGTTGCAGCGGTGGCGGGCCGCGCCGGCACCGCCCCGCACCCGCCGGCGGGGGCGATCGACGTGTCGAACGTCCCGATCTTGCGGGCGAGCCGGACGACATCCTCCTTGTCGAACCCGATCAGCGGCCGGTAGACCGGGATCGCCGCCGCATCGGTGAGCACCGCCAGGTTGTCGAGGGTCTGCGACGCGACCTGGCCCATCGACTCGCCGGTGACGAACCCCTTTGCCCCCGTCCTCCGGGCGACTTCGGCGGCGATCCGGTACATACGCCGCTTGCAGAGGAGGCAGGTATAACGCTCCTCTGCCCGCTCTTCAAGCGTCCGCCGCACCCGGGCGAGGTATCCGTCCTCGACGACCATGAGTCCGATATCGGGCTGGTACCGGCGGAGGGCCTCGACCGTGGCCTTCGTCCGGGCAAGGTTCGTCCCGTCGAGGTAACCCTCGAGCCCGACGTAGAGCGGGACGATCCGGCATCCGCGCTTCATCATCAGGTAGGCCGCGACCGGAGAGTCGATCCCGCCGGAGACGAGCGCGACGAGCGTCCCCTCGACGCCGAGAGGGATGCCGCCGGCGGCCGGGATCGTTCGGTCGAAGAGGTAGCAGGCCCCGTCCCGGATCTCGACGAAGATCTCCCGTTCCGGGTCGTCGAGGTCGACGCGGAGGTGGGGATACTCCGCCCGGACCAGGTCTCCGAGCCGCTCGGCGATGTCCCGGGAGGTGAAGGGGTGCTTCCCCACGCGCCGGACCCGGAGGGCGAAGGTTGCCGCCTCTCCGATGCTGCGGCGCTCGCAGAACCCAAGGAACTCCCCCGGCAGGTCGTCGAGCGGCACGACGTCGCAGAGGGAGAACGAGACGATCCCGAAGACGTTCCTGAGCGCCTCCGGGTCGACGTCCCCGGCAAGCCAGATCCTCCCGCGCTCGCGCAGGGGAACTGCAGCCGGGAGCACCCGCTTGATGTTCCGGATAAGGATCTTCTCCCATCTCCGGCGGACGGGCTCCGATTTGAGGAAGACCTCGGAGTAACGCACCAGCCAGACGCGGTCCGGTTCGGTCACGGTCTCCGTCTCCCCTTCCGCCTGAGCCGTTCGACCTCCTCGCCCCCCGGCACC
>Ga0208462_1001162_pt1 | contig 19359 bp, 13 predicted proteins | sample AD_SCU001_MetaG_FD_184452 | JGI IMG/M metagenome (GOLD analysis project Ga0208462, IMG submission 184452) | Active sludge microbial communities of municipal wastewater-treating anaerobic digesters from China - AD_SCU001_MetaG (SPAdes) (version 2) | ecosystem: Engineered > Bioreactor > Anaerobic...
TGACAATAGATGCCCCATATTCGCAGCCAATGTATTCGCCCGATAAGGTCATGATCAAATCCATTTGGTTGATGGCAGATAGCTTGACCATCATAAGCATGATCAACAGCAGCATAATCGGCTGTATATTTTTTCTTCTTATGAGTTTCATGATGTACTCTCCGGGGCTGGGTAGCCGTGTCTTCCTGCTTTGCATTGCGCTATCATTACGCTATCAATACGGATCGGATGCGTAATCGATCCGTATTGATATAGCGATTGATATTGTGATTGGGTGGTCTGGAGCGATACTTGGGAGCGCTCCGGTTCAGAGGATGGCATACTCATATGGCCTTTCCAGAAGGGCAGTTGGTTCGTTCTCATGCCATCATTCCAGAAGGGCAAGCGGTTCGCAGAACCAGCTGGGTTGTCCGGTATCTCCCTTCTCCTTGCCGTCATGCCAGCGACCGATGTCCTCAACAGACAAATGTTGGCTGTTGGGGTGGGAAGGCTGGCATCTCCTGAACACCGCAGGGGCTGAGGAGATTCCAGCTTGCTACTCTGAACCTCACCCCAACCCTCTCCCGCAAGGGGAGAGGGAGTCCATTTGCGCTTGCAGGGACTTAACAGGCTCATATCTTCTTCTACTTGGACATCAAAGCCTTGATAGTTTTGCGGTAATTACCCGTCTGTAGCTCGATCAGATAGATCCCCGAGCTTAAAGCCCGGCCTTGGTCGTCCGTGCCACCAAAGACCAGCTGATGCTCTCCGCGGGGATATTCAGCATGGGCAAGCCGGCGGACTTTCTGACCCTTGAGGTTGTAGATGTTTACTGATACCAGGGCACTCTCCTCAGCGATGCTGAAGGAGATCGTGGTGCTGGGGTTGAAAGGATTGGGATAGCAGCCATAAAGGCGGGTGGCAAGTACTGCTACGCCTGGATCACCATTCTTGAGATGCAGACTGATGAACTGAGGATAGCTGCCCAAGGTGGAGTTGGGCTCGCTACTGAAGCGATTGGCGAGTTCTACTTCGCTGCCATCCGGCTTTTGCAGCCAGAGGCTGATCTCTTCTCCTGAGGCAGCGGTATAGATTTGCAGCAGTGCTGCCGGGAAACCTTCTGGAGCGATCAGGGTTTCGGCTCCGCGCAGTTCGCCATTTACTCTGGCGATCAGGATATCTCCCGCCCTGGCACCATCGCATCTGGCCAGCAGCACCATGCTGGAAGTCAGCGTGGTAATGCCGCTATGGATAGTAGCCTGGACAGGTTCCACAGCATAGCGCCCAGTGGGATAGATCAGATTGTGAGCGGCAGAAAGTCTGATCCAATAGCCCTTGCCGGGATTCATGCTGGTCAGCGTGCTGTAGGGATTTTCAGGAATATATACTCCATCTGTGCCTTTCACTTGCTGGAGCCAGGTTGATACGCTTTGCATGGCAGTAGTTACAGGCATCGCCGCCTGGGGCAGATATGCCGTCATATTCCAGCCTGCGTTCAAAGCCAGGGGGGTATTTGCCGGAATCTGGGTTCCGTTAACGCTCCAGGTGACAGGTGCACTTACCTGGATGTTGTAAGCCTTGCCATCGGTCAGGGCACTAAGCGTGGAATAGGGATTGCCGGGGATATACACTCCTTCGGTTCCCTTCACTTGCTGTACACTTGCAGAAATCCCCGTCAGGAGAGTAGCCAGGCTGTGATCTGCCGGGGAAACATTCAGGGAGATCAGGTTCCAGCCGCTGGTGAGGGCTATGTTTTGCGTGGTTCCAGTGCTGGTGGCCACTCCTATGCCGCGGATCATGATTCTGCCATTGGTATAGGGGCTCCAGATGCCGCCTGCTTTTAACCAACAGGCTCCGGAGGAAGATGTATCCAGCCCGATCTGGCTGGCGTTTGTGGCTTCCAGAATGCCCAGATAGAAGCTGCCATCGAATTCCAGATCATCGATGGGAATCTCGATATAGTTCCAGCCCTGGACAATATTTGCCGAAGGATATGAATACTGGAAGATCTGGGTGCCCGGCATGCCGTTTTCCCCGTCGTTGTCAAATCCCCGCAGGATCATAGCCAATGTATTCGGAGCCTGAACATAGACCTTCATATACTTCAGGACTACGGGGCTGGCATGGTCAAAGAATACAGCCATTTGGTTTGTAGTTCCGGCATTCATCCCGGTTTCGGCACTGCCGTCGTCGTTGGATAGCTCGATCCAACCATTGCCCATGACCAGCGCTGTCGCCACATTGGAGGGCAGGGATTCATTTGCCCCGTAAACAGCGGTAACGTGATAGCGGTGTATGCCTCCCGGTACTCCGGAATCGTTGAAACTTAAAATGCTGGAAGCTACCTGAGTGAGAAGAGCGTCATCCCGGTAGATTCGATATGCAGTTACACCCGTGCCAGCGCTGGCCCAGCTTAAAAACACAGCGGTTCCATTGACTGCGGCGGATAGGTTTGTGGGGGCATTCAAGACAATATCATTGAAGATTTTGAAATCATCGATCATGATTCCGGTACCCATGGGAGTATCGGCATCGGATTTGAAGAGCCAGCGGAATTTGACGGTCATCCCGGCGTAGTTTGTGATGATGCCATCCAGAGTGTAGCTGGCAATGGCGGAAGCCCACGCAGCCGGGACATCATTGTACACGTAGTTCGGCAGTCCGGTCTGGCCATAAGGATTGCTCATATAATACCAGGTACTGCCATTATCCGGAGAAATCTCCCAACCCCAGTAATCCACTTCCGGGAAGGTATCATTGTCTGAAAAGCTGCCCTGAATCTGGAAATCGGCACGGATCGCTCCCGTGGCAGGCAGAGTAATGGAAGGACTCACCAGGTAGTTCAGCATGTTAGGATTGTAGGAGCCCTGAGCGTTTTGATTGCGCATCACCTGGCTGGGTGATGGCGCTCCAGTGACGCTGGCGATATGCCATAAATCACCACTCATCGGCACCAAACTGTTCCAGGTCATCTGGCCGTCATTCACACCGCTGTTGGAGTATCCGCCAAAGGCAATGTCATCCACCATCACGCCAAACATGTTGGGTTGATCGGCAGTAGCATAGGCAGGATCGGAGGCAAAGGCAAAGCGGATCTTCACACTTTGGCCGACATAGGCGGAAAGATTGAAGGTGGCATTGGTCCAGGTGGTCAAAGCTCCACCCCAACCGGGGATGTTTGCCCCTTCGCCATGCTCGAATCCAAAGGCGTAGGAAGAGGTCATATTGTAGGCAGGGGTTCCGCTGATCGGAGTCCAGGATGCGCCGCCATTGGTGGATATTCTGATATTTATGGCATCCCAGCCTGTATATGGCGCTGAAGCTCCGGCAGGGTCTTCCACCTGGTAGCGGAGCTTGAAAGTAAGGGTGGCATTGGCAGAACTCAAGGTGCGGGCAGGAGTATCCAGCACCAGGTATTGGGTATTGTGATATCCACCGATGTTTGAGCCTGATGCCAAAGCCGGATCACCCATCCACCACACATTACCCTGGGTACCGCCATAGCTGTAGATATGCCAGTTATTGGGCATTACGGCTCCATCATAATGCGTCCATCCCGGGGCTCCACTTTCAAAATTTTCTTCCCAGGCTACCACTTCATAGCGGGACGGGGTGGAGTTGGCAGGGTGGGATTGCAGGTTTTGCACAGTATGCGCAGCAAGCTGGCAAAGCACAAATAATACAATGAGAATGAACAGAATACGTTTCATCTTTCCTCCAGTGATAGATTGATTTATACTGTGTGAATATTGGTAATCTGCTTTATATGGCGATTTGACGCTCATGATCTGGATTGGGGGATGGGATTGCCATCTGGGGACGCTTGCTCTCCCGTAGCTTGATCTGGCCAAGCTTGTGGTCATTTTAGCAAAAAACGCATTTTGTCCTGCCGGGCTTAAGCTTACTTGCATACACTCCCCACCAAATACGCTTACGGTTACCAGGCCCCAAAGCCCGATAGATATATTCATCCATGGCATCGGTACATCCTTCAGGGCTGCTAATTCCCAATCTGGGGCTCAGGAAGTTTATGTCAAGAAGAAAACAAAAGAAAATATTGAAAAGATTCATCACTGGAAAAAGATGAAGTGAGGGCTGGGATTTCTCTATATTATGAAGACCGTAAATTAATCACGGCAGGGAGCGGCGCCCATACAAAAAATTGGTGGGGTGGGAATAGATTGATCCCCTTTGTCACACAGAGTGGCTATCATGCGCCGCTTCTTCGTGTTTCAGGCATGTGCAACTGTCTTTTCAGATAAAGCTTGCCACAAAATCCCTCTCTGCCAGAATCGCACAAAGCGCATAGGAGATAGATATGGATCAGGAAATCCTCAAAGCCGATCCGGCTTTTCGAAAAAGACTGCTGCTGATCATCGGCATTGTCGTCATTCTGGGCATCCTGTTGATAGGGATTGTGATCCCCCGGTTCTTAATCCCTGGGGGAGACTCTGCCGATCCCGCTCAAGCTTTGAACCAGCTCAAATGGCTATTGGCGATCATCTACCTGCCTCTGCTTGGGTTTTGCGTATATCTCGTGTCCATGGCCATCAGGAGCTGGCGTCAGGAGGTTTTTCCTCCTCTGGGCACCCGGGTCATCAAAGACACTCCCATCTTCAGAGGGCAAAAAGCCCGGCACAAAGCTCTGGGTATCATCATCCTGGCAATAGTCCTGCTCTCTTGCATCTTCTATTCTGCCTATCTGGTGGATCAGCTTCTGGCATCGCTATGGGGTTAGAATCCTAGGGCATGCAGATAGCGCTTTAGTACTTGATTAGCTTTGCTGAGTGATGTGCTGATCCATTCAGCCTTAGCCGCATCAGGTAAATACCCGAAGCAAGGTTTCTGCCATCCTGATCACAGCCATCCCAGGCCATGGCCTGCTCTCCTTTGGGCTGGGTACCCTGAAAGAGGGTACGTACCTTCTGCCCTTTGAGGTTGTAGATGCTGAGCTCGATTTCTGAGGCTTTGCCCAGATTATAGCTGATCACAGCCAGATCACGGAAGGGATTGGGAGAGATGGACATCTTTTGCAGACCAGGCGCTAAGGCTTCATCCTGAGTCTCCACACCGCTGATGATTACCGTTACAGAGTTTGAGGCTGCCGACTCCACATTGCCATACAGGGCTACTACATAGTAAAGCAGGGTATCGTTTACCGTGCTGTAATCCCGAAACTGCATCAGGGCTGCATCAAAGACATCGGCATAAGCCAGGCCATTGCGGTAAACCCGGTAGCCCGACAGCCCCCTGGGTGCATCAGGCATCTGCCACTGCAATAGAATCTGCTGCTGCCAAAGCTGGGCACTGAGATTGATGGGGCTATACACTGGCTGATATTCATAAGCTCCGATGTCTATGATGGCCAGGCCATCGCCATCGCCATCCCAATAGCGTTCATTGCCCCCGGCATCGAGAGTGGATTCCATCACTGCCGGCTGCAAACCCATATCGATGAGGGGAGACAGTGCCGACAAGCGGTAAGGGCTATGGCCTTCCAGGGCAAAAAGCGGATCCTGAGCCAGATTGCTACTCTGCCAGATGATCTGATTCAGGGGACTCATGTTGTAGATCCCGCCGGGGCCATTGCGGATGCAATTGTGATCAAATACCAGCCGTCCGGTGACGCCCTGGCTGGAAGAATAGAAGGCGGTGATCTCCGTGGGCAATTGCGGATTCCAGAAGATATTGTTGGTAAATACCGCATTCCCTTGCACGATCAGGGCGGTACTGCCTCCGCTATTGCCGGCAAAGGTGCAATTGCTGACAAACAGGGTGTCGTTCAGGGCGTATAGATAGCTCATGTTTTCAGGATTGGCCTGGTGATTATCAAAAAATGCTGAACTGCGGACGTTGATCTTTAACCGCTGACTCTGGGTTTCACTGTATGGGTATATCTGCATGATTGAGTTTGACCACTCAGGATTGGTATGTGAGACATTATGTATCTTGCTTCTGAATAACTCAACTTCACACGATCCAACTGTGTCTATTGATAGCGCTTGCATAAACCCACATGAAACAATACCATTAATATCTACATCGTGTAACTCCGTTTTTCCAGACAAAGATGCAAGCTTGATTCCATGACAAAACGACTGCCCATCCACATTAGAAATAGTCACAGAGGATAGACGCTGATTACGGCCTTTATTGCTATTGTATCCACTGCTACTATACAAGCTGTAGCAGTTATTGATAGTTACATCATCAAAAGAAACATTATTTATACGGCTAACACCGATCCCGCTCTTACAGTTAGTAAAAGTAATGCTCTCTACGGATAAATCATTAGAAAAAGCAGCAATTGTCATCCCATAAGAGTTCATTTCCACATCCAGTATCACCCTCTCTTTTGAAGCTCCCTTGAGCTTTGTCCAGTTCTTCATGGGTAGCGGGAAAAACTGCTGATTCAGGCTCTTTGAGTAGTAGCCTTCCGCCACATGGATGGTCTTGGGATTCAGGGGATCCGAAGCGATATTGTACACAGCCCGGAAAATGGTCTTCAGGGGCGAACCCTCTGATAGGCCATCATTGGCGTCATCCCCCCAGGGGGCCACGTAGAGATCGTGATTCACCTCGGTATGCACCGTATGCAGGATGTCAAAAGTATAGGGATTGCTGATGCTGGTATCCCGAGGGACAGCGCTGGCATAGAAATTCCAGGGATTGGCCACTGTGAAAGTATCCACCACCACATGAACCTGGTTCGCCCAATAGAAGTACATATCACTGCCATTGGCAGCTTTGTTGTTGTAGATACTGCTCCTATTTACTGGGTCAAATGTCACATTGTAGGATTGGGCATTGTTACTGGCATATACCAGCCCCCCTCCAGCATCAGCACTGTTATCTCGGATCGAGACACCACTAAGGATCAGGTTGCACGAGCCTGCCTGGATTCCTCCACCACTACTGGCTCTATTTCCACGTACTAAACAATTGACTACATTGACAATCCTGGGGTTACTCATAGTACCGATTAAGATGCCTCCTCCCGCTGTAAGGTCGTAAACAGAATCATAGTAGCCACTTCCTCCAGTTACTGTTATGCCTCTGATGGTTACATTTGATTCGTAATCTCTAATATGGATTACCTCTCGTCGTTGGTTGCCATTTATAATAGTATTGTACTTATAGCTCAGATCTCCGGTCGTTAGTTCCAGACTGGCGAGAGTGATGTTTTTACCATTGAAGCGGATATTCTCATAATAGGTTCCGGGATGTACCAGTACCGTATCGCCATGTGCAGAAGCATCGATGGCCACCTGGATTTGGCTGTACGGTTGAGAGCCATCCAACCCTACGGGCAGGATAGCAGCATGCCCCAGCCAGGCTATACCCCATAAGGCAAGGATCAGGATCTTAATGCGGTTCATAAACTATCTTCCTCTATTATAGCCCCGGTACCGGGTCTCCTCAACCCGGCACCAAGGCTGGTTTACACTACTTCAAGAGCAGCATTTTCTGTACCTTGGTAGTATCCGGAGTATTCAAGCGGCAGAAGTAAACCCCGCTGGCTACCCGCTGGCCATGATCGTCCCTGGCATCCCAGAGCAAACTCTGCAATCCCTTGCTGCCCATGCCCTGATAGAGGCTTCTTACCTTCTGGCCTTTGAGATTGTAGATACCTATACTCACCATAGAATCTTTACCCATGGTCCAGGCAATCCGGGTCTCAGCTCTGAAGGGATTGGGGTGATTCTGCCTCAATTCGGTGATCAAAGGAACTAAAGAGGAACCCACATGCCGGTTGAAGGAGATATAACCATATTCACCCAATGCAGAGGCCTTCAGAGTGCCTGCTTCAAACAGCAGCGTCTGGGGATTGTAAAGCAAGGGCGCCGGAGCCTTGCAGATGCCTTTACCGGCATAATAAAACATGATCTCAATCTCATCCCCGGATTTGAGCTGATTGGCTGAGTCCGGATAGAAATTCACTGCCACCAGGCTGCTATCCACCACTGCCGCTCCCCGGCATTCTCCCCTTACAAAAAGGCCTGCCTCATCCGGCAGATCCTCAGGATCAAACTCGATAAATACTGGTGTGTAATCCAGCTTCTCCCTATAGCTAAAGTTCTGAGCCAGCTCCCTGAGTCTTGGCTTTTCTGGTGATGCACCAGAGTTCCAATACAGCTCCTCTGGAGCATCCCGCATCAGCTTGATGGCCACCATGTCACCTTCAGACAGGGTGTACTGGTTGGGATCCGTAATCCATGTTCCACCCAGATGCCCATCGACGCGCTTGGTACTCCAGGTCTGGGTTTTGATGCTGTAGATATAGTCCAGATACGTTTCCCGGGAGTTTGCTGGCAATGCTCTACTGAAGGCAGTTCCAGCCCCCAGAGTATGGGGTACGAAATAGCCAATCCAGTTCTCAAAATCAACAGTCGTCCCCCCTGAAGCATATTGTTGCTTGAGCTCCACAGGAGTAGTAGCAGGATCAGCCTTGAATCCATTTACCACCACTGGTGTAATCTGGGAGATATCTTCACGGAACTGGAGCTTGAAGCCTTTGGGTTGGGTAACTTGGTAGTCCTCACTCCACCAGTCGTTGTTTTCAAATATCATACTTCCCGCAGCAGGATTGTAACTCCATCTGGCAGATATCAGTTGATTGTGAGTAGGCGCTAGCTCCATATGCTCTTGGAACAAATACCCCAGTTCATGCCAATGCTGTGTTCCGGTAAAGCTCCGGTCATCGACCACAGGAAAGGACAGCCAGAAGATTTTCTCCCGTTGATTAGTTGGGAAGTAATACACTTTGTTGACTCGTAAACTGTTAACAGTACCTTTATCTTGAGGAGTGCTATCCGCAACCAGAGCATTACATGTTACCAGCAGGATAGCCAGCAACAGCAGCATCCTGCTCATGCGGATGAGGCTGTTTTGAGATGCAGGCTTTACACCGTGTGAAAGAATTTGTTTCATTTGGACACTCCTCTAAAAAGCTAGTTCTGATATATGAGTGTCAAAAACCAGGATTTGGCGGCTGCAGTTTTGCGTTTTTTTTGAAAGCGGCGATATTTTGTAGGAATCCAGCATAGTGTCTCCAGTGCAAACACCTGAATCACAGGAAACTCATTGAATGGAGCTGCCAAGTAGTTTCTATCATCTGGCATCATTTGCATTGCCTCCCTAAAACCTTTGTGCATAAAGACAGGATGAGGTGAGAGTTTTTCCCTTAGCGCATTCTGGTCAAGCAAAACCTGATTGGAACTCCAAAAACCACAAAGCACTTGACAAAAATGTACGAACTTCATACTGAACGAATCTCAGAAAACAGGAGACTCAATGCAAAAACCACTTCCCGGTCTGCACCACTTTATGCCTGATAAAGTATGGAAATGGAAGCTATTGGAAAAGCAGGTGGATCATGAATTGACCCTGCATGACTATCAGGAAATCCGCCTATCGGTATTGCAGGATTATCATGTGATTCACGATGGCATCACAGCGCTGATGCAGGAAAACGAAGCTCACCAGGCCACGGAGGGGATTGTAAACCTCTCCCAGCCCAATGGCGATATCAGCCTCTTGACGCTACGTCCTGAAGGCACGATCAGCGTCCTGCACCACACCGCCAAGGTGATCCGGGACAAGGATATCCACCGCTATTACTATCTGGGGCCGATGTTCCGCAAAGAAAAGGACTCCCTGCCCAGCGAGTTTTTCCAATTGGGCGTCGAGCTTTTAGGCAGTTCCAGCATTATGTCCGAAAATGAAGTGATCAGCATCGGGATGAAGATCTGCCAGAATCTGGGTCTCAGGGATGTGTATCTGAAGCTGAATAGCTTTGGCTGCCATACTTGCCGGCATGATTTCTTTGAGGACATGCGCAAGCATCTGAGCGAGCACCGGGCGGAATATTGCGATAGCTGCTATCAAAACCTGTATGCCAATCCCTTTGCAGATACCCATTGCGAAGACCCCAAATGCCAGCAAGCCCTCACATCGGGACCACAGATCGGCGACTACCTGTGTAAACAATGCAAGACGAATTTTGCCAAAGTAAAGAAGATCCAGGCCAATCTGGGCTATCAATACAAGGTGGACAACCGCCTGTTCAAAAACTTCGCCTACTACAATGAGACTGTGTTTGATTTTGTCCTGAGCCATCAGGGGCAGGAAATCGTGATCGGCGGGGGTGGCCGATATGACTACCTCTCGCAAAAGATCACCGGAAAAAACATCCCTGCCGTGGGTTTTTACCTGAATATGGACAGTGTGTTTGAGATCATGGAAAGCCGGGGTCTGTTTGACCAGCCCGCTCAGGTCTTTACAGTTTACATCTCTTCCCAAAGCGAAGATCTGGAGATCATGATGCTGCAGATTGCCCAGGAATTGCACACCCAAAACATCAAAACCATCCTCAGCACAGAGAAAATCCCGCTGGAACAGGATGCCGCCAGGGCACTAAAAGCCCAGTGCAGCCTGATGATCATCATCCGTGAGGACAATATCCGGGAAGGCAAAATCCTGATGCGAAACCTTGCCAAGGAACATCAGGACTACATCCCTCTGGGCAATATAATCCCGGAAATCCTCCTCGCCCGTAAAGCACTAAACAACGAATAGATAAAAGGAGACCCCATGCAATCCATCATGACGCACCGCGCTCCCGCCGCCATCGGACCATATTCCCAGGCAATCGCCAAAAACAATGCCCTGTTCATCAGTGGCCAACTGGGTATCGATCCTAACTCTGGTAATATGCCCGCAACTTTCGAAGAACAGACCAATCTCGTCTTTAGCAATATCAAAGCCATCCTGGATGCCGCTGGAATGGGTATGAGCCATATCGTGAAAGTAACCGTGTTCCTGAAAGACCTGGACGATTTTTCTGCGCTCAATGAGATTTATGCCCGTCATTTCAGCCCACCTTATCCTGCCCGTGAAGCAGTTCAGGTAGCCCGGCTGCCCAAAGACGGGCTCGTGGAAATCTCCGTGATCGCCATGAGGTAAGCCCCTTGAGCATCACCACCAAAGGCGGAGACAAAGGCCAAACCTCGCTCTACAGTGGAGAACGGGTATCCAAAAGCGATCTGCGCGTAGATGCCTATGGCAGTTTGGATGAACTGGATGCCTTTATCGGCGATGCCAAACACTATGTCGCCAATGCTGAGGTAAAAGCCCTGCTGATCAGCACCCAAAACCGCCTCTACCGGGTGATGGGCGAGCTGGCGACGCCTTCACAGCAGTATCCGATGCCCATCTGCCCTCAGGAAGTGGAAGATATCACCGCCACGATCCGTCATTATGAAAGCCTGCTGAATCTGAAAGGTTTCGTGATTCCAGGCTCCTGTCCGGGCTCTGCCAAACTGGATATCTGCCGAACCGTAGCCCGCCGGGCGGAACGCCGGGTAGTGGCTTTGGCTGAGCAGGCTGATGTTCCCGAGGCTTTACGGCAATATGTGAACCGGCTCTCTGATTTCTTTTTTATCCTGGCCCGCTATGTAGAGGATCAGGAAGGCGTATTAACCTACAAAAGCAAACCCGACAAAGGCTGCGACTGAGCAAGCCCCAGGGTAGCACCCAAAGGAGAATTAATGTATAAAATAGTATTGATCCGCCACGGCGAAAGTGAATGGAACAAAGCCAATCTCTTCACGGGCTGGACGGATGTGGACCTTTCCGAACAAGGCCTGAAGGAAGCTCACAACGCCGGTAAAAGGCTGAAGGAAGCTGGTTTCAGCTTTGACGAAGCCTATACCTCCGTGCTAAAACGGGCGATCAGGACATTGTGGATTGCCCTGGATGAGATGGATCTCATGTATCTGCCCATCCATCACGACTGGCGGCTCAATGAGCGCCATTATGGAGCCCTGCAGGGCTTGAACAAAGCCGAAACCGCCGCCAAATATGGTGAGGAGCAGGTAAAGATCTGGCGCCGCAGCTATGACATCCCGCCTCCGGCTTTGGCTCTGGAAGACCAGCGTTATCCCGGCAAAGACCCCCGCTATGCGCATCTGGAGCCCAGCCAGATCCCTACTTGCGAATCCCTCAAGGATACCTGTGCCCGGACGATGCCATTTTGGAATGAAGTGATCATTCCCCGCCTGGTGGCAGGACGCAAGATGGTGATTTCCGCCCATGGCAACAGCCTGCGCGCCATCGTGAAAAACCTGAATCACATCTCAGACGAGGAGATCGTAAGCCTCAATATCCCCACCGGCATCCCCTTGATCTATGAATTTGACCGGGATCTGAGTGTCATCAAAGATTATTATCTGGCAGATGCCTCTGAACTGGCTGCCGCCACTCAGGCTGTGGCAAATCAAGGTAAAAAACAAGGCTGAGATCTGAGCCGGGGATTTTTCCCTTGACCGATTTTTACCTGAGGATATACTAGCACAAAACACTAAGGAGATACACCATGGCAGTAAAGATCGATAAAGAAACCTGCATTGGCTGCGGAGCTTGCGTGGACGTCTGTCCCGTTGGCGCTCTCAGCATGGTGGACGGCAAAGCCGAATGCGATGAAAGCACCTGCATCGATTGCGGCGCCTGCATTTCCACTTGCCCTGTTCAAGCCATTTCCGAGTAAGGACTATCATGTTCTGCAAGGCGGAATCCGGAATCAAATCCCGATTCCGCCTTCTCTTTTTTTTTAACCCCATTTCCTATACCCCTTCAGGAGGTTTATCATGAGAAACATAGCTCTGATCATTTGCATAATAAGCCTGGGCTTTCAGCTTGGCGCTATCACTGTATCCGGCAATCAATCCGGCACCTGGATTCCCGCCAATAATCCCCATCAACTCATTGGCGACGTTACCGTCCCGGCTGGAGAGACTCTTACCATCTCCCCCGGGGTGATCGTTCAAGCCATGGGAAATTTCCGCATCAATGCCGAAGGCACCATCCAGGCTATTGGCACCGAGACGGACAGTATTTACTTCTACAATCTGCAAAACCCGCCCACCACCATCTGGAAAGGCATTCGCCTGGAAAATCCCACCCTGGTAAGCAACTTTCAACATTGCTATATCGAGTATGCCGAATATGGCATCAATGCCGTGAATGCTCCGGTTGTTATCAGCAATTGCCACTTCAAGCTGAACCGCAAAGGAATGCAGCTCTATGGTATCGGCTCCACCAATCCCGCCGTGATGAACGTGCATCACAATCTGATCGAATGGGGCGTGCAAAACGGCATCTATATCGCTCAAAACAGCAATGCCTGGGTGCACCACAATGAAATCCGCCACAATGGCACCGGAACGCAATTCTATGCTGCCATCCAGCTTGCCAATCAAGCCGCTGGGGGAGCAAACAACCCCATCATCGAATACAACCATATCCACCACAATTACAAACAAGGCATTTCCGCCTGGGATGTTGCCAATGCCAACGCCATCAATCCCACCATCCAGCACAATATCATCGAATACAACTATACCGGAGTGTATCTTCTGCAAGCCAGCGGATATATCTTCAACAACCAGATCAATAATAACTTCATCCCCGGAGATATGAACAGCGGAGCCGGAGTAATGGTCTCAGGCGTCACTTCGCAGCCATACTTTGAGGACAACGTGATCACTGGCAATTACACCGGATTTTATATCACTAACAACGCCATGCCCGTCCTGGGAGATCTTTCCATCTATCATGCCTGGGCTCAGGGCGGCAATCTAATCGCAAACAACATCGATGCCAATGGCATCCTCCACTCTGTGTACTGCGATGCCTATGCCAATAGCGGCAATATCATCAAGGCAGAAAACAATTTCTGGGGCGTGGATACGGCGGCGGAAATCGCCATCGGCATCAACGATCACAACGACAATCCAGCCCTGCCCACGGTGGATTTTGATCCCTGGCAGGTGGAAACCCAGGAATCCACCCTCACTGGCGGCTATGCCTATCTGGGAGAGCACACCCTTCAGCAGGTCATACTCCAATTGATCGATATTGAAGATCACAGCGTCCTGGCTCAATATCCCATCCTGGAGACCCCCTTCACCGTCACAACTGACGTAACGGGAAGCTTTTATGCCGCCCTGATGGCACATACATCGGTGGAGGACGTCACTCTCTATGGCTGTGCCGGAGGATTCACCACTCCCATGGTCTATTCCACAGTGCCCGGCGAGGCTACGGCTTTGGGGCTGATCGAGATCGAAGACATGCTGCCCCCGCGCTGGGAGAAAGTAGGCGCTCCTGAAATTGTCCAGGGACAGCTCTGCTATCCTGTCTACAAAGGCATGGGCGTCTGGCAGTGGGACACTATCGACTATTTGTATGAACAGGGAGATTATTACTACATCGTGCAACACAAATATCGCAGTGGCGGTGAACTCCTGACCCACAATTTCATGCCTCCCATGGTCTATGACAAATTCCAGAACTGGTTAAATGGCGATACCTGGTCCCGCCATTACGTAGTTGGCGGCGTTGCCAGGCAGACTTTTATGATGCATTGGCTGATGGTAAATCCCTACGGACAGGGAGCTGATGCCCACATCTTTACTGAAACAGGAGATCGTTTCGGCGTCCTCAGCAAAACGATCGTAGTGAATGGCACCCGCGAACTCCTCACCTACGACGCAGATGGCTATGTGAACCACCGCTATCTGATCTATCAATCCGGCGCTCCTCTGAATGAAGGCAGCATGACCTACTATCTGTCTCAAGAGCTGGATATGAGTCCCACCCGGCTTACTTTTACAAATGAGACATACAACACTCTGCTCCTGCTCTGGCAAGCTCCTGCCTACAGCGGACACGACTTCACCCATTACCGCGTCTATATGGCATCCGAGCCCATTCCGGGAACCATGATCGCCGAAATCCCCTTTGACCAGTCTGAATACCCAATCCTTGATTTCCAGCCCACTGCCACTACATATTTCTGTGTAACAGCCTCAAATGGCACCTATGAAAGCGAGCCCACAAACTGGATATGTGTAATCATCATCTCAAACGAGGACGAGGTGATGCCAGCGCCACGGGTGAGCATGTATCCCAATCCTGTCTCCTTCTCGCGGGGTGAAAGCCTGAAACTCAAGCTGGAAGGCTACTCGGGAAGAGAGCCCAAGCTGGAAGTATTCAATTCCAAAGGACAATTGGTGTATCAAGGCAAGGCTGTTGATGATACCCCCTGGAATGGGCGTGACCTCAGCGGTAAAACCTGTGGCACAGGGATTTATTTCCTGAGAATCACTGCCGAAAACGCCAAGCCCATCACCCGTAAACTGGTGATTATGAAGTAAGGGATCCCCGACTCTCCACATAACTGATAAACTTGACTTTAACTCAGGATCATCTCGAGATCACCTCGAGTACTCGAGGTGATCTCGAGGTGAACGCGAGGTAACCCTAAACGAATCAAAGCATAAGGTCATCATGAAGTAGCGCTCGATTTAACGCCGGTGTTGCATGCGTGGAGAAAAGATTTGGGCTTGTCTGCAACGTGTTTTATACTTCTATGACGAGATAAACATCTGAGGGCGACCCAATAACGGCTGGCAGTGTAACATGGACAATGTATCATTGTTTTTTCCTGTATGGCATTTTTATTCCACCCCAATCCTCTCTCTCAAGGGAAGAGGAAGTAATGTTCTACGATTTTCGCTTGACAAAGTAGGGCTGATATAAAGCTTTTCCTTAACTGGTGCGTGGGGCTATAGCTCAGTTGGTAGAGCGAATGGTTCGCAATCATTAGGCCAGGGGTTCGAATCCCCTTAGCTCCACCAGATCCTTATATGTTACTACTTGTTGCTCAATTCCTCAAGCTGCTGTCTGGTGATATCCATGAAGTTTTGGGCATGGCAAGCCTCAAAGAGCTGAAGGGCTTTTCCCAGTTCCAGCCTGGCATTGTCATTATCCCCCTGTTCTACATGAATCATGGCAGTATTGAAATGCGCTCTGCCCTCGCCATCTTTGTCCCCGATCTCAGCCAGCAGATCAGTCTGCAACCTGTAATACTGCATGGCTGTGGCAAAGTCCTGTTTCATTTTGGCGATATTGCCCAGATTGCCATAGGTATGGGCTATGCCTTCATGATCCTGCTGTTTGGTCTGGCGTTCGAGATTGTGCAGATACAGCGCTTCAGCCTCATCGTATTTGCCCTGGCAAAAGAGGATATCTCCGATGGCATCGTTGCAAAAAGAAATCCCAATCTCATCCGCGATGCTTTCAGATAAAGCCCGGGATTGCTGATAGTAGTTCAGGGATTCATCAAGATTGTCCTGATGATAGTATAGCTCCCCGATATCGTAAGTAATGATGGAGCAGAGTAGTTTGTTGCCCAGTTGTCTGGCGATAGTGAGGCTTCTCTGATAGCTTTCCAGGGCTTCATGGTACTTTCCGGCATTCTTGTGCAAGACTCCCAGATCCAGCAAAGCTTTGGCATAACCATTACGGTCACCGATACTTTCGGCAAGGCTGAGCGCTTGATGGAAGTATTTGTATGCTTTGGTTTTACTGCCCAGCCGTGAGTAGATTATCCCCAAGCCCGCACTGGCTATCCGCTGATTGAGTTTGTCGTTTTGGTGTTTCGCCAGGCTCTGTTTATCCCGGTAGAAGGTGGCTGCTTGTTTGTAGGCTCCGATGTTTGTGTAGTATTGGGCAATGACGCCTGCCAGCTTGCTGCGCAGCATAGGTTTACGCAGGGATTTCAGCTCTTTGTACAGGGGCAGGGCTTCCTGTTCGAATTCCTGGAGCTGCCCTCCAAACATCAAGGTTTCCAGATAGTCCAGACGGGTGTTCAGATAGAGATTCTGGTCCCTGATTTCCGCGATATGCTGCTTGAGGAAGCTCTGCACGGCTTTGAACTTGCCCTGATTGTTCAGGAGCCGTGCATACAGAGCTATGTATCTCCCCTGATGCCTGTGAAAATCGTGATACGTAGTTGGCTTTGCCTCACCTGAGGTGAAAAAGCTGTATCTCTTCAGAATCTTTCCGGCATCAGTGTTTTTAGCTTGCCCAAGGGCAATATCGGCAATTGCCAGCTCTGCGGCACAGATCTCATCCGGATCACTGGATGTATCCACAATCACCTGATAATAATAGCGGCTTTGTTCGTAGGCTCCTACATGAAAATAGGAATCTGCTGCTACTTTGCTCCAGTGCACGATTCTGGCCTGAACCCCAGCCTGGATATAGTGATAGGCTATGAGTCCAGCATACAGCGATTGCTGAGCCGCAAAACGGGTCTCGAAGTATTTGGCGATCTGATGATGAAGTTCCCGCTTTTCACCGCTGAGGATAGTCCTGTAGATGCTCTCAGGAAAGATGCTATTGGCGTAGGAATACACAGGAGCAGGATTCAAGGCTACGGTCTCCAGCAAGCCCTGACTGTGAAATTCCTCCAGGAGTTCCGGAAACTGTAAATGCCAGTTCTGACCAAAAATATCACTCATCTCGGGTTGATTGAAGGGACGCCCGAAGATTGCCGTCTGCTTCAGCAGAGTCTGCTCATCCTCACCCAGTTCTTCATAGCGCGCTATCATCAGGTTTTCAATGCTATCGGGAATGATCCCTTTCAGCTTCATATCGCTGATGATAAAATCCGTAATCAGGTCTGAATCTGTATTGTAATGCTTCCTGATTTGCATGACCAGTTCGTTCAGAAAGCGGGGATTGCCGCCACTGATCTGATGCAATATCTCCACGGCAGTCTGGCTGATGTTTGTGATTGAGTGGCGGATGAAATCTGCACTTTGGGCAGCAGTGAAGTGACTAAGGGGAATATCCAGGCACATTAAATCATCGGATACTGGCAGTGGATATGTAGATTCAGAACTGATGATGGCCTTGCCGTCTTCAGAGAGTTGGCGCTTGATCATCCTGGCAACCAGGTTCTGCGAGGCACTATCCAGATACTGGATGTTTTCGATTATGTAAAGCTGTTTGGAGCCCAGCAGCCTCCTGACAATCCCAGCCAGATTGTCGTACATCAAATCCAGTTCCTGAGCGGTATATACCTTAGCAGATGACTTTCCCGAGCCCAGGATGAAATCGTGCATACCGCCAAGCTCGAGAGTGGGTTCAAGAGTTTGGCAGGATTCGGCAAACAGCTCATACTGGCTGTCCAGATCTGTGATTCCCAAGGTTTGCAGCAATACTTTGTGCAGCAGGTCAAATTGATTGTTTTGCGCAAGATGATCTGCACAATACAGATACAGTGAATTCTGCTGCTCGATCAGGCTTGTGCCCAATTGCCATACGATGAACGACTTGCCACAGCCCTTAGCTCCAGTAATCCGGATCAGGCAAGCAGGTTCAGCATTCAGATGATGTACTGCCTGCCCTATTGGCTCCTGAAACGCCACAAGCGGAGCTGATTCAAAAAGATTACGATATAGAGCCCAGCGTTCCGGCAATTCCCGGATCAGGAGATAGATGCTTACTTCTTCGCGAATCCCCTTCACCTTACTTTGCGAGATAAATTGGGTCTCGTACTGGCTGTTGATCCTGGGAACAATCTCACCCGAGAGTGATATCTCCCGGTCTTTGGCAAAGCTCATCAGGCGGGCGGCGATATTCACGGCATTGCCGATGATGCCATATTCACACTGCTCATGGGCACCGATCAATCCCGCATAGATATTACTGTAATTCATCCCAATCCTGATCTGGATCGCTGGGTCTGGATAGCGGATGATGGAGCGTGCGCAGATGAAGGCTCTTTCGATATCGTCGGTATGAATGAAGGGTATCCCAAACACGATGATGATCAGATAACCCTTCTCGGTGAAGTCAATCTTATTGATCACTCCATCATATCTGTACACTGCCTTCTGGATGTAAAGATACACCTGGTTCAAATGCCAGGGATCTATCTCAGCGCTACCCACGGATTCCAGATTGAGAAAGAGCACTGCCGCATTGCGCAGTTCAGCCGGATGGCTTTCGCTGGAGAGTTTTTGGCTCACGGATTTAGGCAAGAAGATAGGATTACAGGCTTTTACTGAAGATTCACTGCATAACTGGCTGATGGGAGCATGTTTGGGGGATAGTGAAGGATTAAGACCTGATCCATAATGGATAAGAATCTCTCCTGTCCCAGCCCGAACGCATTCATCATAGGCATTCGCCACAGCACTGCCATCGATGTAATAATCCAGGTGGTTTTCAGGGTTACCAAGTATGCAGATCCGGTACTTTCCAATGGCAGCGCCACCATGCACCCGAAAATCGATCCTGTACTCCTCGTGTAAATGCTGGTTCAGGCATTGTAACTCAACTCCAAGATCATCTCTTACCACTTCCATATCAGGCACTGCATCGATTGCCGTGCAATAAACCCAAATAATGCAGTAGGGTTTTCACAGTCTCTATTTTGGGACTGATTTTTAACTGATCTCCCGGGTGTTTTTGTGTACACCAACTGCTATTGATTCAGTTCATGCCACCTCCTCATTCTCAACA
>Ga0208462_1001169_pt1 | contig 19311 bp, 17 predicted proteins | sample AD_SCU001_MetaG_FD_184452 | JGI IMG/M metagenome (GOLD analysis project Ga0208462, IMG submission 184452) | Active sludge microbial communities of municipal wastewater-treating anaerobic digesters from China - AD_SCU001_MetaG (SPAdes) (version 2) | ecosystem: Engineered > Bioreactor > Anaerobic...
TGGGGTCGTAGTTAAGTTGGTTATAACGCCGGCCTGTCACGCCGGAGGGCGTGGGTTCAAGTCCCATCGGCCCCGCCAGAAAATCTAAGGGAGTCGGCCATTATTGGCGGCTCCCTTTTGTTTTTTTTATGCATTAGCCGGCAGTTTTGATCGTGTTTTTTTATTCCGAAATTTCTATTTGCTGATGACACCGGGATGCAGCGGAGGCGGCGGGCTTTTGAGCGTATTCATTAGCTTGCATTTTCGCGGTCAATTTAGTAATTTTTATATTAAATTAGAAAAGAAAGGAACAAAATATGGATTACGAGGGGACAATATATCGGCCGCCCAGCGAGGCATATAGTTTGTTGTTGCAGGTAACGACCGGTTGTTCGCACAATAAGTGCACCTTCTGTGGAAATTATTCAGATAAAAAATTCAAGATAAAATCTCTGGATATTATAAAAAGGGATCTGCAGGAAGCCCGCGCCTACGGAGCTATAGAAAAAGTGTTTTTATGCGACGGGGATGCACTGATCATACCCCAGTCAAGGCTGGAAGAAATGCTTCGTTTGATTAATGAATACATCCCCAGTTTGCAGAGGATCGGAACTTACGGCAACGCCAAAAGCATATTAAGAAAATCAGTTGATGAGCTCAAAAAATTAAGAGAGATGGGTTTGAAAATTATTTATCTTGGCGTAGAAACAGGCAACGTCGAATTGCTCAAAAAAATCAAAAAAGGTGCCACCTACGAACAACTGGTCGAAGCGGGGCGCCGGGTGAAAGAAGCGGGCATTTTGCTTTCCGCCACGGTGATTCTGGGCTTGGGGTCAATTGAAAAGAGCATTGAGCATGCAATGGATACGGCCCGGATATTAACCGACATGGATCCCGACTACGTTGGAGCTCTGACATTGATGCTGGTTCCCGGAACGGAGATCTACGCGGATTTCCAGGCCGGGAAATTTGTTTTGCCGGATAAATTTGGTTTCATTCGGGAATTATACCTGATTATCGCTAACTCTAGTTTTACCAATTGTTTTTTCACGGCAAATCATGCCTCCAATTATCTTCCGATCCGGGCCAGTTTACCGCAGGAAAAGGATAAAATATTATCGATGATTAGCTCCGTGATCGATACAAGAGATTTAAGCAGGATGAGACCGGAATACTTGCGTGCTCTATAAAACAAACGAGGCAGCTTCTTATTTACAATGAACAGGCAAAAAATATTTTTCTGGCGCAGTGATGAGTATGTAAAAAAGCTTATCGGATCTATTCTGAGCAGAGCGCAGATTTACGGGATAATGGATAAATCTTCCAGAAAAATGATCGAAAATATCCTGGATTTTACCCACATGCTGGCCAGGGAGATAATGGTGCCCCGGACGGAAATAAGGGCGGTGAGCTCGCAGGCGACGGTGGAGGAAATAATTACTGAAGTAACGGACTCGAAGCACACAAGAATTCCGGTTTATCGCGAAACAATAGATAATATTATCGGCATCTTAAATGTTAAAGACTTGCTTGCTTTCTGGTCGAAGCAAATTACCAGGGAAGACATACTATCAATTCTGACAAAGCCTTACTACATACCGGAAACGAAGAACACCCACTTGCTGTTCCAGGAATTGAAAGAGAACAAAAAACATATCGCCATTGTAATTGATGAATACGGAGGAACGTCCGGACTGATAACATTGGAAGATTTGCTCGAAGAGATTGTCGGGGAAATTCGCCATGAATACGAACCGGTGACCATCGACGACGGCATCATTCCGGTTTCTGACGGAGCGTATATTGTGGACGGCAGAACGGAAATAGAAAAAATAGAAGAACATTTAAATGTCCGGCTGAAAAAAGGAAGGTATGAAACTCTCAGCGGTTTTATCTTGAATTTCATCAAAAGAATTCCTTTAACCGGTGAAAAATTTGAAATTGATGGCCTGGAAATATTGATTGAAAATGCAGACGAACGGAGCATCAAAAAAGTAAGAATCAAAAAAATAAAAGAAAACCTTGATGGCTAAAAATATTCTACAAGTAAAAAAGCAGCAGTTATTGCCCAATAAGTCTCTTACCCTGGAAGCAATTGTTCTGGCCGCAGCCAGTGGTGTATTGATTTTTTTATCCTTTCCCCAATACGGGTCGGGGTTTCTGGCCTGGATTGCTTTAATGCCACTGTTGTGGGCGACAAGAGGAGCCTCCTCCATACGACAGGGGCTGCTCCTGGGTTTCATTACCGGCATGGTTTGCCACGTCGGCCTCATCTACTGGATAACCTACGTTGTTGTCAATTATGGCCACCTGCCCATATATCTGGGAATTGTATTAATGCTCCTGCTGGCCTGTTATCTGAGTATGTACTTTTCTCTATTCTCGGCGGGCGTTATTTTTTTCCGGCGCCGGATTCCTCTGTGGCTGGCGGCTCCCGTTTTATGGGTGTGCCTGGAATACTGTAAATCTTATTTGCTGACCGGCTTTCCCTGGGAAAACCTTGGTTATTCTCAGTACCTGAATAAGTACATTCTTCAATTTGCCGATATCGCCGGTGTCTTTGGCATCTCCTTTTTAATTGTTCTGGTAAACGCAGCGTTAATCGAAGTAATCGGCAAAAAAACTCGGAAGGAATTTACTCTGTCGGCTGCCGTGATATTGATTATAGCCGGTGTCTTATTTTACGGAGTAAAAAGATCGGCACAGATTGATCTGATGCTGAAAAATGTGCCAAAGACGGAGGTTTCCATTATCCAGGGCAATATTGATCAGGCGATAAAATGGAATGATAGTTTCCAGAAAAAGACGGTAGATATTTATAAGAATCTTTCTTTACAAAATATGCCCTCGCCGGGAGGATTGATCGTCTGGCCGGAAACCGCCCTGCCTTTTGATTATCAGGATGCCGGCCAATTTCAGGAGGAAGTGCGCGCTGTTTCTTTAAAAACAAAAAGCTGGTTTATCTTTGGATCAACGAGCTACGAAAATTCAAAAGAAAAAATTGATTATTACAACAGCGCATATCTCTTATCACCGGAGGGCGAAATCAAGGGCAAATACAATAAAGTCCATCTTGTGCCCTATGGAGAATTTGTTCCGCTGCGTACGGTATTCCCCTTTATCAACAAACTCACCGCCGGCATGGGCGATTTCACTGCCGGCTCCGGTTATTATCCTTTGAGCATGGGAGATAAAAAAATCGGCGTCCTGATCTGCTATGAAGGAATCTTGCCTTCTGCGGCCCGGGAATATAAAAAGAAAGGGTCGCAACTACTGGTTAATATTACCAACGATGCCTGGTTTGGAGCCACATCCGCTCCTTTTCAGCATTTTTCCATGGCCGTATTCCGGGCGGTGGAAACGAGGTTTTATCTGGTAAGAGCCGCCAATACGGGTGTCTCTGCAATTGTTGATCCCAGGGGGGAAATCGTAGCCGGAACAAATATTTTTGAACGGGCGGCGATAAAAGGAAAAGTGAAGTATTCCAACATACAGACAATATATGCTGAATATGGTGATATTCTGGTGCTTGTCTGTTGTCTTCTGGTTCTGTTCTTTTTTGCGTTCGTTATATTAAAAAAGGGGGAAAACAATGTCGATAGAAAACATCCAGGAAATGATTAATGATTTAAAAAGACGCGTCCAATATATCGGAGAATGTCTTTGACGTTCGGGAACTGGAATTAAAAATAAAAGACCTGGAAATGATGTCTGTTAAAGCCGATTTCTGGGACGATCAGGGCAAGGCGCGGGCTGTATTGCAGGAGAAAACAAAATACGAAGAAAAATTGAGCAACTGGAAAAATTTTCTAAACCAGATCGGCGATATTGAAAATCTCTGGGAAATCGCGCTGCAGGAAAAAGACGAACAGGTTCTTGCCGATTTAAGCGATGAACTCGAAGCTTTAAATTCCAGCGTCCAACAGGAAGAATTAAAAATGATGCTCTCCTCGGAGCAGGATCCCATGAATGCCATTATCTCCATTCATGCCGGAGCAGGGGGCACCGAAGCCCAGGACTGGGTCGAAATGCTTTTGAGGATGTATCTGCGCTGGGCGGAAAGAAGAGGGTTTGCAACAAAAATTATCGATACCCTGCCCGGCGATGAGGCGGGGGTTAAAAGTGTTACCTTCACGCTGGAAGGAGAATACGCTTATGGCTACGCCAAAGCGGAGATCGGCATTCATCGCCTAGTGCGTATTTCGCCTTTTGACGCCGGCGGTCGTCGCCATACATCCTTCGCCTCCGTTTTTGTTTACCCGGAAGTAGACGATGATATTAAAATTGAAATTGATGAAAAAGAGCTGCGCATTGATACCTTCCGCGCCGGCGGCAAAGGCGGTCAGCATGTCAACAAGACGGATTCCGCCGTCAGAATCACCCACCTGCCGACGGGAATTGTGGTGCAGTGCCAGAACGAACGCTCCCAGCACAAAAACAAATCCATGGCCATGAAATATTTGAAATCGAGGCTTTACGAGAGGGAGTTGCAGCAGAAAAACGAAAAAATCAGCGAAGAAAATAAACAGAAAAAAGACATCGCCTGGGGCAGTCAAATTCGCTCATACGTCCTGCATCCTTACAAGATGGTCAAAGACCACAGAACAAATTTGGAAGACTCCAACGCCACCCGGGTACTGGACGGGGACATCGATGAATTTATCCAGGCATACTTGATGAATACAACCGTTAACCCGGCGCCGGACGTCTCCGGTTAGTTCCCGGTACGTTTTGACGCTGTAAATTTTACAGCGCCTGCGTCCAAGGAGCGGCATTCATTTATTTTTTGGTAAAAAAGGGAAACTATGTTATAAGAACGCACTCGATTTTTATTAATCGATGCCATATGGGAGGTTTTTCCTCTTCATTTCTGAAATTCAATAAGGAGCCTTTTTTCAATGGTAAAAATAAAAAATTCCGTAATTGTCAGTATTCTCACTTTGTTTTTGTTTCTGATATTGCCTGAATTCGGCAATGCTCAAATCGCAATGGACAAAATCTTTTCCGGAAATTCAATTATCAACGGCTATCATCAGGCCACAGGCAATGAAGGCAAGAAGACAGCGGTCGCCAGAGAAGAATCCGAAGCCAAGGCGGAAAGCAAGGCAAACCTGGTCCGGGCGAAGAAAAAAGATGACGAGGATGACGATGAACAGGATATGATGGACAAGGCGCTGGATTTACTGGAAGTCGCCGATAACTACTGGGAAAACGGAGATGTCGACAACACCCTGATTGTCCTGGATAAAGCCTATGCTCTGATCCTTGATACGAATGGCGATCAGGCGCTTGCCCGTCAGAAAGACGATTTGCGGCTGCTGGTGTCCAAGCGTATTTTAGCCGCATATTCAGCCAGGCAAACGGTAACGAGCGGCAAGGCCAGTGAAATTCCGTTGCTGATGAACGCCGACGTTGAAAAGGAAATTCGTTCTTTTCAAAATTATGAGCGAGATTTCTTTATCGCGTCTTACCATCGGTCGGGAATGTACCGCCCGATCATATTAAGAGAATTGAAAAAAGCGGGAATACCGGAAGAACTCTCCTGGCTGCCGCTGGTGGAAAGCGGCTTCAAAATAATGGCCTTATCCCGCGCCCGCGCTCTGGGACTCTGGCAGTTTATTCCTTCCACCGGCTACAAATTCGGTTTAAGCCGTGACGAATGGACTGACGAGCGCATGGATGTAGAAAAATCCACCCAGGCGGCTATCGCCTATTTAAAAGAACTGCACGGCATGTTTGGAGACTGGTTGACGGTGTTGGCCGCTTATAACTGCGGCGAGGGAAGGGTGCTCAGAGTTATCTCCAAACAGCATATCAATTATTTCGACCGTTTCTGGGATCTTTATAAGCAATTGCCGAATGAAACAGCTCGCTATGTTCCCCGGTTTCTAGCCACTCTGCACATCATCAAAAATCCGAAAAAATATGGAATGGATTTGGGAGCCGCTGAAGGAAAGCCCATAGCTTACGAGTTAGTAAAAGTTAACAAAATCATGAAGCTTCAGGATATCGCCTCCAGAATGGAAGTTTCCGAAGAAACGTTAAATTTGCTTAACTCGGAATTACGCCACAAAATCACGCCGGACAAAGAATACGATCTGAAAATTCCCGCCAACACCGTCTCTAAATTTAACCTGGTTGTCGGAGAGATTCCGGAAAGTGAAAAGCCGGGCTTCGCCGTCGCCGCCGATCGCAGCCACACGGTGTATGCAAGACACAAAGTAAAGAGGGGAGAAACTGTTGCTTCCGTAGCCAAGAGGTATAAAGTATCTCCTTCCACAATCGCCTCCTGCAACAACATCAGGACAAACAAGAGACTGGCATCGGGACAAAAAATAAAGGTTCCCGTAATGGATGTGACTCGTGTGGCCAAAAGCAGGCAGGACGCTAAATCAGGCAAAAAAAGGAGTACTTTAGCCGAAGTAAAGCAGGTGTATAAAGTGAAAAAGAAAGATACACTCGCGAAAATTGCCGAGCGCTTTGATATTCCCGTCTCACAGTTGAAAAAGTTAAATAAATTGAAGGGCAATTCCGTTCACGCCGGCCAGGTGCTGAAACTGTCTCGGGCTGATTCAGACGATCCCCGTGAAGAAAAAAGAGAATCGGGTAAAAAGAAAGGATAAAGATGTAAAGGTAGGAGTGCGGTTCATTGGATGAGCCGCACTCTTTTTGTTTGAGGCAACTATCACTATTTGTCCGGCAAAGACTGATGCGGAGGCTCTAATACATTCAACAACTCTTTTTCTTTGCGGCGCATTTTTCCTGCTTCTCCTTTTGTTGTATTTTCATGATTATATCCGAGAAGATGCAACAGTCCGTGGATGATTAAAAAATTAATTTCCTGCTCGAGGGAAAGGCCGTTCTTTTGTGCATTTTTTTTTGCCGTCTCGACGGAAATGACAATATCACCGAGAATATCCGGATTTATCTCGCTGAATTCCCCTTCCTGCAGAGAAAACGAAAGAACGTCGGTGGGCTTGTTTTTATCGCGATATTCTCTGTTTAACTCTTGAATTCTTGCGTCGCTGACGAAGGTAAGGCTGATTTCCTTGCCGGTGCAGTCCAGATGCTTGCAGAGTTTCGTAATTACACTGCGTATTTTTCGTCTGTCGATCTGAATCAGTTTCTGATCATTGCCGATTTGTATTTTCATGATTTTCTTTCTTACTGCCCGCGTCCTTATGATGCTGGTCAGCAGGGTAGTCAATGCGCTGATGAAATATTCCGGTCAGTATTCGCGTAAAAGTTTCCGCTATGGTACTCAAATTCTGTAATGTTAATTCACAGTCATCGAGCTGGCCGTCGGTATAAACACGTTCAATTCTTTCTCGAACCAGGGAACGAATTCTTGCCGGCGTCGGGTTGGTCAACGTTCGCGACGAAGCTTCGACAACATCCCCCAGCATAACAAGCCCCGCTTCCTTTGTCTGCGGCCTGGGGCCATGATAACGAAAATCGCTTTCGGACAGTGAACGGATTGATTCGTCTTTATCCTTTTTGGCTTTATCATAAAAAAAGCTCACAATGCTTGTGCCATGGCTTTGACGAATTATGTCGATAATCTGCCGCCCTAACTTTGCCTCGGAGGCCAGTTCGCAGCCGTCTTTGACGTGCGAAATTATGATCAGACTGCTCATTTTGGGCGAAAGCTTTTCATGCTTGTTTTCATTTTTAGGTTGATTTTCAATAAAATATTGAGGCTTTTTCAGTTTGCCGATGTCATGGTAATAAGCGGCTACTTTAGCCAGCACGGAATTGGCGCCGATGGCCTCACTGGCGGCTTCGACCAGAGACGCGACTACTATGCTGTGGTGATAAGTTCCCGGCGCTTCGATAATCATTCTCTGGAAAACAGGTTGGTTGAGATTGGCCAGCTCCAAAAGTTTAATATCGGTCATAAAGCCGAAAATACTTTCAAAAACGGGCGTTATGCCGGCGACGAAAACACCGGTTAAAATGCCTCCGAAAAATCCCGTTGCCAGGCGCCAGATTAAATCATTGAAAAAATTGCCTGAAACAAGATTCAAACAAAGGATAGACGCCATATTGACGACGCCGAGCAAAATACCTACTTTCAGCAAAGCGGAGCGATGGCGGCTTTTAACGATATGATGAGAAGCGGCGACCGAACCCAGAAATGAGTACAGCGGGAAAATCATTTTTTCGTCGTAGAGAAAGCCGACAAGAAACGACGTCAGCACGGCCATGATGAGGGCGACATTCCGGTTGATCAGGATGGCGATGATCATCGATCCCATGGCAAAGGGTATGGCGAAATAACAAGCTTCCACCGAGATAAAGGGGAAGGCGCGGTTGACCGCACTGGACATAAAAATTCCAATTTTGATGAATATTATCTGTAAAATGACGATCAGACCAAAGGCAAGCAAATCAGCATTGGACACGCGTGTTTTTTTCAACCAGTTTCTGGTTCTCCAGAAGTAGAGGACCAGGCAGAGAAACAGCGTTGTGCAGAATATGCCCACAATTACCGAGATGCCGGGGAATCTGTTGTCGCCGGTCACTTTATAGAAGGCGTTTAATTTGGCCAGTTCGACCGGATTTATTTTTTCGCCTTCCCGAACTATCATTTCTCCTCTTTGCACCTGGAAAAATACCGGTTTCACATCTTCCATGACGAGTGCTTTTTTCTTTTCCGTGGCCTCTTTGTTGAAAGTCAGATTGGGTTCAATACATTTTTTAGATAAAGAAAGGATAATACGTCTGTTGCCGTTGTATTCATTGGAAAAGACGGCGTTTACTCGTTTCTCCAGCAGAGCGTCGATATCTCTTATATTTAAGATCTGGCTGATGTCTTTCATTTCTTCTTCGGCTTGTGTTTCCAGATTTCGGAGAATGATGCCTTTTTCTTTTTCGCTTTTCATGAAAACAGCGTTGGTAAGATTATGGTTTTCATAAAAAGTGGAGACCAGGCGGTTTAATTTATGCTGTAATTTAACGGGGTTTTTGTGGTTGATCAATAGACGGAATTCCTCGGCAGTCAGAGAGAATCCGAGAGTCTGTTCCAGAAGTTTTTTTGCCTGCTGCTCTTCCTGCATGTCGTTTTCATTATAGGCGTCCGTTATTTCATTAGGGAGAGTCGGGCGAAATTCATTCAGCACATTGAAAGCTCTGGCCAGTTTGTCCTTGATTTTACCGGCGACATTACGGTCATAATCATAGACCGATTTTACATCTTTAACGGCTTCGTTCTTTTTTTGTTTTGTTGACTCCAGGTCTTCAACCAGGAAATCACGGTCCGCTTTGATATCTGCCGGACTGATCATGCCTATTTTATATTTCGGGGCAAACAAGTGAACGTCGGGTGCTAGAATAACGGATAAAAGCAGACAGAGAACCACCGCGATCGTCCATCTCTGGTATAAGGGGTCGCTCGGATAGAGAAGAGAAAGAAAATTCTTTCCCTTAAAATATTTGAGGAACTCGTTGACTTTTTTTGTTCCAGAATCAATAAAATCCATAATATTATTCAGCTTGTTTGCTTATTATTTTGTCCCGGACGGCGTAAGCCTTGATGATGTCCTGCACCAGCGGATGACGGACGACGTCAATTTCGGAAAAATGAATAAAGCGGATGCAGTCAACTTTGCGCAAAATGTTTTCCGCTTCAATCAGCCCGGATTTTTTATCCTGAGGCAAGTCCACCTGGGTAATATCGCCCGTGATGACCGCTTTGGAGCCGAAGCCCAGTCTTGTTAAGAACATCTTCATTTGCTCGGAAGTAGTGTTTTGGGCTTCATCCAGGATGACGAACGAATCGTTGAGTGTTCTTCCGCGCATGAAGGCCAGCGGGGCAACTTCAATTAATCCCTTGCCGATCAGGGTGGATGCCCGCTCCAGGTCGATCATATCGTAAAGAGCATCGTACAACGGTCGTAAATAAGGATTCACTTTTTCAGCCAAATCACCGGGCAGAAAACCCAGCCTTTCGCCCGCTTCCACCGCCGGACGGGCCAGAATAATCCTCTGGACTTTCTTCTCCAGCAGAGACGATATCGCCATAGCCATCGCCAGATATGTTTTTCCGGTGCCGGCCGGGCCGATGGCGAAAACCATATCAAAGTTTCTCATATAATCGATATAGAGTCGTTGGGAAATGCTTTTGGGAGTTATGATCCTCTTCTTGGAAGAAATAAATACGGTGTCGAGAAATATCCTCGCCAGATCGAAGGTTATATCCTCGGAAAGAATGCGGTGAGCGTAGTCAATATCGGAGAAATGAATGTGCCAGCCCTTTTCCATGATGGCATAAAGCTGCGAAAGCATAGTGCTGACTTTTTTGACATTTTCTTCTTCTCCGGAGACGGAAAGATGGTCTCCCCAGGCCCTGACCTTGACCGGTTCCAGCTTTTCGATCAATTTCAGATGCTTATCGTGTTCTCCGCAGAGACTTTTCAACAAATCATGGTTTGTAAAGGTTAGTTTCTCTACAAATGCACTTTTGTTTGTATTATGCTTCAAAATGTTAACAGCCTCAACTTTGATGACCCGGCAGAAAACAGGGTGTTGCTGTGTGCTTTCTCCTGCCGCGGGTCACCAAATTTATTCTTCAATAAATGATTGAATGATGCAAATTCGAGCGCAATTTTTTATCATCGTTGCCGGTTCATTGCAATTCATTTAATCCTGTAAAAAAACATGGGCAAACACTTTAGCATCGCCCACGATATTGTCGATCGGGCATTTTTCATCCGGTTGATGCGCATTCAGGCTGCTTTTAGCCCAGACGGCCGCCGGATAGCCTTTTCTGCGGAAATACGAAGCCAGTGTTCCGGCGCCGACGCCGCCGGGGGCTGCCTTTACGCCATAGACGTCGCCGACGGCTTTCTTCAAGGCTGATACAACCGGTGCGTCGGAAGGAGTGGGCGGGGGCGCCTGCAGATAACAGACCGGGGAAAATTCAATTTCCACTTTAAATTTCTTTTCGATCTTACCGGTAATTATCTTTATTTCCGCCATGACATCTTCCAGGTTGTAATCAGGAAGCACCCGGCAATCCATATAAAAAATGTCCTCGCCGGGAATGGTATTAACATTGCCGACATTGGCTTCTTTTTTGGTCGGTTCGAAAGTACTCGCCCTGGGATCGTATAACGGATCGCGCTGCGGAAATACTTTCTTGAGGCCGGCAAGCTTTGTAACCAGGTGAGAGGCGGCGACAAAAGCGTTTTTGCCCAGCTGCGGTTTGCTGCCGTGGCACTGCCTGCCTGTTGTTTTAAATTTAATCCAGAGCATGCTCTTTTCCGCAACCTCGATCAAAGAACCTGCGGAGTTCCCCGAATCGGGAATAATAATCAAATCATCATGTCCGAATAGTTTTTCGTTTACGGCCATGACATGATGAAGTCCGGTGTGGCCGGATGTCTCTTCGTCAGCGACGAAACCCAGGCCGATGGAATTGGGGGTTATGACGCCCTCGTCGAGAATTGCTTTGGCGGCAAAAATTGAAGCCACCATATCCTGCTGATTGTCTTCCACTCCGCGGCCGATCAGATAGCCGTCTTTTACATAAGCGGTATAGGGATCGCGACTCCAGAGTCGAAGTTCACCGGGAGGGACGATATCCAGATGAGTTATAATCCAGGTGAATCTGGATTTGTTTTCGCCTTCAACAGTGGTAAAAAAGTTGGGCCGGATTGTAGAGGAAACTCTTTCATCGCGGGCATCGTAGTGCTGAAAGTTGGTGAATCCAAGATCGATCAATCGTTTTTTTAAATAGTTTGCTTTCAGTAATTCTCCGTCGCCGCCGTTTTCCGGACCGACGGCGGGAATGGCGGTAAGACCGATCTGCAAATCAATCATGGCGTCACGGTAAGTTTCGATTCTCCTGGCAATTCGTTGAAACAAGTCTTTCTCAAACATAAAATATCCTCATTATTCTTCTAGGGTTATCAAAACCGGCCGGCCGACGCCGGCTGAGAGTTCGCCAAATTTTCCGGTATTGCCCAGAATCAGCGTGTTGTTGTTTTTCTTCAGATATTTAACGGCGATTGCGTTTAAATCTTCAATTTTTACATTGTTAATTTTGTCGCGATAGGAAGAAAGAAAATCCGTGGGCAACCCGTCGTATTCCAATTTCATCTGCTGCCAGGCGATTTGCTGGGGTGAAGTGAAAGAGAAAATAAAACCGTTGTTGATGGAATTTTTAGCCCACTGAATTTCGCCGGCGGTGATTGTTTTATCGCAGACACTGTTTATCGCGGCGTTGATCAAAGAAAGAGTCTGAAAAGTCGATTCAGTCTTGGTAAAAGCGTAGGCGGCAAAGACTCCGTGGTCGGGCCGGGCGCGGTAGAATGAGCCGGCGCTGTAGGCCAGTCCTTCGCTGCTGCGCACGGCGCTGAAAATCCGGGAAGTAAAACCGCCGCTGCCGATAATAAAATCGAGAACGGCGAAAGTGTAGTAATCCGGATCAATTTTAGCCGGGGCGAACTGACCGCTGATAATTGTGGATTGAGGAATATCTTTATTGATATAGAAAAGCCCGCCCGGTGAAGAGCGGGGGGGGGGCGGCGGTATGACCGGCTTTCCGCCGGAGGGCCAGTCGACGAAATATTTTTGCAGTTTATCTATTGCTTCTTCACGCGAGATATCGCCGGTGACGGCGAACATTATATTCTGCGGCTGAAAATATTTTTGATGAAATATTACCAGATCTCTGCGTTCGATATTCTTCAGGGATTTTGAGGAAAGAAATCTGCCGCGGGGATTGTTGCGGTAGATGAGCCGGTTGAATTCACGAATGGCCAGGCCCTGCGGATCATCTTTCAAACGGCGCAGTTCTTCACTTTTCAATCCTTTGGCTAAATTTACCTTGGCCTCTTCAAAAGCCGGAATCCTCAATATTTGGGCTAACAGGTTGAGCGCCTGATCGACATCATTATTCAGGAAGGAAAAATCTACCTGCACGTAATCCGGCGCGGCCGTAATGGAGGGAGACGCCGCCAGGAGGTCAAACTGGTCGTCAATTTCCGAACTCGCCAGTCTCTGCGTTCCTCCGGTCCTAAGCACATAGGCGGTTAATTCCGCAACACCGGCTTTACCGGCAGGATCATACATCGAGCCGGTTTTAATCAGGGCGTTGACGGCGATCAACGGCAATTCCCGGTCTTCCAGAAAGTAGAGAACTATCCCGTTTTTCAGAACAATTCGTTCGGCCGCGGTCAAATTAAATTGCAGTGGCGGATAATTCAGTTTGGCCGGATCAGGTAAAGGCGAGGCGGCGCAGGCTTCTAAAGCAGGCAGGACGGCAAACAAAAGCGGGAACAACAATATGATGTATAATTTCCATGCTTTAATCTTCATAGGGATTATTCCTGATCTCTTGCTTGGGATAACCGGCCAACCGTGCGGTTATTTTTGTTAAAATATTTCTTGGCCGCGTTTTGAACATCGGTTGCAGACACCCGGTCAATCACATTTAGATAGTTGGCAAAATACTTGTAATCACCCAGCAGCGTTTCATAATAAGACAGAGCGGAAGCCAGTTCGGAATTGGAATCGAGATTCTTAATGTATTGCATGCGAATATGATTTTTGGCTTTGGCCAGCTCAGCTGCGGATACCGGCTGCTCTTTTAACTTGTCTATTTCCCCGAAAACAGCTTTTTCTAATTCGGCGTTAGTGTGGGGATGGCGCGGCTCCGCCGATATCAAAAACAGATTGGGGTATCTTACTCCCGGTGTTCCGTTATAGGCACTCACACTTTTGGCGATTCCCTGCCGGATGACCAATGAATTATAAAGACGGCTGGTCCGGCCGCTGGTCAGAATAGCCTCCAGGACGTCGAAAACATAGTCGTCATAGGCGGGAGCTGTCGGTTTGTGGTAGCCGATAAAGAGCATCGGGTTGGCGTCAAAGTTGACTGATACTCTTCTTTCTTTCGTTTGCCGCGGTTCGACCGGAATGGCCGCCGTTTTTTCTTTCTGCGGGGGAATGGCGCCGAAATATTTTTTTATTAATTGTAAAGTTGCGGCCGGCTCAATATCACCGACAACCGCAATTACAATGCTTTCCGGCGCCTTGTACTTTTCAAATATTTTTCTTGCTGCTTCCGGACTTAAGTACTTCATATCCCTAGTCCACCCCAGGATGGGCCTTCCGTAAGGATGAACTTGAAAAGCGGCGGAGAGAAATTTTTCGTATAATTTGCCTTCAGGATCGGCTTCGACCCGCTGCCGTCTCTCTTCCATGATGACATCCCGTTCGGTGTAAAATTCCCGGAAAACGGGATTCAGCAGGCGATCGGATTCAATTCTTGCCCACAGTTCAATTTTATTGGCCGGCAGGCTGACATGATAAGTTGTCACATCCTGGCCGGTGGAAGCGTTCATATCAAGGCCGCCGTTTTCGGTGTAAAGTCTGTCCAGCTCATTGGGAATAAAATATTGTTTGGCTTGACTCTGCAGTTCGTTCAGCCTGGCTGTCAGTTGCTTGATTGTTTGCGGCCGTGCCTTTTCTCCTTTCAGCTTTTCCTTATCCAGAGCGGTGCCGGTTTCTTCTATCGCGGCTAATATCTTTTTCTCCTGGGCGTAATCTTTGGCGCCGATTGTTGCTGTTCCTTTGAACATCAGATGTTCCAGGAAATGCGCGGCGCCGGTCTGACCGTGACTTTCATCCACCGCACCGACGCGATGCCGGATATAGAGAGAAACCGTGGGGTTGACATGCCTTTCCAGCATCAGGACGGTCAAACCGTTGTCCAGTTTTGTTTTAATTACCTTCTTTTCCAGAGCCAGGCCGTATGAATTTACGGCGCTGCTGAAAAATAACAGAACAATAATTAGATATTTCAGATATTTATTTGGATTCATCGATATTCGTCTCATTTTTTTGTCTACGGGAAAATATGCGGATAAAAAAATAGATGAGGCCGGAGATGCAAACGAGGATCAATAAGCTGGAGGAAAAAAAATACATAACAAATTCAATTGGATTGTTTGAATGATAAGAACCGACCAGGGTATTGACGCCGATAATTAAAAAAAACAGCGAAATAAAAAAGACTGCAAAATATTTTATCCAGGTAAAAACAGACATAATTATTCCAATCGATTATTCTGCAGCATTTTCTTTAATTGCTCGTAAACTGGGACGCTGAAATCATTATTCCGGCACGGAAGCAACGAATTATTATGATATAACGGTTCGTTCTGAATGTCAAAGGGTGATAATGCCACGGCCTCATCCCACATTTTCGTGCCGGGAATCGGCGAGTACTCGGCAAGGATCGGTTTGGCGCCGCATTCCCATACAAATTCAATGCTGTCCCTCACTTCCGCTGCCGTTTGGCCGGGAAGACCGCACAATAAATATATTCCGATATCGCCGGGTTTAAAACCGGCCGTTTGTAAAAAATGAACAGCCCGTTTCAACTCCTCGTTTTTTACCTTTCCGCCGGTTTCAATCTGCCGTTCGAGATCGGAGGTTTCAAAGCCGAAGCGAATGGTCTTAAATCCTGAATCAAACATCAATTGAGCCAGTTCTTCATTAATTTCCCGCAGATGCAGGCCGTTAGGGCAGTGGAAATTGCAGGATAAATCTCTTCTCTTAATTTGATGAAGCAATACCATAATCATTGCTGCCGAATTGACAAGCAGGGCGTCATCGTAAAATGTAAAGTTTTTAACGCCGAAATTATTTTGCCAGTATTCGATTTCATCGGCGACTTTCAGCGGGTCGCGGCGCTGAAACTTGTCATTGAAAATATGGGAGGCGCAGTAGCTGCAGGTAAAAGGGCAGCCGCGGGAGGTCATAACCGGCACCTGCTCCAGTTTGCGGACTAAATCCAGCGCAGGGTAGGGCAGAGCATCAAGATTGTCCGTATCCGGCTCGAAAAGTTGTTTTTCGCCGAGCAATTCATCCAGCAGCCGGAAGATCTGTTTTTCTCCCGAGCCGCGAACTACATAATCGGCCCCGGAATATTTAACGGCATGGTCGTAGCATAAAGTCGCATATTTGCCCCCCAGGACAACAGGTACATGCGGCATCAACTCCCTGATTATTTTTATTGCGGCAATAACTCCGGGATACCAGTAGGTCATAAGCGATGTGACCAAAACGATGTCGGCATCCAGATGCCGGCTGACTTCATCGCGGAAAATATCCGGCGCTATTCCATAGCGGCAATAATTCCTCATTATTATATGCAGATTAGCTGGTTTTTCTATAATTTCCCTGAAGAATTTGCCGTCACCGTAAACGCGGCGGTGCGTTTTTTTTGTTCTCGCCAGCATCGCCGGATGATAGGGATCGAGGCAGTCGATAAAATGAACCTGGTGATCGTTGCAGCGCAGGAGGGCGGCAAGAGACAAAAGCCCCAGCGGTTTCAGCCAGAAATCGTAGGCGGCAAAGTCATAAATCCAGGGGTTGATCAGGAGGATTTTTTTACTCATACCAAGTCGCATTCTTTGCCTGACTTTGTTGGCTGCGCTGAAGAAAACTATCAGTGATGTCGAGGCCGGAAATACTCTGTCTGAGAGCCGCCGAAATTAGACAGTTGAAATTTTTATTCATAAAATTTTGTTGCCTCTGCCGGGATAAGTTGGTTCGGCGGAGGATAGGGGAAAAACTCTGCGGCGTCAAGAGGGAAAGATCAAGCTGGGGAAAGCCAAATATTACATTACCGACGAGCTCATTTTTTAATATTAAATATCGAGTAATTAAAAATGATTAGAATATTATTTGAGTAATGTCTATAACTTTTGCATTTCCGATACAAGTTGCAGCGATTAATGATAATATTTATAAGTATATGTATTTTAAGAGATTAATAATTGCTCAAACCTTGGGCAATTCGGTTTAAAGGTGCAATAATTACGCACTTGCAACGTATATCAACATGGTTATCCACAACACTTTCCACTCAATTGTGGAATACAGATTCATGTGTTTGTTTTATCGAATAATTAGACGGCCTGATGGGACTGCCGCACTTTCCGTTCAATTCCCGGCAAATATAAAAAGGCAGGATCTCCATAAGATCCTGCCTTTTTTTTGGAATAAAACTTTTCCCCGTTGCCGATTGCGGAAGGGACTCAGGGTTTCAGTGGAATCACATAGGCTGCCTGCGCAAAGCGTGCTCCTACTATTACCATGCCCTTAATGGCAACGCTCCTGCCAAATTCCGCCCCCGCTGGATCATCCGGGCATTCCAGCTTGTTATCCAGCACAAAATTCCGGCCGTTTTGTTTGTATATATAAACCGCTCCGTTATCTCCATCAGCACCAACTCCAACAGCTACAAGATTTCCTTCGATAGCTACGGATCGGCGAAAATCAGTCTCCTGTGTGGGATCGCCTACGAGCTTGACTTCAATAACTTTATTTTTTAACTGGGGTGCGGCAGCGGCATTTCCAACGGTGCATGCTAAAAAACAGCAAGCATCATCACAGACATAATTTCTTTGGCTCAATCATTTACCATATTCTCCTGTATTTTATTGTTTTAACAAATATTTATATTAATGCCAAATACCATATATTTTAAAATATATTTTTTTATATATGTTAATTATAGAACGAAATCAAAAAAAACGCGAAAAAAATCCAGGTGTCTACATCCTTTTGATATAGTAAAATAAATTCATCGATATATGGTTCTTTTATAGCTAAATGTATATTTTTAAAACATTTTATGGTTACCAAGCTAAGTCGCTTCCAGAATAAAGACAGCAAATAGCTGGGAGCTTTTTCATAATCTAAAAGTTATATGATAAATTCTTCCAGTATGGCGGTCATTTTTTCACCTTCAGGCTTCATCCGGGGTAGTGTATGCGATTGTCTGAAAATATTGATCAGTGGGTCAAGGCGCTGTCCTTACTGGGCGCCGTTGTAGCCTTCGCGTGGGGCGTTATTCAGTTCGTTGCGAGCCAACACGCTCAAGAAGAAACACGTCGTATCGAAGCAACCAAGCCATTCCTCGAACGCCAGCTAAAGTTATACACGGAGGCAACTCAGGCTGCCGCCACGTTGGCCACTTCGAAGAATCGGCAAGAACTTGATTCTGCAACAAAAAAGTTCTGGTCGCTCTACTGGGGCGAATTAGCTCTGGTGGAGGATACGCGTGTGGAAGCGGCGATGGTCCAGTTTGGCCGCACACTAGATGCCGGCAGTTCCGGCCATGCGCTTCAAAAAGCTTCACTTGCCCTCGCCCATGCATGCCGAGACTCTCTCGCGGAGTCATGGGGTGTCAAGCAATGGCGCAACCCGCACGAAGATATTGGTGAGTAGCACCTAATTTCATTTCCTTCCACCGGATCGATGCAAGCTGCGCTTGCGCGGGTCAGCCTTGGATTGTCCAGCCTTTTGAATCTTACTAGCCGAATATCGTGATTGATTCAGAAGAAAAGATTGATGCATACAATTTCCGGAGCAGGTACTATGAAAAGGAAGAAATAAAAACGCTTTTGGAAATGATTGTATATAGGGAAATCATGAACCACGTAAACATCTTGCCACCTGGTGATTGCTGGAATGGCGAGAACGTGACTTTCCATACGGCGAAAAAGTTAAGAATAGAAATAAGCGCCCTTAATCTTTAATTTCTTTGACTCTTGCCGGAAGCGTTTTTGATGAATACCAAAGGCTTACGAAAGGTGCCTTCAAAACGCGTCTTCGAGGAAGGGAATTCAAATTAATGAATGAAACTAAATGATTGATATCTTCGATAAACTATTGTTTTGGATTTATTAAAATCCTTGCAATTGACACGTTACGTGCTATACGGACAAACATACTCAGACAGGGTTTTTTAGAAACAATACAGTAGTTAAGGTTTTCAAATATTTTAAAGACACAATGAAAGGAAATTTTTAAAATGGGAATATTTTTGGTTGAAACGTTAAAAGGCAAAAATATTCCTACGAACAAAGATTATCTTATGAAGTGGGGGGGGGTAAACATTGATATTGGTTGTGGCCCGTCAAAAGTAGACGGATTTATTGGCGTAGATATCAGAGAGTTTCCTTCTATTGATGTAATACATGATTTGGATGTTATACCTTGGCCTTTTGATAACTCATCAGTTGACTTGGTAATCGCAAGCCATGTGGTTGAACATGTTGATTCTGTTATTTTATTCATGTCAGAGTTGCACCGCATTTTGAGGGATGATCGAAAACTTATAATTAGTTTCCATCCGGAAACTGTAACTATTTAAAAATATAGCAAATAATTCAATATTTTATTTGCTATTTAAGGTGCAATCTGTTACATATACTTCACAAGTATTTGATATCATTAATCATGCGTTAGAAAGAGGACAGAAAATGCGCCGCAAATTGAATCCCCAAACCAACCTTTTTACCGCCCCAT
>Ga0208462_1001175_pt1 | contig 19238 bp, 20 predicted proteins | sample AD_SCU001_MetaG_FD_184452 | JGI IMG/M metagenome (GOLD analysis project Ga0208462, IMG submission 184452) | Active sludge microbial communities of municipal wastewater-treating anaerobic digesters from China - AD_SCU001_MetaG (SPAdes) (version 2) | ecosystem: Engineered > Bioreactor > Anaerobic...
GGCTATCGCCATGGGGGTGGGGCTGACGGGGAGGGGTCTTCCCCTCCCCTGTCTCCAACGCGTAAAGATCCGTGCCTGTCATCAACCCCACTCCACCCGCGCTTCGCGCTCCTCCCCCGCCCCTCAAGGGGCGGGGGCAGTCATGGCGATACCCAGGGGAAAGCCGTGCCCCGGATTGCATGCAAGCGGGAACACCGGGATGAGATCTCAGATGACCAGTTGTTTCGTAGGGCACTACCGGCAACCCCCTCCTTTCCTCACTGCCCGGGGTAATTTCGTTAGCTCCCTCCTAAAATCGGCGTGCATCTTCCCTCCATCTATCTACCAAAACCCGTTGCACCGCGAGCAAGTAAGTATAAATTCACCCGGTTGATAGCTTATGGTATGAGATTGCGTGTAGTGCTTGTGCCCAGTGAGGAAGGAGGGTACACTGTCTATGTACCGAGCCTCCCCGGCTGTATTAGTGAAGGCGACACGAGGGAAGAGGCACTAAAAAACATCAGAGAAGCGATTGATCTATATCTTGAAACCGTGGAAGATGATCTTGTTTTCAGCGAAAAAGCCGAGCAGGTTGAGATCGCTGTATGAATAAGGTGCCTGCCCTGAATTATGATAGAATCATTGCAGCACTTCAAAGGGGTGGGTGAGTTGTGGTCCGCCAGCGGGGCAGCCATATCCGTCTGCAAAAACGCCTGTCGGATAAAACGTTGAAACTGACGGTACCCATGCACAAACCGGTTAAGCGTTCAACCTGTCACACATCCTCAAGCAGGCCGGTATGACCGTCGAAGAACTGAACGAATTACTGTAAGCTATTCGATGGGTCAACTTCTCCCTTCTCTCATCGGGGACATGAGACTGTGCGCGGCGTCATGCTCGTTACGGGCTTGCGATTCAACCTCTCCCCCGGTGTCGGAGAAACAGACCCCAATACGCCGGTTGACGGCGATCCGGGCAGTAATATTTCTGCGAAATCTCCGGTTCATCATGGGCGATATGCTCGACCTCCCGTTCGACGGGAGGTCCGACATGGTCTCCTCGAATACCGGCCTGCACTGGGTCTCCGACCACGGCAGGGCCTTTTCCGGCATCGCCCGCGCCCTCCGGCCGGGGGGAAGGGCCCTCCTTCAGATGGGCGGAAGAGGGAACGCCGCGCCGATCCTCGAGCTCGCGGATGAGATGCTGGCTGAAGAGCCCTGGACCACGTTTTCCAGCATCCGGCCATCCCGTTATGCCTTCTACGGCCCCGACGAAGAGCATGAACTGCTGGAAGCGGCAGGGCTCACGCCCGTGCGGGTTGAGCTGATCGGGAAGGATATGGCCTTCGATAACCCTGACGGCCTCGCGGGGTGGATCCGGACAACCTGGCACCTGTACCTGGACCGTCTTCCCGAAGAGGTCCGGCCGGCGTTCATCGCCGGGCTGACGGCCCGGTACGTGGAGAGGTCCCCCTCGCAGGATGGCCGCATCCACGTTCTCATGGTCCGCCTTGAGGTGGAAGCAGTCAAAAAGGTGGAGTGACAACGCCTCTACGGAAGTGAAGGCTTTTATGCCGGCATTCTCGTAAAAAACCAGCGGAAGTTGCCTCTTTTAAACCGGATGCCGGTCTTCGTAGCGGTAAATGGATGGACTTCGCATACCCTGACAATTACCCCCCCGTTTCTCCGGGGTAATTCACATTGGGGACTACCGGGAAGTGATGATACAATACGTTCTCTCTGACTCTATCTGGGTGTCTTATATCCTTAACTGGGTAACTAAGCCTGATCCCGGCTTATTTTCAGTCTCGATCCGGATATCTTGTACCCCCATTAGCAGGGAAACCGCTTCCGCAACCGGCGGCAAACCCCCTCACCCGGCGAGTTCCTTCGCATCATGGTGGCTATAATCTCTCAATCCGGGCTGGGACACAAGTAGAAAATGAGCCGGCTGCTTATAAAGGTCTGAAGGAAATAACTCCAATTCGGGGTCCTTTCGCGGCACCCGCGGGGTTGTTTCCCAGCCAGATAAAAGCGTTTTCAAGTGTTCTTCCGCATGATGAGGACCGGAGAACTCAGGAAAGCCACAAATGACCGCGCCATGGCGTTCCCGTTCCGAAAGGTGCGTGGATACCCCGGACCCCCTTCGCCGGGAGAGAAATCCGTGGTCGCCCGGGTCAGGTCCGCACCGTGTAACCGGCCCTGACCAGTACCTCAATCACATGCCGGTCCCATGCGGCATCGTCGGGTTCGACCAGACGGTTGATCTCTTCTTCAAAGAGCCGGGCCAGCGCAGCATCCTCCGAAGCCAGGTGACGTCGGCCCATGATCCTTCCGGCTCTCCTCCCCAAACCGTCAAGGATGAGCAGGCGCCAGCAGCCGTAGTCCCGGCAGATCTCAGGACGCGTCAGGTGGACGGTGCAGAATCCTTTCGCAGCCGGCGCATCATACCGGAAAAACGGGCACGCCTCCGGTCGCTCGGAGAAGATGCTTGTATCGGCAAATAGGGAGATCTTATCCGGATCGATCGACACCTCTGTCGTTTCACCCGTGTACTGGTTGCGGATCAGGTAGCGGTAATTCCCATAATCGATATGGATCGTATGGACCAGGCCCAGGTGACTGCAGCATTCGCCGCACTGGCTGCATTCAAATGACAGGGGACAACCTTCCTGATCACCGTTAGTGGACGAACCTATTTGAATGCAGGGGAAAAACCCGCATGATCCCTTTTCACGCACCAATCCCCGGGGCCTGGAACGGGTCTGATTGCGTAAGGCTTCCCAGGACAGGGATGGCCGGGTGCCGATCCGGCGCCGTGACGCCGGCCCGGCGCAAGTCGCACCCGGCGGTGCTCCCGCTCCGCTCTTGACAGAGCGTCGCGGTTCGAAACCCATCGGGTTTCTCGAGCTCCGTTCCTGCGGAACATCGCCTCACGCGAAGGTCTCACGCGGAAGCACGCGGGAGGACGCAAAGGGAAGATAGGGGCAGCAATCAGGAGTCTTCGCGTGAGACGGTAATCCTACGCACCAGGACCAACAAGCCAGGTGAAATGTTCCACTACCTTCTCCCGTAGGCCCGGATGTTCCAGTACCCGATTGAACGCCGAATCGGCCTTCCTTTGTGGATTTGCGGATAAATTGCATTAAAACAACCAGTGAACCTTTATCATCTTTCACCCCGTTTATATATGATCACTTGACGATGAACTCTTCCAATAACATCCTCACCGAGGGATCGGTCGGAAAGGGCCTCTGGATAGTGGCCCTTCCGATCATCATCAGCAACTTCCTCGCGAGCATCCTGGAGGTGGTGGATATGTACTTCATCGGCAAACTCGGCGATGTCTCGATTGCCGGCGGAGCGATGAGCATATCCATCATCATCGTGCTCACCACCGTGATCTTCGGGACCGTGACGGCAACGGCTGCGTTCGTGTCGCGAGCGTACGGGTCGGAGCGGTTTGAGCGTATCCCGGTGATCCTCTCGCATTCGCTGTACCTGGCGCTCGCCTTCTCAGCGGTCCTTGCGGTCATCGGTGTGTTCTGGTCACAGGACCTCCTCCTGCTCCTTGGAGCCGATCCCGAGGTTGCAACGGAGGGGGCACGCTTCCTTTCCCCGGTGCTGATAGGAATGTTCGTCTTCGTCACGCTGATGATCCTGACGACCGTGTTCCAGAGCACGGGAGACTCCAGAACGCCGATGTTTGTGATGATCGCGGTGAACATCGTGAACATTGTCCTGAACCCGACGCTGATCATGGGTCTTGGCAGTCTCCCGGCATTCGGGATAGCCGGATCTGCGTATGCGTCCCTTGCGTCGCGTACGACCGGCGTGCTGCTTCTCGTCGGGGTGATGTACCTCCTGCCGTCCAGGAAGAACGGACCGGTCAGGTTCCCGGAGAGATGGACGTTTGAACCGCGGCTGATCAAGGATATCGTGAAGGTCGCGATACCATCGGCGGTACAGAGCGGGGTCAGGAGTTTTGCGTTCCTGGGGATGACGGCGATCGTGGCACTGTACGGCACGTCGGCGGTGGCGGCATACGGCATCTGCCAGCGCCTGGATATGCTGGGCCTGGTCTTCGTGATGGGGCTCTGCACGGGAGTCGCGGTGATGGTCGGCCAGAACCTGGGAGCGGGAAAAGTGGAGAGGGCGGAGAAAGCGGTCAGGATTGCGCTGATCGCGAATGCGTCGTTTATGGCGATCGTGGGTATCCTCTACCTGCTGCACGCGAAGCATCTCCTGGCGTTCTTCGGCGCGACCGGGGCGTCGCTTGCAAACGGCATCCTGTTCATGCGGATAATCCCGATGTCGTACTTCGTGATAGCCATGGCGATGACGATGGGGTTTGCGATGAACGGTGCGGGGATGACGAGGCCCGGCATGTACGCGGCGATCGCGGGGCAGCTGGTCGTGCAGGTGGGTCTTGCCGCGGTCTTTGTGACGATGGGCATGCCGCTGCAGTTCGTCTGGTTCGCGGTGGTCTGCGGCACCGTGGTGGTCTTCCTGTGCGATCTCTTCTTCTACCGGCAGGGAGCCTGGAAGACGAAGAAGCTGGATCTCGGCGGGGAGAATTAGTCCGGGGAATCCCTGACAACCCTTTTCGACCGGCTCCGCAAGGAGCCTCCGGTCCCGGGGGGCGAACGAGCGGTTGGCGACCGGTGTACGGGTGTAATCGGTTCCGGTACACCCTTCGGAAAGGTATATATTCGTACGCATGATATCGGGCAGCATATGCGCATACGGGAGAAGACCCTGACGATCCTCTTCGTGTTATCGCTCGTCATGAACGTCTTCCTCCTTGCCGCCGTCCTCGTGCCGGGAAACGGCATCCCCGCACCTCTCCCCGGGCCCGGGGAGACCGGCACGCCCCCGGCCGCAACCATGGCCGCTCTCCCCGCCGGGAGGGATGCCGGGGCCGGGGGAACGGCATCGATGCAGGCGCCGGTCACCCTCCAGAAGGTCGAGATCGCCGGCATCGGCCCGTTTGCCGCAAACCGGGTGGTCGAAGAAGGAGCGATGGTGAACGTCTCGGTCGAGGTCGTGCCCGGAAAAGGACGGGTGCTCGTCCAGACAACGCCCCTGATGGGGATCGTCTTTCAGGATGCCGCAAACCACGCCGTCGACCTCGCCGCCGACCGCTCCCGCACGGACCTCACGAGGAGCGACATCATCTTCAGCATCCAGAGCCCGGACGAGGTCTCCGAGATCGACGGCCCCAGTGCAGGCGCGCTGATGGCCGCGCTCCTCCTCTCGGTGCTGGAGGGGTTCGAGCTCAACGAGAGCGTGACCGTGACCGGGACCATCGATGAGGACGGCAACATCGGCCCGGTCGGCGGCATCCTTGAGAAGGCCGAGGCCGCCGCGGCGAGCGGAAAGACCCTCCTCGTCCTCCCGGCGAAGAACAACAACGTCGTCGAGCGCCGGGAGGAGACCCAGGTCTTCGGCGGGCTCCGGATAGCCCGGCAACGGCCGGTCGTCGTCGACACGAGAGCGTACGTCAAGGAGCACTTCGGGATCCGGGTGGAGTACGTGGATACCCTCGACGACTTCCTTGCCGACGTCCGCGTTCCCGCCGCGGCCCCCTGACGGGTTCCCCCGCCGGGGTGAAGAGTATTTATGGTCTCCCGGGCCACCTACCCGGGAGCATGAAACCACAGAGACTGCTGGTCATCGGGGTTCTCGCGGCCGCTCTGGTCGCCGCGGTCGCGGTCCTGCTGCCGGTTCTTCTGGCGCCGCAGGACCCGGGCCCGGGAGAGGACGCGCCCACGCCGACCCCGGCGCCCGTCCCCGGGAACGGCACCTACGTCAACGCGACCTACGGCTATGCCGTCACCTGCCCGGAGGGGTGGTTCTTCACCGAGTCCGGGGAGAGCGTATGGTTCTCCTCGCCGGTGAAGCACGAGGAGGTCCGCGTCAACACGATCCCGCTCCCGGACGGGGAGGCCGCCCCTGAGGCGTTCCTTGAGACGCTGAACGCGACCTACGCAAGAGACCTCAAGGCCGGCATCGGGGCCGAATGGGTCTCGACGGAGAAGACCACCCTTGACGGTATCCCGGCATACAAGTCGATCTACTCCGTCCCCATCGTCGAGGGCGACCGGTACACCTTCATCATCCGCTACGCCGCCAGGGGCGACACCGTCTACTCGGTCATGCACACGGTCTTCCCCCCGGGGTATGATATCTACAACGCCGATGCGGCCGCCGTGGCGGAGTCGTTCCGGTTCCTCTGACCCCGTCTAAGCCCCGTGGTCATCTCCGGGGGCGGGATTCTCAAAAATAGGTGATGGGGAGGCAGCTTATCTGGAGGTAAGAGGCGATCCATCGGGTAGGGCGTTTCGGGGAGGCCCCCCCGTCACCTGTCCTCTTCCAGCAGGGCTCCGGAGGATTCCGGGGGGAGGGTCGCTTCAGGGGAGAGATCGAAGTATGGTTCGATGAGTGGGTCGTTCTCGCAGTCGTGCAACTGCTTCCCTTCTCCCCGGGTTCGCATCCAGAGCCGGATCTGCTGGAGTAGTGTCACGTGGTTCAATCCTTTCGTCCGCAGCGGGTGAGTCACCCCTGTGACGTATAGCCATTCTGATCGCGGGAGAATAAATCCATTGTGATACGGGATTTGGCTTAAATTTCCACAATTTTCCCCCGGATACCCGATCCGGCTGCAGAAATCCGCGGGTTTGTCCCGGGCCCGCCCCCGTCACCGCCCAAACATCCTATCAAGTCTCCGTCTGTCGAACGCCACCACCGTCGGCCTCCCGTGCGGGCACGTCCAGGGGGTCTTCGTCCGGGCGAGCTGCGAAAGGAGGCGTTTCTGCTGGTCGTGCGTGAGAAGGGCGCCGGCCTTCACCGCCCCCCTGCAGGCGACGATGCAGGTGACCGCCTCCCGCCGGTCGGGGGCGGTCCGGGACTCGCCGGCGAGGATCTCGGCGATCGTCTCCCTGACGCTCTCAGGGTCTTCGGCGGCGCCGAGGGCTGCGGGCACCGCCCGGACGGCGAAGGTGTCCCGGCCGAACTCCTCCACCACGAACCCCTCGGCCGCGAGGAACGGCATCGCGTCCCGGAGCGCTGCCGACTCCTTCGGGGGGAGGGAGAGGACGACGGGCATGATCAGTTCCTGCGACCCGGGCGCTGCATCACGCCGCCCGGCGACCTGGTCGTAGAGGACCCGCTCGTGGGCCGCGTGCTGGTCGACGAGGTAGAGGGTGCCGTCGGCCCCTTCCGCCACGATGTAGGTCGCGGCCACCTGTCCGACCGGTTCCATCGCGGGGAGGAGGTTCTCGGTCCCCTCCGTCTCCGTCCGGCGGAGCTGCTTATCAGAGAGGACGATCTCGCGGTGCCCTGCGGCGTAGGAGGCCCGGGGCTCCCCTGCCGCCGGGGCCGGGGCCACTCCGGGCTCCCCTGCCGTGAGGAGCTGCTGCACCGGCTCTGCCGGCGCGTCGTGGGCAAGGTCGTGCCCGGCGAGGGCCTCTTCTACCGCGGCCGAAATCGCCGCGAGGATCTCCCGTTCCCGGGAGAGGCGGACCTCCCGCTTCGTCGGGTGGACGTTGACGTCCACCAGCTCGGTGTCGAGGGCAAGGTCGATGAACGCCACCGGATAGCGGTCTTTCGGGAGGAGGGTGCCGTAGCCCTCACGGACGGCGGCGGCAAGCGCCCGGGAGGATATGCTCCTCCCGTTGATGCTGATAACGACCTGTGACGGGTTCCCCCGGTTCTCCGACGGGCGGGAGACGTAGCCGCCGACAGCGAGGAACGGGAGCCTTCCCTTGATGGGGACGAGCGCCCGGGCAAGGTCCGCGCCGTAGAGCCCGGCGACGGTGGCGAGGAGGTCGCGGGACCGCTGGGTCGCCATCCGCTCCTTCCCGTTGTGCACCACCCGGAAGGCGATCTCCCTGTGCGCGAGCGAGAGGTTCTCCACGACACCGTAGATGTGGGCGAGTTCGGTGTTCCTGCTCTTCAAGAACTTCCGGCGGGCGGGGGTGTTGTAGAAGAGGTGCTCGACGACGACCGTCGTCCCCTCCGGCGCCCCCACCTCGCCCGTCTCCACGACCTCGCCGCCCCTGACCACCACCCGGGCGCCGGCGAGCGCCCCGGCCCCCCGCGGGCGGGTGACCAGGGTCACCTCCGCGACGGCGGCGATGCTCGCGAGTGCCTCGCCCCGGAACCCGAGCGTCCGGACGGCGGAGAGATCGGCGATATCCCGGATCTTGCTCGTCGCGTGGGGAGAGAACGCGAGGACCGCCTCTTCGGGCGTCATGCCCGCACCGTCGTCGGTCACCCGGATCCTCGTGACCCCCGCCATGTCTGAGGCGACGTCGATGAGGATGCTCGTCGCCCCCGCGTCGATCGCGTTCTCGAGGAGTTCCTTTGCCACCGACGCGGGCCGCTCCACGACCTCGCCGGCGGCGATCTGGTTCACCGTGTCCGGGTCGAGGACCCGTATCGTGGTCCCGGTCATCGCCCGCCCCGCTCCCCGTTCGCCATCTTTTGGAGACGGCAGAGGGTGTTCAACGCCTCGATCGGGGTCATCTCGTCCGGGTTCAGATCTTTGAGTTCCCTGACCGCCGGGTTCTCCGCGACCGCCCCTTCGCCGGGGTCGACGAGGAGCATCTGGGTGTAGCGGGGCGCCCGCACACCGGCCGGGAGCTCCCGCGCCGACGCCTCCTTCAGGAGCTCCATCGCCCGGTCGGTCACCTTCTTCGGGACCCCGGCGAGGCTGGCCACGTGGACGCCGTAACTCCTGTCAGTCGCGCCGGGGATGATCTTTCGGAGGAAGACGACATCCGCTCCCGTATCCTTCACGGCGAAGTGGAAGTTCTTCACCCGCTTCTGCGACCCCTCAAGGTCGATCAGGTCGTGGAAATGGGTCGCAAAGAGCGTCCGGGGCCCGGAGGACGCCCGTCCGTGGAGGAACTCCACCACCGCCCGGGCGATCGCGCACCCGTCAAGCGTGCTCGTCCCCCGCCCGATCTCGTCGAGGATGATGAGGCTCTGCGGGGTGGCATTATTCAGGATATTCGCAAGTTCGAGCATCTCCACCATGAACGTGGACTGCCCGGAGGCGAGGTCGTCAAACGCCCCCACCCGGGTGAAGACCCGGTCGACGATCCCGATCGTCGCATGGCGGGCCGGGACGAAACTCCCCATCTGGGCCATGATGCAGCAGAGCGCCACCGCCCGCATGTAGGTGGACTTGCCCGCCATGTTCGCCCCGGTGATGATCATGATCTGGTCGCCGGCGGCATCGAGTTCCGTGTCGTTCGGGACGAACGGCACCGGGAGGTGCCGCTCCACGACCGGGTGGCGCCCGTCGCGGATGATTACCCGGCCGCTCTCCTCGATCACGGGGCGGGAGTAGCCGTAGCGGGCGGCGACCTCGGCGAGGGCCGAATACACGTCGAGCAGCCCCACGGCCCGGGCGGTCGCCTGCAGGTCGGGGACCTCCGCCGCGAGCGTCCGGACGAGTTCGGCGTAGATCTCCGCCTCGAGCGCCCCAAGTCGCTCCTCCGCGGTCGCGATCAGCGCCTCCTTTTCCCGGAGGTCGGGTATCGTATACCGCTCGCCGTTCGCGGTCGTCTGCCTCCGCTCGTACTCCGGCGGCACCAGGTGGAGGTTTGGTTTCGTCACCTCGATGTAGTAGCCAAAGACCCGGTTGTAGGCGACCTTGAGCGACCGGATGCCGGTCCGCTCCCGTTCCTGCTGCTGAAACTCCGCGATCCAGTCCTTCCCGGTCGTCGCGAGGTGCCGGAGTTCGTCGAGTTTCGCGTTGAACCCCTCCCGGATCATACCGCCGGATCGGGCGAGCGCCGGGGCGTCGTCCACGATCGCCCGGCCGACGAGGTCCGTGACGGAGGCGTGGTCGCTCATCGCGTCGAGGGTCTCGCGGACGAGGGCCGGAACCTCGCCGGGAAAGAGTGCCTTCACGCCCGGAACCGCGCAGAGCGACTCTTTGAGCGTCGCAAGGTCCCGGGGGCCGGCGTTCCCGTAGGCGATCCTTCCCGCTATCCGTTCTATGTCGGCAAAATCACCAAGCGCTGCACGGAGCGCCTGGCGCTCGACGGTACGGCCGAGGAGCCATTCCACCGCGTCGAGCCTCTCCTCGATGGCCGCCTTCCGGACCAGGGGGCCGACCAGGAACGACCGCATCGTCCGGCTCCCCATCGGCGTCTCCGTGACGTCGAGCGCGGCAAGAAGCGTGCTTCCGTCGCCTTCGCCCCGGATGCCGGTCGTGATCTCGAGGTTTCTCAAGGTAATCGCGTCGAGCACCATGTTCCCCGACGGGACCCGGGTCGAGAGCCCCGTGATGTGGGGGAGGGGCGACTGCTGGGTCTCCTGGGCGTAGAGGAGCGCCGCCCCGGCCGCGGCGACGGCTCCCGCCATCCCCGCGCACCCGTAGCCGTCGAGCGTCGTCGTCCCGAACTGTTCGCAGAGGCGCTCGTACGCCGTGTCAAAATCGAAGGCGTCGTCGCGGTAACGGCTCACCGTCACCCCGACGGCCTCGAACCGGCGGGGAAGTCCCCCTTCGAAACTCTCGGGGAGGATCGCTTCGGACGGGCGGTACCTGACCGCCTCCGAGATGATCTCGGCGTAATCGCACCCGCCGCTCCCCGCGGAGACGAAGAACTCGCCGGTGGAGACGTCCAGGAACGCGAGGCCGAAGGTATCCTTCCGGTCGGGGGCGACCGCCATCAGGTATCGCGCCCCTGCGGACCCGAGCATCGAGGAGTCGATCAGGGTTCCCGGGGTGATCACCCGTGTCACGTCACGTTTCACGATGCCCTTTGCGGTCTTTGGGTCCTCAACCTGGTCGCAGATCACCACCTTGTAGCCCTTGCCCACCAGGCGGGCGATGTAGCCGTCGGCGGCGTGGTGGGGGACGCCCGCAAGCGGCATCCGGTCGCCGTTCCTGTCCTTCCCCCGTGCCGTCAGGGTGATATCGAGTTCACGGGCCACCACGCCGGCGTCTTCGCCGAAGGTCTCGTAGAAGTCCCCCATCCGGAAGAAGAGGACGGCATCGGGGTACCGGTTCTTCACCGCATAGTACTGCCGCATTGCCGGGGTCGGTCCGTCGGTCATCGTTTCTCCTTATACCATCCGCACGGGGCCACATAAGGGTACTCCCTGAAAAATCGGGCAGAACGGGCTCCGATTACCCGCACCACCGGGAGGGCCCCGCAAAGGTAGATACGTCCGGAGCGCGTACCAGAAACCCGATACTACATGGCGGCGACGATCGCAGAGAAGATATTCTCGATGAAGTGCGGGAGACCCGTCCGCGCGGGGGACGTGGTGATGGCGCCGGTGGACGCGGCGATGATCCACGACATCACCGGGCCCCTTGCGGTCCGGGTCTTTCGCGAGATGGGCGGAGAACGGGTCTTCGACCCGGAGCGGATCATCATGCTCTTCGACCACCAGGTTCCCGCCGACTCGATACCGGCTGCCGAGAACCACGTCTTCATGCGGCGGTTTGCAGAGGAGCAGGGGATCCACAACTACGACCTCCTCGAGGGCGTCTGCCACCAGGTTGTGATGGAGAAGGGGCGGGCGGCCCCGGGCGAGATCATCGTCGGGACCGACTCCCACACCTGCACCTACGGTGCGGCGGGCGCGTTTGCGACCGGTATCGGGTCGACCGATATGGGGTTCGTCCTGAAGTTCGGGGCGCTCTACTTCCGGGTGCCCGAGAGCATCCTCATCGAGGTCGAGGGTGCGTTCGGCCGGAGGGTGGGGGCAAAAGACCTGATCCTCTCCCTTGCCGGGGATATCGGCGCCGATGGGGCGACCTATATGGCGCTTGAGTTCACCGGCAGAGCGATAGGGGAGATGAACATGGCGGGCCGGATGACCTGCGCGAACATGGCGATCGAGATGGGAGCGAAGGCGGGGATCGTCCGGCCCGACGCGGCCACCTGGGAGTACGTCGCCGCCCGCCGCGAGATCGAGCCGTTCGACCTTGCGGGCGACGCGGACGCCGCCTACCGGGAGCGCCGGAAGTACGACGTCACCGATCTTTCCCCGCAGGTCGCCGTCCCCCACAACGTCGACAACGTCGTGGACGTCGACAAAGTCGCGGGGACGAAGGTCGACCAGGTCTTCATCGGGTCCTGCACGAACGGGCGCTACGAGGACCTTGCCGATGCGGCGGAGGTGCTCGGGTCCGCCGACCGCTTCGCTCCCGGCGTCCGGGTGATCGTCATCCCGGCATCGCGCACGGAGTACCTCAAGGCCCTCCGGGCCGGCCTCATCGAGCGGTTCGTCGAGGCGGGAGCCCTTGTGGAAGCACCGTGCTGCGGCCCCTGCATGGGCGGGGCGTTCGGGCTGCTTGCCCCCGGCGAGGTCTCGCTCTCGACGTCGAACCGGAACTTCCGGGGCAGGCAGGGGAGCGCCCAGGCGTCGGTCTACCTTTCCTCGCCGGCGACGGCGGCGGCAAGCGCCCTCTACGGCGAGATCACCGATCCGAGGGAGGTGTGAAATCATGCGGGTCTGGAAATTCGGCGACGATGTCAATACGGACGCGATCATACCGGGGAGGTTCCTCACGATCTATGACCCCGCGGAGCTTGCGAAGCATGCGTTCGAGGGGACGAGAGACGAGTTTGCGAGAGAGGCGCGGGAGGGCGACGTCGTCCTCGGCGGCACCAACTTCGGGTGCGGCTCATCCCGCGAGCACGCGCCGCTTGCGCTCCTCGGGGCCGGGGTCAGGGTCGTGATCGCGAAGTCCTTTGCCCGGATCTTCTACCGAAACGCCGTCAACACCGGGCTTTTGCCCCTGGTCTCTGCCGAGGCGGACAGCATCCGGGACGGCGACGCCGTGACGGTGAACCTCGCCGGGGGCTACATCGAGGCGAACGGCAGAAAGCTCGCGGTCGAGCCGGTGCCCGGGTTCTTGAAAGAGATCGTCGATGCCGGCGGCCTCGTGGCCTACGCGAAGAACCTGGATGAGGTGGAGACATGCAGCACAACGTAGCGGCAATCGGCGGGGACGGGATCGGCCCCGAGATCGTGGCGGCAGGCAAAGAAGTCCTCGACGCCGCAGGGGAGCGATACGGGTTCGATATCGCCTGGACCGACTTCGACGTCGGGGCGGAGCGCTACCTCGCGACAGGCGAGCTCCTCACCGAGGAGGACATCCGGGAGCTCTCGAAGTTTAAGGCGATCTACTTTGGCGCCATCGGCGACGAACGGGTGAAACCCGGGATCCTCGAGAAGGGCATCCTGCTTGCGATCCGGTTCCACTTCGACCAGTTCGTCAACCTCCGGCCGATCCGGCTCCTTGAGGGGGTCGCAACACCGCTTGCGAACAAGCGGCCGGAGGATATCGACTTCGTCGTCGTCCGGGAGAACACCGAGGACTTCTACGTCGGTATCGGCTCCCGGTTCACGGGTGCGCGCGAGCAAAAGACCCTTGAGGTCGTCCGCGACCTCTACAGCGTCAAATTCGGGCTGGACGTCGAGACCGACGCCGACGAGCTCGCCTACCAGATCGGCGTCGTCACCCGGCCGGGCGCAGAGCGGGTGATCCGCTACGCCTTCGACCTCGCCGTTCGGAGGGAGAAGAAGGTCACGTCGGTCGACAAGGCAAACGTCCTCTCCGACGTCTACGGCCTCTGGCGGGACGTCTTCAACCAGGTCGCCGCCGGATACCCGGACGTCGCGACGGAGTTCAACTTCGTCGACGCCGTCACGATGTGGTTCGTCAAGAACCCCGAATGGTTCGACATCGTCGTCACCCCGAACATGTTCGGCGACATCATCACCGACCTCGGGGCCATGATCCAGGGCGGGCTCGGCCTTGCCCCCGGCGGGAACATCAACCCCTCCGGCACGTCGATGTTTGAGCCGATCCACGGCTCCGCGCCGAAGTACCGGGGCCAGGACGTCGCAAACCCGCTCGCGACCATCTGGGCGGGCTCGATGCTCCTCGACCACATCGGCGAGCACGAGGCGGCGGCGGCCGTTCTCGGGGCGGTTGAGCAGAGCATCCTCGACGGGTTCGTGACCCGGGATATGGGCGGCGCGAAGAAGACGAGCGAGGTCGGCCGGTACGTCGCGTCGCTCGTCCGGACGGTGTAGGGCTGCCGGCCTCCATTCCCGTCCTTTATATCCCCGCACCCCCATGATCTTGTAGATCAATGCCAGAGAACCAGCATACGCCGTGCGAAAACCCGCTCTGGCCCTGCGCGATGACCGGGGCGGTCGCCTGCCTTGCGGGGTTTGCGGACCTCGGGGTCATCGTCCACGGTTCGAGCGGATGCTACTTCTACCCCGCATCCCTCGTCGGGGTCCCCGTCCACGGGACGTTCCTTGTCGAGAACGAGATCATCTTCGGCACGGAGTCCCGCCTTAGCGAGGTGATCCGGGATCTCGAGGGGCGGTACTCCCGGATAGCCGTCGTGAACACCTGCGTGCCCGCGATCATGGGCGAGGATATCGGCGACCTCGCCCGCAACGGGCGGGTCCTCATCGTCGACAGCCCGGGGTTCCTCGGCGACCTCGAGGCCGGCTACCGCCGGGCACTTGAAGCGGTCGCGCCGGAGGTGGACCCCGGTGCCGCCGGCGTCAACATCGACGGCATCTGCCGCACCGACCCCTTCTGCCGGGGGAACGCCATCGAGGCCCGGCGCCTGCTCGACCTCGCAGGCGGCACCGTCGGCACCACCTTCTGCCTGGACCGCTACGCCGCGGCTCACCGTGCGGCGCCCTTCACCGTCGGGACGAACCCGGACCTTGCAAGCGGCGTCGGGACCGCTTGCGGCTCGCTCCTCGGGCTTGACGCCGTCAGCGAGACCTTCGAGAACCTTGCCGCCACAGTCGACGGGATCGATGCCCGGCCGGTCAGGGAGGAGGTCGCGTGGGCCGACGAGCGGATTCGGAAGGCCTGCGAGAAGTACCTCCGCAGGTTCGACCCTCCGCGGGTCGCGATCGCCGCCCAGAGTGGGTATGCCGTGTTTGCCGCGGACCTCCTCGACCGGTACCTCGGCGCCGATATCGCCTGTATTGCGGCCCGGAGCGGTCCCGGGGAGGGGGGCGGCGCCGCCGTCCACACGACCGACTTTGCGACCCTCCGGGAGATGATCGCGGGCGCCGAACCGGACCTGGTCATCGGCTCCTCCTACGAGCGGGCAATGGCCCCACACACCGCGTTCGTCGGCCTGACGCCGCCGCTCAGGGGCAGGGTTCTCCTCTCCTCCCGTGCGATTGCCGGGGTCGAGGGGGCGCTCCGGCTGATGGACGAGGTGCTCAACGCCTGCACCAGCCGCAACCGACGAGCGGGGAGCGACTGCGCCGACTGCTTCTAGGAAACCGTTAATACCCGGGGTGCCAGAGCACTCATGCAGGAGAACGGGGGTTCGCCCGGATCCCCGGCTACCGCTGGAGTTGGCCTCTATGCCGCTTGTAAAGATCGAGATCCGCACCGGAAAACCCCCCGAGTACCGGCAATTGCTTATCGGCAGCCTTCGCAAGGCTTTCATGGAAACACTGCAGACCCCGGAGGCCGCCCTCTGGATCCGGCTCTGCGAACGAAAAGTGGAGAACTTTCCGATGCCCCCCGGCCGATCCGACGATGCAGTCCTGATCGAGGTCGCGCTCATGCCGGGGCGCGATCCTGAGAAGAAGAAGGCGCTCTACGGAGCGATCGTCGGTCACCTCGCCCGCGATGCGGGTGTCCGGCCGGGTGACGTCTGCATCGTCCTCTACGAACCGCCCGTCGAGAACTGGGCCGAGCACGGCGAAGCGTTCGCCCCACCCCGGTGAATCCTCCCGGGTAACCGCACCCGGCACAAGGTATTTATGACCCGCCGGGCACAGGGATGCCGGCCTGTCCGTATGGGCGAGGCCGACACAAGGGGGGTTATGTCATGACGCACTACGGTGGATACGCCGCTCACGGTATGCTTCTTGAGAGGATGTTCGATCTCCTCGACGAGGACCAGATGCGGCAGCTGATGATCCGGATGATCGAGTCCCGCATCCGGATGAAGCAGCAGCGCATCGAGATGATGCAGTACAAGGTCGAGACGTATAAGATGGCGCGCGATATGCTCCAGGCAGGGGCAAAGAGGTAAGCCTGTACGCCTTCGTATGCTCCGGTGCGCGGGGCCCCGGGGCTTGCTGCTTTTTTCGGGAAATAAAGGCGCATCTCCGGTCGACCGGCCTCATCCTGCACGGCGGCCGGGGCGCCCGAACCGAGGCGAGGCGGCGCATGAACCGGGATCCCCCGGGGTCCGGGAGGTTTAAACCATCACGACAAATACACCGGTATGGACCTGATCATCAGGAAGTATCACGAAGAGGATTTTTTCCCGGTCTCTCTCCTTGAGCGGGAGAACAGCGGGGGCGACTGCAAGCCCGAGGTCTTCATCCGGCAGGCGGGCGTCCTCTTCGCCGAGACCTTCCTCATCGCGGAATGTGATGGCGAGGTCGTCGGTTACACCATCGGGGCCCTCGTGCAGCACCGGCGAGCGACCGGGTGGATCATCCGGCTGGCGGTCTCGGAGCGGCACCGCCGCCGGGGGGTCGGGGAGCGGCTCGTCGCCGCCGTCACCGGGAGCCTCCGGGAGCGGGGGGCGGGGGAGGTCTACCTCTCGGTCGCACCGTCAAACCACGGCGCCCGGGCGCTCTACGAGAAGCACGGCTTTGAGGAGACGGACTTCTGCCCCGCTTACTTCGGCGAGGGGGCCGATCGCTCCATCCTCCGCAGAGACCTCACTGCAGGGAAGGCTTAATCTGTCCGGATAGGGATTGGTGTGATCACATGCCCCTCACCCCGATCCGTATCGGAGAAGCGTTCAGGCCGGCACCGGAGTTCCGGTCGTACCTCTACGCGTCGCTGATCCTTGCCGTCGCCCTCCTCGTCCTGCCCTGGCTGGTCCCCATCGTCCTGCTGACATGGGGCATCGTCGCTCTCGCCGTCGCACTGCCCGTCCTTGCCGCCGTCGTATTCGTCGTCTACTGGATACCCCGCTACTACGAGAGCATCGTCTACCGGCTCACCGTCACCGAGATCACCTGGCAGCGGGGAGTCTGGTTCCGGCAGACGGGGATCGTCCCCTACAACCGGATCACGAACGTCGATATCATCCAGGGTCCCCTGATGCGGTTCTTCGCCTTCTCGGCCGTCCGGGTGCAGACCGCCGGCTACTCGGCCCAGGCCCGGGCGGAGATCGTCCTCAACGGGATCGCGGACCCAAAGGACCTCCAGGAGAAGATCATGAACTTCGTCCGGAGGACCGGTCCGGTCGCGGTCGGGGGCGGGCCGGAAGAGGTGCCGGTGCCGCCGGCCGCGGATGCGATCGTGGAGGAGTTGCGGGCGATCCGGAGGCTGCTCGAGAGCCGGGAGGAGAGGTAGAGGAGTTTTTGAGGTTGCGACCGACCGGGGGGTGCGGTATGGCCGACGACCCGGGCTCACGTGCGGGTGGCGCGGCCCGCTCGAAGGTGCGAACCGCGAGCGAACCGCAAGGAAGGAAGAGAATTATCTCCCGCCGACCACGTCCCGCTTGATGACCAGGACCGGCTGGCGGGCGTTCTTGATCACGTACTCCGAGACCGTCCCGAGCAGGCGGTCGCGGATGTTCGACCGGCCGTGGGAACCGATGACGATGAGCGAGGCCTCCTCCGCATCCGCCGCGGCCAGGATCTCCTTTCCGGGGCTGCCGATGGGTGTCCGGACGGTCACTTTCAGGCCCCGCTTCTCAAGCGGCCGCCGGGTATCGATGATCCGGTGTTCGATCTCCTCCCGGAGCTGGCGCTGGGCCTCGGTCTCCCGGTCCGGTACGGTCCCGAGAAACCCCTGCCCCCCCGAGGCGATCAGCGTGACGTCTTTTGAGTCGATGACGTGGACGAGAACCACCTCCCGGGTTCCCGCCTCCTGCAGTGCAGGGATGTAGTCCAGCACCTTCATGGAGGGCGCTGAGAAGTCCGTTGGAAACAGGATGCGTTCGAACATGCTCTGACACTCTCTCTGGTGTTTCTCTCTGCGGGCTGGATATTTAAAAGGCACTGTGGGGGGCGAGCGGGCGAGGGGTTTTGGACTCTCCACCGCCGGGTGCCCTCACCGGCGACCCTGCCTGCCCCCATCCGCGAACACTCTGTCGACGAGGTCGACGACGGCTGATATGAGCGCCCGGGGCCTTCTTCCCCTCCAGCCGGTCAAATGCCCCATGCGGCAGGGTGCCCGGGGTCCCGCGTGGACAACGGGTTGAAACATCCCCTGCAACGATAGAGAAAGCGGCCCTATGTATTTCACCAACATGGATTCCGAACACCAAAAACCCCTCAAAGACCTCCTCGGCGCGAAGGTCGCGGTTTTAGACCATTTTGTTGACGTCAACAAAATGGTCCCTCTCCGGACCTTCCCGATCTCGTTCATGGGCCTCTAAATCAGGCAGGTATATATACGGGGATTCACACAGTATCACTTATCCGGCTAATCCCTGCCGAAAAATGTATCATTCTACCTGTCTATCAGTAGAATGCTTGAGTGCAATGAGTCTGCTCCGTGGGGTAAATCGTAGAGATGGTGTGGTCCTGATGAGAGTTGATCCCAGGTTGTATGAGTTAAAAAAAGAATTTGATAAAATTTTATGCCCGGAAGTCATAAGAGAAGCAGAACACTTACACCATAAGATCAGCAAATTGTCAGAAGATGATCTGCTTAAATCGTTCACCGTATAAGGCAGAAGATATCAATGGCAGATGGCTCTGAAGACTCACCTTTAGTCTATTCTTTTGAAGACACCCCAAGCCCTACCGGGGGTTCCGCAGTCGGACAATATCTGCATTCGTACCTCAGTGCAATTCGCGCAAGAGCGTTTATCAAGGAAGAGAATTATATCGACAAAGATTATCTCATCGACTATGCTAAATTTTATCTCTGCGGGGTTGAAGGGGCAGAGCGGGAAGACCCCCTGCGCACGCGGGGGGATGGGAGCGGAGCCCCTTCGCCCTGCGATCCTCGTGTCCTCTGATCCCATATCTCTATGACAAATGACAGCGCATACTCATGCGAGAGTCCGCAGGAGAGTATTCAGATGCACCTTGCCACCAAGATCAAGATTCAGGTGACACCCGATCAGGCCGATGTGCTCTGGCACCTCTCCGAAAAGTGCCGGTTACTCTACAACTTCGCTCTTGCCGAACGAAACCAGAACTATCAGGAGAACAAGGATCGGGCCGACAAGCAGTACATTGGGTATGTCCAGCAGGCGAACGCCCTTCCCGACCTGAAGAAGAAGTACCCCGAGTACCGGTGGGTCT
>Ga0208462_1001181_pt1 | contig 19143 bp, 20 predicted proteins | sample AD_SCU001_MetaG_FD_184452 | JGI IMG/M metagenome (GOLD analysis project Ga0208462, IMG submission 184452) | Active sludge microbial communities of municipal wastewater-treating anaerobic digesters from China - AD_SCU001_MetaG (SPAdes) (version 2) | ecosystem: Engineered > Bioreactor > Anaerobic...
TGCCTATCGTATAGTTCTAGATCTGTAAGACCTGTAACGAAACGCAGGACATGGACTTTATCATCGACAAGTTGCAGAATATCTTTGTCACCTGAAATAATGAAGATCTTCTCGACACTGTCTCTGTATTTCTTTGTAGCCGTGGCGATTATATCGTCTGCTTCGAGCCCGGCGATAGATAAATACTTCACTCCGAAAGCCTCAACTAGCTCGGGAACATCTTTCAACTGGGCTACAAGAGCCTCCGGCATCGCTTCTCTAGTCGCTTTGTAGGCTTCGAACATTTTGTGCCTGTGGGTCAATTCCTTTCTATCGAAAGCAAACAGTGCGTAATCGCCTTCTTCCATACGTTCACGGGTAAATTTAGAAAGCATCCTGGCCAGACCAAAGAGAGCGTTGGTCGGCTCGCCTTTTGAGTTGGTTAGGGAAACGTCAATACCGTAGTATCCTCTGTAGAAGATGGCGGTTCCGTCGAAGAGAAACAATCTACCAGCCATCACCCGGCTCCTCTCTCTTCTAGTTCGTCGATCAGTGCTACGGCTCGCCGAAGGTGGGGTATCACTATCGATCCACCAACGATGAGAGCGACGTCAAGGGCCTCCATAATTTCCTGTCGAGTTATTCCGAGCGATTTACACTGAATTATATGGTAGGAAATGCAGTCATCGCATCTCAGCACCGTTGAGGCAACCAAACCCATCAGTTCCTTAGTTCTAGTATTGAGAGCGCCATCTTTATAGACTGCACCATCAAGGGAGAAGAACCTCCTAGTGTTGATACTTCCAGTTTCCAGTATCCTTCCGTTCATCTTTTCTCGAAAACTTTTGAATTCTTCAAATCCTCCCAAGACTACACCTCCTTCAGAGGTTAGGAGTAAATAGCTCTATCGCGTTATCCATAAGTCGTTTCGAACAGATATAGATATCCATCTCTTTCTGGCGGGCTATCTCTTCGACAACGTATTTTACATAAAGTGGTTCATTTCTCTTTCCCCTGAATGGAACCGGTGGAAGATATGGACAGTCCGTCTCGCTTAGAAGCTTTTCCATAGGCGTCAATCTTACAACTTCTCTTAACCCGTCGTTCTTTCTGTACGTAACTGGCCCACCTATTCCAAGGTAATAACCCAGCTCCAGAAATCTACTTGCTATTGCCGGACCTCCCGAAAAGGCATGTATCACTCCTCTGAGTCCCATGAATTGACGGAGTATTTCGTAAACTTCTTCATATGCATCTCTCACATGCACCACTACAGGAAGCGAAAAAGATGAAGCAATCTCAAGTTGCTTAACGAAAACGCGCTTTTGTACTTCTCTGGGGGAGAGATCTCTGAAAAAATCCAGACCGATTTCGCCTACTGCAACGACTTTTCTGTCTTTCAACAGCGATTTCAAAGTTTCCAAACCCCTGTCATCGAGACCATCGCTCTCGTGGGGATGGACCCCAACCGATAATAAGACTTTCTTGAAATCCTTGAAAACCTCAACTGCCCTCAGAGAATCCTCAACAGTCGTTCCGACTTCTATCAGCATAGACAGTTCGCCACTCTCTAATTGGGCTTTGATTATATCCCTGTCGTGATCGAACTGTGGAAAGGAAATATGTGCGTGGGTATCCACCAGTTCAAGACGTATATTATCAGGCGTTTGCCCTGACATGGAAGATATCACCGTCCCTAACGATCTCTTCCTTTCCCACGAGTTTTATCATTCCTTTGTTCTTGGCTTCGTGCATACTTTTCACAGTCATGAACTCTTCATAAGGTATCACTTCGGCCTTGATGAAATTCTTCTCAAGATCTGTATGAATCTTCCCTGCTGCCGCTTTTGCCGGAGTATCTTTTTTTATCGTCCATGCTCTGACTTCGTCTTCACCGACGGTCAAAAATGAGATCAACCCCAGATGTTCATATGCAACTCTCGATAAACGTTGTATGCCGCTTTCAGAGATACCCAGCTCCTCCATGAACATACCTCTGTCCTCTTCCGGTAACTCGTTGAGCTCGACTTCGATTTTTCCAGAGATTTCTAAATAGGCGAATCTACTTTCCGCTACACGGGCTGTGATCGCTGCCTTTTCCGGATACTCTTTCGATGTGAACTGATCTTCATCCACGTTCACCGCAACTATGATCGGCTTTGCGGTGAAAAGGGCAAGCGAGCCCAGAAGCTTAAGATCCTCTTCGGAAAAGCCCATAACTGAAACGAACCTGTTCTCTTCAAAACCTTTTTCTATCTCTCTAAGAAGTTCCAGTTCGCGTTCTTCTTCTTTTGACAGCTTTCTTTTCTTTCTCGCTTCGTCCAGCCTCGAGATACGGTTCTCCACTACTTCCATATCGCGAACCAGTAGCTCAGTCTCTATTGTTTCCAGTTGCTTTAAAGGACTGCTCGCACCGGTTGGCCAGGGAACGGAAGCTTCTTTGAAGGCTCTCACTACTGCTACTATGGCATCGGAATTCTGAATGAACTGGAGTATCCTGCTCTTTTCTTTCTGACCAGAAGAGAGGTCATAACCTGGGATATCTACAAAAGTGACGGTGGCATAGATGGTTTTCTTTGGATTGAAAATCTTAGAAAGCTCCTCTACCCTTTTATCGTAGACCTTTGCAACTGCCGTATTGGCTTCGTTTTTGTGAGTTGCGTGCGGTTCAACCCCAGTCAATAGTGAAAAAAGAGTACTCTTGCCGCTCAGCGGCAGACCGAAAATCCCTATTTCCACCTCATCGCCTCCTTATGTGTGAACCAGAAGTTGTCGGGATAGCCGCGCAATATTCGGAATTAAACTTTTCGTGAAATATCTATGCTTTCTTCAAAAACCTTTGTTCCATAAACTCCACCAAAGTGGGATATCATTTCTTCCATCGTAATAGTTTTACTTTTCACATCTATATTATCAGAATTATCCATGGTATTGAATCTGGGCCGTGAGTAAATTCATTCATTTGTATAAGACTTTCATAGTGCGATTAAAGTTTTGATCATTAACGATCCGAACTTACATGTCGAAGAGAATCTATTCCTTTCCAAATGGTCTTCTGCTTTCTTCTGCTTTTATTATCTCCTCAAGAAGTCTCGCCGACATCCTGACTACTGGCTCACATTTTTTCCATTCGTCTCTGTATTTATCCTTCAAACACGCACAGTCCAGACAGCCATACCTACTTCTGAACTCTCTCAAGAATCGTTCCGCGATTTTCTTCATTCTGTCTCTGTCTGTTGGATCGTCTCTATTATAAAGAATACCTATCACCGCCAGAGCACCCGTTATTGCGCCACAAATACTTTCGATACTCATTCCCCCACCAAAAGGCCCCATCATCCTCAAAGCTTCTAATGGAAGATCAAGTGAGAACTCGTCGTTCGCACCATAGATCAAAGCCTCGGAGCAGTTCCTGTCGACATCTAACGCACTGTAATAATTCGCCGCACTGTCTTCTAGCATTTTTTCTCCAGCTCTTCCGAAATCATTCTTATAGTTTGTAATAAGAACCATTTTTGATAAAATACATTCAACAATAGATTTCCAAAGGGGGTAACCATGTCGATACTTTTGAAAAACGGATCAATCTATCCTATCACCTCGAAACCATTCACGGGAGACATACTTGTTAGCAAGGGAAAGATCGAGTCAATCGGAGTAGACCTCAAATGTGAAGGTGCCGAAGTTATAGATGTATCCGGTAAGTATATCTTACCAGGGTTCATAGACGCTCACTCACATATAGGACTATTCGAAGAAGGCGTAGGAGGGTACTACCAAGACGGAAACGAGATGACCGACCCTCTGACACCGGATGTCTCTGTGGTTGATGCCTTCAGTCCACAGGATGCAGCGATAAAGAGAGCTCTCTCGGGAGGGGTTACAACAGTCATGGTCGTTCCAGGAAGTGCCAACCCTATAGGTGGCCAGGGAGCGATATTCAAGTTTAAAAATACGATGATAGTCGATGACATGGTCGTCAGAGCGCCAGCAGGTTTAAAAATGGCCACCGGTGAAAATCCGAAGAGAGTCTATGGCGAAGGCTTCAAAAAGACTCCAGGAACGCGTCTTGGAACGGCTGCGGTTATACGGGGATACTTCCAGAAAGTGCAAGGTTACATGGAAAAAAAGGCTTTAGTTGCTAAAGAGGGAAAGCCTTTCACGGACATAGATCCAAAGCTCGAAATCGGTGAAAAAGTGTTACGCAAGGAGATCCCCGCCAGGATTCACGCCCATAGGTTGGACGACATTCTCACGGCTGTAAGGCTTTCAAAAGAATTCGATTTCAAGCTTGTGATTGAACACGCAACCGAAGGTTATAAAATTGTCGATTACTTAAAAGAAAACAACGTACCTGTGGTTATTGGACCCATCTTCGGCTTCAGAACGAAACTGGAACTGAAGGACATGACGTACGATTCACCGAGAATAATGAATGAAAAAGGCGTTCTGGCGGCCTTTATGTGCGATCACCCTGTGATCCCGCTCGAGAGTACGAACATACAACTCGGTGTTGCCCTCAGATACGGTTCAAAAGAGGAAGATCTGTTGAAAATGGTGACAATAAATCCTGCAAAGATACTCGAAATCGACGACAGAGTTGGCTCACTCGAGGTAGGAAAAGATGCCGACATAGCGGTATGGTCGGGACATCCTTTCCAGTTCTCTTCAAGAGTTGAAATGGTCTTTATTGAAGGAGAAGAGGTATACAATAGCAAATAGATCCGTTTATAGACCGCATTGAACTTCCAAACCAAATGGGAAATTATGTTTCAAAGGCAGAACAAAACCGCTGACTCATGTCAGCGGTATGTCTTTGAAATTTGATTATCTCTCACAATTTGCTTTATCCATTATGTACCTTCTTTTGCTTGACTGCTAAATTGAATCTCTGATATAATTCTCTCAGTGAATGAATGAAACTAGGGGGCCTTATGGATCTTTCCGAGTATTCGTTTTTCAACCCATCACCAAATTTCAGAGAGATGAGCATACTCAAAGCTCTCACGGAGAGCTCTTCAGTTTCTCAGGAAAGGCTTGCCCGAATTGCAGGAATCGTTCCCAGTATGGTGAACAAATACATAAAAGACTTCGAAGACTCCTGCCTCATAAGCAAAGAGGGTGATAACAGGAGAAACATGAGATACGTACTCACTGAGGCCGGAAAGTTCAGGCTCCAGTATCTAACGATTCTCTATCTTAAAGAGGCGGCAAAACTGTACACCGAATCTAGAGAGATATTCGGCGAGGTCCTTGACACTCTAAAGGAGAGCGAGCACCAGAGTTTCTATCTTTACGGTGCCGGCATAATCGGTGGTATCCTGGCAGATGTATTGAGAACCGAGGGAATGAAGATAATAGGCTTCATCGACGACTCGATAGCAAAACAAAACGGCACTTTTCACGATCTACACGTCTTCTCTCCTGAAGAAGTCACGTGCAATGAAGATACGGCAGTAATCGTCGCCTCGTTCAGGCATGCAGACAACATAGTCAAAAACGCAAGAGAAAACGGAATGAAAAACGTCATGGTATTCACAATATCGCGAACGGGAAAAGTGGAACTTGAGCAAGTAGATTAGAGCAGGGTGTGGTTCATAGGGTTTAGGGTCTGGCAAAACATAATCAAACAGTTACAGAAAATCTTTAACAATCGTTAATCCTGATTTCTATACCCTATACCCCAAACCCCAGACCCTTGGAAAACCGGAGGTCTTATGAAGATTCCATTATTCGATCTGACAAGGCAATATAACCAGTTAAGAGAAGAGGTTCTCCAGAAGATAGACGAAGCCTTGCTCAACGGGAGAGTGATCCTGGGAGAGGCGGTGAAGGAACTTGAGAAAAGCGTTGCCGAACTCATCGGGGTTAAACACGGGATAGGAGTCGCCAACGGATCGGACGCTCTTCTCATAGCAGTGGCCGCTCTTGGAATAGGCCCGGGAGACTATGTGATCACAACTCCCTATACCTTCTTCGCGACAGTCAGCTGCATAACGAGAAACGGAGTGACGCCGCTCTTTGCAGATATCGACCCGGTAACTTACAACATCGACCTCGACAAAGTAGAAGAGATACTCAGAACCCACCCGGAAAGAGAAAGGATAAAGGCCTTCATTCCCGTTCATCTCTTCGGTCAGGCCATCGACCTCGAGAGACTCGAAGAGATCAAAGTGAAATACGGGATAAAGATAATCGAAGACTGCGCCCAATCGATAGGAGCAAACTGGAAATACAGCGACGGAACTGTCAAAATGACCGGCTCGATAGGAGATATTTCGACCTTCTCATTCTTCCCGACAAAGAACCTAGGCGCCTACGGTGATGCAGGAATGATCGTCACAGATGACGATGAACTTGCGACATTTTGCAGAAGCTACAGAGTCCATGGTTCTCCCGTCAAGTACATTCACGATATGATAGGGATCAATTCAAGGCTCGACGAACTCCAGGCGATAGTGCTGAACATAAAGCTCAGGCACCTTGAAGAATACCAGAAAAGAAGAAGAGAAATAGCCGAGAAGTACGCGGAGCACTTCGAAAGAGCGGGTTTGGGGTCTGGGGTCTCGGGTTTGGATTCTGAAGAGAGAGATGTAAAGAAACCCGGCCAAACCCTATACCCGATACCCCATATCCACGACTGTTACTATCCTCACGTCTTCCATCAGTACGTGGTGAGATTTGAAGGCTTCAGCAGAGGAGAGAGAGACAGACTGAGAGATCATCTGGCCAGTAGAGGTATCGGCACATCTATCTACTATCCAATGGGCCTTCACCAGCAGAAGTGCTTTGAGTATTTAGGAGTTCCCACAGGCAGCCTTCCGGAAACGGAAAAAGCCTGTGAAGAGACTCTTGCTTTGCCAATATTCCCTGAAATGACGGACGAAGAGATTGAGTACGTAGTCGAGAAGATCGGTGAATTTGTGAAGAACGAGAGATAAGAGAGAAAGATCATTGACGAGAGTGCGCTTCGCGCAGGAGAAATGATCTTTAGAAAAAAGACTGACAACAAAAATACTCTGAAAATATGACCGAGGTGTTGTGGCTTGTTGGGGAACGAGAAGGCACTGGGTATTTGTGTAAAGAAGCTTGGAACGTCTGCACTTGCCATTTTTTGGAGATTCTTGCTCTTGCATTCATTTCTAGAAGGTGCGAGCGAAATACTACATAGTCTCTTTGGTTCTCTCAAATCTCTCGTATCGCAGATACGTATCGCTCCCTTTGCGAGCTTCTCGACAACCTCTTTCTCGTGTCTTATCACCTACAACCAACAACCCACAACTAACAACCTCATCTGGAGGTATTCCCATGCCTGACATCCAGAAAGGAAGAAACACAGTAATCGAAGATGGCGCAGAGATTGGCGAGAATTGTGTAATAGGTCACAACGTGGTGATTCACAAAGGAGTAGTCATTGGAGACTACGTAACAATAGGTGACAACACTGTGCTTGGGAAGGAACCATATGCAGCCAGCACAAGCGCCACCACGAGCACTGAAGTGCTCCAGCCTTTAGCAGTCGGCAATGGAACTACAATCGGCGCCTCTTGTGTCATCTACAAGGGAGCATCACTCGGAGAAAAGTGCTTTGTCGGTGATCTCGCGACTATTCGAGAGAAAACGAAAATCGGAGAAAAGACAATAGTGGGAAAGGGAGCCACTGTCGAAAATGGAACCTCAGTCGGAAAGAGAGTGAAGATTGAAACCGGAGCATACATAACCGCCTTTTCAACTATAGAAGACTACTGCTTTATCGCCCCTGAGGTTACATTCACAAACGACAACTTTCTAGGAAGAACAGAAGAAAGAAAAAAGCATTTCAAAGGTCCAACATTGAAAAGAGGGGCAAGAATTGGAGCGAATGCAACGATTCTCCCCGGAATCACTATTGGTGAGGATGCGCTAGTAGCAGCAGGGAGCGTTGTGACAAGGGACCTGGCTCCAAGAAAGATTTACGCCGGAGTCCCGGCAAGATACATAAGAGAAGTGCCACAAGAGCAATTGATTGAAGAACAGGAATACTTTGACAATCGAGAATAACGAGAGAAGAACATCGAGAGGAAGAGAGAGTACAACAAGGGACGTTCTGATGAATCCTTCTCTAGATCCCACTTTCTCAATTTGATTCTGTAATCTCGTCCATCTCCAAGATCCTTCGTTATCTCGTCTCAAATACGGGAGGTTTCCATGCTCAAAGAGAGAATTCAAGACAAGTCGGCAATAATAGGAGTCATTGGGTTAGGCTACGTTGGTCTGCCCCTAGCTGTTGAGAAGGCCAAGGCCGGATTCAAAGTGATAGGTTTCGATATCCAGGAAAGTAAAGTGAAAATGGTAAATGAAGGCCATAACTACATCGGTGATGTGGTGAACGCGGATCTGGAAAAGATCGTTTCAGACGGTCATCTAAGGGCGACAGCTGATTTCGATGAACTATCCGATTGCGATGTGGTGGCCATCTGTGTTCCCACGCCGCTGGACATATACAAGCAACCGGATTTGACTTATGTAATCAACTCGACAAAAGATGTCGCAAAGAGACTCCACAAAGACATGCTTGTCGTACTCGAATCGACGACTTATCCCGGAACGACGGAAGACGTTATGAAACCGATACTGGAGGAGACGGGATTGGTATGTGGCAAAGACTTCTATCTCGCATTCAGCCCCGAGAGAGTCGATCCGGGAAACTTGAGATTCAAGACTAAAAACACACCGAAAGTCGTCGGAGGAGTTGGCCCGGAATCGACTGAAGTCGCAAAGCTCCTGTATGAATCCGTTCTCGAGGCCGAAGTCTTCGTCGTCTCGTCTCCGAAAGAGGCCGAGATGACCAAGATACTGGAGAACACCTTCAGGATAGTCAACATAGCCCTGATAAACGAAATGGCAGTCGTTGCCGACAAAATGGGCATAAACATCTGGGAAGTCATAAACGCGGCCTCGACCAAACCGTTCGGCTTCATGCCCTTCTTTCCCGGCCCGGGGGTCGGCGGCCACTGCATACCTATCGATCCTTTCTATCTCACATACATAGCGAGAAAGTACGACTACCATACAAGACTGATAGAACTCTCGGGAGAGATAAACGACTCGATGCCAGAATACGTAGTAACCCGAGTCATGAAAGCATTGAACGAGCAGGGCAAATGCATGAACGGAGCGAAAGTAGTCATGCTGGGAATAGCCTACAAAGAAGAGATCGAAGATATGAGAGAGTCGCCCGCGCTCAAAGTGCTCGAACACCTGGAAAAGAACCTGGCGCATGTTTCGGTCGTCGATCCATACGTTCGAGAGTTTATGTGGGAAGGAGAGAAAATGAAAACAGCCCCTCTCACGGAAGACCTCATAAAGCAGGCCGATGCAGTAATAATCACGACCGCTCACAAGAAAAACATAGACTACAAAATGATAGTCGAGAACGCGAAATACATCTTCGACGCCAAGAACGTCCTCAGCAAAATGGGCATCGCAGGCGAAAATGTTGAAGTACTTTGAAGGGGAAGCGCTGGGTATAGAGTGTGGGGTCTGGGGTATGGATGCACTGATCTTTGTTCCAACTAACACACGATATTCAGTGTTCGAGAGGTGACTTCAATGGATTTTCGCGATCTGGATGTGTGGAATCTCAGCATGGATTTGGTTGAAGACGTGTATAAAGTCACGAAGGCACTTCCCAAATCAGAGATGTTTGGGCTTATAGATCAAATGAGAAGAGCATCGATTTCCATTCCGTCAAATATTGCAGAAGGAAATGGCAGACAGCACTCAAGAGAGTACATAAACTTCCTATATATCGCCCTCGGGTCTCTTCTAGAACTGATAACCCAAACTGAACTGGCAAGAAGACTGGACTATATAAGCAGCGAACAGAGTTTGTTGATAACAGAGAAATGCACAACAATAAACAAGATGCTTAGAGCATTAATAAGAGCTATCAAGAAAGATAGAGTCCGATGACCTCAGGTATAAGGTCGTACCATACCCTAGACCCCAAACCCTATACCCTAGACCTCACAACGATAGGAGTGACCACATGAAAAAACTGACAGCCGCACTTATAGGTTGCGGAAGAATAGGAACGAAGAAACATATAGAGGCTTTTGCCGCCAACAGTGATTTGATCGATCTCGTTGCAGTCTGCGACCTCGTACATGAAAAGGCAGAGAGAGCTGCAGAAGAATACATGAGGAGAAGAGAGATATCGCTTGCTAGCGGAGAAAAAGAGAGAATAAGAGAGAAAAACGAGACCGAGAATGACCAGAACAGCTTCTCTTCCTCTCAGGCGCCCGAGCCTAATCTCCAGCGTCCACGCGTAATCTCCGACTATAGAGAGCTCTTCTCGTCTCAGATCGATTTCGTCACAATCGCCACCGAGAGCGGGAACCATTACAGGAACACGATCGACTTTCTCTCTTCTGGCAAACACGTCCTCGTCGAAAAACCGATGGCTCTGTCCACAGATCACATGGATGAGATGATAGCCCTTTCAAGAAAGAATAGCTTGAAACTTGCTGTCTGCGTTCAGAACAGGTTCAATCCTCCCGTTCAGGAACTGAGAAAGGCGATCGATTCCGGTAAATTTGGAAGAGTCTTTACAGCAACTGCACGAATTCTATGGAACAGAAACGAAGAGTATTATAAACAGGCTAGCTGGCGAGGAACATGGGCGATGGACGGCGGTACGATCATGAACCAGTGTGCTCACAATATCGATCTACTTCAATGGATGCTTGGAGGAAAAGTGCAGGAAGTATTTGCAATGACAGAAAACTACAATCACCCTTATATAGAAACCGAGGACTTCGGAGCCGCGATTGTTAGATTCAAGAACGGTTCGATTGGTATAATCGAAGGGACGGCTAACGTATATCCGAGGAATCTCGAAGAGACTCTCTCCGTTTTCGGTGAGAAAGGAACCGTCGTTCTGGGAGGCCTGGCAGTAAATAAAATCCAGACATGGAGGTTCGAAGGGGAGGACTCACACCCATTCATGAATCTTCCAGATCCGGAAACGGTTTATGGCTCTGGTCATATCGCAGCCTTTGAAGACTTCGCCAGGGCGATAATCGAAGATCGCGAACCTTTCGTCAACGGAGAAGAAGGAAAGAAGTCCGTAGAGATCATCCTGGGAATATATAAGTCAGCCAAAGAAGGCATTCTTGTGAAGTTCTAGGAACAGGTTTTTTATTCTGTGTGATCTTTCGAGTTCAAAGAATGCAGCCTTTTCTCCAGGATGCTGAAATGTGGTGAGTAATTTGGAATTGCCGAAAGTCTCGGTAATTATACCTGCGAGAAACGAAGAGAAGTTTATAGAGAAATGCATCGAGTCATTCCTGACTTGCGACTACCCCAAAGAACTCATAGAGGTTATTGTAGTAGATGGGATGAGCGAGGATGGAACCAGAAAGATCGTTAGAGAGCTCTCTGAAAGAGACATAAGAGTTCTGCTTGTAAATAACGAAAAAAAAATCACACCTGTAGCAATGAACCTCGGTGTAAAGGCTTCGAAAGGTGAATACATCTTTTTCAGTGGAGCTCACAGCGAGATGCGATCAGATTACATCTCAAAATGCATACGGCATGCACTGGAGACAGGCGCAGACAATGTCGGTGGGATTATGAAAACTGAACCAAGAATCAGTTCGACCGTCGGGATTGCAATTTCGAAGGTTCTTTCTAGCCCACTGGGTGTAGGGGGAGCCAAGTTTCGAACAGGCGTCACCAAGCCTATAGAAGTAGATACTGTTCCCTTTGGATGCTATAAGAGAGAAGTTTTTGACAGAATTGGCTATTTCAATGAAAAGCTAGTCAGAAATCAGGATATTGAATTCAACTTAAGGCTAAAACGTGCCGGAGGGAAAATCATTTTGTTTCCCGATATAGAACTAACCTACTATGCGAGATCAACATGCAGGGACCTGTCGAAAAACAACTTTGAGAATGGTTTCTGGGTTATTGCCGCAAAGAAGTATGCCGAAGTGCCTTACTCTAAAAGGCATCTGGTTCCGCTAATGTTCGTTCTCTTCTTGCTACTCGGTTTTTTGATTTCTCTTGTGGTCACTTATTTTCTATTTGTCTATATATCCTTGTTAGTCACTTATTTTGTTACAGTGATTATCTTCTCTTTTTCTCATGCATTGGAAGCTAAGAAGCTGAATTTACTCTTTGCTGCAATAGTCAGCTATCTCGTGCTACATATTTCGTATGGAGTTGGTTCTCTGCTTGGTTTGTTCTCACTTCTGTCTGGAGAGAAGAAATGATGAAAGTATGCGTAATAACAACCGTACATCCTCCAGATGACATTAGAATATCCAAAGAACTAGAGACTCTGGTTAAAGCTGGCTACAATGTTGTCTACATTGCACAGAAAGGAAAGTTCGGGAAAGATAAGGTCGAATACAGGCCGATAACCAGATATCATGGACGGATCATAAGGTTAGTCAAGGGTTCAAGAGAAGCCCTTGAACAAGCACTAGAAGTTAATGCGGACATATACCACTTTCACGATCCTGAATTGATAGGCCTAGGGAAAAAGCTAAAGCGACGCGGAAAGAAAGTGGTATATGACATTCATGAGGAATATCCGTCGGTGATTCTCTCGAAAAACTGGGTTCCGCGATATTTAAGAAAAGTAGTTGCTAGGCTGGTTGATTCTTACGAACGAAGAGCTGTTTATTTGATGGATGGTATAGTTGTCGTAGTTCCTGAGCAGCTTGAAAGATTCTCTGGAAAAGAGAAATTCGCTATATTACCCAACTTTCCTGACACACAGCTTCTTGAATCTATACGAAACAAGAAGAAGGATGGAGAAGATGTCAAATTCGTGTATTCAGGTTCTATTGACATAGATAGATCTATTGTCGAAATGATCGAGGCTTTCGTTATGCTTCGAAAAAAATATCACATAAGATTTGATTTGCTTGGACCGATTCATGACAAATCTCTGAGAAACTACATAACTGAAAAAGAAAGCCAGACAGACGGACTGGCCTATCGTGGAACTCTAGCTCACAACGATGCACTGGAAATCGTTTCAGAAAGCGATGTTGGGCTGATGGTAATGCACAGAGGACGGAGCAAAGAGATGTCATCGCCTTTAAAGATGTATGAGTATCTGGGCCTTGGATTACCGATAATTGCGTCAGACTTTAGAAAATGGCGTGAAATACTCGATGAAAAACCTTGTGCTCTTTTCGTGGATCCCGACTCACCTTCTGATATAGCCGAAAAGATGGAGATCCTCATCAAAGACAAAAAGCTCAGAAACAATATGAGGGAAAATGCAATCGAGATTTCCAGTAAGTATTCATGGAAGTCTATAGAAAATCGTTTATTAACACTGTATAGGTCACTGTGACGGGTAGCCTGCAAGAAATCGGGAAAGGTGAAGGATTTTGAAGACACTTGTAGTTGGCTACGATCACTCTTGGAAAGACAAGAGAGTGATGAGAACAATCGAGATTTTCTCCAAATTGGGCAAGGTATATTATCAGTTCTCTGGTAGCAATGATTTATCCATTGCTCAGTCCAAAGGAGACATTCAGTGTTTTCCGCTTAGCAGAGATGAAATGCCCGGAAGACACAGACTTATCAAGCGAGTCCGACTAGACCAGGAAATACTGAGGCTGGTACAAGATCTTGATTACGATCTGGCATATTTTCACTCATTTCCAGCTTCTCAGCCTATTAAGCTCTTTCGTGAAGTAAAAAAAAGGGGAAAGAAACTGCTTTATGATCTTCATGAAATAATGCCAGTGCAATTCCTCCCTGAGAAATACTCTTTTTTAAATCCAGTTCTATGGCAAATACTGAAAGCACAACTATCATTAGTTGATGGTGTAATTGGAGTATCAGATGAAGCTATGAAAATGATGTTTGAGAAGACGGGGATCACTAAGCCCTTCTTGATTATTCCAAATTATGCAGTAACCGGTATGCAGATCGGACGTAATGTAAAAAACGCGGAAATCGCCATTGTTGGCGGGACCAGTCGAAAGATTACGATAAATGGCAACTTACTCAAAGAACTCAAGAAAAACTTCAAACTGATTTCAATTGGAACAAACTGTGATATTGTCGATGAGGAGTTGCCATTCATGGACTACGAACTCATGATGGACAGAATATCGAAGGTAAAATACACTCTATTGGCCTTTCAAAGTAGATCCGATCCACAGTATCCAAACGATATCTATTCATTGCCAAACAAGTTCTACGACTCTCTGGCAGCTGGAACTCCTGTTATTATTGACAATAGATTTGTATCTATGAAAAAGATAATTGAAGAAACCAATACCGGCTTGATTCTTGATCTTTCCAAAGAACCCTATAAGGATCTATCTCTTATTCTAAACGCTTCAGGCTCATATGATAGCTATCTGAAAAATCTCGGAAGATATTATGATAAATTTGTGTGGGATAACTCAAAGGAGGATTATTTCGTAGATTTCATAGCTACTATTATGAATAGCTGAGTAGCGAGGAAAGTTATAGAATTCGTCTTAAGCTATAAAATTAACAGGTACAAAGAGGTGCGAGTTGCTTAAAAGACTGAATAGGTTCACTTCGATAAGAATACTGGGCAATCCCGATATAAGAAATCCAAAAGAAGATGATGTTGAGCTTTACAACCCTGGCGATGTAATAGTGGACTGGCCTCAAGACAAAAAGAAACCACTTGTCGGATTAACGCGTGATATAAACGAAAATCCTCACTGGACTAAATACAGGAGATTTCTAAATAAGAACAATTTTCCATTTGAGATATATGAATACCACCGCTCTGATTGGCTGGAAGTGGCAAAGAATTACGACTTGATAATCTGGTCACCTAACAGTGGTCCGGCTGAACTGGATGAGGTAAAGAGAAAGATCTACATACTGGAACAGAAGTTAGGGAAGCAGTGTTTCCCTGACTATGAAACGCTCCTGTTGTGTGATGATAAAGTTACTTCTACATACTTGTTGAAACTTAATGGCCTTCCTGTAGCCGATACATTCATTTCGAACGACTACCGGGAAATTGAATCAATGAAAGACAACCTGAGCTATCCTCTCGTTTCAAAGCGTTTTCATGGTGCAAGCTCAAGAGAAGTTTCTCTCTTAAGAGATTCAAAAAGACTCTCCAGTTTTTCCAAACGAGTTTTCTCATTCTATGGGAAAAAAACCAGCAATGCATATTTTCGCCAGAAAAACTATGTCTACTTTCAGAAATTCATCGATGGAGACAGGCTGGACACAAGGGTGAATATTGCCGGGAACGTAATCACCGGTTATTTCAGAAAGTCGAAAGGCAAAGATTTCAGAGCTTCCGGTAGCGGAATAGTAATAAAGGAAGATCTTCCAGTAGAAGCTATAGAAGTGGCTATAAAAACTTATCGATCGATTGGAAAAGCCATGCTGGGTATCGATATGATGAAAGATACTAATGGAAAATACTGGATAATCGAGATCTCACCCTTCATCGGAGTAAAAACTCCCATTCAGTTGAAGGTCAATAATATACCCGGTTCGTACTTTCTTCTCAACGACGGAACTCTTGAATTCAGAAGAGAGTCATATTGGCCTCAGGAATTAGCTCTGAAAGTTTTCCTTGAGCAAAATTATCTTTATACACTGGATGAGTGGAAGAGTATATTTCTTGTTCCAGGATTGTCCACAGGAAGATTAGCGAAACGTTTTACCATATAAAAAAGCTGATCGTCTTATTGGATAACTAAGAATACGGTGGTGTTTATGAAGGGCATAGGGAGAAAGGTACTTATTTTTTCAGAGATGTTTCCCAAGCCTAAGAATTCGTCGAGCGGTGTGTTCGTAATCGAAAGATTAAGAGTACTGCTTCGTTTTGGTGTAGAGTTTGATTTTGCTCCGGTTTCCACATTCGATAACCTATTGATAAGATTATTGAAGAGACTCAAAGGCATCACTCCATCAGCGCCAATAGACATCGTCCAGGTTGAAGATAAGCAGTTTCCGGTCATAAGCATCTCCCTTAGATTGAAGGATCGTATAGGGTTGTTAAGACAGAAAACTGATTCGTGGGTCAAATATGCCGAAAGAATGGCTCAAACTATTGAGAGACGAAAGAATATGAAAGAATTCGGTCTTTTTCATGCCCACAGAGTCTTTCCTGAAGGATATGCCGCTATGCTACTGTCCAAGAAGCATGATTTACCTTACTTAGTTACTGCTCATGGTGGCGAGATTCATTCCATTTCAAACAACAATAAGACTGCTGTCAGAGAGGTTCTTGAAAAGGCAGCAAAGGTAATCTTTGTGAGCAAGGCTTTGATGAAAGATGCATGTGAGAAACTGGGTTACGACAAGTCCAATGGGATTGTCATTCCAAATGGGGTAGATACCAACGTATTCAAACCTATAGATAGAGAAGAGGCAAGAAAGAAGATAGGCCTGCCACTTGATAAAAAGATCGTTGGTTTTGTTGGTAACCTGATTGAAGTGAAAGGGGCCCACAGACTTCCGGCAATCGCGCGGGAGCTGATTGACCTCAGATCAGACGTCTTCTTCATCATTGTAGGTGATGGTCCTTTAATGAAAATGCTTAGAGAAAGAATGCCTGTCAACACTGTTTTTTTAGGTAGTATTGATCATTACCTCATACCCATAGCTATGAACTCAATTGATATTTTGGTAGTCCCCAGTAGAAACGAAGGGCAGGGTGTGGTTATTCTCGAGGCCAGGGCATGCGGTGTAAAAGTCGCTGGATCAGAAACAGGCGGAATTCCCGAAACTATTGAAGAAGATGGAATTATCGTAGGAGGAAAATCCACAGAACTTGAAGCATCTATGGCAGTTGCAGTCGCTAATCTAATAGATGAATCAGACAAAAGAGTCTCGCTAGAGAATTTTGCAAGGAAATGGAGCTGGCAGAAGACGGTTGAACACGAAGTCGAGATCTATCAACAGTTAATGAAGGGGTATAAATGAAGTGGAAGAAACCAGGCAGCTCGGACTTAGCATAGTCATCCCAGCTTATAATGCTGCAAATCACCTCTCGCGTTCCATTAATTCTGTACTAAGACAGACTTGCCGAAATCTCGAGATAATTCTTATTGACGACGGCTCAACTGACAACACAAAGTCCCGGGCCGAGGAACTACTTGAGAACGCAGATTTTCCCTGGACGATCCACACTCAGTCAAATAAAGGAGTTAGCATTGCCAGAAATGTCGGAATGGAAATGTCGAGAGGAAAGTTTGTCCATTTTCTTGATAGTGACGATGAAATAGACTGTCGATTCGTTGAGAAGATGCTTTCAACCGCCGAGACGAGCGGTTCCGATATCACTTTGTGTGGCCAAGAGGTAATTGCTGCTGGTGAAGAAACGCCAGAAGCTGTCTTCAATTGTTTCCCGATCACTAATCCAAAAAGCAACGTAGTAAACAATCGAATCCTGATAGAACACATATTATACTCAAAACTATCCCTGAATACTGGTGCATTCCTTTTCCTCAGGCAATTCTTAAGAAACCACAAGCTACTTTTTACATCCGGTTGCCAACATGGAGAAGATAGGGAGTTTATCGTAAAAGCTTTGCTGGATGCCAGAAAAGTGTCCGTAGTAAAAGATTTGTTATTCAGATACATACTTGTCAGTGAGTCTCTGTCTCAAGTGGTATCTTTGAGAAGGTTTGAAGATGTCGCATCCTACTTGAGACTTGCTAAGTACTTAGAAAGAGAATCTCCTGAAGCTGAATTTCACATGATTATTCGGAATTACGTGGTTCCTGTCAGAATCACTTCAGCAATGGAGTATCTTGCTCTACATGGATACAACAAGGAAGAACTGAAAGTGATTGCTAGAAATCCGTCGATATTGAAGTTATTGAGAAGGTTCAGAGTGAAAACACAAGTCACTAATTCATTAAAGGAATGGTTAAGATGCAAACTTCTCTTGTTATCACCCCGACTTTTCTTCATGGTATTCAGCTTGAAGAAGGGTCCCGCTGTTCGTTTACATCAACATGAATAACTGCTATCCTAATCGCCTCTCTCGAATAGCCCAATTATATATTACAACTTGGATTCCCGCCAACTCATAACGAGGAGGGAGGAGAAACGCCAAGACTTTCATAGATTTGCTTTTGCTTCTCATGAATCTCACCGACACGCAGTTTTTGGCCGGGTTCTTCGAAACATTCAATTACATCAAGCTTATCCAGAGCGCTCTGCAAAGTGTAACTCTTGAATAAGCAGGACGGAACGAACTCTACTGGCTCGTGAGTTTCTCTGTGCCGTGCAATGTATTCAGAAAGGAATTCGAATGGACGAGAAACCAGGTTCTCAACTTATGCACTTTGACTTAACCTAGAGAAGGAAATAGAACAGCGTTTATTGAAAAGGCATGAAATCATCGTATATTCGTGGTGATCAAACCATACGAAAGGATGATTTCATGCCCACAACAGATATATCACAGATCATCTCGGATGTCATCGGTTCGCTTCCTACGTATAGAGCGGAGAAGTTTTGTTGAAGAGTATTTCTGTGCTCTCTTCGTGTCCGTGATCTGCTCCCCTAAAACGAGACAAGGTAAATGATAGACTTACTAAGGAAGGCGAACCAAAATGAAAGGGAAAAAGTACTCAATCGAGAAGATAATCCAGACCCTCTCGGAAGCAAAGATGACCTCAGTGACTGCCGTTTGCAGAAAGTACAACATATGTACAAGCACATACTATCGCTGGCAAGACAACTACAGCGGTCTATCTTCAAATCAGGCAAAAGAAATGGCTATCCCCTCAGATTCCATATTCACAGTTACTGATTCGCGAGTGATGATTCACGGTGAATCATCACTATCGAGACACTCTTTGTGTAACACTTTCTCTTTATACTTGTCTCACTTTTAGGGGCATATCAACTTGAGGGTCAGATTATTAAGATACTACTTGCTGTAACTGTTTTCTGGAAAGAGACCCTCCCAGGTATACCCGGCAGCCGTGATATTAGTTATTTCTGTCGAATACGTTCCAGACGGAGCATTGACAACAGTGAATTTGGCAATACCCGCCGTGTCAGATGTGATTGTTCCAGTGTAGTATGGCGAGCTGCCTCCGTTAAGATACACTGCTATCGCCACACTAGCCGAAGCAACAACCGGCTCCAGTTGGACTGAAATATAAATATGCTTTGCATTTCTGCTCA
>Ga0208462_1001182_pt1 | contig 19138 bp, 20 predicted proteins | sample AD_SCU001_MetaG_FD_184452 | JGI IMG/M metagenome (GOLD analysis project Ga0208462, IMG submission 184452) | Active sludge microbial communities of municipal wastewater-treating anaerobic digesters from China - AD_SCU001_MetaG (SPAdes) (version 2) | ecosystem: Engineered > Bioreactor > Anaerobic...
AAAGAGGAACAAACGAAAACACGAACGGTTTAATCAGGCAGTATTTTCCAAAAGGTACTGATTTCAAAGAGGTATCTGCTTCTGAGCTTAGGGAGGTAGAAAGACGTCTTAATTCACGTCCAAGGAAAGTACTTGGTTACTATACCCATGCTGAAAGATTTTACAGATTAATTGCCAAGAAAAAAGTTGCAATAGATTCTTGAATTCAGCCATTCTTTCATTGTATTCTTTATTAGATATGTTTCCATTACTTAGCATTGAGTTTAGTCCTGCGATGTAGTTTTGTTTGATCTCTGAGGTCGATAAAACAGCATTATAAACCTTTGTGTCATCTATTAAGCCGATAAAAAAATTATTAGTTAATTCCGTAATACCTCCTATACTTATTCCATTTTTTGATTCATAAATAAAATTAACCGCCCCGTCATAATTCTTAGTCATACTCATTTTTTTCCCATCAACATAAACCTTAATAATACCATTATCAAATGTATATCCTGTGTAATGCCATTTATTATCGAAAAAATCAGGATTACTTATATACCAATACTTACTATAACTACTTTGAGTAGTTCCATTGGCTGAAAAGAAAACTTCTAATTTTTTATATGGCGCACTATTATAAGAACATAGGGCCCAGCCCTGTATTCCATTGTAAACATTCGTAATTATCATTCTGGCTCAGATCCTTGAGCCCCACCCTTAACCCAAGAAAAAACACTCATTATTGATGTAAAATTAATGTTGTTTGAATATGCTATTCCTATTCTGTCATCATACCCATCAAATTTTAAACAAGTATTATATACACAATTTTCTTTAGTTTGAATTTGTGGTAGGTTTTGAGATCCAGCTGCTCCATACAAAGTTCCATGATTATTACCCTAAGCATCTTCTCCTATATTTGAAGAGTTATCAAACGTCCATTCAGATACTAGATTTAATAATAGTTCTTCTTGAACAGTGTTTGAGAATGTTTGAGCTTTAGCAAAGTTAGCTTTATCAATTGAAGAAGAGGTAGAGATCATTATTACTCCTGCTAGTATTCCTATTATTACTATAACAACAAGAAGCTCGATTAAAGTAAAAGACTTATTTTTATTCATGTTTTGAGTCATTTTCTCTAAAAAATCTTATAATATCTTCACAAAATTCTTTTATTGCAGAGGGCCCGTTTGCTGTTACTATATTTTTATCAATAACTGAATTTTTGTTAATATATGTAGCTCCCTTTTGTTCTAATATTTTAATGGCACTTTTATCTAAATCATTACTCCAAACAGTAGCCTTCTTACCTTCTAAAATACCTGCATTGGCTAAAATAACTGGAGCTATACAAATGGCCGTGATTATTATATTCCTCTTGTTTGCTTTTCGAAGCAAGTCATATGATAAGTTATTATCTAAATATTTAATTGCTCCTCCACCGCCAACAAATAAAACGCAATCAAAATCAGAAACATCGATTTCTTCTAATGTTTTCTCAACTTTTATCTCTCCTCCAAATCTTCCAACAGCAATACCTTTTTCGTTTGAAAAAAGAGTAATATTAAAACCTTCTTTTTCTAAAATATCTTTTGTTTCAAAACATTCCTCATCTCTAAATTCCCTCGCCGCTATCACCATTGCTATTTTCTTTTTTTGATTTATCTTTTTCATTATTTTTTTTAATTAATGGTCTTATAAAAATCCATGACAAAATAAAAATTCCTAAAATAAAAGAAAGCATTAAGACAATTAATGCATCAGTTCTCGTAATATAATCTTGATAAGCAAATAGAACTCCAAGTCCAAAACCGATATTCATTGCGCCTATTAAAATAAGAATTATTTTAAGGATATTGTTCATACTAAAATCATAACAAAAAAACCTGTATAATTACAGGCCTTTTCATTATTTTACAAACTCGGGGCTTAGAATGTCTTGCATGCTCTCAAATGGAATATTGCAAATTATCGTTCCACTTGCATAACTTGCGACTTGATATGGCGGAAAATACATTGTTAAACCATTTTCTGACAAAGAAAATTTCTCAAGGCTATCCGAATCAGTGCCCATAGTAATCCATTCTTCATCTACAATTTCTCCTCTTAAACTCAATTCATTTTTTATACTTTCTCTAACAATTTCAGTAAATTTTGATAAATCTGTAATAACATCATTAATTGAATATGCTTTTCCTGATTCTAAATCATACGTTTTTGTTATAGTGCTACTAAAACCATGTGCTCCCCCTGTAAAACCATATATATCAAATACAAATGACTTTATTTTATCTAAATATGAATAAGTTGTATAATCAACAATAAATGGATATCTATTATCTTCTGAAAAAGCTGGAGTTGCCCCAGTTTCTTCAACTAATATAATATAATCATTTATTTCTGTTGAAACAACATCATTTAAACTTTTGTTAATATCATCATTTGGAGTTATTGGATATTTTGCCTCTGCTGTATAAAGATCACTTTGGCTCAATAAAACAGTTTCTTTTTCAAATTCAATTCTATATATTTCCTCATTTTCAGCTTTAACAAATGTATTATCTTTATTTGATGTAAAGAAATAAAAACCTGAACATAGTAAAATACTTGTGATTAATATTGTTAATAGATATTTTACAATATTCATATTATTTGTTTTTACTAAAACCTTCAAATGCTCTTAAAATTTCAAGAGGTGTTGCAAATATAATTGTATTGGATTGATCTGAAGATACGTCATTTATAGTTTGAAGAGTTCTTAAATGAAGTGCTCCATCTGATTTAGACAAAAGTTCGGCCGCTTTTGCCATATTCTGAGCAGCAATAACCTCTCCTTCTGACTTAATAACAATCGCTCTTTTTTCTCTTTCGGCTTCGGCCTGTTTTCCAATTGTCCTTTTCATTTCCTCAGGAAGAACAATATCTTTAAGTTCAACATTTAATACTTTAATTCCCCATGGATCACTCTGCTCATCAATCACTCTTCTTATATTTTCAGATACCTTATCTCTCTGAGATAAAAGTTCATCTAAATCAACTTGTCCTGTAGCATTTCTCATTGTTGTTTGAGCAAGCTGTGACATTGCATAATAATAATTTTCAACTTCTAAAATAGCTTTTTCAGCGGAAACTATTTTATAATAAACAACCGCATTAACTGCCACAGAAATATTATCTTTTGTAATAGCTTCTTGATTAGGAACATCGACCGCCTTTACTCTCATATCAACTTTTGAAAAACCTTGAATAATTGGCCATATAATTCTCCAGCCTGGTCTAAGTGTACCGTCAAATTTACCAAAAGTATATCTAATACCCTCTTCGTATTGATTAATTTGTCTTATAGAAGAAAATAAGATAAATAAAAAGATTATTATAAAAGGAATTAAAATAGATGGATCAAACATATTTTTATTATTATTTATTATTAAATTATTATATATTAGGTATATAAAAATAGCAAATAATAAATGCTATTTTTATACCTTTTTTAGATAAGCTCTCTTGCAATTTTTGCGTAAGACAATAGCAATATAATTCCCGCGATTCCAATTAAAATATAAATAGCAGTTTCTATAAATGAATTACCCATAGCAAGCCATGTCGCTAAATTAAATTTAAAAATCCCAACTAAAAGCCAATTTAAAGCACCAATATTAACTAAAATTAAGCTAGGCAAAATTAAACCTTTCATAATTTTTATATATTTTAGAACTTATAAAACGACCTTTTTCCGTCTAAATATTACTACGATTATTCCTTAGGTTTCATTATAGGGAATAATATAATTTCTCTTAAATTGGCTGAGTTTGTTAATAACATTGATACTCTATCTAAGCCCATACCAAAACCAGCTGCTGGAGGCATTCCATATTCTAATGCTTCAATAAACTCTTCGTCAGATCTTTGAGCTTCTTCAAATCCTTCTTTGAATAATTCTTCTTGATTCTTTAAAATTCTTTCTTGTTCAATTGGATCATTCTGTTCAGAGAAAGCATTTACAACTTCAACTCCTGCTATTAAAAGTTGGAAGTTAGCAAGCTTATCCACACCACTAAATCCTTTTGCAAGTGGCTGAAAACCTTTTGGGTAATGAATAACAAAAGTAGGTTTTATAATGTTTGGCCTACAATACTTTTTATATATCTCATCAGCAATATTTGCCTTATCAGCTCCTTTTGGAATATCAACTTTTAGTTCTTTAGCTTTTTTAAGCAAACCTTCTTCATTAATTTCCTCATACTTAATGCCAGTATATTTTTCAAGTAATGCAAAAAATTCTATTCTTTCCCATGGTCCTTCAAAATCAACTTCATTCTCTCCAATTTTTATTTTTTTTGTATTAAAAACATCTTGCAAAATTCTATCAAAAAGCTTTTCTGTTAATTTCATTAGTTCTAAATAGTCTGCATACGCCCAATAAAACTCAAGCATTGTAAAATCAGGATTATGTGATTTGTCAACCCCTTCATTTCTAAAACATTTTCCTATTTCAAAAACTTTTTCAAATCCACCAATAAGTAATCTTTTTAAATATAGTTCAGGAGAAATTCTTAAAAATACATCTAAGTCATATGCGTTTAAGTGTGTGGTAAAAGGTTTAGCTCTTGCTCCACCATACTGAGTTTGAAGTGTTGGAGTCTCAACTTCCATAAATCCATTTTCTTCAAGAAAATTTCTAATAGTTGAAACAATCTTTGATCTTTTAACAAAGTTTTCTTTTATTTCGTCTGAAAATATTAAATCTAAATATCTTTTTCTATATCTTTCTTCTATATCTTTTAAGCCGTGCCACTTTTCAGGAAGTGGTCTAATGCTTTTTGCAAGAATTTGAAAATCGACAACTTCGAGTGTCCTTTCTCCTCTTTTAGTAGTAAATAAAACCCCACTAAGTTCAATAAAGTCTCCAACATCAAGAGTTTCTTTAAAGTATTCGTATCCTTTTTCTCCAAGCTTATCTTTCATAAAAACAGCCTGAAAACTGCCTGTTCCATCTTGAAAATCAATAAATGATAATCCACCATGAACTCTTAAAGTTCTTATTCTCCCAACTAAATATACTTCTTTAGCTTCTTTACTTAAAATATCAAAATCATCTATCGCTTCTTTAATGGTATGAGATCTTTTAGTCTTAATTGGATAAGGTTCTCTACCAAAGCTCTGGATATAGTTTATCTTTTCTTTTCGATTATTTATAATTTCATTTAATGTTGCCATATGATTATAATATAGTAAAAACCATAAAAGTTCAATGTTTATAATTAAAAACTCCTTTTATGTAATAAAAAGAGTTTTACTGTTGGAATTGTAAAAGTTGGTAGTAATAAAATCTTTGCTCTGGCGTCATTTTAGCGATTACTTCCTGGTTTTGTTTTTCTATCTCTTCAAGAAATAACAATAGATTTTTGAAGAAGGTAGAAATTTCTTTAATAATGCCAGCTTTTACCACCCCATTTACGCTCCTCAAAGGAGTCTATTCTTAGTATATATGAATAATGTTTTTTGTCAAAATAAAAAGTCTTTGAAAGCTTCAAAGACCTTTTATTTTACCTTAATAAATTTAACCTATTTGAACTATTGTGTATTCCACAATATCACCACTAGGTGTTTTAACTTTTACTTTTTCTCCTTTAGTTTTTTTTAAGAGTGCCTTTCCTAAGGGTGATTTAAACGATATTCTTTTTTCTATTGGGCTAGACTCTTCTTCTCCTACTATTAAAAAAGTGTCCTCTCTTCCATTCCATTTAACACCTACTCTTGAACCAATACTAACCCAGCCATTATTAGTTGTTTCCTTAATAATAACTGCATTATTAATAGTATTCTCAAGAGCCACTATTTTTCCTTCTAACAATGCCTGACATTCTTTTGCCTCATCATAGGCTGCATTTTCTGATAAATCACCAAAAGATATAGCCTCTTCTAATTGCTGTGCAACATTTGGTCTTTCCTCCTTTTTAAGTCTCTCAAGTTCTTTTTTGAGCTTTTCAAGACCTTCTTTTGTTAAATATTTTTCCGGCATATTTTTATTTTTTAAATATAGTTTTTTTAATGTATCAATTATCAAAATCTTTGTCAACCTCGTCCTCGTAATAATAATTTAAGACCTCTTTTACTACTCTTTGAGTAATTCCACCGAAGGAAGAAACATGTTCTACTAAAACGATCATAGCTATCTCTGGATCTTCATAGGGACCATAAACAACGATCCAATTATGATAAGTATTTCCCGTTCCAGTTTCAGCTGTTCCCGTTTTGGCAGCTAAAGTAATTGGAAGGGTTTGAAGTGAAGGAGCAGATCCAGTAGGTGATAGCACTGTCTGCCTCATTCCTTCTTGCGCGACCTTTATACTTTCTTTTGAAATAAAATTTTCATTTATTATTTTAGTTTCAAAAACATCGATGATATTTTTGTTATCATCAACAATTCCTTTTACTATCTGAGGTTTAACTAATTTTCCGCCATTAGCGATTGCTGATATGGCCGTTAAAACCTGAATCGGCGTTGCTTTTAAATAGCCTTGCCCAATGGATATATTGTATGTATCTCCAGGATACCATGCAGTTCCTTTTGCGTCTTTTTTCCACTCAGGGGTTGGGACAAGTCCCTTGCTTTCAGAAGGAAGATCAATACCAGTAGAATTACCGAATCCATACTTATATAAATAATCATCTATTTTATTGATTCCCACACCTTTTACATTTTTATATCCTCCTGAAAGAATATAAAAATATACATCGCAGGATTCAGCAATAGCCTTTTTTATATCTGTTAACCCATGCACACTCCAATCTTTTTTAAAACTTCCATCATTTAGTTGAATACCTCCTTCACAATTTATTTTAGTATTCGGTTCTACAACATCTTCTTCAAGAAAAGCTGTAGCAAGGATTGGCTTAATTGTCGAAGCCATAGGATATTCACCACTAATCGCTCTATTAAAAAATGAAATATTCTTTGAATTTAATAAATCTTGATACTCTTTTGTGCTAAAATTAGTTGAAAAAAAATTATTATCATAAGATGGATAATTCACAAGAGTAAGAACTTCTCCTGTTTTGGGATTCATAACAATAATGGATCCTCCTTTTCCACCAACTTCAGTCACCACATTTTTAAGAACTTCTGAGCTTTTTTCTTGAAGCTTTTTGTCTATATTAAGAACTAAACTTTTCCCAGATTCAGGATCTTTAACAAGTTCTTCGCTTAAAATATTATTAAGTGCATCTCTTTCATATTTTTTTATACCTGGGTTTTCTTTTAAAATATCTTCGTATTCTTTTTCTACACCATCCTCACCTTTTTCTTTATCTTTTGAAATATACCCCACCACTCCCGAAAAAGCATAACCATTTTCATACCTTCTGATATTCTTTTTCTCAAGTTCAAAATTAGGCAAATCATTCAATTTAGTTTTAAGTATAATTACCTGCTTATTATCTAAATTTTTTGCAATATATAATTTGGATTCTTTGTTCTTAGATACATCTTCTTTTAAATTTTCAAAATCGATTTGAAGAATCTTAGAGACTTCAAGTAATGCCCTATCATTTGTTTCTCCTTTTAAAACCAAATTAAATATCTGATCATTTTCTGCCAGCTTTTCAAAATTCCTATCATAAATGATACCTCGTTGAGTATTAATCTCTTTTAAAATATATTTGTTCCCCTCTGCTTTAACCAGAAAATTACTCTTGTCAATTACTTGATAAAAGAAACATGCACCTAGTATCACTAATATAATTGTAGAAAAGAAAATAAAAAGACCGACAAATGCTCTTTCTCCAATTGTTGTTTCTCTGATTTGAGAAGCAATTATGGAATTTTTGTGCTTTTTTTGTATTATGCTATCTATGGATATATCTTCTATATCTATCGAATGCCCTCGTTTAAATTTTCGGAAGCCAAGAAACATACGGAATTCTTAAAAACTTTAACAAAATAATCTTGATAATGAGCCAAAATAATACGCAACCTATTGCAAATAAACCAAATGGATGTGTTGTATTAAGATCTAAAAGTAGTCCTCCAAATAACGCACTAATAAATCCAAAATTATTCTCAGGCTCTTCTATTAATATAATAATTATAATAAGTAAAATAATAAAATTAAAATCAGTATAAATAGAAAGAAAACTAGTTTGTATTAGCGTTAATAAAAACCAGAATACCAAAGAAAAAAGAATTTTAATTACTTTACTTATCATCTTTAATAATTAAAACCTTATCTAAATCTTTTATGTTAAAGAATGGTTTTATTTCTCCTGTTTTAAATACTTCAGATGCCAAATCATTTGTTTTAACAATTTTACCAACAAGAATTCCTTCTTTGTATTGTCCTCCAAGAGAAGAAGTTATACAAATATCGCCCTCTTTTACTTCTGTGTTTTTTTCTAAATGATCTAAAAATATTTTTTCATCATCCCCTTTAGCAATAGCGTATTCGTCATAAGAAGCAATTTTAATATCTATTAGACTTTGTTTGCTTGATATCAATAATACTTCTGAATAATCATCATATGCTTTTAAAATTTTACCAATAAGAGCTTTTTCACCTGTAAGAATGGCCATTCCATCTTTAACTCCATGTCTTAAACCCTTATCAATAGTTATAACATCTTCAAATGAATTTTTCCCTGTAACATTTCCAATCTCTAATTTATAATCTTCATTAATTGAAATGCCAATAATTTCTCTTAGGAATTCATTTTCTTTTTTTAAACTATCTAACTCTGCAATTTTTGAATCATTTTGTGCCTCAAGATAAGAACAGCTCTTTTCTTTGTTTGTATTAATTTCCCAAAAAAACTGTTTCAATCCTAAAAAATTCTTTTGTATTCCATTTTTTAAATCATCTTTAAAAAAGGAAAGAATAAGTATGAATGTAAATACAAATATTAATAAAAAAATGATCCTTTTCAAAGTGAAAGTTTTCATAAATATACTATTATTATATTATTAAATTAAAACAAAAGCAAGTAGATCCACTATTTAAAACCAAATTTATTAATCCTGCTATATATTTTCCCATAATTTGAACTTGTGTTAAATAAGTATTATAAATAGCAAATTCTTTAATCTTTTTAATAAGATGATAGCATTCCATTCTGATATCGTATTTAGTAATAAATCGCTTTAGCTGTGTTTTAAAAACCTTACCTTTCTTTATAATTGAAGAAACTGTTGTTTGTTTCTATTTGTCATAGGCTAGTTCGTTTATTCTTTCATTGTATTCTTCGTTAGATATGTTTCCATTACTTAGCATTGAGTTTAGTCCTGCGATGTAGTTTTGTTTGATCTCTGAAGTGGATATTGCTGAATTGTATAATCTAACATCATCTATTAACCCTTTAAAAAGATATCCTCCACTAATATTATACCCATTGCCTAGCTGTTCAAATGTTGTTGCCGTATTCCCCGTAACAGTTTGTAAAAATTTACCATTGATATATAAACTTAATTTAGACAAACCATCCGCAACCCAAGTGACATGGAACCACCCGCTATTATAATATGCATTAGAACTATTTGAAGAAAAGCAGACATAACCACAATCAACGTTTCTAATACAAAATTGATTATCTGTATTACTTCTTAACAAAAGACCATTACAAGTATTCCCTGTACCCATATAAAAAACATATGCAGGATTTGTACTATAACCTTGCCAATTCAGCCAGTGAGAGCTTGTCCAGGGTTGAGTAGAAGAAAAAGTAATAGAGCCATGATAAACAAAATCATCCACTCCATCAAATAAGAAACAACTATCGGTAACACATTCAGAAGCAGGTCTTAATTGTGGTAATCCATTTGTTCCATAAAGAGTTCCTGTGTTACTTCCCCATTGATCAGGAGTAGTAAAAGGAGCAGCTGTTCCTATTACTTCATCTAGTGTCCATCTAGATACCATGTTAGCTGCTAGATTGTTTTGTATACTTTCTTCAAATACTTTTGATTTAGCTATACTAGCTTTATCAATTGAAGAAGAAGTAGAGATCATTATTACTCCTGCTAGTATTCCTATTATTACTATAACAACAAGAAGTTCTATTAAAGTAAAGGATTTATTCATTGATTCGTTCTTTATACTCATCTTCTGAAAGTTGACCTAAATAAAAAAGATCTTTAAGTCCTGAAATATAATTTTGTTTAACTCTTGCCTCGGTTAATGGTCCATTATATATTCTTACTTGTTTAACCTTACCAACAAACTCTCTGTCTAGGGTGCAATTATCGTCTCCTATCATAAGAGGATAATCAAGATAACCGTTGTGGGTAGTTATATTTCTAACTGAATCAACTTTTTTTTCACCATTTACATAAACTTTTACAGCAGTTTCTTTAATATCTGTTGTTGTCAAATTATCAATACTATGATCATGAACCAAAACAACGTGATACCATTTGTTTAAATCTATATTTTGGACAAAATAACCACCATATAAATTCGCATTGAGACTGTTGTTTGCGGTATACAAACCCCATTCGATACAATTATCAGTAAAAATCATACTCGCAGCTCTAGTTTGAGTTTGATTGAACCAGACTTCCAAAGTCGTTGGTCCATGAATAGTGTTAAAATTAGCCGCACCTCCAGTGATATTTATTCTTTCACCATCCGCGCCATTAAAAACTATTACATCTCCTATATCTTTATCTGTTTTTATTTGAGGACAAGTCTCTGAACCAGAAACATCAGAACATATAGAGGCGGCAGGAGCACTAGCAAATGTACCGTTATTAGAACCCCAAGAATCTTTTAGTGTCCAAGCACTACCACTCTTTATATAATTACTAGCATCCCAATCGTTCACTAAGTTCATAAGCAATCTATTTTTAACACTTTCCGAAAATACTTTCGTTTTTGTTACATTTGCTTTATCAACAGAAGAACTGGTAGAAATCATAATAACCCCTGCAAGTATGCCTATAATAACAATTGTAACTAAAATTTCTATTAAAGTAAAAGATTTTTCTTTTATCATATCAAAAAATATTTTAACAAAATTATGAATAATTGTAAAATAAAATAGAGCTTTCACTCTATAATATAAAATCCTTACTGGCTTAAAAATGGGGACGACCTACTTTCGCGTGAACTATCATCGGCCCTGCAAGGTTTCACTTCTGAGTTCGGAATGGAGTCAGGTGGTGCACTTGCGGTATTATCCCCATATTTAAAACAATAAGGATGAAAATATATAATACTTGTTACGAGGCTAATATTTGTTAGCCAATATATTTATTTCTAAAATCTCAATTAGTAGTGCTCGGCTTAATTCCTCACAGAACTTACACCTGCACCCTATCAAGGTCATAGTCTTTAACCTGAGTATGAGTCTTAATCTTGAAATAGGCTTCGAGCTTAGATGCTTTCAGCTCTTATCCCTTCCCAATAATAGCTACCCAGCGATGCCATTGGCATGACAACTGGTACACCAGAGATTGGTTCACCCCGATCCTCTCGTACAAGGGGCAAATTTTCTCAAGACTCGGCGCCTGTGGTAGATAGAAACCAACCTGTCTTACGACGGTCTGAACCCAGCTCGCGAACCACTTTAATTGGCGAACAGCCAAACCCTTGGGACCTTCTACAGCCCCAGGATGTGATGAGCCGACATCGAGGTGCCGAACAGTATCGTTGATATGGACTCTTGGATACTACCAGCCTGTTATCCCCAGGGTAGCTTTTGTCTGATGATCTCCCTCGGTCCTACGAACCAAGGTCGGTTCACTAAGTTCTGGTTTCCCATCTGCGCGACATACCCGTCTTGCAGTTAAGCTGGCTTATCCCTTTGCAGGACCAATCCGATTTCCATCCGGATCTAGCCAACCTTTAAACTCCTCCGCTACTTTTTAGGAGGAAAGCGCCCCACTTAAACTACCAACCAAGCACTGTCTCCTCATGCTCTAAATAAAGCACAAAGGTTAGAACCATGACAATAGAAGAGTGGTATTTCACTGACGACTCCGCCATGCCCGAAAGCATGACATCAAAGTCTCCCACCTATGCTACGCATCTAAAATCATAATTCAATGCCAGGATATAGTAAAGCTCCTGGGGTCTTTTCGTCTAGCCACAGGTAGGAGGCATTTTCACCCCCACTGCAATTTCACCAAGCAACTCCTGGAGACAGTTCTCAAGTCGTTAAGCCTTTCAAGCGGGTCGGAACTTACCCGACAAGGGATTACGCTACTTTAACACGGTCAGAGTTACCGCGGACGTTCACCAGAGGCTTGAAGCAATCAGCTGTCCCGCTTACACGTTACAAAGTTGAAATTACTACCTAGTTTTTCGAAAAGACACTAATGTCTTATGTTTTTTACTGTTAATATTTGCTATGTAATTGAAATTATTCCTAGATAATAACCTTCAAATTATACTGTGAAAGCGAGACAACCGTCACTGTTAACACTCTGGCACTGGTCAGGCCTCAGCCCCTATACATCCTCTTACGAGTTGAGCAGGGACCTGTGTTTTTGATAAACAGTCGCTTGAGATACGTTAACTGCGTCCTTTACATTAGCAAGCTAATATAAAGGAAGGTCTTATTCCGAAGTTACGACCACTTTTTTGCCGAGTTCCTTCAGGAGCTTTCACTTGTTCGCCTGAGTACATTTATACTCACCCACCTGTGTCGGTTTGCGGTACGGTTTCAATATTCTTAACCCTTTGAAGCTTTTCTTGGTAATATGTTCATCTATAAAAGAAATCCATTAATCCTTATAGACTACTAAATTACGTCACTTCTCAGGAAAAATACTGAAGGGCAGGAATATTAACCTGCTGTCCATCAGATAAACCTTTCGGCTTTTCCTAAGGCCCGCCTAACCCTTAGCTGATTATCATTGCTAAGGAAACCTCGGGTTTACGGCGTTATGGAATCTCACCATAATTGCGGTTACTTATGCCAACATTCTCACTTCCTATCGCTCCACCAAACCTCACAGTTTGACTTCAGCGCAATAGAAACGCTTCCCTACCGATCATTACAAAAAGTAATAATCCCATATCTTCGGTACTAAACTTAAGCCCCGGTAATCTTCGGCGCGAAATCTCTTAATTAGTAAGCTGTTACGCACTTTTTAAAGGATCGCTGCTTCTAAGCTAACCTCCTAACTATCGACGAAATCTCACCTCCTTCTTAACACTTAGTTTAGATTTAGGGACCTTAGATGATGATCTGGGTTGTTCCCCTCGCGACTACGGAACTTTGCTCCCGCAGTCTGACTCCCGTTCTAAAATACTTTGGTATTCGAAGTTTGATAGAAATTCCCGAGCCGAAGCCCAATGGAATCTCTTTCAGAGCTCTACCCCCAAAGAAAATAAACGAGGCTAGCCCTAGAACTATTTCGGGAAGAACCAGCTATCACCAAACTCGATTAGCTTTTCACTCCTTACCACAACTCATCCCAAGGAGTTGAACGACCTACGGGTTCGGGCCTCCACTTGCATTTCTGCAAGCTTCACCCTGGTCATGGCAAGCTCGTCTGGCTTCGGGTCTTTTCCTGCCAATCAATATCGCCCTATTAAGACTCGGTTTCCCTACGCCTACGTGCCATAAGCACTTAGACAAATTGACAAAAAAAACTCGTTGGCTCGTTCTGCAAAAAGCACGCCATCACTACATAAAGTAGCTCTGACTCTTTGTAAGCAAAATGGTTTCAGGTTCTATTTCATTGTCCTTATCGGACTGCTTTTCACCTTTCCCTCACGGTACTGGTTCACTATCGGTGACTAGATTATATTTAGCCTTAGCAGGTAGTCCTGCTAGATTCCCGCCGACTTTTCTTGATCCGACGGTACTCAGGTAAGATAACAAGAAGCGTAAATTAATTTTTACTTACAGGGCTATCACCTTCTATGGCGTTTCTTTCCAGAAACTTCAATTAATTAATTTACTTTTAAACTTCCTCTTAAAGACGTTATCTCCCTACAACCACCATATGTATCAAAGATACAAATGATTTTGGGCTATTCCCCTTTCGCTCGCCGCTACTAGGGGAATCACTTTTGTTCTCTTTTCCTCCGGCTACTGAGATGTTTCACTTCACCGGGTTTGCTTCTTTAGGCTTTCACCTAAAGATAATCTTGCATTACCAAGATTGGGTTTTCCCATTAGGAGATCTCCGGATTAAAGGTTGCTACACACCTCCCCGAAGCTTATCGCAGCTACGCCACGTCCTTCATCGCGCCTAGTCCCAAGGCATCCACCATTTGCCATAAAATAAGAAATAAATTCTTGACTAACAAATATTAACCTCATTAACAAGTAAATATATTAAATTTTCAAATTGCAATTTGTATGCAACCGATTAAAAATAAATAAAAATACTAAAATGTAGTATTGAATTCATCTTTATCTTCAAAATACTATCCAATCATTTACATACAATATATAATTTAGCAGAGATTAAAATTTTGTCAAGCCTTTTTAAGAATAAAAAAATCGACCACTGGTCGACATTAACTCCCTTCTTTTTCTCCCATACTAATCACCCCCAAATATCTAATAAAAGCATAACAGAATTTATGCTTTTGAGCAATAGGCTTATAATAAAAATCGTCTTTTAGAGCAATTCTCTTACTGTAAAAACATTACCACATTAGCATAAATTAAAATTTTTAAAGTTTTAATTTGTTAATGCAATAATTATAAGCTAATCTAAAAATATAAAAAAAGCACCCAAACAGTGCTTTTTACTTGTGGACCGACGGGGACTCGAACCCCGAACCCCCTCATTGCAAATGAGGTGCTCTACCAAATTGAGCCATCGGCCCTCATTAACTTGATAATGTGGGTATGCCTGGACTCGAACCAGGGACCTCGTCATTATCAGTGACGCGCTCTAACCAGCTGAGCTACACACCCGTTTTTTCTAAAACAAACATCTTTCTTTTTACTGGATTTAGAAAATAATCTTTATTTTTTGAATAAACAATTCTTAATCCTAAATCTTTAAACTCATCCTTCCATTCTTTTTCATTAAAAAACTTTGCAGGAACGCTATTTCTCAAAAAAAATAAGTCATACAATCTTCCATGACAATAGCAATAAATCTTTCCTAAAAAACCTTCATTTAAATCCTCATAAATAATAATATACTTTTTTGCTATTCTTTTTACTTGTTTTAAAATGTTTTTAGGATCCTCTGTGTGATGTAAAACATAGCTAATCAAGACTACATCGAATTCATTATCAGGAATAAAAGACAAATCTTTACCATTATATATTTTCAAAGAAATATCAACAATTCTCATGTCGATTATATCAATTCCTTTTACTTTTGATTTAAATGTTTCTTCTATCTGTTTTGCAACTATTCCTGATCCGCACCCCAAATCTAGCACTTTATCATTTGCCAATATATATTTCTTAAAATCCTTGCACATCTTTTTTGCTTCACATCTATAAAACGATTTAAATAACCTATATTGCAAATGGCCGTTTTTCATAATTTTCCAAAGTTGTTCCGCTTATTAAAAATAATCTTTCTTTGAGGTACAAAGATCAACACCTTAAAATTAATTCAGAGATCTCTCGAAAATTAATTTTAGTCAACACTTAAATAAATAAATGATCCACGAGCAGCTTCCGCTACCCGTGCCTTGTTACGACTTCGTCCTTCTCACTGAATTTACCTTCGGCCCATAAAAATGGGACTTCGGGCACCCCCAGCTCGCTTGACGTGACGGGCGGTGAGTACAAGACCCAGGGACACATTCACCGTGACATGGCTGATCCACGGTTACTAGCGATTCCGGCTTCATGAGGTCGGGTTGCAGACCTCAATCTGAACTAAGGAAATGTTTGTTGGGATTTGCTCCAAGTTACCTTTTCGCACCCCTTTGTCATCTCCATTGTATCACGTGTGCAGCCCAAGGCATCAAAGGGCCATGCTGATTTGGCGTCATCCTCACCTTCCTCCTAGTTGTCCTAGGCAGTCCCCCATGACATGTAAAACATAGGGCAAGGGTTGCGCAGGTTACCCCATTTAAGGGAGCAACTCAAGCCACCTGCTGACGACAACCATGCAGCACCTGCTCTAATGTCCTTGCGGAGGGCCTTCCTTTCGGAAGGATTACATTAGAGTTTCAAGCCTTGGTAAGGTTCCTCGCTTACTGTCGAATTAAGCCACGTGATCCACCGCTTGTGTGAGTCCCCGTCTATTCCTTTGAGTTTTAGCCTTGCGGCCGTACTTCCCAGGCGGAGCACTTAACGCGTTAGCTTAGCCACTGCAAGGGTCGACACTTGCAATAGCTAGTGCTCATCGTTTAGGGCGTGGAATACAAGGGTATCTAATCCTTTTTTATCCCCACGCTTTCGTCTTTCAGCGTCAGGATTGCCCCAGTTAGCTGCCTTCGCTTTTGGTGTTCTGTCTGATATCAACGGATTTCACCCCTCCACCAGACATTCCGCTAACCTCTAACATCCTCTAGTTTGCTAGTTTTTCCCGCAGCTCCAAGGTTAAGCCCTGAAGATTTAACGGAAAACTTAACAAACCGCCTACAGACCCTTTACGCCCAATTAATCCGGATAACGCTTGGGGCACTCGTATTACCGCTACTGCTGGCACGAGTTTTGTCACCCCTTATTCATGAGGTACCGTCATAAAAATTCTTCCCTCATAAAAGTAGTTTACAATCCGAAGATCTTATTCCTACACGCGACGTCGCTGGTTCAGGCTTTCGCCCATTGACCAATATTCTCGACTGCAGCCTCCCGTAGGAGTATGGCCAGTATCTCAGTGCCATTGTTGGCGGTCAAGCTCTCACTCCGCCTACCCGTCATCGCCTTGGTGAGCTATTACCTCACCAACTAGCTGATAGGGCGCAGACCCATCCCTTACCGGAATAAACCTTTACTGAAATCTGATCTTAAACTACTTAAATAATCTAAGATCAAATTTCAGACCATCGGGTATTAGCCTGGATTTATCCAGGTTATCCCCGTGTAAGGGGTTGGTTATCTACGTATTACTAACCAGTTCGCCACTGTCTTTATCTTTTGCAAGCAAAAAATAAAGACCGTTCGACTTGCATGCCTTATCCACGTCGCCAGCGTTCATCCTGAGCTAGGATCAAACTCTCTAAAAAAATAAGCGGAACAACTCTAAAAAATTATGTTGTTCGTTAAAATATGTGAATCTATTAAATTATCAACGTACCACATCACTATACTTACCTCAAAAATTTTATTTTGTCAAATCTTTGAGCCGGCAGACGGATTCGAACCCCCGACCTACTGTTTACAAAACAGTTGCTCTACCACTGAGCTATGCCGGCCTATTTATTTTTAAGCTTTTTTTTAATATCATCAAGCTCAAAATCTATATCCTCTTTTGTCTTTTTTGACTTTTCTTTTAATTTTAAATTTAAGTCAAAAATTTTATTATCTAATTTTAAAATAAAGATCCTTATTTTAGAAAGTGCTTTTTGACCAAAAAGTTGAATTCCAAAATACTTTTTCTTTATAACATCTTTTGTTTCTCTTGTAAATCTCTCTTTAAGCTGCGCTCCGGGAATAAAATTATAATTATTTGGAAGCTCTGCAATAGCTCCTAGCCTACGAAGAATTATTGAAGTCATTCCGATAAAACTAAAAATCATTATAGCTAATGCTATGATTTCATAACTCATATCTAGTAAACTCCTTAACTTTTATATTTTCACCCAGTTTAGCAATATAATCGTTAATTAAGTCCTGCATTGTCATTGCATTATCTTTTACCCATGGTTGAGACAAAAGACATGATTCTTTTTTAAATTTATCTAGTTTCCCTTTAATGATATTTTCTTTAATCTCTTCTGGCTTATTATCGTTTTGAAGTTGTTCTCTATAAACCTCTTTTTCTTTTTCTATAATTTCAGTTGGTATATTTACTTCACTAACATACTTTGGCGCCATTGAAGCAATTTGCAGAAGAAGCTCATGAGTAAGTTCCTTGAATAAATCACCTCTTGCAACAAAATCCGTTTCGCATAAAACATTAATCATTACTCCAACTTGGCCACCCGCATGAATATATGCATCGATTAATCCAGCACTAACTTCTCTATCACTTTTTTTTGCAGCAACAGATTGTCCTTTCTTTTTTAATATTTCTTTTGCTTTTTCAATATCATCATTAGACTCTTCTAAAGCCTTTTTACATTCTGCAAGAGAAATATCTGTTTCTTGTCTTAATTGTTTAATTAATTCTATTGAAACCATATTATTGCATTGAATTAGTAATTTGTTTTAAAATATATTCAACAGATGATACAGCATCATCATTAGCTGGAATCATATAATCAATTTTTGTTGGATCAACATTAGTATCTGTTATAGCGATAATTTTTCTTTTAGTATCTATTGCCTCTTTTAAAGCTAAACTGTTTTTTTCTAAATCAACAATAAATATTACATCTGGAACCTTCTCCATTTTTTTAACACCTCCAAACTTTAATTTAAGTCTTTCTAGCGTTTTAATAATTTGAAGTCTTTCTTTTTTTACATACTTATCATTAAAATCTGGCTGAATAACACTAGCCTCAAGTTCATTAAAATATTTCAATCTCTTCTTGATTTCTCCAAAATTTGTTAAAATACCACCAATCCATCTTTCAATAACATAAAAAGAGCCTGTTTTTTCTGCGGCGTCCTTTACAATACCTCTAAGTGCAGGATTTGTACTAACAAATAAGAAAGTTTTTTCTTCTTTCTTAGCTTGTTTAACAAAATTTAGAGCTTCTTCTAATTTTTTCGCAGTAATTTCTAAATCAATAAGCTGAACACCATCTTTTATTTTTGAAACATATGGTTTCATTTTTGGATGAAGCTTTGATACTTGATGCCCAAAACCAAGTCCTGCATTAATCATTTCCTCTATTACTGTATTGTTTGTAGTTTTTTCTTCGGTTTTTTCCATAATAATAATTAATTTTCAATAATCACTATATAACATATAAAAAAATATAAAACAAGAGTAGTCTCTGTTTCTATAAATTAATATAATATATCTTTTGTTTTTTTTCAAGTGCTCGCATTGACTCATCAAAAATGACACCGAAGCGCAAGTGGTTGCCTCAAATAAAATGACACCGAAAGATAATTAATGTAATGTATATTTTAATATTAAATAACAAGACTATTAAAATATATATTGCTA